>Ga0207657_10005270_pt1 | contig 13547 bp, 7 predicted proteins | sample KBSC33metaG_FD_184316 | JGI IMG/M metagenome (GOLD analysis project Ga0207657, IMG submission 184316) | Corn rhizosphere microbial communities from Kellogg Biological Station, Michigan, USA - KBS C3-3 metaG (SPAdes) (version 2) | ecosystem: Host-associated > Plants > Roots > Rhizosphere > Soil ... | reverse complement strand
GACTTTCGCGGCGGTCTCGACTGACGCAGGAGTGGAAGACGCGGGCGCGGGCATGAGCGCCTGCTGGTTCGACTTTGACAATGATGGGAACCAGGACATTTACGTGGCCAATATGTGGTCGGCCGCCGGCCAGCGAATTTCGGAGCAAGCAATCTTCCACGAGAAAGATCCCGAAAACATCCGCGACCTTTACCGCCGACACGCCCGCGGCAATTCTCTCTATCGCAATCAGGGCAACGGCAAGTTTCAAAACGTAGGCGGCCAGGCGGGGGCCGAAATGGGCCGCTGGGCCTGGTCTTCCGATGCATGGGATTTCGATCACGACGGCTTCCCTGACCTGTACATCGCCAATGGCTACATCTCCGGTCCCGATCCGCGCAACCTTTCAAGCTTTTTCTGGCGGCAGGTGGTGGGAAATTCGCCGCAGAATTCGAACCCTTCGTCCAGGTACGAGCAGGGATGGAACGCCATCAACGAACTGATCCGCTCGGATTCTTCCTGGGCCGGCCCTGAGAGAAACGTTTTCTACGCCAACAACCGCGATGGCACCTTTTCCGAAGTATCCGGCGCGGTTGGTATGGACTTTCCTGACGACAGCAGGTCCTTCGTTCTTGCCGACATCGACCACGACGGGCGGCTGGAGGTTATCCTCAAAAACCGGAACGCGCCGCAGCTGCGCGTCCTGCGCAACGCGATGAAAGAAATTGGCGATTCCATCGCCTTCCGCTTGCGTGGACAAAAAAGCAATCGCGATGCCATCGGGGCTGCAGTCACCGTGGAGTCAGGAACGCTCCGCCAGACCAAATACCTTCAGGCCGGCTCCGGATTTTTGTCGCAGCACACCAGGGAGCTCTTCTTCGGGTTGGGGAAAGGCGAGGGCCCTGTACGCGCCACGGTTCGCTGGCCCAGCGGCCTCACTCAGACGTTCGAAAATTTGCCGGCAAACCGCCGCATCGAAATTCAGGAAGGAGCAAACGAGTTTCTGGCCAAGGCTTTTGCCGCCTCGCCTCCTTCTTATGCCCATGCCGGCAGCGCTCTGGCGTCAGAGTCTCTGCCCTCGGCGGTGGAGACCTGGCTGATCGAACCCTTGAGCGCGCCGGACTTTTCCCTGCCTGACCTCGCCGGCAAAACATGGGACCTGAGATCGTTCCGCGGCGGCTTACTCCTGCTTAACTTTTGGTCCACCGCCTCGCCGACCTGCCGCGAGCAGCTGCGCCTGCTCGGCCAGGGCAGATCGCCTCTCGCGGCTGGTGGCCTTCGCATCGTCGGCATCAATGTGGACGATCCCCACGACCCACAAGTGGTGAAAACATTTGCTGCCCGAGAAGGGTTCTCGTTTCCCACCCTGCTCGCTAGTCCGGATGTAGCCGGCGTCTATAACATTATTTATCGCTACCTCTTCGACCGTCGCCGCGATCTCGGCCTGCCCACATCGTTTCTCCTTAATAAAGAGGGGATGATCGTCAAGGTGTATCAGGGACCGGTAACTGCCGAGCGGCTGCTGGAGGATGTGAAATCGGTTCCCAGCGATCCCTCCGATCGGATGCGCAGGGCGCTGCCGTTCGCCGGGACGCTTTTCCAGAGCGCGTTCCAGCGCAACGACTTCACCTACGGCGTGTCCTTTTTTCAGCATGGTTATCTGGAGCAAGCGGAAGCATCTTTCAAGCAGGTCATCGCCGCCAAGCCCGACAATCCCGAAGCTTTTTACAACCTGGGAACGCTGTATCTCCGGAGAAACGGCTTTCCTGAAGCGCGTGAATATCTGGAACAGGCGGTGAAGCTGCGTCCTGAATATCCCGAGGCTTGGAACAATCTCGGAATGATTGCGGCGAACCAAAATCTTCCGGACGAGGCGGTTCGCAACTTTCAGCAGTCATTGCAGCAGCGGCCAACCTACACCATCGCGCTGCTGAATCTCGGCAACCTGTACCGTCGCCTGGGCAAACTGGCAGACGCGGAAAAGTTTCTGAACCGGGCCCACGAAATTGAGCCCGACGATCCCGAGGTCAACTACAACCTGGGAATGCTCTACGCCCGGCAAGACCAACCTCAGAGTGCCCAGCAATATCTCGAAAAGGCGGTGAGCGCGCGTCCCGACTATCCCGACGCGCTCAACAATCTGGGCGTGCTTTTCGTGCGTGAGCAGCGGTATCCGGAAGCCGAGCAAAGATTCAAGACATGCATTCAGGTCGCCCCGAATTTCGACCAGGCCTACATGAATCTGGCCCGCCTCTACGTCATTTTGAACGACAAGGAAAAGGCCAGGGAAGTTTTGCTCGCGCTGCTGCGCCAACAGCCTCAGCACAAGATGGCCCAGCAGGCGCTGGAAATGCTACATTGAGCCTTTGACACCTGTATTCAAAGTGCCCGCGGAGATATACCGGGAGATGGTCATCGGCGCCTCATTTCAGCAATCAGCCGGAAGCATGCGCCGCAGGCCTGGACTGCGCTGCATTCTGGCCTTCGCGGTCGTCTTCGTTCTTGCTGCAGGATGCAAAGCGCAGCAATCCCATCCAGTTCAAAGCGCCGCCCGGCCGGCTTCGAAGGCTCCGTCACCTTTCCTCGAAGCTGAGACCCTGCTGCGCCAGGGATCGATCGCGGAAGCCAAAGTGAAGATCGAGGAGCAACTCAAGCTGAATCCTTCGAGCGTGGAGGGTTACAACTTGCTGGGGATCGCGTACGGCAGCGAAAAAGACTACGACCACGCTCTGGAGGCGTTTCAGCACGCGCTGCAGCTCGATCCCAATTCCGCTCGAACTCATAACAATCTGGGGAACGTTTACGTCGCCCAGGAAAAAGTCGATCTGGCGGAGAAGGAGTTTCGCCAGGTCTTGCGCCTCGATCCCGCCAACCGCGAGGCTAACTACAATCTTGGCCTCGTCCTGATGGCCCGGCGTTTGCCGGCCGAGGCCATTCCCCACTTTCAACGCGTGCATCCGGCGGACATGCCAACGCGTTTCAATCTGGTGCGCGCTTACTTTCAAGCCGGACGGACGGCCGAAGGTTTGAAACTGGCGCGGGAGCTCTCCGCCCAGAAGAGAGATGATGTTCAACTGCACTTCACTCTGGGCGTATTGCTGGCGGGAGCAGCGCAGTACCCGGCGGCGCAACTGGAACTCGAAAAGGCCAGTGCGCTGCAGCCGGAAACTTTCGAAATTCTATTTAACCTCGGCCAGGTGTATCTGCAGGGCGGCGAATACAAGAAAGCTGAACTGGTGTTGAGCCGGGCGCTGAAACTGAAGCCTGACTCGGCAGAAACTCTTTACCTGATGGCGCGGGTGTATTCCGAGCAGACCAAAGTGGTGGATGCCATGGACCTCCTGGTGCGCGCCCACAAGCTGGCACCGGAGAATACCGACGTCATCTTTCTGCTGGCCCGGGTCAGCATGATGCAGAATTATTTTGAGGACGCAATCCCATTGCTTGAATCTGGCGTGAAAATCGCGCCGAAGCGGGCCGACCTGCACGCCGCCCTGGGCGAAAGCTATTTCATGTCCGGAAAGACAGAAAAAGCCATCGACGAGTTCAAGTCCCTGATTGAACTGGATCCGTCGGCGCGTTCTTATGTCTTCATGGGCCTCTCCTACCGGCACCTGGGGCGCTTCGATGAAGCCAGAAAATATTTCGAGCAGGGCCTAAAACTGGACCCGCGCAATGCCAGCTGCCTGTTCAACATGGGCTACATCGAGGGACGGCAGGGCAATCAGGCGGCCGCGGAGAAGCTCTTCCAGGCCGCGCTGCGATCCAATCCCGATCTCTCGGACGCCTTGCTCGAGTTGGCGAACCTGCGAATCGGCGATAAGAAATTTGAAGAGGCAGCCACCTTGCTGCGGAGATATGTGAAGGTAAGCCGCAATCCCGCAGCCGGTTATTACAAGCTCGCCATGGTCGAGCGCAGCCTCCATCAGACCGAGGCGGCGCAGCGAGACCTGAACGTTTTTCAGACCCTTTCGAAAGACGCGTCAGCTGGTCCGTATCCTTATCAACATCTTTTTGATTACCTGGACAACCGATCCAACCTTGCTCCTCAGGAGCGAACGCAGCTCGATTTGACCGAGTTGACGGCGCAGATACAGAAACATCCAGACCGCCCGCAGGACCTATACCTGCTGGCAGAGGCATATCTGAAACTGGGAAAGGTCGAGGAAGCCCGCAGTACGATCACGCAGCTTGACCAGCTAAGTTCGGGCGACTATCGCACTCAGACCGGAGTAGGTGTGCTGCTCGCCCGCTTCCATCTGTACGACGACGCCATCCAGCATTTCCAGACGGCCTTGCGCGCCAGCCCGGACTCCGATGACATAAAATTCGACCTGGCCGATGCCTATTTCCGCAAAGGCGCCTATCCCCAGGCACTCGAGGCGGCCCAGCACGTTTCGGCTCCGGGTCAGCAGGACGCGGCTTTCCTGGCTTTGCTTGGAGACATTCACGCTCATCTCGGCGAGACGGCCCGGGCCGCGGAAATCTTCCGCGATGCGATTGCCAGAAATCCCGACAATGACCAGTATTACCTCTCGCTCACGCTGGTGCAGTTGCGCGAAAAAGATGTCGCGGGAGCGAAAGCAACACTGCAGAAAGGCCTGGCTCGGATTCCGGGCTCGGGCAAAATCCTCTGGGGAATGGGAATTGTTTCCGTGCTCGAAGGCAACACCACGCAGGCCGCCGAGCGCCTGGAGCGCGCGGTGGACCTTTTGCCCGAGTGGCCCGGCAGCTACTCCACGCTCGGCGTGTTCTATTATCAGACTGGACAAATCGCCAAGGCCCGCGAAGTGCTGAACCGCTTCAAAGGAAGCAGCGCCGGCGGCCTGGATGTGAATCGGATTGAAGAAGTGCTGTCCCGGGCCCCGGCCAAGTCTTCTTCCGCTCAGGAACCCATGTCGATGGCGGCGCGGCAGCAGTTGCTTCAGCTGGCGCTGTCCTTGGCTGATCGGACCCTCTAGGTCCCGACAGAACCAATCACGAGAATGCGGAAGAAATCGAAAACGGGTAAGGCGCCGGGCTTCGGAAGACGGGTAGGGCTGGCGCTAACGGTGTTAGCCGGAGCGGCCTCCACCGTGATGGCCTTCGCAGGCCAGCCTCCGAAAACTCCCGACGACCGCGCGCCCGTGCGTTACACCGAGGTTCGCCAGGCCGCCGGAATCACCTTCCTTCAGGACGGCACTGCCACCGACGAGAAGTATTACCTGGAAACCATGGGCACCGGCGTAGCCTGGCTGGATTACGACCAGGACGGGCTCATGGACCTGTATTTCGTCCAGTCCGCTGCCACCGATATTTACAAACCACCCCAGCCTCTGCGCAGCGCTCTCTATCACAACAATGGCGACGGGACTTTTACTGACGTCACTGCGAAGGCCGGCGTCGGAGGTGAAGGACACTACGGCCAGGGAGTTGCGGTTGGAGACTTCGACAACGACGGCTATCCCGACTTGTACGTGACCGGCTACGGCAGCGCCATCCTCTATCACAACAACGGTGACGGAACTTTTACCGACGTGACCGCCAAAGCCGGAGTTGCGGACAAAGACGGATGGTCGGCCAGCGCGGGATGGTTTGACTACGATAAAGACGGATGGCTCGACCTGCTGGTCACCAATTACATCGAGTGGTCGCCCAAGAATAACCTGTGGTGCGGCGAACGCCGGCCCGGCTACCGTTCCTACTGCCATCCCGGAAACTACAAAGGACAGAAGACCACGCTCTACCACAACAATCATGACGGCACGTTCACCGACGTAAGTGACAAGTCCGGCGTGGGCAAACCCGAATCCAAGGGCATGGGCGTGGTCCTGGCCGACTTCAACAACGACGGCTGGACCGACATCGCCATCGCCAACGATACCTGGCCCAACTTTCTATTCATCAACAAACACAACGGAACTTTTGAGGATGTGTCACTGATCTCCGGCGTGGCGGCGAGTGAAGATGGACGCTACGAGGCCGGAATGGGCATCGATGCCGCCGATGTTGACGGCGACGGCTGGCAAGACCTCTATATCACCCACCTCGATTTCGAACTGAATCGCCTCTATCACAATAACCACGACGGGACTTTCGTTGACGACACCTTCCGCTCCGGCATTGGCAACAAGGCCGTCCTGTTGAGCGGGGTAGCCATGAAATTTTTGGATTACGATAACGATGGCTGGCCCGACATCCTGCAACTGAACGGCGCCATGCTGGACAATATCAATCTCTACCACGGCGAAGTGTCCTACAAAGAACCGCTGCTGATGTTCCGGAACCTGGGTAAGGGCCAGTTCGAAAAAGCTTCGGAGTCGCTGGGCCCGGACTTCATGCGCCCCATCGCCGGACGGGGCCTCGCCACTGCTGACTACGACAACGACGGCGACATCGACATCGTTACCAACAACCGCGGTGACTATCCGTCACTCCTGCGCAACGATGGCGGAAACACCAATCACTGGCTGGAAGTTCTCTTGATTGGGACCCGCTCCAATCGAGACGGCGTCGGCGCGTCTCTGAAGCTGACTGCCGAAGGGGCAGTCCATGTTGAACAGGCCAAGGGTGGCATGAGTTACATGTCCTCCAACGACCCGCGAATCCAATTTGGGCTGGGCAAGCGTACCAAGATCGACTCCCTGGAAATCACCTGGCCCAGTGGACAAGTGGATCGTCTGACGAATATCCCCGTCGATCAGATCATCGCGGTCAAAGAGGGTGCAGGAATCGTGCCACGTAAATTTCCCAGGGTACCGAGCAAATGAAGAAGACGAAAAACAAGATGGGTGCCCCACCCTCGTCTTTCCCGTTTTTCGGGAAAGACAGGGTGGGGATTTTGGGTGCGAACCCCGCTAATCACTCGCAGTGTCCTCGCGGAAGTTCGTGGAATAACGCAATGCACGCCGCGTCGATCAAGCTGGCAAAAACAGCAGGTCCCTCCACTACGCTTCGCTTCGGTCGGGATGACAATACGGTTGGAGGAATTTTCGAGATGCGACTCGCGGAGACCGGCGACTGACGACTGCCCATATGAGACTTCCGCGACGTCAATTTCTGGGCTCCTCCGCCATCGTCCTCGGCAGCACGCTCATGGATGCGCTCACTACGCCGCTCTGGCGATGGAGGAATTCACTCCAGGCAGCCGCAGCAACTCCGCCGGCAGCCTCCCCGGTCACCTTTGTTGACGTAGCCCGCGAAGCCGGCCTGAATGCTCCCAACGTATGGGGTGCGGTCGATCACAAGCGCTACATCATCGAAGCCAAAGGCAGCGGCTTGGCCTTCTTCGATTACGACAACGACGGCTGGCTCGATATTTATTTCACTAACGGCACTCGGCTCGACGCCAACTGGCCGCCCGGCAAGGCCCCCACCTCGCATCTCTACAAAAACAATCGCGACGGAACCTTTACCGACGTTACCGAAAAATCCGGCCTGGGGCGCACCGGCTGGCAGACCGGCATCTGTGTCGGCGACTACGACAATGACGGATGGGACGACCTCTTCTGCTGCTTCTGGGGACACAACATCCTGTTCCACAACAATGGCGACGGCACTTTCACCGATGTAACCCGCAAAGCGGGGGTTTATGACGAACAATTCCGGTGGGGCGCGGGCTGCACATGGCTCGATTACGATCGCGACGGCCATCTTGATCTCTTCGTCTGCAACTACATAAAACTTGATCCGGCGAAGGCGCCTTCCGCCAATGATCCTCTGTGCCAGTGGAAAGGCATCCCCGTGATGTGCGGCCCGCGCGGCCTCCCCGGCGACACCAACGTGCTTTATCACAACAATGGCGACGGGACTTTTACCGACGTCTCCGAGAAGTCGGGCATCCTGAAGCCCGGCCCGCGCTATTCCATCACCGCCGTCTCTTATGATTTTGACAACGACGGCTGGCCGGATATTTACGTGGCGGTGGACTCGCAACCCAGCACGCTGTTCCGCAACAACCACGACGGCACTTTCACCGACATCGCCGTGCTCGCGGGATGCGCCTACAGCGATAATGGTCACGAGCAGGCCGGCATGGGGGTTGCGGTCGGCGACTATGACTGCGACGGTTGGTTCGATATTTTCAAGACGAATTTCGCCGACGATACTTGCAACCTCTATCACAACAACGGCGACGGGACTTTCACCGATGTCACGTTCTCATCCGGCATCGGCATCAACAACCGCTACGTCGCCTGGGGTTGCGGCTTTCTCGACTACGACAACGACGGCTGGCCCGACCTCATGCAGATCAACGGACACGTCTATCCCGAGATTGAAGGCCACGACATCGGGCAGACCTTCAAGAACCCGCGACTGCTGTATAAAAACCTGGGCAATGGCCGGTTCAAAGATGTCTCAACTGAATCCGGGCCTGGCATCAACGAACTTTTCTCCAGCCGGGGCGCCGCCTTCGGCGACTACGACAACGATGGCGACATCGACGCCGTGATTCTGAACATGAACGACCTGCCTTCGCTGCTGCGCAACGATGGCGGCAACCGCCAGAACTGGATCAAGATCAAGCTGATCGGCACCAAATGTAATCGCACCGCCATCGGCGCCCGGGTCCGTGTGGTGACCGGCAATCACGCCCAGATGGACGAAGTCCACAGCGGCGCCAGCGTGATGTCGCAATGCGACCTGCGCCTTCACTTCGGCCTGGGCAAAGCGCAGACCGTGGATGTCATCGAGGTGAAATGGCCCACCACGCAGAAGATCGAACGCTTCACCCAGGTGAAAGCCAATCAGATACTGACCATCCGCGAAGGCAGCGGCATCGTCCCCCCTTCCAAAACGAAGTAGTTTCGCTCTATCCTTCAACCACACCGGGTACAAAAGACACAGAGGAATTTCGTGATTAGACTTCGTGTCCTCTGTGGTTCACGCTTCTCTCGAACCCAGGCAAAAGCGTCAATCCGGCCCGGTGTACAATTCCGACCGCGGATTCCGTGTGAAATATCTGCCCGATATCCCTTTCGAATGAGGTCGTGATGAAATCTCTGCGGCACACCAGTTCTGCTCTGTTCGTTCTCTTTGCCTGCGGTCTCGCGGTCGCGCAGTCCTCGGGTCCGGACACCAGGGCAATCACCGACGCGAAAACAATCGTCTCGGCTATCAATCCCAATGCCCGGCCCATTCCGATTGACGATCTATATTTCACGCGCTCGGTATCCAGCGCATCATGGTCGCCCGACGGCAACGAGATTGTCTTCACTACCGACATATCCGGCCGATCGAATTTGTGGAAGGTAAACGCGAATGGGGGATGGCCGATTCAACTGGCGCAATCGGATGACAGGCAATACGGCGAATCCTGGTCGCCCGACGGTAAGTGGATCGTCTTTCAACAGGACAAGGCCGGCAACGAACTGTGGGACATCTTCGCCATTCCGAGCGAAGGGGGTGAGGCGATCAACCTGACCAACACTCCCGAGATTCGTGAAGAGAACCCGCGCTGGTCGCCCGACGGCAAGACGATTGCCCTGAACCACAAGCCCAAAGAGGCCACGGTTTACAACATTGCGCTGATGGATTGGGCCACGCGCAAGGTGACGCTGCTCACGCACGAAAGTACGCCCGACCACTTGTGGCAATCGGTGGCCTGGAGTCCTGACGGTAAGACGCTCTACGCCAACCGGCTGGAAGTCAGCTTTACCGATGCCGACATTTACGCCATTGATGTCGCGAGTGGAAACTCCACGAATTTGACTTCGCACCAGAGAAAATCTCTCAGTACTGCATCCTCTCTATCAAAAGACGGGCGGACGCTTTTGATCACATCCAACGCCAGGAGCGGCTACCAGAACGTCGCTCTGCTCGACATAGCAAGCAAAAAGATCACGTGGGTGACGGACACCAAGTGGGAGGCCAGTGCGGGTGACTTCTCGCCCGACGGCAAGCGCTTCACCTACGCCATCAACGCCGACGGCCGCTCGGATGTTTATCTCGGAGACACGGCCTCGACCCAGTCGGACAAAATTCCCATCGCGGGTGGCGTGAACGGCTTTGCCGCTTCCCCCACCTCGTTTTCGTCCTCCGGAGACCGCCTGCTGTTGTCGCACGAGAGCTCGGTCGAGCCCGCGGACTTCTGGGTCTATGATCTGGCTTCGCAAAAACCGCGGCAGCTTACCTATTCCGTGATAGCCAGCCTGAAGGCCGCGCCCCGGCCTCCTTCGCAGGTCATCAGCTACAAATCCTTCGATGGAAAAACCATCAGCGCTTTGTTGTGGGTGCCGTTCAATCTAAAGCGCGATGCCTCGAATCCCGCGTTGGTCCTGCCCCACGGCGGCCCGACCGGGCAATCCCAGGATTACTGGAGCCCGCGCATCGCGGCCTTTGTCTCCCGGGGATACATCTGCATCGCGCCCAACGTGCGCGGCTCGACCGGCTACGGCATTGAGTTTCAAAAGGCCAATTACAAAGACCTGGGCGGCGGCGATCTGCAGGATGAAGTGTACGCCGCCAAATTTCTCGAGGCCACGGGTTATGTGAATCCGAAAAAGATCGGCATCACAGGTGGCTCCTACGGCGGATTCATGACTCTGATGGCCATCGGCCGCTCTCCGGATGTGTGGGCGGCGGGCGTGGAGCTCTACGGCATTATCAACTGGATGACCATGCTGCAACATGAGGACGCGATGCTGCAGGAGTATGAGAAAAGCCTGCTGGGCGATCCCGTGAAAGATCGCGCCATCTATGACGCGGCTTCTCCCATCACCTACATTCACAACGTGAAGGCCCCACTGCTGGTCCTGCAAGGAGAGAACGATCCCCGCGTTCCCAAGGAAGAGGCGGAACAGGTGGTCGAACTCCTGAAGAAAGACGGGAAAACCGTGGACGCGCACTACTATCCCAACGAAGGCCACGGATTCGAAAAGCGCGAGAACCAGATCGATTCGATCCGGCGCTCGGTCGAGTGGTTCGATAAATATCTGAAAGGGAGCAATTGACGGTTGATCGACCGGAAATCGCGTAGGGGCAGGTGTCCTCACCTGCCCGGCCGGGCAAGGCCCGGCTGGTTCTTCTGCTTGATCGCGCACAACCCAGGCGGGCTTCGCTTGCCAGCCCGGGTTCTGAGCGAAGTCGAAGGAGGGCTACGCGGTGCGTGGGGTTAAAGCGGAATGTAGTTCTTAAGCAGCGGACCGGCGAGTCCGGCAAAGGAAAGCAGCCGGCGCTCCGCGTCCTCGGGCTTTTCTCCCGGCTGCAACTCGGTGTTCATTCGAACCAGCGCATTGTCAGTGCGGTTCCAAAGAAGCGAATCAAACGCCAGGTAAACGTTCATCCAGTCTTCACTGGCGACCCGGCGGCCGCGGGCCGAATACCAGAACAGAACCAACTGGCGATCGTCTCCTTTAGCGATCAGGTAACGATTGGCCGGGAAAGGTGCCTCGCCGGGAAACGCCAGCGTGGTTGTTCCCGACTCCACCGGCGACCAGCCTGAGCCTTCCAGGCAATCCTGCGGAAGGTGGTGGAACAGCGCGTGCTGATTCTGAAGATACGCCACGTACAGATCAACGTAACCAGTGCCGCCCGTCTGGTTCCGGTAGGTTCGCTGCAGGAAATCTCCCGGGCGAAGAGCCTTCAGACTGTCGTCATCAAGGAAAACATCAGTCCCCACCCAGTTCTGCAGCTCCGCTGGAAATGTGGCCAGCGCGGTCTTCGGCAAAACAAACTCACTGCGGGACCGGGCCTGCAGAAACAGCGCGGTCCCTGCCAACAGTAACGTGACAATCGTGACTCGAGCGTTCCAGGAGTTCATGCGTATTCCTCCCGCACTGCGGCCTCGTGGCGGGTAAAAAACAGCGCCCGGGAGAAGCGATGGAGCAGAAATACAATCGCCAGGGAGCCGGCAAAAATAAGCCATCCTGCAAGCAGGTGAAGCGTGCCTTGCGCGCCTTCGATGCCCCAATATTCCACCACCACTCCGGTAACGGCGATGCGCAGGGCATTAGCCAGCACCGAAATCGGCACAGCCAGGAAAACCAATAGGACCCGCAGACTCACTTTTTTCTCCGTCAGATACCCGTAAATGACGGTAAGGGTAATCAGTGAGAACAATGACCGGATTCCGCTGCACGCCTCTGCCACCTCCAGCCGCGCCGTTGGCAGAAGAATGATGTTGCCTTCCCGAACCGCGGGAATTCCCACCAGCATCAGCAGGAAACTTGCGACCTTGGAAGCAACAATCTGGAGCGGAAGGGTGATGTAGCCCAACAATGTGGAGGAAGGAATCATCAGGACCAGAAATGCCAGCGGAAACGAAAGCGCTGCCAGGTGTTTCCACCCGGCGAGAAAGACCACCAGGCCAGCGATAAAAAGGAGAAGTGAGATGCGGTACAGGAAAAATCCTGAAATGATCGTGTTCAACACCAGTGCCAGCAAGGCAAACAGAAAAATCACCAGACCGGACCAGGCGGGCTGGCTTGGCAGAGCCGCCAGTTTGGCGCGCCTCTCCCAGACCAGAAACAGGGAAAACACCGGCACAAAGAAACCGTGGGTGTAATTCGGATCATGCCACCACTGGCTCGCCAGGCCGATGGCAAGCGGGCCATACAGCCAGCCCGCCAGGAGAAAAACCAGCGCAGCCTGGCCGCAAACCAGAAGCCCGGGTTTCCGGAAACCCGCTTTCAGGAAACTGGTCCTCAGGAAGCTTGGATTGGAAAAACTAGGCATGCCCGACCCGAGAGTTCGCACTTATGGTTTGCGCCTCGACTTCCGGGCCTTCCAGTACACCCCCATCAGCCCGGTGGAGACCAGTAGCATGGTACCGGGTTCGGGAGTAACCGCCAGTGGCGTGTGCGACGAACCGCCGCCGGGTAAACCAAAGAACGGCAGCAGGAAAAATGGAACCATGCGCCGGCGTTTGGCAGGCTGCAGTGGAGTGGCCTGTTCCGGCAACGCCGCCGCGTAAGTCTCGAGCCGAGGCTCGACTTCGTGGGTTACCATGTCATTGGAAAAAAGCGGCTCATTGAAGTCTGCCTCTACCGGGTCCACTATCGCCGGCGGACCAAGCGGGGTCATCGCGATCCGGTTGCCGCAGCGCGTGCGCGCCACAATCTTTCCGTCACTGATCAACGTTTCACCCGGATGCAGCGCCACCTTCTTTCGGGTCCAGTACACCTTGTCTCCCATGCGGTAGGCGACATGCATCGACTGCTTTTCGGAAACCTGCACCAGGTGTGCCCGCTGAAAATCGAATCCCTGGAATTCCCGCGCCACGACGGGATCGTGATCGATGGCCTGCCGCAGTTCATCCACACTCGCGACTCCGCCGGGAATCACCGAATACAGGTAGGCCGGACGGCTGGGCCGACCCGCGATGAAAGCAGAATATTCCCGATTCGCCGAACCAGAGGGAACAGCCTGGTTCAGGCCGATCGGACTGGGCTTCAAAGATGCGTACGGAGAACTCGAAACCGGCTGCCGGGCAAACTGCCACGTAATGGCTGCAGTTGCCGCAAACAAGAGCACTACCAGGAACTTGGTCCCGGCGTGCCTGCCCTTGCGGCTGGGATGACGATGGCGAACCACGCTTACGCTGGTGTCTTTCAAGTGTTCCTCAATGGAATCTGTGATTTCAAGCTCGG
>Ga0207657_10005267_pt1 | contig 13548 bp, 12 predicted proteins | sample KBSC33metaG_FD_184316 | JGI IMG/M metagenome (GOLD analysis project Ga0207657, IMG submission 184316) | Corn rhizosphere microbial communities from Kellogg Biological Station, Michigan, USA - KBS C3-3 metaG (SPAdes) (version 2) | ecosystem: Host-associated > Plants > Roots > Rhizosphere > Soil ... | reverse complement strand
ATCTCGGCACCGTCGGGGCAGGGCCTGTAGCTCAACGGTAGAGCCGGCCGCTCATAACGGCTAGGTTGGGGGTTCGAATCCCTCCGGGCCCACCACGACGAGCGGTCGATCCGGCGGATCGACGAGCATCGCGGTCAGTCGGCTACGCCCTCATCTTCTTGTGTTTCAGCCTGAAAGCCAGGGCGATCAGCGCGGCAGCAGCGAAAAGCGCATAGAAGCCGATGATCCACCCGACCGAAAGGATCGATGCTCCGGGGACCGCGCCGGTCACGTAGAGGATCGCCAGCCCAAGCAGGATCGAAAAGATCCCCGCGGTCGCAAGCAGCCATTCGCCCTCGATCTCCTTTCGAAGGCGGACCGCGGCGCTGATCTGGCCGATCCCGTTCGCGATCGCCCAGACGGCGATAATCACCAGCAGCACAAGCGCGTAGCTGATCGTGCTGAGACCCGGCCAGGCGATGTAGATAACGCCGACCGCGATCCCGATCAGGCCGGCAATGACCAGGCCCCACCATCGCTCGCTGTGCCGCGTCGCTCCGGCGATACCGCTGATCACCAGGCCCACTCCGTCGACGAAGGCGAACAGGGCGAACAGGAAGGCGAAGGCGGTGATTGCGCTGAACGGGAACAGGATCGCGAGGATCCCGAGCGCAAGCGCGACCAGCCCGCGGAAGAGGAACCAGCCCCAATTGTGCGCGGGGAGAACGCGCGGCGTTTCGCCTGCGAAGCTGGGATGCGGGTCGGACTGGCTTTGCGTTTCGGTCATCGTGCCGGTCCCTCAATGGACCTGGGCGCGGCTGGTTCCAAATGCTCGCGTTGGGCCGCTTGTCTGGCCAGCAGTGCAAGGGTAAGCGCCTGACCGTCGGGGAGTGGCGCAGCCTGGTAGCGCATCTGCTTTGGGAGCAGAGGGTCGCAGGTTCGAATCCTGTCTCCCCGACCAGCCCTCAGGAATAGAGGAGAGCGGTCGAGCCGCCGAGCGGGCGGCCGCGAACGCGGCGGCTTGAGTAAGGCTTGAGGATCGCCTCTTCCACCGCGATCTCGAGCGCGAGCTGTTCGTACGGCCGGGTGACGATCACCGCGGACGGCAGCCAGTTGAGAACCGCATCGGTTTCTATCGTGACGAAGACGACGGGATATTCACGGGCGCCGCAAATGGCGTTCATCGCTTCGCTCGCCGTTCCGTCGGGCAGGCGGTAAGCGGTAACGATCAGGTCGGGCGACCTGCGGCGCATCGCTGCGCGCGCCGCGGCTGCGCTGGAGACCAGGTCGAACGACGCATAGCCGATGCCGGCCAGAGTCTCCTTTATGGGCGCGAAGAACGGCTCCTTGTGAATGATCAGCGCATGCAACTTGTGACCGCTGATCATCGACGGTCGAGCTCCTTCGGCTGCGCCTGCCCTCCATCCCGGACCGGAAACGGACAATCGTCGGCTCGAACGGGCCGGCGCCGGCCGCCCAGCACCGAAAAGCTCTTATGCTCCGCATCGAGCAGCAGCACCGCCGGCTTGGACGGCCGCGAACCGAACCGCATCAGGCTTTCGAGCTGCCGCTGCGCGAATGCAGCCAGCCAGGCGACGAGGAGGCTGAAATTGCCCACGGTCACTCCCTCGCCCTCATCTGCCGCATAGCTTCGCGATCCGTGATAGTCGATTTGACGCCAGGACATCTTCAACCTCCTCCAGCCGCGAAGCAGTCGGGACGCTCCGCGGGTGAAGGGAGTTTCTGCCCTTGCTATAAAACATGCAAACGAATATAATTTCGTCTTCACAACAAAAGTTTCTATGTATGGATATTGCGACAGCCCGGACGTTTCTCGAGATCGTCAAGACGGGAAGTTTCGTTCGGGCAGCCGCGAACCTGAACATCACGCAGGCGGCTGTGAGCGCTCGAATCCGCGTCCTCGAACAGCAGCTCGAGCGACAGCTGTTCATCCGAAACAAGGCCGGGGCAAGGCCGACGCCGGCCGGCGAGCAGTTCCTCCGCTACGCGACCTCGCTGGTGCAGATATGGGAGCGTGCGCGGCACGAAGTTGCAATGCCCGCCGGCACCGACACGGTCGCGATGATCGGCGGCGAGCACAGCCTCTGGGACCCGCTGCTTCGCGACTGGATCGTGTGGATGCGCAGGGAATGTCCCGACGTTGCGGTGCGGACGCATATCGATGTGCGAGACCAGCTGATGGATCAGGTGCAGGAAGGCGTGCTCGACCTCGCGGTTGTTTATGCGCCACCGCAGCGCACCGGCGTGGTGCCGGAGCTACTTCTCGAGGAAATGCTGGTCGCCGTCACGACGGACCCCGAGCGCACAAGCCTCGCCAGCGACGATTATGTCTATGTCGATTGGGGAAGCGACTTCGCGACCAGCCACCACTCGGCATTCCCGGATGCGCCGAGCCCGGTCCTTTCGGTCAACCATGGCCCGCTGGCGCTGGACTATATCCTGTCTGTCGGCGGGAGCGGATATTTCCGGATGGCGGCGGCGCGGCCGCACCTGGAATCGGGCCGCCTTCACCTCATCGAGGACAAGCCGAAATTCTCCTATTCGATCTACGCCGTCTATTCGGCCAAGGCCGATGAGCAGCTGATGGAGCGCGTTCGAACCGGCCTGCGCTCAGTGGCCGCGGCCGCCTCCAACCACGCCTGACCGCCTACTGCCTGTTCTCGGTCGTGTTCGAGCTTCGGTTCTCGGTGTGGACGACGATCTTGCTGTTGTTGACCTTGTTCACGGTCTCCGACGCCTCGTTGCCGATCGCGTTGCCGATGCCGACCGCGGTGTTCTCCACCTCGTTGCTCACATTCGCGGCCGTCTCGGCATTGTATTGAACCGTCACGCTATTGTTCGCGGGATTGGTGCTGACGTTGCACGCGCCGACCAGCAGGAGCGGCGTCAAAAGCAGCATTCGCATGGGATTTTCCTCCTCGTGAGGAGGTTCAACGCCGCTTGGGCTGTTTCGGCTCCGGCTCGATTCCGCCCGACAGCACCGCGAGCATCGCCGTCCAGGCCGCGACATTCTGCCGAAGCGCTTCCGGATCGATCTTGTCGAGCGTGTCGTCGGGCGTGTGGTGGACGTCGAAATAATAGGTTCCGTCCTGGCTCAGGCCCACTCCCGGCATCCCGGCAGTCAGCAGCGGCTCGATGTCCGATCCATCCGCCTTGTCGAGATCGCCCGGAACAATCCCGAGCGGCGCGAGCGCCGACTGGAGCATCTTCGCTTCCGCCTCGCGCTCCTTGCCCAGCTTGCTGTTCACCCGCCAGACCCTGCCTGCTCCAAAATCGCTCTCGGCGAGAGCGTAGTGCGGCTCGGTCCCGTGCTTCTTCAGATAGTCCTGGCCGCCGAACAGCCCGAACTCCTCGGCCCCGAACCAGACGATCCGGATGGTCCGCAGCGGCCGCCCGGCATCCATGATCCGCTTGGCCGCCGCGGTGGCGATTGCAACTCCGGCGGCATCGTCGATGGCACCGGTGCCCTGGTCCCAGCTGTCGAGGTGGCCACCGACCAGGATCGGCGAAAGCCTGGGATCGCGTCCGGGGATTTCGGCGATGACATTGCCCGATTGGCCGTGACCGGTCTGCGATACCAGCGTCAGCCGCATCATGACCGGCTTCCCGCGCTTCAGGATCCGCTGCAGCTGCTCGGCATCGGGCAGAGTCAGCGCGCCTGCCGGGATCGGCTTCACGCCGTCCGGAAAATTCATCACGCCCGTGTGCGGGTTGCGATGATGGTCCGTGCCGATCGAGCGGATGACGATCGCAATCGCGCCCTTCTTGCTGGCGATTCCCGGCCCCTGGCGACGCGGACCGCCGAAATAGCCGTAGCCGGATCCGTCCTGGGTTCGCGGCATCGCGTGGCTGACGAAGACGATCTTTCCACGGACCGCTTCGTCGGAAGCGGCCTGGAGGTCGGCCAGAGTATCGAAGCCGACGACCTCTCCCGTGATGCCCTCCGGCGGAGTCGAAGCGCTGTTGCCGAGCGCGGCGACGACCAGCTTCTGCGGGAAGGGCGAGAGAATGTCCGCGCTTTCGGCACCTCGGGTCCAGGTCGGCATGTCGAACATCTCGACCCGGACGTTCGAGAAGCCCATCGCCTTCAACTTTCCGACCGCCCAGTCCCGCGCGCGGGCCTCCGCTTCGGTTCCAGCGAGGCGCTGACCGATCTCGGTCGTCAGGCCTTCGGTGATGTCCCAGGCATAATCGTCGTGGAGCGCGGAATCGCGCAGCTGCGCGACTTGCGGCGGAACGGTCTGGGCGGCGGCGGGGGCGGCAAGCACAAGCGCGAGCGCGAACAAGGAGGAACGAGTCATGCGGGCCGCGTAGCGAAGTCCGGCGCTCGCTGTCACGGCCGTTTGTCGAAAATCTAAAGCAGCCGCAGCTGGTCGCCCTGGGGCGGCTCGAACAGGTCGCGTCGAAGCGGAAATTTGGCCTGTCGAAGCCCGTATTTCTTGGATGCGATTTCGAACCGTGTCCGAAGCAGTTCCGCCCATGGTCCCTGCCCGCGCATCCTGCTGAAGAAATCGGGGTCATTGTCGCGCCCGCCGCGCATCGACCGGATCACCGACATCACCTTTCCGGCGCGGTCCGGGAAATGCTGCTTGAGCCAGTCGCGGAACAATGGCGCCACCTCGAACGGCAGCCGGACCGGGAGGAAGAAGCCTCCGCGCGCACCGGCGGCAACCGCCGCCTCGACGATGCTTTCGAGCTCGTGGTCCGTAATCTGCGGGATGACGGGTGCGATCGCCACATAGCAAGGCACGCCCGCATCGTTCAGCCGCCGGATCGCCGCAATGCGCTTGCGCCCCGCCGGTGCGCGCGGCTCAAGGATCCGGCTGAGCTTCGGGTCGAGCGACGTTACCGACAGGGCCACCGACGCGATCCCGAGCGCGGCCGCCGGCTTCAATATGTCGAGGTCGCGGAGCACCCGGTCCGACTTCGTCGTGATCGTGAACGGGTGCCTGCACTCCAGGAGAAGCTCGATGATGCTCCTGGTGATTTTCCACCTTTCCTCGATCGGCTGATAGGGATCGGTGTTGGTCCCCATCGCGATCGGCGCGCAACTGTATCCGGACTTCGAGAGCGCCTGGTGAAGCAGTGCCGCGGCGTTCGGCTTCACGAAAAGCCGGGATTCGAAATCCACGCCCGGCGAAAGGTCGTGATAGGCGTGGGTCGGCCGGGCGAAGCAATAAATGCAGCCATGCTCGCACCCTCGGTAGGGATTGACCGAACGGTCGAACCCGATGTCGGGCGAACCGTTGCGGGTCAGGATCGTCTTGGGATGTTCGATTGTGACCGTCGTTCGCCGCTTCGCTATCCCATCGAGCGCCTCGACGCTGTCCAGCCAGTCGCCATCCTCCGCCCGCTCCTTGAGGTTGAAGCGCGTCGGAGTTGCATTGCGGGTCGCCCCGCGTCCGTGGATCGACTCGGCCGGCATTGGACAAGACTAGGCCAACATCGGAACAAATCAAGAACATAACCCGATGGTCCCGGCGACGGAACGACCGGAATTCGCGAGGAGGATTCTGGAAGCATTCAGGTGGGCTTGATAAGACCGGCTTCATGAAGGTGGGTCTGATGATATTCGCGGCGCTCGCCGCCGCCGTTTCCGCGCCTGCGCTCGCGCAGCACCAGCCGATCGAGCCGGTCGCTTTGCCTCCGAGCATCGAGCAGGGCGTCGACCTCATCTACATCGACCCGGAGATCAAGCCGGAGGTCGACCGCCGCAACGCGCTCCTGAAGAGTTTCGGCTTCCAGGACTGGACCGGCGCTCCGATCGACCTCTTCGTCCCGGTCAACGACATGTACACCGAGCTTCGCCGCGGCCTCATGAAATACAAGCAGCGCTGGGGCTCGCTTCCGCAGATGCAGCTTCCCGAGGGGCCCTCGATGAAGCTGGGCTCGACGGACTCGCGTGTGGCCGCATTGCGCCAACGCCTCGGCCTTTCTGCCGGCGACAAGTTCGACGCAGCGCTCGACAAGGTGGTTCGCGAATATCAGGCCGCGCATGGCCTGACCTCGGACGGAATCGTCGGCAACGGGACGATCAAGTCGCTCAACCTTGGCGCGGACCATTACGAACGGCTGATCATCGTCAACATGGAGCGCGCGCGGCGGCTTCCGAGCACCGATGACAAGTCCCGCTACGTCCTTGTCGATGCGGGCGCGGCCAAACTCTACATGTACGAGGGCGGCAAGGTCGTCGACAGCATGAATGTGATCGTCGGCGATGCCGACCGCCAGACGCCGATGATGGCCGCCGAGCTGCGCTACGTTCAGCTCAACCCTTACTGGAACGTGCCGCCGGATCTCAGCCGGACAATCGTCGCCAAGGCCGTGCTCAAGCAGGGCCTCTCCTACCTCACCGAGCGGGATTACCAGGTGCTCTCCGACTGGACCGATGATGCGACCCTGATCGATCCGGCAACCGTCGACTGGCAGGGAGTCTATGATGGCAAGGTCGACGTCCGGCTTCGCCGCGGCCCCGGCCCGTGGAATTCGATGGGGAACATCAAGTTCATGATTCCCAACGATTTCGGAATCTATCTGCACGACATTCCCGACCCCGAGGAACCAATGTTCAAAACCGACAACCGGTGGATCAGCAACGGCTGCATCCGGCTGCAGGACGCCAGCAGGCTGGAAAAGTGGGTATTCGGAAAAATGCCGAAGCCGGATGGCCAGCCCGACGAGCGTGTCGACGTGCCCGACCCGGTCCCCGTCTACATCACCTATTTCACGGTCGCGCCATCCAAGGACGGGGTCGTGTTCCGGCCCGACCGCTACGGTCGCGACGAAAAGCTCCTCGCACGGGTCAAGCTGGACGGCGACGCCCAGTCCGCGTCGAACTGATCAGCAACCGCATCTCGGTTTAGCCTTCGGCGGAGGTGGCGCCGTGGTGGCATATTCCGCCTCGGTCAGCTTGCCGTTGCGGTCCCCGTCGGCACTCCGGAACTTTTCGATCGTGCTGTGCGCCCATTCTTCGAATGACAATTTGCCGTCACGGTTCGAATCGAGCTTGGCGAAAGCCTTGCGTCGCGGGTCGAGCAACTCGGCGAGCATGATCGCACCGTCCTTGTTCTTGTCGGCGCGATCAAATCTTTTCTCCTCGCGGCTCTTGGCGGTCGCTTCGGGCGGAGCGGAGGGTTTTGCCGCAAGGATCGAGGGACCGCTGGCAACCGGCGCCGGCGGCAGGCTTGGTCCGTCCGCCGCCCGCCCCTGCCAGATCAGGAATGCTCCGGTCATCATCAGGATCGAGGCAAACGCCCCCGCCAGAAATCGCCACACAGGGAACTCCCCCATTCATGGAGATTCGGCGACAACATCGTCCAACCCGGGGGCGCCCCTGTCAACCGATGCGGCCGCTCCACCGGTGCGCGATCATCGCAAGGATGCGGCCGCGGCTCGCCTCCGGCTCCTCGCGCCTGAGGTCACGGGCAGCAGCCCGGGCAAGCATGGTCAGCGGACGCGCCCGCCGCTCGATCCGCTGGCCGCGCAGCCGCTGCAAACAGTCCCGGGCCGGCTCGAGCAGTTCGGGGACGCCGCGCCGTCCGACCGACGTGAGCGCGTGGAGCGCCCCTGCTTGGTCAAGATTCGGATCGGCCGATCCCAGCAACTTTCCGCCGATCCGGAACAAGACCGCTCCGCGCTCCGCGACCAGCCCGGAATCGACCTCGGGATCGAGCAACGTAGCCCATCCGGTCTCCAGGGCCGCCAGGTCCGCTCCGCCGATCCCGAGTGGGAGAAGATATTCGACGATGGCGGCCAACCGCGGCTCGGCGGGCGGCGGATTGCGGTCCAAGGCTTCCAATTGCTCCCGCCACCAGGCGAGCTTGATTCGGGCCAGCGCCGGATCCGTCGAACGCGCGACAACGTCGCCCATTGCGGCGTCAATTGCGAATAGTGCTCGGAACGCTTCCCGCACTCGCGCAGGAATGTGCAGCAGCGCCAGCTCGCGGTCGGCGCCGATCGGCTCGTTAACGGTAACAGACCTGCTTTGCGGCTGTGACGACATCCTCGACCTTGATGATCGCCAGCTTCTCGAGATTGGCGGCGTAGGGCAACGGAACGTCAGCATCGGTCACCCGGAGTACCGGCGCGTCGAGATCGTCGAACCCTTCCGTCATCGCGATTGCGATGATTTCAGAGCTGATCGAGCAGACCGGCCAGCCTTCCTCGACGATCACCATCCGATTGGTCGTCCGGAGGCTTGCAAGCACCGTCTGCTTGTCCAGCGGCCGAAGGGTCCTCAGATCGATGACCTCGGCGTTGATGCCCTCGCCCATCAGCTTCTGGGCAGCTTCCAGAGCAACCCCGACCCCGATCGAATAGCTGACCAGGGTGACGTCCTTGCCCGGCCGTACCACCTTGGCCTTGCCGATCGGAAGGACATAATCCTCGACCTGCGGGACATCGAAATGCTGGCCGTACAGTAATTCGTTTTCGAGGAAGACGACCGGATCCTCGCTTCGAATCGCTGCCTTGAGAAGGCCCTTGGCGTCAGCCGCGCTGTACGGCGCGATGACCACCAGGCCGGGGACGTGGGCATACCAGCTGGCGTAATTCTGGCTGTGCTGGGCGGCCACGCGCGCCGCCGCGCCATTTGGCCCGCGGAATACGATCGGGCACCGCATCTGCCCGCCGGACATATAGTTCGTCTTCGCGGCCGAATTCACGATGTGGTCGATCGCCTGCATCGCGAAGTTGAAGGTCATGAACTCGACGATGGGCCTCAAGCCTCCCATCGCCGCGCCGGTGCCGAGTCCGGCAAAGCCATATTCGGTGATCGGCGTGTCGACGACCCGCCTGGGGCCGAACTCCTCGAGCAGTCCCTGCGTCACCTTGTAGGCGCCTTGATATTCGGCGACCTCCTCGCCCATCACGAAGACGCGCTCGTCCTTGCGCATTTCCTCGGCCATCGCATCGCGGAGCGCTTCGCGGACGGTCATATTCGCCATCGCCGCGCCATCCGGTGCGTCCGGCTCGTCCTTCGTGTCGGCAACATCGGCGACGAGATCGCGCGCAGCGGTTTCCATCTGGTGCGGTGTCGGAGTCGCCTCCTCCTGCTGCGATTCCGGCGCGGGGATCGATGGCTGTTCCTTCGAGGCCGGCTTGGGCTTCGCCTCGGCTTCGGGCTCGTGTTTCGGGCCGGGCGAGGTGTCCACGGGAGCGCCCTCGGCCTCGAGGATCGCGATCGCCTGGCCGACCTTCACGCCTTCGGTGCCCTCGGGAACCAGGATCTTGCCGATCCTGCCCTCGTCGACCGCCTCGAACTCCATTGTCGCCTTGTCGGTCTCGATCTCGGCCAGGATGTCGCCGGACTTTACCTCGTCGCCTTCCTTGACCAGCCACTTGGCGAGCGTGCCCTCTTCCATCGTCGGCGAGAGCGCGGGCATCTTGAGCTCCATCGTCAGTAGCTCCCCACCAGCACGTCGGTGTAGAGTTCCGACGGATCGGGCTCCGGCGAATCCTCCGCGAACTTCGCGGCTTCGACAACGACGTCCTTGATGTGCTTGTCGATCGCCTTCAGCTCATCCTCCTTGACGCCCAGCTTCTCGAGTTCGCGAGCCGCATGCTCGATCGGGTCGCGATTCTCGCGCACCTCCTGGACCTCCTCGCGGGTCCGATATTTCGCGGGGTCGGACATGGAATGCCCGCGATACCGGTAGGTCATCAGCTCGAGGATGATCGGCCCTTTCTCGCGCGCCCACTTGAGTGCCATTTCCGCCGCCCCGCGGACCGCGAGCACGTCCATTCCATCGACCCGAACTCCCGGGATCCGGTGACTTTCGCCGCGCTTGTAGAATTCCGGCTCCGACGACGAACGGGCAACCGACGTGCCCATCGCATATTGGTTGTTCTCGATCGCGTAGATGACCGGCAGGTTCCACAGCTTGGCCATGTTGAAGGCCTCATAGACCTGGCCCTGGTTGGCAGCGCCGTCGCCGAAATAGGTCAGGCAAACGCCGCCGTCGCCGCGATACTGGTGAGCGAAAGCCAGCCCGGTTCCGAGCGGCACCTGCGCCCCGACGATCCCGTGGCCGCCATAGAATTTGTGGTCGACGCTGAACATGTGCATCGACCCGCCCTTGCCCTTGGAAATCCCGGCTTCGCGCCCGGTCAGCTCGGCCATGATCAGCTTCGGGTCGATCCCGTAGGCGAGCATGTGGCCATGGTCGCGATAGCCGGTGATGACGCTGTCGACCTTGTCGTTCATCGCCGACTGCAGCCCGACCGCTACGGCTTCCTGGCCGATATAGAGGTGGCAGAAGCCACCGATCAGCCCGAGTCCGTAAAGCTGGCCCGCCCGCTCCTCGAAGCGGCGGATGAGCAGCATCTCCTTGTAGAAATCGAGCAGCTGATCCTTCGACGCCTTGAAATGCTTCGGCTCGGGCGGACGAGCGGTCTTGGGCTCGTCCGGGGGCGAAGTCCGGGTCGGAAGATCCTTCTTTGCAGCAGCTTTGGCGGAACGCGCCACGGGGTCGTCTCTCGGTCTGTGTTGAGGGCGCCCCGCCTATAGGTGCGCGGTCGCTGGGCGGCAACCTTCGCGCCGATTAGCGCAACATTGGCTTGAGCTCACCCGCCTTGAGCGCATCCCATGCGGCGATCTGCGCGTCCGCTTCCGACTTCAATTGCACGAACTCCCGCTCGTCCTGCTGGGTCGGCGCATAGTCGCCCTGGTCGACCAGCGATCCGAGCGCGGCAATCATGTTGTTGAGCTTGACGGGATAGTTGAGCGCGTCCTCCGAAGCGTGGGCGCGCGGCTGGATCAATTGCTCCTCGATTGCCGTCATCCTGGCATTCGCCGCGTCGATCTGCGCGGCCGAAGCGGGGTTGGCGGCCTTGCGCGCCATCAGTTTCGCCCGCGCGGAGCGGATGTCGATCACTGTCTCGTGGACCAGCGTCAGCTCGGCGTTGATCTGCTTGTGAAGGTCGAACTGCGCACGAAGCGCTTCGGAACTCGCGGTGTTGCGCGGGTCCGGCGCGATCACCAGCGGCTGAGTCTGGCTCTTGCCGTCGACCGTCAGTCGAACGGCGTAGGTGTCCGGAAGCGCGCGCGGCCCCCGGACGCTGCCTGCCCACAGCGGTGAGTGCGGGATCGAGGTCGCGCTTGGGTAGCGCATGTCCCAGACGAAGCTGTTCAGGCCGGCAAAATGCGTGAGCTTGGCGGGCTTGGGGCCCTCGTCCTCATCGTCGCCCTCGCCGCCCTCGATCGCCTTCGCTTCCTCGCCGGTCGGCTTGGGCGGCTTTTTCGCTTCGGGCTCGGGAATGGTGCGGATGACATTTCCGCTCCCGTCGAGAATCTCCAGCTTGATGCGCGAGGCGAGCGGATCGGGCGCTTCGTCCTTCTTGTCCTTGTCGGCCTCGTCCTTCTTCTCGTCCGCTGCCGGGCGGGCGGTCCCGAACGACGGGGACAGCCAGTAATCCACGACAGCACCGGCCGGCGGATTGGCGCCGCCGAAATAGCGAAGCGATCCGAGGCTGGTCCGGAAGACGGTGTGGTTGGCGACTTCCGGAGCGAACAGATACGCCTTCTTCGAAGCAATCGAGTCCGACCATTGCCGCACCGGCGCCAGGTCATCGAGAATCCAGAAGGCGCGGCCATGCGTCGCGAGCGCTAGCGAATCGCCGTGCACCGCGAGATCGTGCACCGGCACCACCGGCAGGTTGAGTTGCAGGGGCGCCCAATGGCTACCGTCGTCATAGGAAACGAACACCCCCTTTTCGGTGCCGGCGTAGAGCAGGCCCTGCCGCGCCGGATCGACCCGAACGACATGGACGTAGGCATCGTCGGGAATGCCCGCGACGATTGGCGTCCACGTCCGGCCGTAGTCGGCGGTCTTGAACGCGTAGGGATTGAAATCGTCGAGCCGGTGCCGGTCGGCCGCGACATAGGCCGTGCCCGGATGTGCGGCATCGGTTTCGACCATGTCCACCGTCGCCCACTCCGGCATCCCCGGCGGCGTGATGTTCTGCCAGTGAGCGCCGCCGTCGCGGGTCAGCTGGATCAGTCCGTCATCGGTCCCGACCCAGATTTCGCTCGCCGCCGGCCCCTCCGCGATGGAGAAGATCGTGTCGTAGATTTCGACGCTGGTATTGTCCTTGGTCAGCGGCCCGCCCGAGGATTTCTGCTTCGACTTGTCGTTGCGCGTGAGGTCGGGCGAGATGATGGTCCAGCTGCGGCCCTGGTCGGCCGACCTGAACAGCTTTTCGGCACCGAAATAGACGGCCCGGTCGAACTTGGAGACCATGATCGGCGCCGTCCATTGGAACCGGTGCTCCAGGTCCTCGGCCGCCCACCCCATCGAATTGCGCGGCCAGGGCGTGATCTCCTGTGCCATCCCGGTGCGGTGATCGTAGCGCGTGATCTCGGCGTCGTATCCGCCGCCATAGACGATGTTGGGATCGACCGGATCGGGGACGATGTAGCCGCTCTCGCCGCCGCCGACGTCGTAATAATCCTCGATCCCGACGCCCCCGGAATCGCCCGCGGTCGCGATGGACACGCTGCTGTTGTCCTGCTGGTCACCATAGAGCCGGAACGGGAACTGGTTGTCCGTCGCGATATGATAGAATTGGGCGGTCGGCTGGTTCATCTCCGATGACCAGGTCTCGCCGCCGTCAAGGCTGACCGTCGCGCCGCCGTCGTTGCCGTTGATCATCCGCTTGGTGTTGGTCGGATCGATCCACAGCTCGTGCGCATCGCCATGCGGAAGATGCAGCGCCTTGAACGTCTTGCCGGCATCCTTGGATCGATAGAGCGCCGTGTTCAGCACATAGACGACGTCCGCGTCCTTGGGGTCGGCGAACACGGTGTTGAAGTACCAGGCGCGCTGCTTGTAATCGTTCTTCGAGTTGATCAGCTGCCAGCTCTTGCCGCCATCATCGGTTCGATAAAGGCCGCCCTTGCCCGCTTCGATCATCGCGTAGACGCGATCGGGATTGCCGGTCGGTGCGATGTTGACCCGGCCCCAGATCCCGTCGGGAAGGCCGTTGCCGGAAAGGCGAGTCCAGGTCGATCCGCCGTCCGTCGATTTGTAGAGGCCGCTGCCCGGCCCTCCGCTCTCCATGATCCACGGATGCCGATAGGCCTGCCACATGCCGGCATAGAGGATTTGCGTGTTTCCGGGTTCGAAGGCGACGTCGACCCCGCCCGTCTTGTCGTCGACGTAGAGCACCTTGGCCCAGCTCTTGCCGCCATCGGTCGAACGGAAGATTCCGCGTTCCTCGTTCGGGCCGAAAGTGTGACCGAGCGCCGCGGCGAACAGCCTGTTCGGGTCCTTGGGATCGACGATGATCCGGCCGATCACCTGCGTGTCGCGAAGCCCGGCGAAGCTCCAGGTCTTCCCGGCGTCGGTCGATTTGTAGAGCCCGTTGCCGGTGGCGACATTGCCGCGGATGTTGGTCTCGCCGGTGCCGGCATAGACGATATTCGGGTCCGACGGCGCGACCGCGACCGCACCGACCGCGGGCGCCGCTTCCGGAAACTTGTCCCACAGCGGCTTCCACACGGCGCCGCCGTCGGTCGTCTTCCACAGCCCGCCCGAGGCCGAGCCAAAA
>Ga0207657_10005266_pt1 | contig 13549 bp, 7 predicted proteins | sample KBSC33metaG_FD_184316 | JGI IMG/M metagenome (GOLD analysis project Ga0207657, IMG submission 184316) | Corn rhizosphere microbial communities from Kellogg Biological Station, Michigan, USA - KBS C3-3 metaG (SPAdes) (version 2) | ecosystem: Host-associated > Plants > Roots > Rhizosphere > Soil ... | reverse complement strand
AGTCTCCTTATTGCTGGGTGCGGTGATTCTGAGTCTGGCTGTACAAGCCCAGCGACCTGGCGCGGCATTTCAGGGCCATGTTCCTGGCCTGCGCAATCATTCGGGTTTTCCTGGGCAGCACAGCCTATCGGGCGCGCCTTCCCACCACCGCAGCGGCGTTGTTGCAAACCGTTTTCACGCCCGCGATCTCGGTCTTTTCCTGCCTTATTCTGTGGCACAGTACGACCCGTTTTGGCACGAAGAATCCGATCCTGAACAAGCGGACGAGCCTGCGTCCCCAGTCGTTATTGATCAAGGCAATGAGCGGCAGTTACGGATGCGAGAAGTGCCTGTACCTAAGTCACAAATCATCGAGATTCCGCACCCTGGAAGTTCAACAGCGGCCAAGACGGTACCACCGACCATATTCATCCTGAACGATGGAGAGCGGTTCGAAACGCCGCAGTTTTTGCTCACGGCACGGGACTTGTGTCTCAAGGTTGACGGTTACCACCGCGCCATCCCGCTCTTATTCCTGGATCGCGCCGCAACCATAGCCGCTAATCGTGAACGGGGAATTGATCTTCGTATTCCGGCCGATTTGAATGAGATCTCTCTAAGTTTCTAAACTTCCTTAACTTTCCGCATGGGTGAACGAATCTCTCTCTCTCAACATCGTGGTTGCCGGGCCGAAAGCATCAACGGTCTACGGAACGCCAACTGGAAGCGTATATTATGCAATTGCGCTGCGCATGTTATCCAACCACGCTCGGGTAAGTCTACTTGATTGCGAAGGTGAAACTGGATGGGATGATTGCGTCGGGTTGCTGCCCTTCGACCAGTCGCAATCGCTGTATTGGGCCGCAAACATATGCTATCCAGCGAAGCAAAAGCTGAATGGGCGAATCGAAAATTATTTGCGGTCTCATCATCGTGGCCACTTCATTGAGGGCGTAATTCTATCTTCTGGGCTCGCGAAAACTCCCGAGTACTACCGGGATGGAGGGCATCCTCTTTTCAAGATTACGTTTCACGATCAATTTGGCAGACGATCAGGGCTGAGACCGAGCTTTTCGTGCAGCGCACGAACCGAGTAACATCGAAGGTCTCAGGACCGCATGTCAGGAGCATCTTGTATGAACCCACCGAAAACGCTCGCCTTCCATGACGACAGGGAAAAGACTGCAGAGCCAATTAGGCCACGAGAATTCTCCCGCACGACACCAGAGTTGCCAGCGGGAGAACCTGCCCGCTGGCCGTTTTTACTTGTGGGGGTTGTATTCAGATGTGGTGTACGTCTCCGATCAGAGCACGATGGAGTTGAAACAAGGCGACGATGAGGAGAAACGAATGGCAGAAACGCGAACTGAACGTGCATCATGTGACCCAACGCCGAAGACTGGACGATCTAGAATGTGAGTTCTCCAACCCGATATTATACCGCGTCTGTGGCACTCATCCGAGAACGCGTTCGCGAGCGGAAACCATGCAACAATTCGCGCAGGCATGACACGACACTTTACATCACCGTTAGACGTGCTACTCTGCCTTTGGGTTGAGCTGATTTCGGGTGTTCAAGTAAAGGACTGACATCAACAACAAGAATGGCGCAAAGGTTAGCAAAGTGTAACGCAGGCCGTCCACCCAGAGCGTGCTCACTGCGATCGCTCCTATCGCAGCAATGCTGGCCAACGTTGGTAATGGATGAGCTCGCAGTCTAAGCGGCAGTCCTTGCTGGGTTTCCACACTGATAGATTGGCGGAAGCGGAGGTGTGTGAGCAAAATAACAATCCACACAAAGAACATGCCTGCGACCGCGGTTCCATACAGAAGCAGAAAGGCGTTCTTCGGGGCGAATAATGCGAGCAGGATTGCAACAACCATGCCGAATGCAGATATCGCGAGGGCACTAAGCGGTACACCGCGTCTGCTCAGTCGACCAAGCCAGGCTGGGGCATATTGCCCACGAGACAGTGAGAATAACATACGTGTCGAGAGATAAAGATTTGTGTTGGCGCTGGAGAGCGCGGCCGTGATTACCACCAAATTCATAATGCTTGCTGCATGCGGAGTGCCTACAGATGCGAAGGCCCGGACGAAAGGACTTCCACTTACAGTAACGCTCCCAGTCTGGTTCCAAGGAGTGATGGCGAGCATGATAGTGATGGCCAGCACGTAAAATATGATCAGTCGAAAAACGATGGTTTTCATCGCACGCGGGATCGATTGTTCTGGCTGCTGCGCTTCGCCGGCCGTGACCGCGATGACTTCAACACCCATATAGCTGGTGATTCCCAGAGTTAAAGCTAACCACACGCCGCGGAAGCCGTGAGGAAAGAACCCTCCATTCTGAGTCAGATTGCTCCAGCCGATAGCATGTCCTAAAGGCACGCCGGTGACCAGCGCCGCACCAACAATAATAAACGCGAGTATGGCGATGACCTTGATCATGGCGAACCAATATTCGAATTCACCGAAATTACCCACGTGCATTGCATTCACACTGATCAAACCGGCTGAGACCAGAACCACCCAAATCCAACCCGCAACGCTGGGGAACCAAAAAGCGAAATAGATCGCAACAGCTGTAACTTCCGCTCCAATCGCAATGATTTGCACCAGGCCATAGGTCGCTCGCACGCAAAATCCGGCCCATGGATTGAGATACTTTTCTGCGTAAATTCCGAACGAACCAGAAACCGGATGTATAACGGCCATTTCCGCCAGTGCATAAGCGACTGTCATGCTGATGAGTGCGCCGATCAGGTACGTGATGATAACGCCCGGACCAGCGAGTTGGATCGTTATGCTGCTGCCGAGAAAGAGACCGACTCCGATTGCGCCACCAATGGCAATCATGGTGAGCTGTCGCTGCGTGAGCCTGCGCTGAAGGCCCTGATCCTCCACCGTTTCGGCAGTCCGCTTGGTTTGATCTATGATCTGCATCCGTGTGTCAGTCACCCGAAACTGTTTCCATGAGGGCGTTACTGCGTCTCGGCGATGTCATGAAGTACAGCCAAAAAGCGATCAATTTCCTCAGAAGAGTTGTAATGGACCAGAGAGGCGCGTACGGCGCCGGGCTCGGGCGGAATACATAGTCGTTTCAAGAGACGTGGAGAATACATATTACCGTCGCGCACTCCAATACCGCGCTCGGCAAGAGCGGTTGCCAGCTGTGCGGGAGGAACGCCTTGCACATTGAAACAAATGGTCGGGACGCGCATGTGCACCGAACCGGAATTCTGGATTCCATAGACAAAGATTTTATCCATGCAAGCGAGACCTGCCAGAACTCGAGAGGAAAGCATAGCTTCGTAATTTTTAATCGCTTCCATGGCCAAGACTAAGGTGGCGCGTCGGGAGTTATTTCGTCCATCGTTCTGCACGCGATTTCCGAGATCTTCCAAGTAGCCAATCGCCGCATCCATTCCCGCGACATTCTCATAAACGAACGTGCCGACTTCAATCTTGGTGGGAATTGCATCGGGAATGAAATCCTCTCGAAACGTAGGCAACGCCTCGAGCGCCTTGCGCTTCCCCCACAGGAAACCCATGTGGGGGCCAAAGATTTTGTAACCGGAACAAACGAGATAATCGCAATCCATCTGCTGCACATCCAGAGGTCCGTGAGGGGCATAGTGCACAGCATCAAGAAAAAGCTCAGCGCCGTGGGCGTGTGCCAACTGAGCAGCTTGCTTGACGTCAACTATTGATCCGAGCGCGTTAGATGCGAGAGTGCATGCGACTAGCCGGGTACGGTCATTCAAGAGCGGCTTAAGATCCTCAACATCGAGAGTACCGTCGGGGCGCATCTCCCACCAGCGAATCTCCACACCATACCGCTCCAGAGCGATCCACGTTGCAATATTGGCTTCGTGATCCATGTTGCTGAGAATGATTTCCTTGCGGTCGCGCAGAGTCTCGGCCATCGCCAAGCTCACGATCCGAATGAAAGAAGTTGCGTTCATCCCGAAAGCTACTTCGTCCGCTTCACGCGCATTCAGAAACGTTGCTATGCTTTCCCGAGCGCGCTGGATACTCGCGTCTACTTCACGGCTTCTGCTGTATCGCCCACCTCGCTGGACCTGCCGCCTCAAGAGGTGATTCTGCACGGCGTCGATTACAGCCTGCGGTACTTGAGCGCCAGCCCCATTGTCGAAGAAAGTGAAACTATCACCCATATTGAGTGCGGGGAAGCAGCTACGAACCCATTCGATCGGGAACTGGCGCACCGCAGGGTTACTGCTCGAGTTGCTGATAAATCACCTCGGCGTTGTCGGCAAACGTGGCGTGATACTTGGGAAACTGCCGGAAGTCAGAGTACTTCTCCATGTGAAGCTGGCGAAAGGCGTCCTGTTCGCGGACGCCGCGCCGGTACAGGCGCCGAATCTGAGTGAACAGGTCGCTAAGATAGTCGCGAAAGCGCTGCAGATCGACCTTTGTTCCCAATTCAAAGTGACCCGGCACTACCTTATCCAGAGGGCGAGCTAACACTTGGTCGAGAGCTTTGATCCAGTTCTCTGCGCTTCCCTGATCCATCGCAGGTGACGACCTATTCAGAAAGAGGTCCCCCATTGAAATCGCGCGTTGCTGCGGGAAATACACTAGTGCATCTCCTGAGGTGTGAGCTTTGCCAGGGAAGTAAATCTCCACCGAATATGGGTCCAAATGAATTGTGAGCTTCTGCTGAAACGTGAGCTCGGCGGGTGCGAAGTGAAACTGTGGTTCGGATTGCATCATAGCTAACGTGCGTTCTCTGGTGAAGTCAGTGGACACCACCGTCGCACTCGGGCCCACGACAGAATTCCCGCCCTGGTGATCCGGATGATAGTGAGTATTGATTACGTACAGCACTGGCAAGGGAGAAATCTTACGAATTTCGCGCAGCAGTCTGTCGCCTTCGGTGACATTAAGCCCCGTATCTACGACAAGAATTCCCTTACTCGCCACCAGGAAGGTCGAATTGGCGCTAGCATCGTTATCGGAGATGTAAGCGTACAAGTCAGAGCCGATCGGGGTAACTTGGGGTGCAGCCCATGCGATGCTCGCGAAGAGGAGCATCAAGGCAACCCAGAGACCCATACGTCGCGTCAACGGGTGATCTATTTCCAAATTGCTCCTAACTCTGTTCGTCCAAAATGTTAAAAACTTAACTTCACCGCAAACTGAATCAGCCGTGGACCACCCGATCCGAGTCCGACATTGTTTTGGGCTGCGTCCGGCGTTTGGAACAAAGTTCCGAAATTCGGCGCTGCTAAGATATTTGCCGGAAGTGCGAACGCTGGGTGATTCACGATGTTGAAGAATTCGGCGCGGAATTGCATGTTCACCTTCTCCCGAATTCTCGTATTCTTCATGACGGAAAAATCAAAATTGCGGTATCCCGGACCCGTAACGATATTCCGGCCTGCGGTGCCAAAACTCAGAGGCGCATTGGGGACGAAAGCTGCAGTGTTGAACCATTGCTGAACGCTATGTGGTCCGGCATTCGGATCGGCGACGAGATTCGGACGATCATTACCCAAACCGGTACTGCTGTTATCCTGTCCAGTCAGAACCGAGAACGGCTGTCCGGATTGCAGGGTCAGGATCCCCCCAAATTGCCACCCGTCGCCCAGGGCCTTGGGAAGCCTCCCGGGTGCGGGAAGGTCGTAAATAAAGCTCCAGCTCAGCCGGTGACGAATGTCAAAATCAGATAGGCCTCGTTCCGCCCGAAGATTGTAGTTATCTTGAGGAAAAATCGTTGTGGCGTTCGCGCCTGAACCGAAAAAGACGGAGGCGCCGTCAATCGATTTTGACCAGGTATAGGCCAGCAGAGATGAAAGGCCGTGCGAGAAGCGCTTGTCCAGTTTTGCCTGCAGGCTGTTGTAATTGGAAGCGATGGTATTTTCCGCCTGGAAAATCTGCGCGTATCCGAAGTAAGGCACTCGCGCAATACTCGGGATCAAGTTGATCTGAGTGCTCAAAAATTGGGCGACCGGCGTCGGAATCCCCATAAGTTCCATGCGCGTTATAACATCAGGCGATAACTGGTCGATTTGCGTCTGTGTGATGTATGCCTGATCGATTTGCCGGAAGCGAGGCAGTTTCGTGCCCGAGGTTCCCACATATGCGACTTCCAGCAGCGTTCGGGAAGGTAGTTCCTGCTGGACCAGCAGATTGTAGTGCTGTGCATATGGTGTCGGCATGTTCTGGTTCGTTACGGTGATGACCGGGAATCCCGAGGGCGCAAAGGCGTTTGGCCATTGCGCAAAGGGGGCGGAGTTGAAGTAGTCGGGCAGGTAAGGCGGATTAAGCATGACGTTGCCCGGGATGTTCCCGATGATGGTTTCGTAGAAGACTCCGTAGCCGGTACGAATCACAGTTTTGCCGTTTCCAAATAAGTCCCACGCCAGGCCCACGCGAGGCGCAAAGTTGTTGTGATCGGGATTGTAGATTCCGTCTACCTGCGATTGAGTCACGATTCCCGAAGCCTGCAGAGCGGCGAGGTCAGTTTGATCCACTGTGGGACTCAAGTACGTGGTGAAGTCCTGCGGACGGAAGGTACTCAGCCTTCCGTGCGCCTCGTGCAACACAGTATTAAGTTCGTAGCGCAGGCCATAGTTGACGGTTATGTTATGGCTAAGCTTGAAAGTGTCTTGTGCGAACAAGCCATAGCTCGTGTTGCGGAAGTTTCGGTGCGAATCTCCAATGAACTGTAAAGCTCCGTTCGGCAGCCCTTGAGCGAAGTCTACCAACGCGTTCGGAATATTTGTTCCACCCGGACCTGCGACGTTGTTCGTGCCGCTGAAAATAATCTGACCATTGAAGGCAAGGTCATACAGCCGGTTCATCTGTGTGTAGCGGATATCACCACCCGCTTTGAATGAATGCCGCGCCGTGGCGTGCGAGAGATTGTCTACCCATTGAAATGTGTTGATAGTCGTGCGGTTCGGTTGGTCGATTCCGCCCCCCAGGTTGGTCACGGATGCACTGCCTGACACAAAACCGCCCGAAAACGTGATCTGTGGAATATTTCCGAGACCCAAGGGCGCATTCGCGGGGAATCCAGTATTGAAGCCAAATTGGGCAGCTGTCGGGCCGGGTTCTGTGGCCAGCGTAATGTCTGAACGTGTGAAACCGAAACGCGCTTCATTCAACGTTTTCGGAGTGATCACTCGCGTATAAGACAGCGCGACTAGGTGATTACCTCCATCATCGTTCACACCCCACCCCGGGATATTGGTGCCACTTTGCCCAGGTGTGAAGGGGAAGAAGATGTCCGCTCGCGTGCGGCTATACCGAGCGGAGAAGCTGTCGCTGCTGCGCAGACGCTGGTCAACTTTGATCAGGAACTGGTCTGTTGCATCACTCTGTTCTGGAGAAGAAATAAAATTCCCGGCGGGATCATTCAGGTTCGGCTGCGGGAAGAGATTGAATACCGCGGAGCTGGTGGGGTCCACCGCGATCGTGACTGGGTTTCCGTTGCTGTCGGTAAAGTGGCCGGCTCGCTGGGCAAGCGTCGGCACGTTGGTAATGCGGGTGATTCCGGCGGTTCGACGAAAACCCTCATAATTCAGAAAGAAGAAAGTTCTGTTCTTCAGAATCGGTCCGCCCAATGTGCCCCCAAACTGGTTCAGCCTCAGCGCAGATTTCCTAAATCGCTGGTCATTGAAGTAGTTACGCGCATCCAGCACATCGTTTCGGAAGAATTCAAACGCGGACCCGTGCAGAGCATTTGTCCCCGACTTGGTAACCAGATTTACAACCGAGCCGCTGTTGCGACCGTATTCGGCTGCGAAGGTGTTAGTCTGCACTTCGAATTCCTGGATGGAGTCGATCGACGGGAGCTGTGCAGCTTCGCCGGCGAAGTAATTATTATTGTCCACACCATCTACCATGAAGTTGTTGGATGTGGATCTCTGGCCGTTTGAGGAAAAGCCGGAGACATTCCCTTCACCACCCTGCTGTCCGCCCCCGCCGCCGGATACGGCAACACCTGGATTTAGGCGTGCCAGTTGCGCAAAGTCGCGTCCATTGAGAGGAAGGTCTTCCACTTTGCGATTGTCGATAATCTCGCCTAATTTGGAACTCTCCGTCTGCGTGAGATCGGCATTGGCCTCAACGTCAACGACCTCTGCTTTGGCGCTGACGCGCATCGTCATATCCACGGTGCTGGTCTGATCCACGCCAACTTCAACTCCGCGAGTCATCGTCACCGCGAAACCTGGCTGTTCGGCCTGAAGTTGGTAAATCCCGGGGGGCAGAGCGTCCAGCTTAAAGACTCCATTGTTGGCCGTGGTCGTGGTCCTTTGCAGGCCGGTGGCTGGATTGGTAACCGTGACTTTCGCACCGACCACAGCCGCTGCGTTCTGATCGCGAATGGTGCCGATGATTCTGCCCTGAGTCGTCTGTGCCCAGGCACTGGTAGCCAGAACCATCGACACACAAATGGTCGTTACAGCGACAACTTCTGTCAGAGCGCGCATGCACAATAAGTGGCGACACTCTCCTGCTCTCGGTTTCGCCTTAGCCTCAGTAGTTGGCTCGTTGTGGTGTTGCATTTGCCGTTCCCCCGTGCGAAATTTCGTCTTTATACACCGTTCCATCTTTCATTACGAACTGAACGTGCCGAAGCAATCTCACGTCTGAGAGCGGATTACCAGTCACGGCGACGATATCCGCGAACTTCCCTTTACTAATGGAGCCCACGCGATCCGACCACCCGAGAAGGTTTGCCGCATTGATCGTGCCCGCTTGTAATGCCTGGCTCGGGGTCAGGCCCAGCTGCACCATGGACCAGAATTCTCCGCCATTCTCGCCGTGTGGATACACGCCCGCATCGGTACCGAGTGCAACCTTTACTCCATTGCGAAATGCATTGGATACATTCGTTTTAGCGGCAGGAATGATGATCGCAGCTTTTTCCTTAACCCAGGGCGGAAGGTTCATCCGCGGCGCGTGCTCTTCGAACCAAAACAAAGGATATGTGGTAGGGACGAGAAATGTTTTGTGCTCTTTTAGAAGCTGAATGCCCTCTTCGTCAAGAAAGATTCCGTGTTCAACGGAGTCGACGCCAGCGCGAACGGCATCCTTAATCGACAGCGCGGAATGCGCATGGGTAGCAACTTTGCGTCCTAGTCGGTGAGCCTCAGCAATTAACGCCTGCATCTCCTGAGGACTGTATTGCTCGAGCAGAGGATCGTCACCTTTGGAGAAGACGCCGCCTGACGCACAGAACTTGATCACATCCGCGCCGTACTTCACGGTTTCCCGGACTTTATGCATGACCGCTTCGATGCCGTCAGCGGCTCCTTCCGCCGAATAATGGAACTCGAACGGGAGCAGATTATTGTCGCAATGGCCGCCTGTGATTCCCAGCGGTGGACCTGATACCTGCATGCGGGGACCGATCACGTCACCGCTGTTGATTGCATCCCGTAAGGCTACATCTGAGTACCCTTCGGCACCGACGTTGCGGACGGTGGTGAAGCCGGCAAGTAACGTCAAAGCCGCGTTTTTTGCTCCAATAAGCGCCTGACGTGCTGTGGAAATGCCAAGTGCCTCGTACCCTCCGCCGGTGGCATTCATGGTCAGGTGCGTATGTGCGTCGATGAAGCCCGGAAGGATGGTTGCAGCTCCCAAATCAATCACTCGCGCACCTACTGGGGCGGTTCCGGGGCTGCCGCTGGTGACTGAGTCAATGTGATCTCCTCTGATGATTACTGTTGGTTTCTCGATCAAGTGCCCCGACTCGGGATCAAAGAGCTCGCCGGCTCGGATAACTACGGTCGCGCTTGTGGCATTGGTCTGGGCGGCAGCGCAAGGAATCACCAGCAAAAGGAGACTGATCGCGGCAATACGATATCGGCACGACATTGCCGGAAGGAGTTTTCTTGATCTTGCACTTCTTGGGATGAACGACATGGTTATTCGGTTTATTTATAGCGGCTGTCAGCGGCTGTCCGCAGCTGTGCTTAAGTGCTTGGACGTGACCAGCAAGCCCAGGTTCTTCTCAAGCAAATCAAGAACGGCTTGCACGTCTTCCAGGGTGTTGTAAAGGTGAAATGAAATTCGCAAGCCATCGTGCCTGTTGGAAACGACTATTCCGGCCTCATCGAAAATTCTCACTAAACCATCGGAGTCGTTGGCCTTTAGAACCACCAGCGGGCCTACACTGTCCGCCGGTGTTTTCGAAGCGATGCCTAACTCGGCCACGCCTTTCAAGAGCCTGGCAGTGAGATTCTTTACGTGCGCTGCGACATTCGCAACCCCAGCTTCGAGCAACAATCGAACTCCTTCACCAGCTCCATATACAGAGGGAATAGGCGGAGTGCCGGCCTGAAACCGGCGTGCATTCGGCGCGGGTTCCAGCCGCTTGACGTCGAATGCGAAAGGATCCGCTTGGCCGAACCATCCCGTAATCAAGGGAGATAAAGAGTCAGACAGAGACTTTCGCACGTAGAGGAAAGCCACACCGGGCGGTCCAAGCAGGTATTTCAGAGTACCGCTCACATAGAAATCAAGGTCCATTGCCTTTACGTCTACGGGGCGCGTGCCGCAGTCTTGATAGTCGTCGAGCAGCACCAACGCGCCACGGTCACGTGCGATTCGTACGATGTCCGCCGCCGCTGTTCGAAAGCCGTTGCGAAAACAAACGTGCGTGAGCGGCACAATTAAAGTTTTGCGGTCGATTGCGGCTTCGTAGGCATCTACCGTGAGGCGTTCGTTCTGTGCGTCAATGAACGAGACCTCCGCACCCCGTCGCGCTTGTGCTAGCCAGATTTGCCCCATCGTCGGGAATTCAAATTCTCCCAAAACAACTTTTGCCCGCTCACGGAATGAAAGTGCGCTGGCCACGGAGTTGACACCTGCCGACGCGCTTGCCACCACAGCGACCTCGTCCGCCTCGGCGCCAATAAACTTGGCAAAGAGACATCGTGCCTCCTCATATTTGTCAATCCATAAATCCCACGGCGAACCTTGTTGATGCCAGCTTCGCAGGTACTCCCCGAATGCCGCCTCGACACGCTTCGAGAGAGCTCCCTGAGAACAGCTATTGAGGTAGACCTTTCGGTCGAAAACAGGGAACTCGGAACGAATGGAAGCTGTGGAGCTGTAATCTGTCACGAACACCCCTTTTGTAGTTTTCTCGCGAAACTCATCTCCTCACCTGGTACCCTCGGCCGAAGAGGTTAGCGGCTTCAGAATGTCGTTCAGATAGTCACGTTCTTCATCGACACGTTGTAGATGAGGAGAGCGTAGGCCATCGTGGTATGGGATGGCGTGGGTTTCCATCGACCCGGTATTTGAAGAGATGATGGTGATCGGTGCGGCATTGGACTTTGAAGCCTGAATGGCGCGCTTCAAATCGTCGACCGAAAATTGATTACCATTCACGCCGATAATTTTCATGTACGGACTCAGCCCGGCTTGGCTGGCCGCCATGCCAGGAACAGAATCTTCAATGGAGCCGTCGGCTTTTGCCACCAGTCCAATCGAAGCCGTGAAGTCACCTTTGCCGGAAGCATCCTGATCGGCGGCAATCAAGACGTTGGGCTCATCGTTGTAGACCAAACGCCAACCTGCGCCGGTGATTCCGCCGAGCGGGGCATGAGAAGAAACAGATTGAAGGCGGTCGCGGAAGAACGTGCGCCAGTCGAATGGTGTGATTGCGGTTAATTCTGAGATGAGCTCGTCAAAGGTGTAGGTTTTCACCGTCGGACCGTCGCTCGGTCCACCGAGGAACGCGCGGCAGAAGTCGTCGAGAGAGCGCCGGCCCTGCGTCTGCTTCCTTATAGTCACATCAGCCTCGAGCCAGATCAGCACACTTTCGGCATAGAAGTCCGTAGTGCGGCGATAAGATGACCACTCCGAAGGTGCGAAATACAAAATTTGCGCTGCATTGGATGTGTTCTGAAGCGAGCGCCACCTGCGCCCGGCGCGATGATCCAGCGCGGAGGCCACCGTCGCCAGATATTCACGGGTTTCGGCCGGTGTCCAGAGCCCGCTGCGCGCCGTGAGGACCGTTCCTAAGTACGTTGTGAGCCCTTCGTATACCCAGAGAAGTTCACCTTTCATCGGTTGTTGAAAATCCGGAGTCGCTAGCCCTACCGGGCGGCGGAATTGACCGTTCCAGGAGTGGGTGAATTCATGGGGAAAAAGCCCCGCAGCCAGTAGACGTTTGCTGGGATCTACGAGCGTACGCTCGGGAACGCGATCATCGCTGCTTTCGTGATGCTCTTGTCCTAGGCCTATAGTGTTATCGCTGAGAGTGAGCAGGAAATGATAGTCACGATAGTGACGCGATTGGTAGAGAGCGCCTGCTTCCCTCACTAACCTCTTGTACTTGTCGATAAGCTCCTGTGAGATCTCGAGCGCCCACGCGTCATCAGCAACGACGTCAATTTCGTGCAAAACTTTGTCATCACCTGTGAGGGAAATCACTTTCGTGAATTCGCCTGATTGCACGGGCGAGTCGACGAGGAGATCCAACGCGACTGGCGCGAACTTGATGGTGTCGCCCGCGCGACTAGAGATAGGCAGCGCTGTGTTGAATTTCCATCCCGTGGGCAACCGCAGCGTAGGTTCAAAAGTGATTTGATCAGCAGGCGAACCGGCGGGATAGAGTAGCACTTCGTGCCACATCAGTATTAATAGCTTAGAAGAGCCGGAGGCGCTGAAGTCGATAGCGGCGCCGGGGGCGGAGAGAAGAAAATCCAAGTGTATATCAATGGAATCGGCTCCCGCAGGGACCTCGAGATGAAAGGCGTACATATCAACGTCGTCCTGCTGCCAAGGCAGTTCTTTTCCCTTCGAAAAAAACTTTAGGCCGGCGAGATTCGAAATGGGGCCATCGGGAGAGTGGTCGGCGGGCAGCCACTTTGGGTAGTACAGAGTAAGAGGTCCGGGCGAGGCGGGTATCTGGAGTTCAGAATGGAGGATCTTTTGCGCCGCATGAGTAGCGTCGACAGCAATGAGTATAGGTCGTGTGGACGGATTCTGAGCCCTGGCGAGCAAACAGCCCGTTGCGAGCAGGGCACAAACCCAGATTTGCAGACGACGCTTGATGCGAGTTTTGACGTCCACCCGTCCTCCGGCCTCAAGTGTTTCCGCGTTTCAAATGCTTTACCACGCGATTTTGCCCATGAACTGAATGTTTCGGGGACCACCCACACCAAAGTGTGAATCGAAGCTGCCATCGTCCGCGGTTGCGGTAATCGTGGTACTTAAGTCAGGCGAGGGTTCGGCAAAGTTCGGGTGATTGAACGCATTGAAGAAGCTGGTGCGAAATTCAAATGAAACCCTCTCACCGAGTCGGAAAGTCCTCTGCAGGGAGATGTCCCAGGCGTTGAGACCAGGCGCCACGATCGGATTTCGAGGACAGTTTCCGAAGGTTCCGGGAGCCGGCGGAGCGAACGCTCCGGGCAGAACGTAGGGCTGCGTAAAATCCGATAACTGATAGCGAATCGGACCTATGCAGTTGGGCCGCTCATGGAAATTATCCACACCGCTTTCGCCGCCAAATGTCAACACCGGCGAAGCGAAACCGTCGCGGAAAGTCGTCGTCCCTGATACCTGCCAGTCTTTC
>Ga0207657_10005265_pt1 | contig 13550 bp, 10 predicted proteins | sample KBSC33metaG_FD_184316 | JGI IMG/M metagenome (GOLD analysis project Ga0207657, IMG submission 184316) | Corn rhizosphere microbial communities from Kellogg Biological Station, Michigan, USA - KBS C3-3 metaG (SPAdes) (version 2) | ecosystem: Host-associated > Plants > Roots > Rhizosphere > Soil ... | reverse complement strand
TGAACTTTTCGAAGACGTCAACAGCTATTCCAAGGCGTTCGGCGAGCTGATCGAGCATCGGCGCGGGACGCCGTCGCTCAGTGCACCGGAAGTCAAGGCACTGATCGATGACGGCGCCAACATCGCCATTCTCGATGCCCGTCGCTTCGACGAGTTCAACACAATGAGTCTTCCCGGCGGGATCAGCGTGCCGGGCGCCGAGCTGGTCTTGCGCGCATCGGCCATCGCGCCCGATCCCGAAACGACCATCATCGTCAATTGCGCGGGACGGACACGTAGCATCGTAGGCGCGCAATCGCTGATCAATGCGGAGCTGCCCAACAAGGTCCGGGCGCTCCGCAACGGCACGATCGGCTGGACGCTAGCCGGTCTGACATTGACACGAGGGCGGCAGGCCCGATTTCCTCAAGTCGACGGCAGCAGCGCGGACGAGGCGCGTCAGCGTGCGCGCAACGTCGCTTATCGCGCGGGCGTCAAGCAGATCGATCAGTTCATCCTGAACGGCCTGAAGTCCGACGAGCGGCGCACGCTCTATCGCTTCGACGTGCGAACGGCCGAAGAATATGCGCGTGGGCATCTCGTCGGCTTCCTTTCGGCTCCGGGCGGGCAGCTTGTGCAGGAAACCGATCATTTCGCCCCCGTGCGCGGCGCGCGAATTGTGCTTGCCGACGATCTCGGCGCGCGCGCGGACATGACTGCGTCCTGGCTCGCCCAAATGGGCTGGGAAGTTTATGTCTTAACCGGCCCCTTCGAAGGCGCGATCGAAACCGGCGATCCTCACATATTGCCGCCGCGTCCCGCCGCCGGTCGCTACCGGCGCCCTTATGAGGGCACCGACAATCCCGCCGCCGCGATGCAGGCCTATCTCGATTGGGAATATGGCCTGGTCGATCAGCTCGCGCGTGATGGCACCCACGGATTCTTCGTCATCTGAAATCCAACTGGAGGACTATCCATGCCCGTAAAATTCATCGGCTATATCGGCTTCAACAATGAGAGCGAGATCCACGGCACGCGCCAACTCCGCTCGCTCGATCGCGACTATGTCGAGGCGGCGGCGAAGGCGCAGGAGGAGACCGGCTTCGATCGCGTGCTGATCCCGTTCGGGTCCAATTCGCCCGAGAGCCAGATCGTCGCCACGCACGCCGCCGCGATCACGACGAAGCTCGGCTTCCTGATCGCGCACCGCCCGGGCTTTACCCAGCCCACCGTGGCCGCTCGGCAACTTGCGACGTTGGATCAGCTTTCGGGCGGGCGCGTCGCTGTCCACATCATCACCGGCGGGGCCGACGAGGAAATGGCCAAGGACGGCGACGTTTCGACCAAGGCTGAGCGCTATGCCCGCACCGACGAATATCTGAAGGTGCTGCGCCAGGAATGGACCGCTGAAAAGCCGTTCGACCATGACGGCGATTTCTATCGCATCCGCGGCGGCTTTGCGGCGGTGAAGCCCCAGAACCTGCCGGTGTTCTTCGGTGGCTCTTCACCCGAGGCAATCGAGGTCGCAGGGCGGCATGCCGACGTCTACGCGCTGTGGGGCGAGACGCAGGAACAGGTGCGCGAAGCCGTGGCCACCGTCCGCGCTGCCGCACGTCGCCATGGCCGCAAGGAACCGGGCTTCTCCCTGTCGCTCCGCCCAATCATCGCCGATACCGAAGAAGCCGCCTGGAAGCGCGCGGACGAAATCGTCGAAATCGTGCGCGATATCCGCCAAAAGGCAAGCCTCGGCACCAGCAACCACACGCCACCCAACGCCGGATCGCAGCGGCTGCTCCAGACCACGCAGGCCGGCTATCGCGCCGACCAGCGGTTGTGGACCGGCCTTGCCGCCGTGGCCGGCGCGCAGGGCAATTCGACCGGCCTCGTCGGCACGCCCGAACAGGTCGCCGACGCGCTGATCGACTATTATGCGCTCGGGATCGATCATTTCCTGATTCGCGGTTTCGATCCGCTCGGCGACGCCATCCAATATGGCCGCGAGCTTCTCCCGCTGGCGCACGAACGCATCGCGCGTTTCGACGAGGAACGGCAGAATGAGAAGGCGGTCGCGTGAAACACTCGCTGGTCTCGTCATGCCAGCGAAGGCTGGCATCCATGTCTCTGGTCTCACCAGTGCGCCGCAAGTGGCAACGGACATGGACCCCAGCCTTTGCTGGGGTGACGGGTTTAGTGTTTGCCTGCCTGCTTCTCACGGCCTGCGGGGGTGGGGCGAGCGAGGATGTCGCCACGCTCCACGTCGGCAGCCAGCGCGGCGGCACCAAGGCATTGATGCTGGCCAGCGGTGTGCTGGAAGGCGCGCCGTATAAGATCGAATGGTCAGAATTTCCCGCCGCGCAGCATCTGCTGGAGGCAATCGGCGGTGGGGCCGTCGATCTCGGCGTTACCGGCGACGCGCCCTTCATGTTCGCCTATCAGAGCGGCAGCCGCATCAAGGCGGTGGGCGCGCAGCTGATGTCACCCCGGCCGGAAGGCGCGCTGGCGCTGATCGTGCCGAAGGGGTCACCTGCGCAAACGCTGGCCGATCTCAAGGGCAAGAAGGTGGCGACCACGCGCGGATCAGTCGGGCATTATCTGGTGATCCGCGCGCTCGCACAGGCGAAACTGCCGCCGGATTGGGTCCAGCTGACCTTCCTGCCTCCCGGTGATGCCAGGGCCGCATTCGAATCCGGCTCGATCGACGGGTGGGCGATCTGGACGCCTTATCTGGCTCCAGCCTTCAAAGCCGGAGCCCGGACGATTGTCGATGGCCGCAACTTGGTTGAAGGCCTTGCGTTCGATGTCGCAACCGAGGATGCGATCGCCGCCAAGCGGCCGTTGATCGCCGACTTCCTCAAGCGCGAGGCGGAGGCACTGCAATGGAAGCGCGCGAACGTCGATCGCTATGCAGAGGTGCTCGCTGAGGAGACCGGCCTGCCGCTCGAGGTCGCACGCAACTATGGCGAGAAGAACCAGCTGCTCGCCGTGCCGATTACCGACAAGCTAGTCGATGATCAGCGCCAGGTTCTGACCTACTTCAAGGCGGCCGGCGCTGTTGAAGGCAAGCGCGATCTCGCTGCCGCTTTCGACAAGAGCTTATCCAAAACCGAGGTCGCTGCCGCGCAGTAGCAGACCCGCTTCCACACATCATCGCCGCGAACGCGGGACCATCTGGTCCGCGCGAAGGGAGAGCTGCGGCCCAACGCCATCAGAAATGGGGACATCATGAAGACCATATTACTTTCGAGCGCCGCCGTTTTGGCCGTACTTCTTGTTCAGGGCGGCGCCATCGCGCAGGAAGCGCCTGTCGACAGCACCCAGCTTGCCGCCAACGCAGCGGCATCCGATGACGAGGGCGTGATCATCGTCACCGGTGTGCGCGGCACCAGCGCCCGTACCGTTGCCGACAGCCCCGTTCCGATCGATGTTATCGGGGCGAACGAGTTGAAGGCCACCGGGCGTACCGGCCTGAAGGAGGTGCTTGGCAACATCGTGCCATCGCTCACCATGCCGGCGCTGGGCGGGGGCGGCACTTCTGCAAGCGTCCGTCCGATCTCGATCCGGGGTCTTTCGGGCGATTATCTACTCGTGCTGGTCAACGGCAAGCGGCGGCACACGACATCGCTGATCAACAATCTTTCGCGCATTTCCGGCGGATCGACCCCGGTCGATATCGACCTCATCCCGACCAACGCCGTCGGACGGATCGAGGTGCTGCGCGATGGAGCGGCCGCCCAATATGGATCGGATGCGATCTCGGGCGTGATCAATATCATTCTGGACGATGCTCCGAGCGGCGGTGAATTCACCTCGACAGCCGGACAGCTCTACGAAAAGGGTGGGGCGCTGCTCCAGCAGACGCTCAGCTACGGCACGCACCTGGGCGACGGCTTCGTCCGCTTCGCGGTGGAGGGCAAATATCATGACCGCGCCGATAGCTCGGCCGAGCCCCTGCCCTACATTTTCCCGCTCGTAAACGGCCAGCCCGATCCGCGCGAGGCCAATGTTGATCATGTGATTGCCGGGGGCTACGGCCGATCGAATCGTGACACCATCGTCAACAGCTCGCTCAATGCCGAGCTTCCCGTCGGTGCGGATCTCACGCTCTACAATTTCTCGACCCTCAGCTATCGCAATATCAAAGACGCGCGCGGCGCGTTTGTCCCATCCTCGACCGGCTATGGTGGGCAAGCAAATCCACAGGGACTGACCTCGCTGCCGCAAATCTATCCGGCCGGATTCCAGGCCTATCGCCGCGTCTGGGAGTGGGATTTCCAGACCGCGCTTGGAATTAAGGGGGATCTCGGCCCCTGGGGCTTCGATCTGTCGTCGAGCTTTGGCCGCGATCATGTGAAGCTGGGTGCGGAAGGCACGCTCAATCCGTCGCTCGGGCCCTCGAGCCCGACCAGCTTCTTCATGGGCAAGCAGGTGCAAAGTCTGTGGGTCAATAATCTCGATCTCAGCCGGGATTTCGACATCGGCTTCGACAAGCCGTTGGCGGTTGCATTCGGCGTCGAGCATCGCTGGGAAAAATTCCAGAATATCGCTGGCGAGCCGGATAGCTATCGCGATGGCGGCTATGTCATCCCCAATGATGGCACGGTGTTCGGCACCCTATATGGCGGGCGCTCGCCATCCCCGGGACTTGTCTCCTTCACCGGCACGTCCCCCGCCGATGCAAGCTCGATCAGCCGAAACAATCTTGCCGCTTATGTCGACCTTTCGACCAACATTAAGCCGGGCTGGTTCATCGGCGTCGCGGGGCGTTTCGAACATTATGACGACAGCGCCGGCAACACCGTCAGCGGCAAATTCTCGACGCGCTACGAATTTGCGCCGGGCTTTGCGATCCGCGGCGGGGTAAACACCGGGTTCCGAGCGCCATCGCTTGCGCAGACCGGCTTCTCGACGACGCAGAATACGGTGACAGCAATCGGTTCGAACCGCGTGTCGACGACGTCGAAATTCCTGCCGGTGGGCAGCGTCGCGGCGCTGGCGTTGGGCGCGAAGCCGCTCAAGCCGGAGAAATCGCTCAATTATACGATTGGTTTCACGGCCGAACGCGGCCCAGCGCGGCTGACCGTGGATGCCTACCAGATCCGGGTCGACGACCGCATCGTGAAAACCGAATTCCTCGGTACCGCCTCAAATGGTGGGGCGGCGATCCGTAACATCCTGATCGCCAATGGCGTGACCGGCGTCGACAGCGCTCAGTTCTTCACCAATGCCATCGACACGCGCACGCGCGGGATCGATATCGTGGGCGAATATACGCTGCGCACGGGGGGAATCGGCACGTTCAAGCTGAATGCGGCCTATAGCTACAATAAGACCAAGATCCTGCACGTAATCGACAATCCGGCGCAGCTCGCGTCGCTCAACGTCACGCTGTTCGGCCGGCAGGCGCAGCGCGACCTCATTTCCGCCACGCCCCATAGCAAGGTCGTACTGTCCAATGACTGGAGCCTGGGCAAATTTCACGCACTCGGCCGGCTGACGCGCTACGGCAGCTATGTGGAATCCAGCAATGTCGCCAGCGGCGATCGGCGGTTCGGAGCGAAATGGATCACCGATCTTGAGATTGGCTATGATCTCAGCGATCATGTGGCACTCGCAATTGGTGCAAACAATCTGTTCGATATCTATCCCGATCGCCACGGGATCATCGCCTATGATGGGTCGGGCGCATACGGCAATTTCGCGCCGTTCGGATTAAGCGGCGGATTTTATTATGCGAGGGCTTCCGTGCGGTTCTGACAGGCAAGCGCAATAGCGAGATGAAATAGACATCTCCTCATGCGGGATTACCATAGCCTGACGGACATGACCTCATATGCTGCAGATTAAATCATGGTGCCCAGGGGCGGAATCGAACCACCGACACTGCGATTTTCAGTCGCATGCTCTACCAACTGAGCTACCTGGGCACGCCGTTGGCCGGCGGGCTATAGAGGGGGCTACGCCTTGCTGTCCAGCCCGTCGACATCGATTTCTTGGCCATCGTCGTCGGCCGGTGGCCCCGCGACGCGATAGCCTTCGCCGAGCCACCGCAGCAGATCGCGATCGCGGCATCCCTGACTGCAGAAGGGTTTATGCGCCGCCGAAGACGGCTCGCCGCACAGCGGGCAGCCCTTGCCGGTCTGTTCATGGGAATTCCGTCTCGACATCCATGTCGGATATGGCGGCGCCCGGACGTTCGGACAAGAGGAGCGTGCAGCCGCGCCGGCGCGCGAGTGCCTCTTGCCAATCCGGCTGGGCCGCGATTCGGCGGATCACCGCCGGCGCCGCGTTAAGCGTCAGCTTTCCGTGCCCTGGCGTCCGTTCTGCGCGTCGCAGCAGCGCGAGCGCCGCCGCCGTGACGGGATCAGACTGCATCAATTCGGGAAGCGACGGCCTCACCCGCTGCCGCACGATCTGGAGAAATCCGAAACCATTGACGGCGGTGCGCTCGAACGGCTGGGGAAGCCATTCATCGACGGCGGCCGCTGCCGCTGCCCGCATCGACTTGCTGCCGGTTTGAGCGATCGGGAGATCCAGTCCGATCGAGCCGCCGATATCGAATAGCCGGATCGCTCGCGCGGCGGCGGCGGCGCCCGCCACGGCAAGCTCGGAGGGGGACAGCGTTCCGTCGATGTCGAACAGGGTCATTGCCGGCGTCAGCGACATCCGCAGCAGGCCGCCCGGGAATGGGATCAGGCCCGAGGTCGCCCGATCGAGCCACTCGGACCATTCCGCCTGTTCCAGCAAATCCGGCTGGTGGGGCATTAGGTAGCTGACCGAAAGCTTGCTGCGTTTGAGCCGGTCCAGCAACGATGGACCCGGACCAGACGCCTCCTCCTCGTCGGCGATCCGCACGACCGGCGGCTTGGGATTTCCCGCCTCCGGTATCGCCTCCCGAATCACCACGACCTTGACCGTAGCGCCCTCCGTAAATCGCGCAGGAACGACGCCGACCGCATCGCCACCACCGGGCAGCGTCAGCAAAGATCGGTCCGAGCCGGGAAAGCGGCGTACCAGTTTCGCCATATGCACCGATCCCGCGCGTGGCGCGGTACCATGGCGCTCGATCGCGATTTCGACGATGCTGCCTTGATCGACGAGCGCGGCACGGTTTTCGCCGACGCCGGCCTCATAAAACCATTCAGCCAAGGGAATGGCCGGCAGCCAGCAGCAAGGCACGGGTTTCGAACAGCGGCAAGCCGACGATGCCCGAATGGCTGCCGCTCATAAACCGCACCCAGGCTTCGGCCCGGCCCTGAATCGCGTAGCCGCCAGCTTTGCCGCGCCACTCGCCGCTTTCGAGATAGGTGGCGATTTCGCGCTCCGGAAGAAGGGTGAAGGCGACGATGCTCCTCGACAGCCGCTGCCGCTCATGACCTGCCGGATCGATGACGGAGATCGCACTCAAGACCTGATGCCTACGTCCCGAAAGAAGGCGCAGGCATTGCTCGGCCTGCTCGATTGTCTCCGCCTTGGGCAGGATGCGCTGCCGTGTCGCGACGACCGTGTCGGCGGCGAGCACCAGCGCGCCCGAATGGCGTTGCGCAACCATCGCCGCCTTTTCATGCGCCATGCGCACCGCATAGGCGCGCGGGGTTTCGCCCCGGTGCGGACTCTCGTCGATATCGGCGGGATCGATAATGTCGGGAGCAATTCCGATCCGGCCGAGCAAATCGCGCCGCCTTGGGCTTGCCGACGCCAGGACCAGACGCACCGGCGCCGCTCCGGCGTTACTTGAAGCGATAGGTGATACGGCCCTTGGTCAGATCATAGGGCGTCAGTTCGACAAGCACTTCATCGCCCACCAGCACGCGGATGCGATTCTTACGCATCTTGCCGGCCGTGTGGCCGAGGATTTCGTGATCATTCTCGAGCTTCACGCGGAACATCGCATTAGGGAGCAACTCAACCACCGTGCCGCGCATCTCGAGCAGTTCTTCTTTGGCCATCAATCCTCGTATGGGTTCGCTTGTCGCGCCGCCTTAACCTCCACCGTTCGAAAAGGAAAGCGGTCCGACGAACGCGGTGCGCCAAAGGCGTCTTGCGGGAGCTTGCCGCCCGCAAGCGTGGCAGGGTAAGGGGCGCGCCTATTGGAGAATGGAATATAGCAATGAACGAGACCACCTCAAGCGAGCCTGCATCCGAGGCAACCAATATCGCGACGCCTCCAGATCGGCTTTCCACCGAAATGCGCAGCCCCTGGTTCGATGCCGATGTACTCGCCCGCGGCATCGGTATCCGCCTGAATGGGATCGAGAAACACAATGTCGAGGAATATTGCGTCAGCGAAGGCTGGATTCGGATCGCCATGGGCAAGAGCCGCGATCGCAAAGGGAATGCCATGACCATCAAGCTGCAGGGCGATGTTCAGCCATTTTTTCGTGACGCACCGCAAAATAACCCATAGCCAAATATTAACCATCTTCGCTAAAGATAGTCAGGGCAAGGAGCGAACTGCATCGGATGGTGCGAGTGGAGTATTGGGGGCTTTGATGGCGGAAGAAGGTTTGTTTTTCTACGGCGTGTTGGTGATGTTCGTGCTGAGCTGCATGACCAGGAATCACAAGCAAGGCCGGCCCCACGTGCGGCAGCTCGTGATTGCAGCCTGGGCGCTGTTTAGCATTTCGGTTGCGGCGGCGACCTATTTCTCGCTTGCTGCGTTGCACACCGCGCTGCAAGCCTGACGCGCTCTGGCGCGATTGACCAAGGCGGCAGCGGCCTCGTTCTGAAAGAAAACACCCGCCGGATCGCTCCGGCGGGTGTTCCTTTCCTCCCCAGGAAAGTTGATCAGGCGGCGAACTGGCTCATTGTGTTGTGCGTGCCGCCTGCCTTCAAGGCGGCCTCGCCGGCGAAATATTCCTTGTGATCGTCGCCGATGTCCGAACCCGCCATGTTCTGGTGCTTCACGCAAGCGATCCCTTGGCGGATCTCCTGGCGCTGAACATTCTTCACATAACCCAGCATGCCGGCCTCGCCGAAATATTCCTTGGCGAGATTGTCGGTGCTGAGCGCAGCCGTGTGATAGGTCGGCAGCGTGATGAGATGATGGAAGATACCCGCGCGTGCCGCGGCGTCGCGCTGGAAGGTCCGGATCTTCTCGTCGGCCTCGGCGGCGAGTTGGGTGCCGTCATAATCGACGCTCATCAGCTTCGCGCGCTCATAGGCCGAGACGTCCTTTCCTTCTTCCGTCCAGCGGTCATAGACCTGCTGGCGGAAGTTGAGCGTCCAGTTGAACGAAGGCGAGTTGTTGTAGACCAGCTTCGCGTTCGGGATGACCTCCCGGATGCGATCGACCATGCCGGCAATCTGTTCGATGTGCGGTTTCTCAGTCTCGATCCACAACAGATCAGCGCCATTTTGTAGCGAGTTGATGCAGTCAAGAACGCAGCGATCGGCGCCGGTTCCGGAACGGAACTGGTAAAGGTTGGACGGCAGCCGCTTCGGACGCAGCAGCTGGCCGTTGCGGCTGATGACGACATCGCCATTGCCGACCTGATTGACGTCGATCTCCTCGCAATCGAGGAAGCTGTTATACTGATCGCCGATGTCGCCGGGCTCGCGGCTGAACGCGATCTGCTTGGTGAGGCCCGCGCCGAGCGAGTCGGTCCGCGCGACGATGATGCCGTCGTCGATGCCGAGCTCGAGGAAGGCATAACGGCAAGCGCGGATCTTCGCGACGAAATCCTCGTGCGGCACGGTGACCTTGCCGTCCTGGTGCCCGCATTGCTTCTCGTCGGAAACCTGGTTTTCGATCTGGAGAGCGCAGGCGCCCGCCTCGATCATCTTCTTGGCGAGCAGGTAGGTCGCCTCGGCATTGCCGAAACCAGCATCGATATCAGCGATGATGGGAACGACATGGGTTTCATAATTGTCGATCGCATGGATCAGACGCTGCGCTTCGATCTCGTTTCCGCTCTCGCGCGCCTTGTCGAGATCGCGGAACAGCATGCCGAGTTCGCGCGCGTCGGCCTGCTTGAGGAAGGTGTAGAGTTCCTCGATCAGCGCGGGGACGCTGGTCTTCTCGTGCATCGATTGGTCCGGCAAAGGCCCGAAATCGGAGCGGAGGGCGGCCACCATCCAGCCGGAGAGGTAGAGGTAGCGACGCTTGGTCGAGCCGAAATGCTTCTTGATGGAGATGAGCTTCTGCTGGCCGATGAAGCCGTGCCAGCAGCCCAACGACTGCGTGTAATTGGCGGGATCGGCATCATAAGCCGCCATGTCCTCACGCATGATCCTGGCAGTGTAGCGCGCGATATCCAGCCCCGTCTTGAACCGGTTCTGCAAGCGCATACGACTAACGGCTTCGGCGCTGATCGCATCCCATGTGCCCTTATGGCTGCCGATCAGTTGCTCGCTTTGCGTGATGATATCCTGATATGTCACATCGCTTCCCCTGGGTGTGAAAGATTGCAACATCTATACAAGGCAAACCCCTGTTCTTCGCCTGCTCGATCGGAAAATTGCAGTGAGGTTGTGCGGCGCACAATGGTTATCATGTGTACAGTTGTAATTTATTGACAAACAGGGAGGCCGATTACCCCTTCCCTCGAGAGGGTCGGAACCAGTTGCCTGATATGGACCGGCTGCTGCTGTCATTCGGCGGTCATCCATCAGTCATCCGTCCGCGATAAAAGACCGAATTTTCCCGTTTGCGGCCAGCGCTCCGCTTCGCGGTCCTTATTGACAAGCAGCTAGAATCAGTCGACCTTTCCTCTCATGGACGCCGACGATCTCTTTCCGAAGAGTGTCAATGATCCACTGGTCGCGCTTCAGCGCCAGGATCTGGATCCCCTGTCCGTTGAGGAACTGAAGGCAAGAATCGTTTCGCTTGAGACGGAAATTGCGCGAACCAGAGCCAAAATCGAAAAGGCCGTTAACCATCGCGCAAGCGCCGAGAGTTTATTCAAGCAATGAGGGGCGATCGTCGCTCCCTGCCGGACCAAGTTGGCAGCGACGATGGCGTCCTTGATGATGCGGGCGAGGCTCCCGATATTGGGACTACCGCGCTCCATCTGAGCCGGTGGGAGTAATTTTACATGCCTTCATTTGCCCGCGAGCTTGAGCAGACGCTGCACAACGCTCTTTCCGCTGCCAGCAACCGCCACCACGAATATGCGACGCTGGAGCATCTCCTTCTGGCTCTGATCGATGACGAGCATGCCGCCAAGGTGATGACCGCGTGCGGCGTCGATCTCGGCGAACTCAAGGATGGGGTCACCCATTATCTCGACACCGAGCTCGACGCGCTCAAGGTCGATTCGAACACCGATCCGTCGCCGACCAGCGGTTTCCAGCGTGTCGTCCAGCGTGCGATCCTGCACGTGCAATCCTCCGGCCGCGAGGAAGTGACCGGCGCCAACGTGCTCGTCGCGCTATTTTCCGAACGCGAAAGCTACGCGGTCTATTTCCTGCAGCAGCAGGATATGAGCCGGCTCGATGCCGTCAGCTTCATCAGCCACGGCGTCGGCAAGGGTGGTACTCCAGTCGAAAGTCGTGAGGTGAAGGGCGCTGAAGAGGAGAAGCCGGCCGCGAAGGCGGAAGGCGGCAAGAAAAGCGAGAGCGCGCTGAAGCAGTTCTGCGTCGATCTCAACGAGAAGGCCAAGAACGGCAAGGTCGATCCATTGATCGGCCGCGGGCCCGAGGTCGATCGCACGATCCAGATCCTCTGCCGCCGTTCGAAGAACAACCCGCTCTATGTGGGCGATCCCGGCGTTGGCAAGACCGCCATTGCCGAAGGCCTCGCGCGCAAGATCATCGAGGGCGATGTGCCGGACGTGCTGCGCCCGGCGACGATCTACTCGCTCGACATGGGCGCGCTGCTTGCGGGCACCCGCTATCGCGGCGATTTCGAGGAACGCCTCAAGCAGGTCGTCACCGAGCTCGAGAAGCTGCCGCACGCGATCCTGTTCATCGACGAGATCCACACGGTGATCGGTGCCGGCGCCACCAGCGGTGGCGCGATGGACGCTTCAAACCTGCTCAAGCCCGCGCTCTCCGGCGGCACGATCCGCTGCATCGGATCGACCACCTACAAGGAGTTCCGCAATCATTTCGAGAAGGATCGCGCGCTGCTGCGCCGGTTCCAGAAGATCGACGTCAATGAGCCTACGGTCGAGGATACGATCAAGATCCTGGCCGGCCTGCGGACGGCGTTCGAGGACCATCACTCGGTCAAATATACGCCCGATGCGATCAAGTCGGCGGTGGAGCTTTCCGCGCGCTACATCAGCGACCGCAAGCTGCCCGACAAGGCGATCGACGTGATCGACGAAGTCGGTGCGATGCAGATGCTGGTGGTGCCGTCCAAGCGCAAGAAGGTGATCACGCCGAAGGAGATCGAGGCCGTGATCGCGACGATGGCGCGTATCCCGCCCAAGACCGTCTCCACCGATGACAAGAAGGTGCTGGCGACGCTCGAAACCGATCTCAAGCGAGTCGTGTTCGGGCAGGATCAGGCGATCGAGGTGCTTTCCTCAGCGATCAAGCTCAGCCGTGCAGGCCTGCGCGATCCCGACAAGCCGATCGGCAACTATCTCTTCTCCGGCCCCACCGGCGTCGGCAAGACAGAGGTCGCCCGCCAGCTTGCCAACATCATGGGCATTCCGCTCCAGCGGTTCGACATGTCCGAATATATGGAACGGCATTCGGTCAGCCGCCTGATTGGTGCGCCTCCTGGCTATGTCGGCTATGACCAGGGCGGCCTGCTCACCGATGCGGTCGACCAGCACCCGCATTGCGTGCTGCTGCTCGACGAGATCGAGAAGGCACACCCTGACCTGTTCAATATCCTGCTGCAGGTGATGGACAACGGGAAGCTTACCGATCACCACGGCAAGACGGTAGACTTCCGGAACACCGTCCTGATTATGACCACGAATGCCGGGGCTTCCGACATGGCACGCGAATCGATCGGCTTCGGCGCGATCAGCCGCGAGGATGTGCAGGAAGAGGCGATCAGGAAGATGTTCACGCCGGAATTCCGCAACCGTCTCGATGCGGTGGTGCCGTTCGGATACTTGCCGCCCGAAGTCGTCTCGCGCGTGGTGGAGAAGTTCATCCTCCAGCTCGAACTCCAGCTCGCCGACCGCGAAGTCCATATCAGCCTGGACGACGAGGCGCGCGATTGGCTCACCGAGCGCGGCTATGACAAGCTGTACGGCGCGCGTCCGATGGGCCGCCTGATCCAGGAAAAGATCAAGCAGCCGCTGGCCGAGGAGCTGCTGTTCGGCAAGCTGGTCCATGGCGGCGAGGTGAAGGTCCATCTGAAGGACGGCGCGCTCGCGTTCGAGATCACGCCGGCTGCTCCGAAAAAGCCCAAAAAGGGCGGGTCGGCGAAGCCCAAGGTCAAAGCGTAAATTTCCTAGCCAGAGACGCGAAGGAGCCGGCGGAGCAATCCGCCGGCTTTTTCGTGCCGGCACATTGTCATGCGTTTGCAAAAAGCATGCTGCAGTGAACCGGCGATTCGTTTCGCCGGTGGGGTTCAAGCCTCCACGAAAAGCCGCTAGTCTCGTGCCGGGGCATAGGAGAGGACATGGACCAGCAAATCCTGCGCGCCCGCGCAATCGCGCTTTATG
>Ga0207657_10005263_pt1 | contig 13551 bp, 12 predicted proteins | sample KBSC33metaG_FD_184316 | JGI IMG/M metagenome (GOLD analysis project Ga0207657, IMG submission 184316) | Corn rhizosphere microbial communities from Kellogg Biological Station, Michigan, USA - KBS C3-3 metaG (SPAdes) (version 2) | ecosystem: Host-associated > Plants > Roots > Rhizosphere > Soil ... | reverse complement strand
GCCGCTCTATCCCTTCGGTTATGGGCTCAGCTACACGACCTTCAAATACAGCGATATCAAAGTTCCCAACGAGGTCGCCGCAGGTAGCCCACTGGTTGCCGAGGCCACCATAACCAATGTCGGCAAAAGGGCCGGTGATGAAGTAGCTCAGCTTTACCTCACGTTCCCAAAAGTGGCGGGCGCGCCGCTGAAGGCATTGCGCGGATTCCAGCGTATTCATCTTGAGCCCGGTGCTTCGCAGTCGGTGAAGTTCGAGCTGAACCCGCGCGACATGAGCATGGTCACGGAGGCGGGCGATCCGATCGTCGCCGAGGGTGCTTACACGCTCTCGATTGGTGGTGGCCAGCCAGGAACCACGGCTCCGATCGTAACCGGCAAATTCAGCGTGCAGGGTACGCAGAAGCTGCCTGAATAACCGACAGGAAGCAAAAGAGGGGGCGCTTTCGCATGAGGAAAGCGCCCCTTTTACATTTGGCCAGCCTGGGTCGCAAATCAATCGGCGGGATGCACCGGCGGCTTCGGCATCATTTCTTTCATCTTCAGATACACCGCGTTCGTCCATCCAAAGCCAATCTCGTTGGTTTTGTATCCCGTCGAAATTGAAACCTTCTCGCTTCCGGTTGTCACGTTGTACTTCTCGCGAATGGTGCCATCTTCCGCAAAGCCCGCGTCCACCGTTGCCTCAAAATGCTGCGCAATACGTGTGGAGTCGGTGCGGAATCCGTATGCGTACAGGCCCGACACTGCGAGCCAGTTGGTGGGAGCCCAACCGTAAGGCTCGTCCCACTGCAGGCCGGAGTTGGTGTTGCTCATGGACAGTCCGCCTGGTCGCTCGAACACGTCCAGTTGCGATTCCATCTTTATGGCCTGATCGCGTGTTGCAATCCCTGCCCACAGCGGATACAGCGAAGTAATGTACGCGTAAGTTGAAGTGCGCGCATGCGTGAAATCGAAATCGGCGAATACGCCGTCCTTGGGCCTCCATTGGTACCGCTGCATGGCATTTGCGCGCATTTGCGCTCGACGGTCCCAATGTGCGGAATCCCGCGGATTGCCCAGCAGCATCGCAATATGCTGCAGGTCGCGCTCGTAACGATAAAGCAAGCTGTTCAGGCCCACCGGAGCGTAGTGATGTGTTGCTCCCGAAAACGGCCCGAAGCGATTCGACGGGTCGAACCCTGACTCACGCATGGCGCGATCGCCCTCATAGAAATCCCGCGTCAGCCGAAAGCCTCCGAACCACGCCTTCATACAGACCACGCTCTCACGCACATCGCAACTCGTGGTCTTCAATCGTGCTGCTTCGGCTGCGTCAGGATGTTGCGAGCCTTTCACCAGAAACGAATCGCCACCCTCATGCGGATGCCCGAGCAACCAGCGGATCACGTCCGCGTAATACGCGTCGTCATCGGCCATCTCCGGAACAGGCCCGCTGCCGTAGTCGAAATAACGTGCCAGCCCCGTCGATCCTGCTTTGTGCTCAGGCCGTTCCCACGTGCCGTGATCCTTTACGGCCAGCGTGTACGCATGGGCCAGCCATTCGCGAGCCTGCGCGCGCCCCGCCGGAGTAGCCGGAAAGCTGCGCGGATTCTCGTAGACCATGCGGATCATGGAGGTAAGAAACGGCGGCTGCGAACGCGTCAGATAATACGTCCGGTTGGCATTGAGCACGCTCCCATAGTGCTCCACTTCAAACAGAAAATTGTCCACAATGCCTTTCGCCAATGCCTGGCGGTGATCGGCCTCAAGTCCGAGCAGAATGAAGTAGCTGTCCCATCCGTACATTTCATTGAAGCGTCCGCCCGGCACCACATAAGGATTGGGCAGATAAAGCAAGCCCGGCGTTTGCAGCTCTTCTGGCCGAACGTCGCCCAGCTTTTCAATGCGTCGAGGCAGAGACACGATGTGCACCTTGCAGCTTTGTTCGAGCGCCTGCACTTTCAGAGGCGCCGCAAAATCCGCCGGCAAATACAGAATCGACTGTGCTCCAGCGGAGTCGCGCACCTTGACATCGGCGAGGGATTCACAACTCGTCATCGAACGTGTAAGTGAATCCCACGAGCGGTGAATGTATTGCAGCGTCGCATCAGGATTAACTGTGACCGACTCACGCGGCGCAACCGCTGTTTGCGCGCTCATTTGTGCGCCCGTTAAAACAAGTACGCACGCAATGGAGAATATTGCGAAACAACGGCGGGCTAATCTCATGCAGTCTCCCGGAAAAACACTGCGAACGATTCGGAGTGTAACTTACCGGATGCAGTTCTTGCATTGCGGGGAACACTTTGCAGTCTCGTGGTGTCTACATCAGCACAGTGGTTCTGACCGGGATGATTGGATGGCCGGCGGAGGCGACAACAATCGAGCGTTGTCGCGATGTTCATCCGCCGTGAGGCACGCCGTGCGAATCAATCGCGCCGCGCGAACCGGCAATTGCGCCTCCGAAACCTTCTGCCTCCTGATCGGCACAACTGAATTGCAGTTTGAGGAGGCAGGTTATGTTTGAAGACTCCACGTTCGAATCCAACAGCAGAATCCAGACTCGCAGCCGCGCGTGGATGCTTGCAACCTGCACGTTCAATGGTTCCATCCTGCTTGCGATGGTTCTCGTTCCGCTCATCTACCCCGCAGCGTTGCCGCAACTGGTAAGAAGTTTTCTAGTGGAAGCTCCGGCACCGCCGCAAGCGGCGCCTGAACCAGTCGAAGTCGCGATGTTCAAAAACTCGCCTACGCAAATTCAGGACGGACGGATCATCGCGCCCATACTGATTCCGAAGACGCCGTTTGTACCACTCACCCCGGAGGTCGCGAAGCCGGTCAACGTCGCAATTGTAGATTTTGGCGACAAACCCGGTGACAATTCCGTGTTTGGTTCTCAGACACACCGCGCCGAAGTGCATCAGGCTGCAAGCGCCCCGGTGCGTATTTCCGGAATGGTGGTGGAGGGTTTGCTGATACACAAGACTCTCCCGATCTATCCGCCCATCGCACTCGCTTCGCGAACCGAAGGCACGGTAGTGCTTCAAGCCACCATCTCCCGCAGCGGAACTATTTCGAATCTGCACGTCATCAGTGGGGCCGTGATGCTGCAGCAGGCGGCCATCAACGCTGTACAGCAATGGCGCTATCGTCCATACCTGCTGAGCGGAGAGCCGGTCGAAGTGGAGACGACTGTCAACGTGGTGTTCAAGCTCAACTAGAGCGCAATCGTGTGGCGCCGTTACGAATCGCTCATTCAGAATGAATATTTCGTGGAAGCGGTTTAGATTCCAGCCAGCGCGGGTGTGCTGAGCGGTGCTCTTCTGCTGGATGTTTCTCCGGCAACCTCTCCACTTTCGGACGTTGCTACCGGCACGTGCGCCAGTTCCCACGCCGAGCGGTCTTTCAGCAGTCGCGACACAAGAGCCGTGTGCATAGCATGTCCAGCACGTTCGGCAACCACGTGACCCTCGATACGGCGGCCAGCCAGCGCAAGATCGCCGATTAGGTCGAGCACCTTGTGCCGCACATATTCATTATCAAACCGCAGGGGGCCGTTCTCAGGCCCTTTGGGTCCAAGGATAATTGCGTTCTCAGGTCCTGCACCTCGAATCAAACCCATATCGCGTAAGCGACTCTCATCGGCTTTATAGCCGAACGTTCGCGCGGCAGATATGTAGGCGCCGTATGTTTCAGTTGCCAGATCGACGCAGGTCTTCTGCCGTCCGATGGGCGCGGGGAAATCGATTGTGTACTCGATGCGATATCCCGAACCAGGGTAAAGGCCGATGAACTTGTCGCCTTCGCGCACTTCAACCGGATGCAGCACGCGAATGCTCTCGCGACGACGACGTTGCGTGCGGATGCCCACCTGCAGAAACGCATCAACATACGGCAGGGCGCTTCCATCTAATATCGGCAGTTCCAGGTTGTCGAGTTCCACGATGACGTTATCCACGCCCATACCAATCAGCGCGGACAGCAGGTGCTCTGTAGTGGAAATAAGTACGCCCTGACGCATCAAGCTGGTGGCGTAGCTCACCTTGGCGACATTGCGACTAATAGCAGGAATTTCAAAATTGTCCAGATCGGTACGGCGGAAAACGATACCAGAACCCGCAGGCGCTGGAAGCAGTCGCATTGTTACCGGTGCACCGGAATGCAGTCCCACCCCCGTAAATTCAATCGACGCGGCGATGGTCTGTTCCATGTGTGCGGGTTGTGCCAAAACAAGTGCTCCTTGTGGAAGACTCCAATAGATTAGACGAGCGTTTGAATTTCGTCGTGTGTCGTATTTGCCACACCCTGAGCGCTTAAGTGACACAATCGGTTATAAATCCAAGCAGATGATTACTTTGGGTTACTTCCGAGTACATTGATTTAGCCGTTATAACCGAGGTTCCGGCGTTTCACGTGCCGGTTTTCCATGGACGCGCGAGCGGTGCTAAGAACTCAGTCGCAAAGAACCAGTAAACTCAAGAAAGTAAAGACCCGCAGCCTTTTCCGCGCGGCAGGGGATTTGTGAAGGAGAACAGCTCGTTCATGCTGGTTACGACGGAGCCTCCCATATCAATGCGTGCTTTGCTCGCCGGGGCTCGGCGCAAGGAAGCTTCACTCCTCGATCTGGCCCGCAAGCTGGTTTTGGCCGAGTCGCCCTCTGACCACAAGGCTGAGGTGGATGCGTGCGTGGCCTTAGCTGCTGATCGCGCACGTCAGATCGGTGGCCGCATCAAGATGCATCGACAGCGCGGGTATGGCGACCTGCTGGAAGCGCGATTTGGAGCGAAGACGCGCGCAGGCGAGAAAAAGCGCGTTCTTCTGCTCGGCCACCTTGATACGGTCTGGCCTCTTGGCACCCTCAAGTCCATGCCCTGTCGAGTGAAAGATGGGCGACTATGGGGCCCGGGCGCATTCGACATGAAGACCGGCGCTGCGATGGCGCTGACCGCTCTTGAAATGCTGGTTGAAGCGGGCCTGCCCGAAAGTGGTAGGGAGATCGTGCTGCTGCTGAACACGGAAGAGGAAATCGGCAGCCCGGTATCGCGCCCGATCACTGAAGCACTGGCGCGCGAGTTCTCCGCCGTATACGTGCTTGAGCCCGCGCAAGGACTGGCCTGCAAAACCGCACGCAAGGGGACCGGTAACTGGCGCATTGATGTGGAAGGTGTCGCCGCGCATGCGGGCGTCGATTTTGAGAAAGGCGCCAGCGCTATTTGCGAGTTGGCCCGCGTTGTCGAAACCGTAAGTGGCTGGACCGACCTGAAGCGCGGCGTCACGGTAAACGTAGGCATCGTGAGCGGCGGAAGCAAGACTAACGTGATTCCGGCGCACGCCACCGCCGAAGTTGACGTCCGCATCGCGCGCAGGGCAGACGCTGCCCGCATGGAGCGGCTCTTTGCCCGGTTGAAAGCAGCGGATAAGCGCTGCACGCTGGCAATTTCCGGCGGGATGAATCGGCCGCCTATGGAGCGCGGCCGCGGAACCATCGCGCTCTACCTGCAAGCTCGAGCTTATGCAGCTGATCTTGGCTTTGTGCTTGACGAGGCCGCGACGGGCGGCGCGTCCGACGGCAACTTTACTGCCGCCTTAGGCGTACCCACGCTCGACGGTCTAGGCGCCGTCGGCGAAGGTGCGCACGCATCGCATGAATCGGTGGTGATTGAGCATCTTGCGCCCAGAACCGCGCTCCTCGCAGCGTTGCTGGCCGGCTGATAATGCCACTGCCAGGCGTTGCCATCCATACAGGCACTGATAAACTCACCTTTAGTCCCCGTCTGGAGAGCTTCACCTGATGAATCGCATAATTGCTATCTTTTTTCTGGCGGCAGCAAGCGCCGTCGCATTTGCACAAACAGCAGCCAAGCCTGCAACCCACTCCGGGGCGCATACCGCTACGGCAGCGCATCAAGCTGCGCATCCCACCCCAGCAGCCAAGACCGACGTCACATTGCCTCCGGGCGTGCCGCCAGCAACAGGTCCCGTGGTCACGGCGTTTTCGCTCCGCTATCAGGACATCAAGATTGGGACCGGCCCGGAAGCCGAACCGCGCAAGATTTACAAGGTTCACTACACCGGCTGGCTCGCGGCGGACGGGCGCAAGTTCGATTCATCCTATGACCATCCCGGCCAGCCGATCATGGACAAGGACGGCAATATGGAGCGTGACGAAAAGGGCCAGGTTAAGATCAGCGGTCCGCAACCCATCAGCTTTCCGCAAGGCATGGGCCGTGTCATCCCCGGCTTCGATCAAGGCTTCAACGGCATGAGAGTCGGAGGCAAGCGGCGCATCTTCATTCCATGGCAGCTCGCCTATGGGGCGCTCGGCCAGCCTGGTCCGAACGCGGCAAACCCCGGCATCCCGCCCAAAGCCGATCTGATTTTCGATGTTGAACTTGTGGACCAGAGCGACCTTACGATGCCGACGAATCATCCGATGTTCAATCCCGCGACCGGCCAGTCTCCCCACGGGGCAGCACCCGCGCATCCGGAAACAGAGTCTCATCCGCAAGCACAGCCCGAAGGTGCAGCACAGCCAAAGTAATCTGAAATGTCAGGCCGCGCCCGTCGGCAGCTCGGGCGTGGCCGCAATCAGCTTGCGCGTGTATGCCTCGCGCGGATTTGCGCACAATTGCTCCGCTTCGCCCGTCTCGACGAGTCTTCCCCGCTCCATTACTGCAATGCGCGTGCTCAGATACCGCACCAGCGGCATGGAGTGCGAGATGAACAGGTATGTCAGCGCATGTTCACGCTGCAGCCTGCGCAGCAAGTTCACGATCTGCGCGCCCACGCTTACATCGAGCGCCGATACCGGCTCATCCAGAATCAGCAGCTTTGGCCGCAGGGCCAGCGCACGGGCTATATTGATACGCTGCCGCTGACCGCCTGAGAACTCATGCGGGTGCCGCACCAATGCCGATTCATCCAGGCCGACTTCGCCCAAGAGCTCGATGCACTTGGCCCGCAACGCGGCGCCGCGCTTCTGTGATCCATTGCCCGGCGTGACACCGGCATGGGTCTGGTGAATCACCAACGGCTCGGTCACGATCTCCAGAACGGTCATGCGTGGATTGAGCGCAGCATACGGATCCTGAAAGACCGGCTGCATCTGGCGCCGGACGCGCTTCATTTCATCGGATGTGGCCGACGCAATGTCAGTTCCTGCCACACGCACCTGACCACTCGTGGGTTTCACAAGCCCCAGAATCATGCGCGCCACGGTGGTTTTACCGGAGCCGGACTCGCCGACCAAGCCTAGCGTTTCACCCTCGTCTATTGACAGGCTCACGTCCTGAACCACGACGTGCTCTTCCGTCCGCATGCCTGTTCGCCGTGGATAGCTCTTCCAAACCGAGTTGACTTCAACCAGCGACATGCATTGATGGTAAACGCGCGCCGTTTACTCGATTCCGATTACCAGTGGTGGCCTTGGTACGGCAACCTGCGCCGGGTTACGAATCTCATCGCTGAACCGCTTGGCTTTCTCCTCACCATCCAACACGCGGAATACGCCTTCGGCCAGCGCCTGCAACTCGTCTTCTCCCGGATAAACCGTGATCGGCGCAATCCATTCGAGGGAGGCACCCAACCGGCCAATGAGCCGCTCGGAGTGCGCCATTCCACCGGTGAGCACCAATGCATCCACATGACCCTGCAGCACCGTCGCCATCGCGCCAGTTTCCTTGGCGATTTGATACGCCATCGCGTCCCAGACCAGCGCTGCATCAGGGTCTCCAGCATCGATACGCTTTTCAACTTCCATCAGGTCGCGCGTTCCCAGGTAGGCGTAGAGGCCGCCGTTGCCGAATGCCTTGTGGTCAATTTCCTTCTGCGCAAATTGGCCGCTGTAGCAAAGCTTGATCAGCGCGCGCATCGGCAATCCGCCAGTGCGGTCAGGCCCGAACGGTCCTTCTTCAATTGTGTTGCTGTCGATCATGCGGCCCAGCCTGTGCGCCGAAACGGTAATGCCGCTGCCCATATGCGCCACAATCAGCCGCAGATCTTCATAGCGCACCTTTCGTTCGCGCGCATAGCGCCGCGCGACGGCCCGCGTGTTGAGCACATGGCCAATCGGCGAGCGCTCAATCAGCGGTGAACCGGACAGCCGCGCGCAGTCATGCCACTCATCGGCTGTCACTGGATCGACTATGTATGCTTCAACATCCGCTGCCTGCGCAAAACGCAAAGCAAGCAGAGCGCCCAGGTTCGACGCGTGCTCGCCGCGCCGGCCAAGATAAAGCTCATCCACCATTGCGCCATCAACCAGGTAAGTTCCGCACGGAAGCGGCGGCAGCAGTCCGCCGCGTCCGGCCACGCCTGCCACTTGATCAGCCGCATACCCAAGCTCCTCAAGTGCCCGGGCAATCATGGCTGCACGGTATTCGAGGCGCGCTACCATCGGCCGGTCGCCAAAACGCCGCAATTCCTCGTCGCCGTGACGCACGATCCGGACCCATTTAGCACCACGGCGGCCGTATAAACCGAATTTGGTCGAAGTAGAGCCGGGATTGATGGCAAGGACGTAGGCGCGAGAACTGGAGTCTCCTCCAAAGACTGCCCGAGTTTGCGTCAGAATTTGGGTCAAAGCATGCCCGGCGGCCACCTCGCAGCGCCAACGAGTTTACCTTGGCTCCTGACTGCATGGCTGAGATGGCGATCACAGAGGGCGGCCGCAATCTCTGGCTGGTCTTGCCTGTCTGCGGTCGTTAACCGGTATTCTTTTCAGCAGAAACGGTTCAGACAAACGCGTTCGGGAGGAGGTTTGCCATTGAACTGCAATGATTTAAGTGAGCGCGGACCAAAACCGTGCTACACTCGGTTTAACTGTAGAATTCGATCTGAAGTACTTGCCTGTTCCGAGTTACCGCTCTACACGCAAACACTTCCACATTGCGTTCGTGCGGTAAAATCAAATGCTTTAAAGGAGCAACACAATGGAACAAGGCACAGTCAAGTGGTTTAATGACGCCAAGGGTTTTGGATTTTTGAGCCGTGAAAACGGTGAGGACGTATTCGTTCATCACACTGCTATCCAGGCGAACGGTTTCCGTTCACTGCAGGAAGGTCAGCGCGTTCAGTTCAACGTGACCAAGGGCCCCAAGGGCTGGCAGGCTGAGAACGTTCAGATCGTCTAAGAGCCAAACGCTCGAGACAATGACTTCTTGACAGAATCAAAAAGGGACGGCAAATCTGCCGTCCCTTTTCTGCGTCTACTGGCTTTTCGACTCTGGTGTTTGCCCTTAAGCCGCATGCGAAATCGACCAGACGGTAATTACCCTCAGGCCGCCGGTTCCAAGGCCTTCAGATCGGGATGCATACTGCTTTGCTGCCTTGGGTGTGCGCCAAGGTAATCCAGCACGTCATTGATGGAATCTTCAAAACGTGAACCCGTCTTGTGCGTGACGCGCACGCCTTTGGATACAAGCTGGCACACTTCGAAACGATTGATGCCCTGCGACAGGGCGCGATGTATTTGAATAGAACGCATGACGAACTCCCTCGAACAAGGTGACTGTTGCGTAGAAGTACTGAGCTCGTCAGCTGCATACATGCGGCGGGAGAGGAGCACGCGGGACGGAGGCTGTCCTACTGCCATTGTACTCCGCAACAAAGCACGCTTGATCGAAGCCATCAACTTGATTTTCACCGGCACTGATTCCCTGATATCCTTAAGGTCGCACGCCCGCCATGCCGGGCTAAGGAAGATATTCGACTGAAAGAGGTTACACGTTGGCGGACACAAAGAAGATTGAAGACAAGGCAGAACGCAAAAAGGTGAAGCGCACGGCGCGCAAAAAGGCCGCTCCCAAGGCCAAGCGCACCACGCCCCGCGGGTCAAACAAAAAGAAAGTGAAGAAGTTGGTACGCGGCGTGTCGAAGCGGTAAAGCGGCATTAGCTGTCAGTTTTCAGCTCAAAGTGCTTCAACATCCGGCATTGTCTAAAGCGGAAGCCAAAGTTTCAGCGCGCGTCCTCTGTCATTCCGTCCTTGCGGACCCAAGCCGCAAGGACGGAGCTACGCTTGAGCACGAAAGCTGACGGCTTATAGCTGGAAGCTGCATCTCCCCATGCAGATGGACAGTATTCTGTAATGTGAGGCTCGCGGCAAAATGTGCCCTGCGAGTCATGAGGAGATTTCAACTGCCGAGCCAACTGCTTGCCCGTAAGTCGATTGACAAGCTAATCCGCGAGTCGGAAGAGCCCGACAAGGCATTGAAAAAGAGCCTCGGGCCTTGGTCGCTCACGGCACTGGGCATCGGGGCCGTAATCGGATCGGGCATTTTTACCGTCATAGGCACCGCGATGGCGGGGCAGCACTTCGACGAGCCGTCCATCGGCGCAACTCCTCTCATTCATTGGATTCTGAATCACTCCGCGATGGCGGGACGTCCCGGCGCGGGACCGGCGCTTGCGCTTTCGCTCGTGCTGGTAGCCATTGTCTGCGCATTCACCGGGCTTTGCTATGCGGAACTGTCTTCGATGATTCCCATTGCCGGGTCTGCCTACACATATACGTACGCGACATTGGGCGAACTTTGCGCGTGGATCATCGGATGGGACCTCATCCTCGAATACGCCTTCTCGAACATGAGTGTCAGCGTCGGTTTCGCTGCGCACATTGTCGATCTGCTCGATTGGTTCGGCATTCATATGCCGCTCATGTGGATCTCGCCCGCCTATCTGCCTACCGGCCTGCAGGACCTTGCCGGCCATGATCTTTATCAGCCGGGATGGCACTTCGGATTCAACATCCCGGCATTCCTTGTCGTCATGGTGCTTACCGTAATACTGGTGCGCGGCATCCGCGAGTCAGCGCGGGCCAACAACATCATGGTGCTTGTCAAAATTGCGGCCATCCTCGTCTTCGTGTTTGCCGGGGCCAGCTTTATCAAGCCGCACTATTGGCATCCTTTTATGCCCAACGGATGGACAGGAGTGCTCACCGGCGGCTCCATCATCTTCTTCACCTACATCGGTTTCGACTCCGTTTCCACCGCCGCCGAGGAATGCAAGAACCCGCAGCGCGACATGCCTTTCGGTATTCTTGCCACGCTCATCGCCTGCACCGTGCTCTATAGCGGAGTGGCCATTGTGCTCAGCGGTATTGTGCCATGGCAATCGGTCATGGGCGATGCGGCACCGGTCGTAAATGCGCTTAAAAGAATGTCGCTCGCGCAGGGCGGCGTGGGACTGCACTGGGTACGGCTCTTTGTTCTGATCGGGGCGTTAATGGGTATGGTTTCGTCCATACTTGTTTTCCAGCTTGGGCAGGCACGCGTGTGGTTTGCGATGTCGCGCGATGGCCTGCTGCCCTCCATCTTCAGCCGCATTCACGCGCAGTTCCGCACGCCCGCCTTCGCCACCTGGGTTGCGGGATTCGCCGTTGGCATTCCCGCCGGCATGCTCGACATCGGAACCGTTTCGAACCTGTCGAACATCGGCACACTCTTCGCGTTTGTCCTGGTGTCGATCGCGGTGCTGATCCTGCGCTATCGCGAACCGGAACGTCGACGCGGTTTCCGCGCCCCTCTGGGGCCGCTGTTTCCGCTGCTCAGCATTATCTTCTGCATCGTGCTCATGATGGGTCTCGAAGTCATGACCTGGGCCGCGTTTTTCCTATGGCTCATCGCCGGCCTGCTGATCTACTTCTTCTACAGCCGGCATCGCTCAGAATTCGCACCACCGAAACCCTGAGCCCCGTGCGTTGCGCTGCAAAAGCAAAATCGCTTTCCACACGTTTCATCCCTCCCCATAGAGAGTAGAATCCGTTCGTGCGCTTTCCATATATCGTCTTGGCATTGTGCTTGTCCATGGCAATGGAGCCTTCTGTTTTTTCCCAGGCGCTTTCCGCTCCCGCTTGCACAGTTGAAAAGGGCTACTACCAATGCGATCGGGCCGGTTTCTTGGCGGCACTGAAAGATGCCAAGACAGTGGCAGTCGAATCCCGCCCCTTTGATCAGGCGACTACCAATTCACTCCGTAAGCTCGCCCGCACACTCAACAAAACAGTAATAGCGAGTTCACCCGATCTGACCTTCGTTCTGATAAGGGCGCAGGCAGAGGGCATCTTTTACGGCCCGAGCGATCGAGAACTTGCTTCGTTCCTTGTTTATGCTGGCGGATCAGAGGGAGCAGATAGACAGCTCGTTTGGATCGAGACCTTTGATGGGGAGCCGGATCTGGTGTGGCCGATCGTGGTCTACGACATCCTCCGACAATTCAAAAGAAGCATCTCGTAACTGCGCTGGAGGTATTTCGCACGATGCTTCCAGCGGACTCAGCGGATTGTCCCGTGGGCGTGAATTTCGTTCTCCTCCGACTCTGCCACTAGACTTAATCTGTGACTGACATCAGAGATTTTATTCACCGTCTGCCCAAGGCGGAACTGCATCTTCATCTCGAAGGCACCATTCTTCCGGCCACGTTTCAGGAACTGAGCGCGCGGCATGACGCAACTCCGCTCACAATGGCCGAAGCCGAAGCTCTCTACTGCTTCACCGATTTCACCAGCTTCATGGAAACCTACAAGGCCGTTACCCGCCGGCTGGCCACGCCCGAAGATTACGAACTGACTGCGTGGCACATGATGCAGCAGTTGGCCGCTCAAGGTATTGTTCATGCCGAGGTCTACATCTCAGTCGGCGTCATTTATATGTGGCGCAATTTTGACCCGCATTGCTTTGAGCCGATCTTTCTCGCACTGGAACGCGCCCGCGAGCGTGCCGCAAAAGAACTCGGCATCTCGATCTACTGGATCTTTGACGCTGTGCGCCACTTCGCCGTGGATGAAGCAAGTCATGTGTTCCGTAAGGCCGCGGAAATGCGCGCGGAATTCCCCTCGATAATCGGCATCGGCCTCGGCGGCGATGAGCGACGCGCCGGTTCTGCGCCTTTCCACGAGCTGTATGAACGCGCGCGGCAAGAAGGCCTGCGGCTAACCAACCACGCTGGCGAGACTACCGGCCCCGAGGGCATCTGGGAGGCGCTCTCGATCGGTTCCGAACGCATCGGCCACGCGCTTTCGGCCATCAATGACCCGAAGCTCATGGAAGAGTTCAAATTACGCGGCACTGTGCTTGAACTCAATCCAACATCGAACGTGCGCACTGGCGTCTGTGCCTCGTTCGCAACGCATCCGTTGCGGCAGTATTTCGATGCGGGACTGCTGGTGACGCTCAACTCTGACGATCCGGCCTTCTTCGGTTCCGACTGCGCCAACGAGTATCTACTGGCCCACTTGCAGCAGGGATTCACCCGCGAAGAACTGCGGCGGTTAGCAGCAAACTCTATTCGTGCCAGCTTCTTGCCGGATGCGGAAAAAGCGAAGTGGGTTTCCCAAATTGACTCTATTGTGTAAACAAATTGAAAGCAGCGTGGCCGCCGACACAGGCTTTCGTACGTCAAACTGGGGTATCATGTTCGTATACAGGAGGCTCTACCTGTAATGTCTAGCGAATCTGAAGCGATATTTCCAATGGACGAAGTTTTTTTTGACGGGAAGAAGGGCTCGAAAGCCCTCCAGATTATTGGCTGGTTCTCCGTCGGTATGGCCGTGGCCGCCGTTGGAATCTACCTCG
>Ga0207657_10005262_pt1 | contig 13552 bp, 13 predicted proteins | sample KBSC33metaG_FD_184316 | JGI IMG/M metagenome (GOLD analysis project Ga0207657, IMG submission 184316) | Corn rhizosphere microbial communities from Kellogg Biological Station, Michigan, USA - KBS C3-3 metaG (SPAdes) (version 2) | ecosystem: Host-associated > Plants > Roots > Rhizosphere > Soil ... | reverse complement strand
TGTAGAGAAGATTGATCTCCTCGTACCGCTCGGCGAGCTCGTTCGCGGCGTGCTCCACTTCGAGCGAGGATTGCAGATACTGGCCGACGATCGCGCTCAGGAAACGGGCGTAGCTCTCGAGCGGAGCCTGCGGCACGGGTGAAGGCCCCGCGACGATCCACGCTTTGCGGGGTCCGGGAATGCGCGAGATGATGACAGGCCCGCTCGGCGAATCGACGATCTGACTGGCGACGTTCTCGAGCGGCGGCGTCCAGCCGAGAATGCCTAGTGCGGGAACGCTCGAGGCGATCCGCGTTGGCGGGCGCGACTCGTCGCCGAGCCACACCGCCGCTGCTGCACCGGTACCGTCGCGAAAGGCGGTGAGCAGCGCAATCAGGTCAATCATGGCGCCTGAGCGTCATCCGAACCACGTTCCCCTGGTTCGAAAAACGCTCGATCCGATCCATGAGCCGCGACATGAGGAAGAGTCCCCGTCCGTCCTCGCGCTCGAGGTTGTCGGGCTCGGTGGGATCGATGAGGCAGTCCTCGAAATCGAAGCCGATCCCTTCATCGAGCACCTCGAGAATGAGGCGCTCCCGGGTGACGTCCACCTTCACCTGCACGTGCGCGCCGGCCCGCTCGCCATTGCCGCGCAGGATGGCGTTGGAGAGCGCTTCACTGAGCGCGACTGGGATGTTGAGGCAGCGCTGTCGTGCAGGATACGCGAACTGCGCGCATTGCAAGGCGACGATCTCCACTACGCGCTCGATGTAGCGCACGTCACTCGGAATCTCGAGCTCGAGCGCAATGTGCACGCGCTCGGGGAAGAACGGCGGTGAGTTGCTCGCTGTCATGCGAGGCTCGCCGGGGTGCTCGCTCAGAACGTCTCCAGCGCCCGTTCCCTCGTGTCGGAAATCTGGAACAGGGTGTCGAGCTTGGTGAGCTCGAAGAGGGTCTTGAGGTCGTCGTTGAGATTGGCGAGACGGAGCTCGCCGCCCTGTTCGCGGATCTTCTTGGAGAGCGAAACCAGCACGCCGAGCCCGGAGCTATCGATGTAGCCGGTCTGGCTGAAATCGATCAGAAACTTGCGCTCGCCCTTTTCGAGCTCATCGAGCACACGCTGCTTGAGCTCCTGGCGGTTGCCCACGATCAGCTGCCCTTCAACGTCCACCACGACAATGTCTCCCTGCTTCTTTATCGCGAAGCTCATGTCCCGTTCTCCCGTCGAGATCTGCGCTCGTTCGCCGCAACAGTGGCGAAGAGACGCTCGCCCTGTCGCATCATAATGTCGCCTGTGCGCGCGCGGCGCGAAAGATAAGCGGCGTGCGGCTCGAACTGGGCGGGTCAATGCAAATCTCCGTCCACATCGCCGGTGGTGAGGGTTCAGCCCTTGCCTGCTCCCACGCCGTTCGAAGGCTGCCCGAAGCGCGCGCGGAGCGCCGCGTCGACCACCGGATGCACCAGGCCGGAGGTGTTCCCTCCGTAGCGAGCCACCTCGCGCACCACGCTCGAGCTGATGTACGTGCGGTCGATGCTCGGCACCATGAACACCGTCTCGAGGTTGGCGTTCAGATGTCGATTCATTAACGCCATCTGATATTCGTACTCGAAGTCCGCCACCGCGCGCAGTCCGCGGATGGAGAGGGTCGCGCCCACCTCACGCGCGAAGTCGACCAGGAGTCCGGTGAATTCGCGCACCTCGATGCGCGAATCACCACCAATGCTCTCCCGGATCAGGCTCACGCGCTCCTCCACCGTGAACAGCGGCTGCTTGGCCGAGTTGACGGCGACGGCGACGATCAGCTTGTCCACGAAGGTGAGGCTTCGCCACATGAGATCCTCGTGCCCCCGCGTGACGGGATCGAAGCTGCCTGCATAGATCGCGATGGGCATGAGCTCGTGGGGTGCGGGACTGTGCGAAGCCGGAACGATCAGGCGCGATAGAATGTGAGCGCGGTGGTGCCGTACCGTCGAGTGTCGCCCCCGGCCGGCATCGCCTCGTCGGCCGCGTGCTCGACCGCCAGAATGCGCGAGAAGTGCACTTCGCGCCAGCGCTCCGCTACCCCGGCGGCAAGCGATTTCCGGTAGGGCGGGTCGGCAAAGGCGACGTCGAAGGCGCCTTCATCGATCGACGCGAGAAAGCGCAGCGCATCCATCCGGTGCACGGTGGCGGAATCCGCTGCGCCGAGCGCCTCGATGTTGGCCCGGAGGGAGGCGAGGCTCGGCGCGGCGGATTCCACGAAGGTGGCGTGCGCCGCGCCGCGCGAGAGCGCTTCCAGTCCCAGCGCGCCCGAGCCCGAGAAGAGATCGAGGACGGTGGCATCGCGCAGATCGTTCTGCAGAATGCTCATCCATGCCTCTCGCACGCGATCGGCGGTCGGGCGTACCGACGTGCCGCGCGGGGCGGCTATCGTGCGTCCGCGCCACCGTCCCGCGACGATGCGCACGTCTGCTAGTGCTGCACGGCGGCGAGCTTCGCCTGCAGTCGAGGCACCCCGTTCCAGTCATCGCGCTCCAGGCGATAGGCGATGTCGATTGGAGCGGACACGTCGAGCTCGCTCGCCAGCGGCGCCATCCCCCAGCCGATCGCCTCGAGCTCTCCGGCATCCGTTTGCAGGCGCAGCTTGAGATGTCCATCGCCGAGCACTCGCGGGGGCGCGGCAAGCCTCACGCCGCGCGAGACGATCACCGGAGTGGGGTTGGCAGGGCCGAAGGGCTCGAAATGGCGGAGCAGGGCCTCGAGCTCGAGCGTGGCGCTCGAGATGGGCAGCTCGAGATCGACGCGCAGCTCGGCCACGAGATCCTCCACCGTGAGCTGCGCGATGGCGATCTCGTTGAATCGGCGCGCGAGCTCGGGAATCTTGTCGCGCGCGACGGTGACCCCCGCCGCCGCCCGGTGTCCGCCGAAGCGCACCAACAGGTCGCGGCACTCCGCGAGCGCCGCGTGCAGGTCGAACGCGGAGATCGAGCGACCGGAGCCCTTCCCCTCCGCGCCGTCGAGCGCGATGAGGAGCACGGGGCGTCCGTGCTCCTCGATCAGCCGTGAGGCGACGATGCCGATCACCCCCGGGTGCCAGCCGTCTTCCGCCAGCACGATGCCGTGCGTCGCATCGAGATCCAGCGCCTCGATGAGCTCGCGCGCGCGCGCGAGCGTCCTGCGATCGACTTCCTGACGGTGGCGATTGAGCTCCTCGAGCTCCCGCGCGATCGCGTTGGCCTCGTGCTCGTTCTCGGACATGAGGAGCTCGACGCCGCGCAATGCGTGGCCGAGTCGGCCGACGGCGTTGAGGCGCGGCGCGAGGATGAAGCCGATGCGCCCGGCGTTGAGCGGCTTGCCCTCGAGCCCCGACGAGCGAATGAGGGCACGAATGCCCTGATTGGGCGACTCCTTCATCACCTTGAGCCCCGCGCGCGCCAGCACGCGATTCTCGCCGCGGAGAGGGGCGACGTCCGCGATCGTCGCGAGCGCGACGAGATCGAGCATCCGGAACACATCGTCTTCCCGGCCGCCCATCGCGCGCGTGAGCGCGAGCGAGAGCTTGAACGCGATGCCGACCGCTGCGAGATCCTTGTCCGGATACTCGCACCCGTCACGCTTCGGATTCAGCACCGAGAGGCACGAGGGCAACGGGCCGCTCGGCAGGTGATGATCCGTGATGATGACGTCGATACCGGCGTCGCATGCCGCCACGACCGGTGCGAGCGCGTTCGTGCCGCAGTCGCAGGTGACGAGCACTCTCGCCTTCGCCTCGATGGCGGCGTTCACACCCGCGAGGGAGAGATCGTACCCATCCTCGATGCGGCGCGGGATGAATGGAATCGCCTCACCGCCGAGCGTGCGAATCGTGCGCAGCAGCACCGTCGTGGAGCACATGCCGTCCACGTCGTAGTCGCCGTGGATCATCACGCGCTCGCGATCGCGGATGGCGCGCGCAAGACGCTCGACGGCCACGCTCATCCCGAGCATGAGTGCGGGATCGTGCAGCTGTTCGAGGCGTGGGCGAAGAAAGCGCTTGGCGCTCTCGGGAGTATCGTAGCCGCGGCGGAGCAACAGCTCACAAATCACCGCCGGCAGGTGGAGCTCGCTCGCCAGGGCCGCTACGGCCGCCCTGTCCGGGGGGCTGGGGAGCACCCAGCGAGACGATTTGCGGGTGCGCGCGGCAGGAGCGTTCACAAGGTGAAAATTACCGTTCACCAGGGAGCGCGACAACCATCATCCCGCCGCGTACAGAAGCACTCCGCATGCTTCACACACGTCGATCGCGCGACCCGCGGCGATGGCATTGCGACGCTGCATCGGAATCGCGGTATCGCATCGACCGCAGGCCTGTCCACGCAGCGGATAGAGCACGTTCGAGGTGTTGCGGCTGAGGATCCGCTCGTACTTGAGCAGGATGCTCTTGGGCACGTGCGCGGCCCGTTCGTCGCGGATGCTCTTCGCCTTCGCCAGCTCCGCTTCGATCTCGGCCCGCTCGGCCGCGTGCGCCGCGCGCTGCTCCTGCTGGCGCGCGTCGAGCTCGTCGAGCGCCTTCTGCTGCCCGTCGATCGCATGGTGAACGTCGTGCACGCGAAGGGACAGTGAATGCAGCTCGCTCTCCTCCTGCGTCAGCACCTTCTTGAGCATGTCCACCTGCGCCATGGCGGCGGTGGCTTCCTTCGGCTTCCGCACCACATCGAGGGTGGCGAGGTTCCGCTCCTGCATCGCCTTGTGATCCTCGACCTTGATCGCGAGCTCGCGCCGGCGCTTCTCTTCCTGCTCCGCGGTCTGCCGCGCCCGCGCCAGCGACTCCTCGAGTTGCGCACGCTCGGCATCGAGCGCTTTCAGCTTCGTGTCGAGCGTCCGCAGCTTGCCGTTCAGCTGTGCGACGATCGTGTCTTCCGCCTGCAGGGCCAATACCGCTTCCAGGTCTGGACTCACTTCCCCTCCTTACGATTGTCGAGCGCGGTCGAAGCTCTTGAACGATCCGCCGCCAAGTGCGGCGAGATCATCCATCAACCGGCGTTTCTCAGATATCAACACATCCTGTTCAGCAGGCGTCGCGATGCGCATCGCCCGCGTGATCTCGTCCATCTTTCGCTGCACGGCACCGCGCCGAATTCGTGCGATGCTGCCCGCCAACGTGCGCTGCACCTCTTCGCCCTCACCGATCGGCTCGCGCTGCAATTCGGTGAACACCTCTTCGCTGTCCGGCTGCAGTCGTGCCGCTACCAGCTCGAGTGACGCCTCCGGGCTCACCGCAAGCAGTGCGCGATAGATGTCCTGCAGTGCGGGATCGCGCAATTCTTCGGGACCGATGTGCTCCGCAACATGCTCTACGTGCGACCTATCGTGTAGAAGTATACGAACGAGCGAGCGTTCGATGCCGGGCACAGGCTTGGGAGCTCGCCTGCGCTCCATCTTCCGCCGCTCCACGACGGTCGAATTTTCCGGTGGCGGAGGCGCCGGAGGGCGCGCCGAGGGGGACACGGTCACGCGCGGCGCCATCTGGGTCACCTCACGCTCGAGCACGTCGCGACTCACGCCGGAGACCTCGCTCGCCCGTGCCAGGTAGATCTCGCGCGTCACGCTGTCCGCGGTCGCGCGGAGCGTCGGCAGCAGCTTGTCGATGGCCACGCGCTTGCGGTGCAGGTCGGCGAAATAGCCGTTTCGCTGGAGCTCGTTGAGCTTGCGCTCGAAGATATCGACTGCGCCCGACAGCTGCTCCGCGAGCTTCTCGCCGCCGTACTTGTCGACGAAGCTGTCGGGATCCTCGCCCTCGGGAAGCGTGACGACGAGCACCGACATCTGCTGCCGCAGCAGCTGATCACCCGACTTGAAGGTGGCCTTCAGCCCGGCCATGTCATTGTCGTAGAGCAGGAATGCCTGCTTTGCGTAGCGCGGCAGCATCGCCGCCTGGTCTTCCGTGAGCGCGGTGCCGAGCGGTGCGACGACCCACTCGAACCCTGCCGACACGAGACGGACGACGTCGAAATAGCCCTCCACCACCATCACGCGGCCCTCGCGACGGATCGCGTGCTTGGCCATGTGCAGCCCGTAGAGCAGCTTGCCTTTCGAATAGACCGGCGATTCGGCGGAATTGAGATACTTGGGCTCGCCGGGACCGAGCAGGCGGCCGCCGAATCCGGTGCAGTTTCCCGACTGATCCAGGATCGGGAAGATCAGGCGGTTGCGAAAGCGGGGCTTGAGCTCCTCGCTGTCCTCGCGCTTCACCAGGAGGCCCGCCTCGGTGAGCGTCTCCTCGCTCACGCCGAGCGCCACGAGATGCGCGCGCATGGCGTCCGGGTCGCGCGGCGCGAAGCCCAAGCCGAAGCGATCCGCCACATCTCGCGAGATCCGGCGAAACGCCAGGTAGTTGCGCGCCTCCTCGCCCGTGCTCTCGTCCCAGAGCTGCGTGCGAAACCAGTCCGCCGCCATCGCGTTGACATCCCACAGCGGCTGCCGCGGATCGCGCGCATCGGCGCGACGCTGTACCTCCTCGATGACGATTCCCGACCGGTGTGCGACGTAGCGGATCGCATCGGGAAACTCCATCCCGAGCCGCTTCTGCAGATACGTGAACACATCTCCCGACTCGTGACAGACGAAGCAGTGATACAGCTTCTTCGACGGCACGACGGAGAAGTTCGGACCGGTGCCCTGATGGAAAGGACACGGCCCGCGATAGCTGTTGCCCACGCGCTTGAGCTTCACGTGCTCGCTGATGATCTGCACGATGTCCGCGCCCTCGCGCACGCGCTCGACGGATTCGTCCGTGATCATCAGGTGAGCTCCGCGATCGTGACGCCGGTGCCGCCCTCGTTCCACGCGCCCACGCGGTGCTCGCGCACGCGCCGGTCCGCGCGCAGGAGCTCGTCCACGCGCTCGCGCAGCGCGCCCGTTCCCTTCCCGTGGATGATGCGCATCACGTGCAGGTCGGCGCCGATCGCGGCATCGAGCGCGCGCTGCACGGCGAGCTCCATCTCATCCACCCGCATCCCGCGCACATCGATCTCGGTCGAGACATCGACGTCCGGCAGCGCGGCGTAGCTCTCCGCGCGCGCCGCCGCGCGCTCGGCCGCGCGCGAGACGGTCGACAGCGTCGACACGGGCACCGTCATCTTGAGCGCGCCCACAGCGACGATCGCCTGGCCATCGCGCAGCTCGACGATCTGACCCGTGCGCCCCGCGAGCGTCTCCATCTCCACCGTGTCGCCCACCGCCATCACGCCGCCGGTGGCCGCCGGGACGCGACGCGCGGGCCGATCCTCCCGCTCGAGCCGCTCGATCTCCGCCGCGTGCGCCGTGGCGAGCTCCTCCACGCGCCTGCGCGCATCGCGAGCGGAGGACGCCGCGCCCTGCTCGCGCAGCTCGCGCACCGCGCGCTCGATCTCCGCGCGCCCCTCGAGCAGCAGGCGCCGTGCGTCCTCGCGCGCACGGCGCTCGAGCGACCGCTCCGCCTCGCGCAGCGCGAGATCGCGTTCCTCGATGCGCTCGAGGCGCGCCGCCGCTCGCGAGGCATCGAACTCCACCTTCTCCTCGCGCTCGGCGAGCCTCGCCTCACGCGCCTGCAGATCCCCGAGCAGCGCCGCGACGTCCCGCTCGCCAGTGGACAATCTCGATTCCGCGCGCTCGAGCACGTCCTCGGGGAGACTCAACCTGCGAGCGATGCTCAGCCCGTACGAGCGTCCCGGAATTCCCTTGATGAGACGGTACGTCGGCGCGAGCGCCACGGAGTCGAACTGCAGCGACGCATTCACCACACCCGCGTTCTCGGTCGCGAGCAGCTTCAGCGCGCCGAGGTGCGTGGTCGCGATGGTGAAGACGCCGCGCGACGTGAGCGCGTCGAGGATCGCGGCGCCGAGCGCCGCGCCCTCCGCCGGATCGGTACCGGATCCGAGCTCGTCGATGAGCACGAGGCTCTCTGCCGTCGCGTTGCCGAGAATCTCGCCGAGGTTCCGCAGGTGCGCGCTGAAGGTGGAGAGACTCGCCTGAATCGATTGTTCGTCGCCGATGTCCGCGAAGCAGTCGTCGAAGATCGGAATGCGGCTCTCAGCGCCCACCGGCGCGGGGATTCCCGATTGCGCGAGCGCGGAGATGAGACCCACGGCCTTGAGCAGCACGGTCTTTCCGCCCGTGTTCGGCCCGGAGAGCAGCAGCGTGCGCTCGCTCGCGGCCATCTCGAGATCGAACGGCACGACGGCTCCGCCGCGCGCGAGCAGCAGCGGGTGTCGCGCATCGCGCAGCGAGAAGCCCTCGTGCGCGGGGACGAAGTCTGCCGGCGCGCATCCGAGCTCCTCCGCGAAGCGCGCGCGCGCATGGAGCACGTCGAGCGAGACGAGCGCCTCGAGCGACGCGACCATGCCTTCGCGGAACGGGCGAACCGATTCGGTGAGCTCCGCCAGAACGCGCTCGACCTCCTCGCGCTCCTCGGCCTCGAGCGCCCGGATGCGATTTCCGAACTCGATCGCGGCCGGCGGCTCGACGAACACGGTGCCGCGCGTCGCCGATTCGTCGTGTACGATGCCGCCGATCGCGGCGCGTCCCTCGCGTCGCACGGGAATCACGTAGCGTCCGTTCCGCACGGTGACCGACATGTCCGCCACGCGCTGGTGCGGCTCGAGCTTCGCCATCGCGCGCTCGAGCAGCTGCACGAGCTCGCCCTGGGCGCCGCGAAGCTCGCGGCGCAGACGCCGGAGCGCACCGGAGGCGTCGTCGCGCACGGTGCCGTCGGGATCGATGGCACGCTCGATCTCCTCCTCGATCCGCTTGGCGACGACGAGCGGCTGCACGAACGGATGGAGCACGGCGCTCACGACGGCGCTCGTTCCGGTGCCGCCCAGCGCCTCCTTGGTGCGACGCGACGAGCGCAGCAGCTGGGCGCCGCGGCCGAGCTCCTCGCCCGTCCACGAGCTGCCGAGTGCGCGGAGTCGCGCGAGTGAGACCGAGAGATCGGGAATCGGCTCGGGATGCCAGCCGTCGTCGGACGTCAGCACCGAGCGCATGGCAACGACGCGGCGCTGCTCCATCTCCATCCACTCGATGTCGCGCCTGGGCTCCATCGCCCGGATGCGCGCCGCGCCCAGCGCCGACGTCGCGCGATCCGCGAGAACGTCGAGCACGCGCGAAAACTCCAGAACACCGAGCGCGTGTTTATTCATGCGAACGTCATGGACAGCGGTGTGAGCTCAACGGGGGCTGCTCAACTCCTCTTTCGCGATCCGGCTGATCGTCGCGCCCTCCGCGCGGCCCTTGAACATCGGATTCACCTTCCCCATCACGCCACCGATGTTGGTCGCGCCCTCGGCGATCACCTTCCTGATCGCTGCGCGAATCTCATCATCGCTGACGTTGGCGGGCAGATATGCCTCGAGCGCGGACACCTCGGCGCGCTCGCGATCCGCGAGGTCGGCACGCGACGCCTTGTCGTACATCTCGATCGACTCGCGCCGCTTCTTGATGCCCTTGCGGAGCACCTCGTTCACCTCCGCATCGGTGAGCTCGCGCTTCGCTTCGATGCGGCGGTTCTTGATGTCGGCGAGGATCGTCCCCAGCAGCAGAACGGCATTCTTGTCCTGCGCCTTGCGCGCGGCATTGAGGTCGTTCTGGATCCTGCCCTGCAGTCCGGACACGCCGGGCGCTCCGCTGGAAGTGCTGGTCATGTCTAAAACTAACTCCAAACGCGGTTCGCGCGCGCTGCGCTAGCCGGGCGGCCACCCCATGCGCCGGCCTCCCAGCAGGTGCATGTGGAGGTGATACACCGTCTGGCCCCCATGCGTGTTCGTGTTCACCACCACGCGATAGCCGGATTCCGCCACCCCCTCGCTCTTCGCGATGTCGGCGGCGAGGCGCGCCATCTGTCCGACGATCAGCGGGTCCTTCACATCCGACAGCGTGGGGATGTGCGCGCGCGGGACGATCACGATGTGCGTCGGCGCCTGCGGATCGATGTCGCGGAAGGCCACGCATTCGGGCGTCTGCGCCACGAGCTTTGCGGGAATCTCGCCGCGCACGAGGCGGCAGAAGAGACAATCGTCAGACACGCACGCGCTCCGCGGCGGACAGGGCTGCGCGCACGATGCCGAGCGATGCGATCGCCGCGGTATCGAAGCGAAGGGTGAGCGGCGCGAGCGTCACTGGCACGAAGCCGGCCCCGATCAGCTCCGAGCGCTCACCGGCTTCGAGGCCGCCCTCCGGGCCGATCGCGAGCGTGATCGGCGCATGGATGGGCAACGTGGGAAGCGGCTCGCCATCCTTGTCGAGCAGCCAGCGCGTGCCCGCCGGACATGCGGCCACGGCGCGATCGGGCGGCGCGTCGGGGTAGATCACCGGAAGCCACGCGCCGCCACACTGTGTGAGCGCGCCGACCATCCGCGCGCGGAGCCGCGTCTGGAAGGACATGCCTTCGCCGCGCGGGGACACGTCGCGCGAGCGCCGCCACATCACGGGTCGCCAGCTGAACGCCGAGAGCTCCGTCGCCTTCTCGCCCACGAGGAGCATGCGATCGCGATCCGCGATCGGAATCATCAGGTGGATCACCGGGAGCGGCTCGATGCGATCCAGCACGTCGACCTCCACCATCGCCTGCGCCTTGCCGAGCTTCACGACGTTTCCATAGCCGACGCCTCCCGCGCCGTCCACGAGACGCAGCCGATCGCCGATCGCGATGCGCCGCACGCGCGCGTGATGCGCTTCGCCCTCGCTGAGCGTCGTCATGCGCCCGGCCACCATCGGCTCGGACGCGAAGAACGTGGCTACTGCCGCGCGATCACGCTGCTCCACCACTCACCCTCTCGAAGTTCGGATTCCAGCCTCCAGCCATCCACGGCCAATGACGACAACAGATGCTCGCGCTCGCTCACGAGGATGCCGCTGATCACCGCTTTTCCGCCAGAGGGAAGCGCGCGATACATGAGCGGTGACAGCTCGATGAGCACCGACGAGATGATGTTGGCGAGCACGAGCGCCACCGGCGCGACGAGCGGCAGGAGCGCCGCCGCGTCACCCTGCAGCACGGTCACCTGCGCGCCAACCCCGTTGCGCTCGACGTTCTCCATCGCGTTCCCGATCGCATCGGGATCCATCTCGATCGCGACCACGCGCGACGCGCCGAGCCTGGCGGCTGCGATCGCGAGCACGCCGCTGCCCGAGCCGAGGTCAGCGACGAAGGCTCCGGGCTCGACGAGCGGCTGCATGAGCGCGAGCACGCTGCGCGTCGTCTCGTGCTCTCCGGTGCCGAACGCCATCGCCGGCTCGATGAGAATCCGAATTTCCGCATCGGCGATCTCCTCGCTCATCCATGGCGGAGCCACGGCGAGCCGTCCGATGCGCTGCACGCCCACGCGCGTGACCCAGCGCGTGCTCCAGTCCACATCGCCGAGCGATGTCTGCCGAACCGTCGCGCCGGCATCTTCGAGCGCCTCGCACAACGCGTCGAGCGCCGCGCCCTCCTGCAGATGCGTGAGCAGCGCCGCGTCGAGCTCCTGCACCGCGCCCGCGCCGCCATCCACCAGCATCTCGATCACGCGATCGTGCACGGGGCCCGCGGGCGCGTCGATGCGCAGCGACACCCATCGCGGCGTCGCGGCGTTCGGCGCGGCGAGGTCAGGGTCCAACGTCAGCCTCCGCGATCAGGCGCCAAGCGCGTCCTTCATCCGCGACCAGAAGCCGCGCGCGCGTGTTGCCGGCGGCGGACCCTCCGCATCGCGCAGCGCCTTGACCAGCGTCTCCTGCTCGGACGTGAGCGACTGCGGCGTCCAGAGCTGCACGCGCACCTGCAGGTCGCCGGAGCCCGACGCGTTCACGCGCGGCAGGCCGCGCCCTCGCAGCTGAAATACCTGGCCGCTCTGCGTGCCGGACGGCACGCGCAGCGACAGTGTCGTGCTGATGTACGGCACCTGCACATCGGCGCCGAGCACGAGCTGGCTGTACGTGACGAGCACCTCGGTGTAGAGATCGGCGCCGTCGCGCTCGAAGCGCGGGTCATCCTCCACCTCGAAGGCCACGAGGATGTCTCCACGCGGACCGCCGAGCGGGCCGACGCTTCCCTGGCCGCGCAGCATCAGGTACTGCCCCGTCGCGACGCCAGCGGGAATCGGAACGGTGATGGTGTGCTCCGCCCGCGTGCGACCCTCGCCCTTGCACTTCTTGCAGGGAATCTCGATGGTCTTTCCCTGGCCCGCGCAGGTGGGGCACGGCGCGACGCTCACGAACTGGCCGAAGAAGGAACGCTGCGCGCGGCGAACTTCGCCGCTCCCGGCGCACGTGGAGCATCGCTGCGGCTTCGTGCCCGGCTCGGCGCCCGTGCCTTCACAGCGCTCGCACGGATCGAGGAGCTTCACGACGATCTTCTTCTCCACTCCCATCATCACTTCCGGGAGCGTGAGCGGCATCGTGATCTTGACGTCGGCACCGGAGCGCTGATTGCCGCGCGAGCCGCCGCCGAACATCTCCTCGAATCCGCCGAAGCCTCCGAAGTCGCGCATGAAGATGCCGAGCGCTTCGGACAGGTCCACGTGGTGCATGCCCGCATTCCCGCGGCCGCGCAGCCCCTCCTCGCCGTACCGATCGTAAACCGCGCGCTTGTTGCCATCGCGCAGGACATCATACGCCTCGGTGATCAGCTTGAAGCGCTCTTCCGCCTCCTTTGATCCGCCGTTGCGATCGGGGTGATACTGCATCGCGAGCTTGCGATACGCCTTCTTGATCTCGTCATCCGAGGCGTTTCGCTGGATCTCGAGAATGTCGTAAAAATCGGCCATTGTGCTGGAGCTGAGGTGCGAAGTGTCAGTCGAGCAGATCGGAGATCAGATTCGACGTGTGTGTGACGAGCGTGACGATCTTCTCGTACGGCATGCGCGTCGGACCGATCACTCCGATCACGCCCGAGAGCGAGCCGGAGTGATACTCGGCGGTGACGACGGTGAAGTCGGAAAAGCTCGGATCGAGATGCTCGTTCCCAATCGTGATCGATATTCCAGCAGAGCTCTTGTGCGTGCGAAGCAGCTGTCCCAGCGCCTCGGGGCGATCCGTGAGCGCGAGCAGCTTCCTGAGATTCCCACCGCTCGCGAACTCCGGCTGCTCGGCAAGCAGTGACGTCTGACCCAGCAACACGGGTGACGCACTCAACGGCCGCAAAGCATCGAAGATCTGATCGCCCTCCTGCAGGAAGATGTTCAGCAGCTCGTCGACCTCCTGGCCAGTGCCGCTGTCGCGCAGCCGCTGCGCCAGGTCTCGGCGGATCTCGCCGAGGGTGAGCCCCGAGAGCCGCTCGTTCAGCACGCGCGAAACCTCCGCGAGCACCTTCTCCGCGATCTCGCCGGGCACCTCCACGAACACGCTCTGCGCCGCACCACCGGCAAGTCGCATCACGAGCAACAGCCGCTCGGCGGACATGCGAATCAGATCCAGATGCTGGAGCGTCGCCTCCTCGAGACGTGGTCCGAGCGCAACGCCGAGCTCCTGCGTGAGAATGCCGAGCACCTGCGCGGCCCGGCGAAGAATGGCCTCGATGGCTGTGCCCGTTCCGGAAAGCTCGTCGTAGAGCCGCCCGCGCTCGACGTCGTTGATCGGCGTCACGCGCATGAGCGAGTCGAC
>Ga0207657_10005258_pt1 | contig 13557 bp, 13 predicted proteins | sample KBSC33metaG_FD_184316 | JGI IMG/M metagenome (GOLD analysis project Ga0207657, IMG submission 184316) | Corn rhizosphere microbial communities from Kellogg Biological Station, Michigan, USA - KBS C3-3 metaG (SPAdes) (version 2) | ecosystem: Host-associated > Plants > Roots > Rhizosphere > Soil ... | reverse complement strand
TCGCCACGACCGCTCCCGCAGCAACGGGCAGTGCAATCCACGGCCACGCGGAGGGCCGCCACCACGCGGCACGCGGCGCGCCATCTGCCACGACGGCGTCGTGAACACGCGCCGATAGATGATCCCAGAACAGCGGCGACGGCTCCGGCACTTCATCGGCGTTCGCGACCGCCGCTCGCAGCGCCTGCAGCTCGCCGGCCTGTTGACGGCATGCGGCGCACTCGCCGAGATGCGCGGCGAGAGATTCGGTGCGCGCCCCTTCGGCGGCGTCGACCAGCTCCTCGGAAGTCAAATGCCTCATCGCTCTAATCCTCGTCGCCCGCGTCGCGCAGCAGCTTCTTCAAATTTCCAAGCGCGTGAAAAAAATTCGCTTTGACGGCGCCAACCGAGCTGCCGAGGATGTCCGCTATCTCCTGATGCGACATCTCCCGGTAGACGCGGAGGATCAGCGTCGCGCGCTGCTTGCGCGGCAGCTGCGCAATGGCGGCGCGCACGTTCGCCGCGCGTTCGGCGCGAAGCAGGCGCTCCGACGCCGATTCGGCATGCGTGTCTTCGTGCTCGCGCGCGTCGATCGGCTCGCTCGACGGCCTCTTGGCGCTGACGCGATTCAGGCAGACGTTGACGCCGATGCGGTAGAGCCAGGTGCTCAAGGAGGCCTGTCCGCGAAACGTCCGCAGCCCGCGGTAGGCGCGAAGAAAAATTTCCTGCGACAGATCGCTCGCATCCTCGTGATTGCCGACGAATCGATAGCAGAGCTGATAGACGCCGCGCCGGTGCCGCTCGACGATGAGATCGAACGCGGCGGTGCGCCCGGCCAGACACGCGTCGACGAGCTCGCGCTCGTCCAGCGCGGCGAGCGATGGGTCAGCCACGGACCAGGCGTCGGCCGGGGCGACTGCAGGCGAAACCGCACGCGCGCGGCCGCCCGGTGGCGGTCGTTCGGGAAATGTCCACGTCAGCGATGATGCCATCACTCCACTCGCGTCGTGCTCGGTACGTTAGACCGGCTGGTGCGACAGACGTTACACACCTCGTCTGTTTGTTTGACCTTCGCCTTCCTTTTGCGTATAGTGCTGCCACTGGAGGGTGCAGTGCTCCCACTGACCAAACGGCAGCGCGAAATTCTGGACTATCTCAACGAGTTCATTGCGCAGCACGGTTACGCGCCCAGTCTCGAGGAAATCGGCCGGCGCTTCGGTCTGTCTTCGCTCGCGACGGTGCACAAGCACCTGACCAATCTGCAGGAGAAAGGCTTCATCAAGCGGGCGTGGAACCGCAGCCGCTCGGTCGAGATGGTGCCGACGCGCACCGGCGGCCGCGCGGTCGAGCTGCCCATGCTTGGCTATGTCGCCGCCGGCGTGCCGATCGAAGCGGTCGCGTCCAACGAAACGATCGCCGTGCCGGAGGATTTCGCCGGCAAGCGCGACACGTACGTGCTGCGCGTTCGCGGCGATTCGATGATCGACGAGCAGATTCGTGACGGCGATTTCGTCGTCGTCGAGGATCGCAAGTCGGCCGACAGCGGCGAGATGGTGATCGCGCTGCTCCGCGGCTCCGATGTCACGCTGAAGAAGTTCTACCGCGACCCGGGCGGCAAGATCAGGCTTCAGCCGGCCAACGCGGCCATGCAGCCAATCTTCGTCGATCCCGAGCAGGTGCAGATTCAGGGCGTCGTCGTCGGCGTGATGCGGAAGTACTGATCAGCGGTAGACTGGGGCATGGCTGACCAGCCCAAGCAGATCAACTTCACGATCGTGCCAGACGATGACGCGACGGCGCCGCGCACGTACGCGAACTTCTGCTCGATTGCCCACACCCCGTTCGACTTCACGCTCACCTTCTGCGAGGTGATGCCGCTGACGGACAAGGAAATCAAAGCCGCGGAAGCCGAGCATATTGTCCGCGCGCCGGTGCGCGACAAAATCGTGGTGCCGGTGCAGTTCGTGCCCAACCTGATTGCCGCGCTCCAGGAACACTGGCGCGTCTTCAACGAGTCGTACACCAACGTGGGCTGGAACAAGGGCGACAGCGGCAAGGCCGAAGGCGGCGTGCACTGAAATAAGGGGGTCGTACCCCTTTTCAAGGACGCGATGCCGAAGACGCCCGCCGAAACGCGGCACATCCTCGATCTGCTCGAGGCGCAGCACCCCGACGCCGACACCGAGCTGCACTACACGAACGCGTTCGAGCTGCTCGTGGCCACGATCCTTTCCGCCCAGTCGACCGACCAGCGGGTGAATCTCGTAACGCCCGCGCTCTTCAAGAAGTACCCGAACGCGCGCGCGCTCGCGGCGGCGACACCCGGCGCGCTCGAGCTGCAGATTCATTCGACCGGATTCTTTCGCGCCAAGTCGAAGGCGCTGATCGGCATGGCGCACGCGCTGGTCGAGCGCCACGGCGGTGAAGTGCCGGCGAGCATGGAAGCGCTCGTCGAGTTGCCCGGCGTGGGCCGCAAAACGGCGAACGTCGTGCTGGGGCATGCGCTCGGCGTCCCCGGACTGCCGGTGGATCGACACGTGCTGCGGGTGGCGAACCGCATCGGGATCGCCGACTCGGAGGATCCAGTAGTGGTCGAGCAGCAGCTCGGCGCGGCGATGCCGCGGCAGCGGTGGACGCGAACGTCGGACACGCTGATTTTGCACGGGCGCCGGATCTGCCGCCCCAAGCCGCTCTGCGATCAGTGCGCGGTGCGCGACGACTGCGATTACTACGAAGCGGTCGTGAGGCGGGAGCGGCGGTCCATTCGGACGCGGACGGGCAAACCTGGTGGATCGGGACGCGTTCGATCGCCTCGTCGCTGATGCGCTGCGGTCCATTCCGCGGCGGTTCCGCGACGCCATGGCCAACGTCGTCATCGTCGTGGAGGACGAGCCGTCGCGCGCGCTGCTCCGGGAGATGGGCATCGATCCGCCGGATACGCTGCTCGGTCTGTATCAGGGGACGCCGCTGACCGAACGTCAGTGGGATTACGGCAATACCCTGCCCGATCGCATTCTGTTGTTCCAGGGTCCTCACGAACGCGCCTCGCGCAGCGAAGACGATCTCGTCGTGGCGATCGGCGAAACGCTGATCCACGAGATCGGTCATTACTTCGGCATGGACGAAGCGCAGATCGAGGCGATCGAAGAAAACTACTGGCGGAAAAGGGGACGGGAGTCTTTGTGAAAAGACTCCCGTCCCCTTTTTACGCGCCGCGTAAGCGGTTCGGCCAGAATTTTCTCGAGCCCGCGTGGGTCGACAAGGTGATCCGCCAGATCGCGCCGGATCCCGCGGAGACGTTCATCGAGATCGGACCGGGACGCGGCGCGCTCACCCGTCCACTGGTCGACCGCGCCAGACGCCTCATCGCCTTCGAAATCGACCACGACCTCGCCGCGGCGCTGACCGCCTCCGCGCCGGCGCACGTCACCATCGTCGACGGCGACTTCCTCGAGGTCACGTTCGATCGGTTGGGTGCCCTGTTGAAGCCGGACGCCGCATCGTCGCCGATTCGCGTCGCAGGCAACCTGCCCTACAACGTTGCCTCGCCGATTTTGTTCAAGCTGGCCAGCCTGTACGCCGAGGGAGCGCCGCTGACCGATGCGCATGTCATGCTGCAGCGCGAAGTGGCCGACCGGCTCGTGGCGACGCCAGGCACCGGCGACTACGGCGTCCTCACTGTTCTGCTTGGGCACACGGCCGAGGTCGGCCGCGTGTTGTCGCTGCCCCCGGGGGCGTTTCGTCCGGCGCCGAAGGTCCATTCCTCGGTCGTGCGCCTCCGTTTTCATCCGCCGGATCCGCCCGTGAAAAAGGGACAGGTCTTTACCGACGTGGTCCGCACCGTCTTCACACAACGTCGAAAAACTCTGGCAAATGCGCTGTCGGCGTTCCCGAAAAGGGGACGGGAGTCTTTTAAGGAGGCCCTCGCCCGCGCCGACATCGACGGTACGCGGCGGCCAGAGACGCTGACCATCGCGGAGTTTGCCCGCCTCGCCGACGCCCTCGCCGACCTCGCCCTTCCCGGCGAACGCGGAGCTGTGCTATAGTTTCGCCCTAAGTCGTACGTGTGTCGGAGCTTACTCGGTCCGGCCACAACATCCCGCCCCCGATTTTTCAGGCGCGCCCAGCAGCCTGACGAGCCGCGTGATCGCGGCTCCCTTCGTCGAACCGTTTCGCCAGGAACGGACATCGACGCAGGTCTGTCTTCCGCACACACGCATGCTCGAAATCGTGCCGCTCGGCGGCCTCGGCGAGTTTGGAATGAACATGCTCGCCCTCACCTGGGGCGAGACGACCATCGTGGTCGACGCCGGCGTCATGTTCCCCGACCCCGAGCTGCTCGGCGTGGACCGGATCATCCCGGACCTCACATATCTTCAGCAGAAAGGGCGCGCCGCGGCGCTCGTGCTGACGCACGGCCATGAGGACCACATCGGCGGCGTCCCGCACGTGCTGCCGTACGTCGACGGCCCCATCTACGGCACGGCCCTGACCCTCGCCCTCGTGGAGCCGAAGCTCGAGGAGCACGGCCTCGAGGCGCATCTGCACGTCGTCCGCCCGCGGGATCGCGTCACCGTCGGCCCGTTCGACATCGAGTTCGTCCGCGTGACGCACAGCATTCCCGACTGCGTCGCGCTCGCGATTCACACGCCGGCCGGCACCATCGTGCACACCGGCGACTTCAAGATCGATCAGACGCCGATCGACGGCCAGCATTTCGACGTCCATCGCTTCGCGGAGCTCGGCTCGCAGGGCGTGCTCGCGCTGTTTGCCGACAGCACGAACATCGACCGCCGCGGCTACACCGGGGCCGAGGTCGAGATCATCGACGCGTTCGAGGAGATCTTCACCGGCGCGCAGGGCCGCATCATCGTCGCCGCGTTCGCGTCGAGCATCTACCGCATGCAGATCCTCGTGGATCTCGCGGCGCAGTTCGATCGCAAGGTCGCCTTCGTCGGCCGCGGCATGATGCGGAATTCGGAGATCGCCAAACGTCTCGGCTATCTCCGCGTCCCGACGGGTGTCGAGATCCGCGACGCCGACGTCGGCAGCTACCCGGCGCAGGACGTCCTCTGCCTCACCACCGGATCGCAGGGCGAGCCCATGTCCGGCCTCTCTCGGATCGCCATCGACGATCACCGCTACGTCAAGCTCGCGGAAGACGACACGGTCGTACTCTCCGCGCGCTCGATTCCTGGCAACGAGAAAGCCATCGGCCGCGTGATGAACCACATCGCGCGGCGCGGCGCCGACGTCGTCTACGAGGGAATCAAGCACGTGCACGTCTCCGGTCACGGCAGCGAGGAGGAGCTGAAGCTGATGCTGTCGCTGGTGCGGCCGCGCTACTTCATCCCGATCCACGGCGAATACCGCCAGTTGTCGCAGCACGCACGGATCGCCGGCCGCGTCTTCGCCGGCCGCGATCCGCGGCCCGGCATCCTCCTCATCGAGAATGGCGATATCTTGCACTTCGATCAAGACGGCGCGCGGGTGGCGGGCAAGGCTCCGGCGGGACGCGTATTGATCGACGGAACGCTGACCGGTGAAGTCGCCGACGAAGTGCTGCGCGATCGCCGGCATCTCGCCGTGGACGGTCTCGCCCTGCCGGTCGTCGCCATCAACAAGCAGACCGGCGCGCTCGAGGGCGTTCCGGAGATCATCACGCGCGGCTTCGTCATGGAAGACAGCCGGGCGCTGCTCGCCGACGGCGTGCGGATGCTCATGGACGTCATCGAGCAGGCCAGCGTCGAGGAACGCACGGATCAAGGGCTGATCAAGGAGAAGCTGCGCGTGGAGCTGCGACGGTTCTTCAAAAAGCGTTCGGGACGACGGCCCTTCGTCGTGCCGGTGATCATGGAGATCTGACGTGAGTGGATCGACCGTTTCGCGCCGGGTCAGCGAGTTCGTCGGCGTCGCGCTGTTCGCGATGGCGCTCATCTGGATCATCTCGCTCTCCAGCTACGATCCAACCGACGCCGTCTGGTTCTTCAGCACCGGCTCGCACGCCGCGCCGGCGAACTTTGCCGGCCGCATCGGCGCCTTTCTCGCGGAGCTGTCCTTTCAGCTCTTCGGCTACGCGTCGTATCTGGGTCCGGCGATTCTCGTGATCGTGGGCTGGCACTCCTTCTGGTGCCGCAAGCTCGAAGCCGCCGCGACGAAAGCCACGGGAGCCGCGCTCCTGTTCGCCTGCATCAGCGCGTTCCTGAGCCTCGTCTTCGGCACGCTCGACGTCTCGGGCAAGTCGTTTCGCGCCGGCGGTTACGCCGGCGACTGGCTGGCCCACGAGATGGCCGACTACCTCAATCGCACCGGATCGATCATCGTCATCGTGACGCTGATCTTCCTGGCGATCATCATGTCGACGCAGTTTTCGTTCGGCCGCCTCTTCGGCGCGCTCATCGACGCGGCCCAGGATGGCGGCATCCGCGCGCTCTCCTCGTTCGCCGAATGGCGCGAGGAGCGCCGGCGCGAGAAGCAGCGTCGCGACGTGATCGCCAAGCACACGAAGAAAGGCCTGCCCGGCCCCGATGTGAAAACGGGCGCCGCGGCATCCGAGACGGCGCTGCTGAAGACGGGCAAAAAGCGCGATCAACCCAAGGGCACAGACGACGTCCCCGCCGCGGCCCCGGCCTTCGCCATGCCGAAGGCCTTTGCGCCGCCGAAGCCGCCGAAAGTGTCGATGCCGGCGCCTCCGCTGCCGCTGGCCGATCCTGAGCCGTCGGCCAAAGCTCCGGCCGAGCGCCGCAAGGGCGACTACGCCCTGCCGCCGCTCGCGCTGCTCGACGCGCCGAAAACGGAGCGCAAGATCGACGAGCGCGAGCTGATGGATGGCGCGCGCCTGCTCGAAGAGAAGTGCCGCGAGTTCTCGGTCGAAGGATCCGTCGTCCAGATCCATCCCGGCCCGGTGGTCACCACCTTCGAGTTCAAGCCGGACGCCGGCGTGAAGTACTCGAAGATCACCGGCCTCGCCGAGGATCTCTGCCTCGCGATGCGCGCGGAATCGGTGCTGATCGATCGCATCCCCGGCAAGTCCACCGTCGGCATTCAGATTCCGAACCACAACCGCGAGATGATCTCGCTGCGCGAGATGCTGGAATCGGAGCCGTACCGGCGCTCGGCCTCGAAGCTCACCGTCACCCTCGGCAAGACGATTCACGGCGAGCCGTACATCAGCGATCTCGCGCTGATGCCCCATCTGCTGATCGCCGGATCGACCGGCACCGGCAAATCGGTCGGCATGAACTCGATGCTCACGAGCATCCTCTACCGCGCGACGCCCGACGATGTGAAGATGATCATGATCGATCCGAAGCGGCTGGAGCTCGGGATGTACGAGGACATCCCGCATCTGCTCACGCCGGTCGTCGTCGATCCGAAAGCCGCCGCCAATGCCCTCCGCTGGGCGGTGCGCGAGATGGAGGAGCGCTACAAGACGCTGGCGGCGGAAGGCGTGCGCAACATCGAGCAGTACAACCGCAACGTCGCGCAGGCCATCGCCGAGAAGCACACGCCGAAGGACGGCGTCGCGCCGCGTCCGCTCCCCTTCCTCGTCGTCGTCATCGACGAGCTCGCCGATCTGATGATGGTGGCGAGCAACGAGGTCGAACAATCGATCTGCCGCCTCGCGCAGATGGCGCGCGCCGTCGGCATCCACCTCATTCTGGCGACGCAGCGGCCGTCGGTGGACGTCATCACCGGATTGATCAAGGCGAACATGCCGTCGCGCATCTCGTTCCGCGTGTCGTCGAAGGTCGACTCGCGGACGATTCTCGACGCCAACGGCGCCGAGCAGCTGCTCGGCAAGGGCGACATGCTGTTTCTGCCGCCCGCCTCCTCGCGATTTATCCGTCTCCACGGCCCGTACATCTCCGAGCAGGAGAGCGCGCGGCTCGCCAGCTTCCTGCGCAAGCAGGGCAAGCCGACGTACGACGAAACCGTCACCGCCGAGGAGAAGAGCACCGTCGCCGGCATCGAGATGGAGAAAGACGATCTGTACGACGAGGCGGCGCGGATCATCGTCGCCAGCGGCCAGCCGTCGATCTCGTTTCTGCAGCGACGGCTTCGGATCGGCTTCAGCCGCGCGGCGCGGCTCGTGGACATGATGGAGATGGAAGGCCTCGTCTCCCCCGCCGCCGGGGGCAAGGCGCGCGAGGTGCTCGTCGACAAGGGCTACTTCGAGGAAGTCGACGCGCAATTGCGGTAACAGGGGCGCATCATGGTGAAACACACGTTCGCGTTCATCGCCGCCGCGCTGGTTTCGGCGCAGGTGTACGCCGCGCCGACGGTTCGCACGATGTACACGACCGCGCTGGCGCGGGAGGAGGCGCTGCGGCCGCAGCTCGCGTCCGCAGCAGCATCGTCGGCGACGCTGCGCGACGCGCGGGCGATCGTGTCGGCGTACGAAGCGGTCGTGCGGCGGTATCCCGCCAGCAGCTACAGCGACAACGCGCTCTGGCAGGCCGGCCGTCTCGCGCTCGATGCGTTCGCGCGGTTCGGTCAGGTGCAGGATCGGGACTTGGGCGTGCGTCTGCTTCGGCGCCTGGCCACGAGCTATCCGTCGAGCAAGCTGGCGCGGCAGGTATCGAGTCGGATTTCGCGCCTCGACGCGGCGCCGCCGGCTGATGCGGCGCGAGCACCAGCCGAGAGCGCGCGCGTGGCCCACGACTCGAACGATCGCGCGTCCGAAGCGCGCCCCGCGTCAACGACGTCGACCGCGGGTGTCGAGCCGGCACACGGCCGTCTGGCGACCGTTCGCGACATTCGCCGCGTCGTGCTGCCCGACGCGGTGCGGATCACCATCGATCTCGACGTCGAGGTGCCGTTCCACGACGAGCGCATTCCGGACCCCGCGCGCGTGTTCCTCGATCTGCCGTCGACGCGCGCCGCGCCCTCTCTCGTGGATCATACGATGCGCTTCGACGGCGACATGGACATCGTCCGCCAGATTCGCATCGGGCGCCACCCGAACAACACGACGCGCATCGTGCTGGACGCCGCAGGCGTGTCGAGCTACAGCGTCTATCCCTTGTACGGTCCGTATCGGCTGGTGATCGACTGCCTGCGCGCGAAGCCGTCGGCGCCGGCCGCGAAGCCCGCTCTCGCGCTCGCGGGCGCGAGCCTGGCGCTGCTGCCGGCGCGTGGCCTGGCGGCGGATTGGGAACGGCGCCTGCCATCGGCGTTTCCGACGCGCAAATCGACGTTGATTCGCGAGGCGCTCCTCGAGGCCGCGGCCGCACCCGCGATCGTCTCCACCCCCGCCACGGCGTCGGCGTCGGCGTCGATTTCGTCAGAACCGCTGTCGCCGGCGGTACCGCCGCCCGCTCCGCCGTCAGCAACGAGTCCGCCGCTGGCGGCGCCGAAGAGCCTGCCCGGCGGATTCTCGATGGCGCGTCAACTCGGCCTCGGCGTCTCGCGCATCGTGATCGATCCGGGGCACGGTGGCCACGATCCGGGCGCGCAAGGCAAAGGCGTCAACGAGGCGGACCTGGTGCTCGACGTCGCGCTGCGTCTCGAGAAGCTGCTGACGGCGGTGCCCGGCGTTGAAGTGATCCTGACGCGGCGCACGGACGAGTTCATTCCGCTGCCCGAGCGCACCGCGATCGCAAACCGCGAGGGCGCGGACTTGTTCCTCTCGATCCATGCGAACGCGAGCACCAGCGCGCAAGCGCGCGGCATCGAGACGTACTTCCTGAACTTCGCGAGCAACCTCAGCGCGGCGAGCGTGGCGGCGCGCGAGAACGCCGCTTCGGGCCAGGCGATGGGCGCGCTGCCGGACATCGTCAAGGCGATCGCGCTGAACAACAAGCTCGACGAGTCGCGCGACTTCGCGACGCAGGTGCAGCACGCGATGATGGAGAAGCTGCGAGGGCAGAACAAAGCGCTCCGCGATCTGGGCGTCAAGCAGGCGCCGTTCGTCGTGCTGATCGGCGCGGCGATGCCGAGCGTGCTGGCCGAGATCTCGTTCGTGACCAACCCGCAGGAAGCGCGGCTGCTCAAAAGCGGCGCGTATCGGCAGAAGATCGCGGAGGCGCTGTACGGCGCGGTGCGGAAGTATCAGACGTCGCTGAAGTCGGCGGTGGCGGTCGCGCAGCAATAAACCACGAAGGTCACGAAGACACGACATGCCAACCAGACTTCTTCGTGCCTTCGTGTCGTCGTGGTTTCAGGAATTGCGCTTCGATCGCACCCAGAAGATCAGCGCGCCAAGAACGAGGCCGAACGTCACCGCCGCGAGCACGATCACGCCGGTCAGGCCGATGGCGCCGATGAGGACGCCGGCGAGGCCGGTCGGATCGTGCGGCGGCTCGACGATCTTGACGATGATCGGCGAAGACTGGAGAGCGATCACTTACGCTTCGAGTTTCTCGAACGCCAGCGCCGCCAGCGTTCGCACCGCGACGCCGCTCGGCCCCTTCGGCAGATACGGCCGCGCCTCTTCGGCCCACGCCGTGCCGGCGATGTCCATGTGCACCCACGGCACGCCGCCGGTGAACTCCTTCAGAAACATCGCCGCGGTAATCGATCCCGCCGGACGGCCGCCGGTGTTCATCATGTCGGCAATGTCGCTGTTCAGCTGTTCGCGGTAATCGTCGAATACCGGCATCGGCCACGAGCGATCGCCTGCGCGATCGGCCGCGCGGCGCACCTGATCGACCCAGCGTTCCGGCGTGCCGTACAGCCCGCTCGTCGTTTTGCCCAGGGCCACGACCACCGCGCCGGTGAGCGTCGCAACGTCGACCAGGTGGGTCGCCCCGAGCTGCCGCGCGTACCACAAGCCGTCGCCGAGCACGAGCCGCCCTTCCGCGTCGGTATTGATCACTTCGACGGTGGTGCCCTGCGCGCTCTTCAGCACATCGCCCGGCTTGATCGCCTTGCCGCCGGGCATGTTCTCCGTCGTCGGCACGATGCCGATGACGCGGATCGGCGCGTTCAGCAGACCGATGGCGCGCATGGCGCAGGCGACGGCGGCGCCGCCCGCCATGTCGTCTTTCATTCGCTCCATGCCGTCGGCGGGCTTGATCGAGATCCCGCCGGTGTCGAAGGTGATGCCCTTCCCGACCAGCCCCAGCACGGGCGTATCCGGCGCGCCCGGCGGATCGTAGCGGAACACCATCAGCCGGGGCGGCTCGCTGCTGCCGCGCGCGACGCCCAGCAGAAGGCCCATTCCCAGATCGGCGATTTGCGTCTCGTCCAGAATCTCGACGTTGATGCCCGCTTCGCTGGCGATCGCGCCGGCGCGCCGTGCAAACTCGCGCGGCGTCAGCGCGTTGCCCGGCTCGTTCGCCAGGTCGCGCGCCAGATTGCTGCACTCGCCCAGAATGCGTCCGCGCGCCACCGCGTCGGCGGCGCCCGCAAGCGCCGCACGCGCATCGCTCGTGACGATGATCGTCCACGCGGGGACGGCTCCAGCCGCCTCATCGTCCGTTTTATACAGGCCGACGTTGAACTCGGCGAGCGTCAGTCCTTCCGCGATCGCCTGCGCGAGCGCCGGCACATCCTGCGCGGGCGTGTCGGTGCGCAGCACGAAGCTGGCCCGCGGCACGCGGCGCTGACGCGCGGCAAGACCGGCCGCCGTCGCGAGCTTGCGTGCGACCTCGGGCGTGAACGCCGCCGATCGGCCGCCGCCAACGAGCGCGACACGGCGCGCACGCCAGTCGTCCTGCACGATCGGCGTGAGCCACAGATCGAACAAGCGCGCGACGAATTCCTTCGATCCCGTCGCGCGGGCGATCTCGCCGCCGGTCGCGGCGTCGAGTCCAGGCACCACGCCAGGCTCGTCGTCTTCGAACCAGGGGACGATCACGAGATCGGTCTCGACCGCGGCCAACGGACCGCCGACGGTCAGAATGGGCAGCGAAGAAATGACGGAAGGCATCTTCGTATTATCGCCCAACCGCCTTGCCGGCGATCTGGCCGAGCGGTAGAATACGTGCAGCTTCCCGCCAATTCGAGGGCCATTGATATGCTGAACCTGCGGCGTCTGACGTGGGCCTGTGCGGCGTCTCTGAGCGTTGCCGCGGTGCCGTGCATCCGCGCAAGCGCGTCGCAGCCGGGCGACAAGGATCGGCCGAAGATCACGATGAAGGCGAATCCGATGGTCAGCCGCGCGCCGTCGCGGGTGGTGCTCACCGTGGAGCTGACCGGCGGCGCCAACGATTACGAAGCCTTCTACTGCCCCACCGTCGAATGGGAGTGGGGCGACGGCACCGAGTCGGAGTCGACCTCCGACTGCGAGCCGTATCAGCCCGGCAAGTCTGAGATCAAGCGGCGCTTCACGGTGGAGCACGTCTTCAAGGCCGGCAACCACCGCGTCACGTTCCGATTGAAGCGCCACGACAAGCCGCTGACGGCCGCCAGCGTCCAGATTCAGGTTCAGCCGGGTCTTCGCGATATCGGCGAGAGTCCGCGGTAGCCGAGCGCGGCGACGCCCGATCTGTTCTCCTTCGAACGCGCCCGTCCCACGGACGGACACTTTTGGAGGCGCTGATGCAAGGCTGGCGCGAATTCCCGGCGATTTCGCTCCGCTTTTCGCGTGCGCTGTGGCACGGAGTTCGCCTCCTTTCGCGCCGTGCGCTCCCTCCGACAGTCGCTGTTCGTGCTGTTCGCGGTCGCGACCGCCTTGCTGGCTGTCGGCCTCAGCGCACCGGCGGACGGCGTCTTCTCGATCGCGATCCAGCCGGTGCTCTGGCGCGTGGACGCGGCCGCGGTCGCCGAATCGCGCGCCGGCGCGCTCGGTCTGGACGTCGACCTGAAGCTCGGCCCGATGCACATGCACGGGAGCTGGTCGCTGCTGCCCTTGTCGGCGCGGCCGCCCGAAATGGGGTCGTATCCCTTTTTCACGACCGGCGCGGCTCCTTCTTCATGTAACCGCCACTTGTAAGAAGTCCGCGTGATCAACTCAATGCTCCAGGATGCTCGCTACGCGCTCAGGATGTGCCTGCGCGCGCCAGGCTTCACGACCGTCGCCGTGCTGGCGCTCGCGCTGGGCATCGGCGCGAACACCGCCATCTTCACGATCGTCAACGCTGTTCTCATCGAGCGTCTGCCCTTCCGCGATCCGGATCGGCTCGTGATGGTGTGGGAAACGAACGCCGACCGGCCCGATCGGCCGAACACGGTCGGCCCCGCGAATTTCATCCGGTGGCAGGAGCGCGCGACGGCCTTCGATCAGCTCGCGGGGTTCTTCGAAACGCGGGTGAACCTCACGGGCATCGCGGAGCCGCGTGAGCTCGTCGCACAGAACGTCACGTCGAACTTCTTCAGCACGCTCGGCGTCGCGCCGCTCCTGGGCCGGGCGTTTCTGTCCGACGAAGGTGCCGAAGGCCGCGATCGCGTCGTGGTGCTGACGCACGCGCTCTGGCTGCGGCAGTTCGGCGGCGATCCGGCCGTGATCGGCCGCACGATTCAGTTGAACAGCGTGCCGTTCACGGTGGTTGGCGTCATGCCGCCGGACGTGTCGCTGTTCGTGAAGGCCCGCTCGCTCGTCGGCAAGACGCCGGAGCTCTGGATGCCGGTCGCGTTCACCGCCGCCGATCGCGAGCCGCACGGCCGCTACATGATGGCGATCGCACGTCTGAA
>Ga0207657_10005256_pt1 | contig 13563 bp, 11 predicted proteins | sample KBSC33metaG_FD_184316 | JGI IMG/M metagenome (GOLD analysis project Ga0207657, IMG submission 184316) | Corn rhizosphere microbial communities from Kellogg Biological Station, Michigan, USA - KBS C3-3 metaG (SPAdes) (version 2) | ecosystem: Host-associated > Plants > Roots > Rhizosphere > Soil ... | reverse complement strand
AGGAGATGCTGCGCCAAATCCGGCATATTCTCGGTCCAGATCGCGTTGCCTTCACCGTCATGTCGCAAAATTTCGAATTTTCACGCGACTACTTCAAAGGCACAGCTCAGGTTCACCTGCCCGATATCTTCCCACCATTTCTTTGGCGCGAGGTTCCCAGGCATCATGGCGTCGTGGCCTGTGAAGGCTCCATGTTCAAGAGCAAGTTCGCCAATGCCCTCACCACGATGATGATTGGTTCGCTGGGGATCGCAGCAGCTGAGAACAAGTTATCGGTAGGCTACGGTGCGGAGGCCGGACACATGGATCCCATGGTAGCCAAGATGTGCGCGCGATTCTGCAAAGAGACACTCGTCATCACCCGCAATGAAGAGTCCCGTTCCATTCTCCGCGAACTCGGCGTACCCACCGAATTAGGCACCGATACCGCGTGGACATTCGAGCCTGAACCGCCCGCCTACGGCCAGAATGCCCTGCGCAAAATCGGCTGGGATGGCAGCACCCCGGTGTTGGTCGTTTGTCCTATCAATCCGTTTGAGTGGCCAGTGCGTGCGTCAATCGGAAAACTGGTCGCGCACAGCGTTACCGGAGCCTACAAGGACTCGCATTACCGCTCGGTGTACTTTCACAATTCAGGCCCGGAAGCAGAACGTGCCTATCAGTACTACCTCAAGTCCATCGCCAACGCGGTAGGGAACTTCCGCAAGCAACGAAATGTTTTCGTCGTAATGGCTGCAATGGAGCGGCTGGATGCGCGACCCGCTCGCAAGATTTCGGAATGGCTGGGCGGCGTCCCAGTACTGACTTCGGACGATTACAACATGTACCAACTGGTCAGCATACTGCGTTCCTGCAACATGATGGTCTCTTCGCGCTATCACGGTATCGTGACCTCCATGCCCGGACTCGTCGCATCCGCCGGGGTCACTATGGACGAACGCATACGGAACCTCATGAATGAGCGCGGACATCAAGATCTGCTGATGAATGTAGACGATCCGGATCTGGAACCCAGACTCCTCATGGCAATGGACAGACTGGCCCGGGACACGGAAAGAATTGCCGACGGAATCGGACGAACCGTCGTCAAGAACTTGAAAGTCATGGCCCGCATGGGTGTGTACTTCGAGGAAGAATTACAAAGGCGCTACCCCGACTTTCCTACCCACCGCGGTGAACTGAATTGGGAAGATTACTTGCCGCCGCTAAGCCCCAATCTTCGCAATCTCTGTGCGCGCTATGACGCAGCCTCTGAGGAAGCAGAAGTCGGTCTCGAGCAAAGGACAGCCTGAACCCGCGATGAGCTTCCTCGAGCAAATCCTGGCGCAACTTGCGAAAGCACAGGAAAGCCCCGTCTTGGAAGAACTCCGCGAGGCACGCAATGCGCCCGTGACCGGGGGAGAGCTTATCGAAATGGTCGGCAAGGCTCGGGCCTTCCTTTCCACCCGTGGCCTAAGCCAGGGAGACCGTTGCGCGTTGCTGGCCCACAATAGCGTGCAGTGGGTCGCAATGAACTTGGCGATGATGGCCGAAGGATTGATCGTCGTGCCGCTTTACGCGCGGCAGGCGCCGGGTGAGTTGGTAGCCATGATGAGAGACTCCATGCCCGCGCTCATTTGTTGCGGAGACGCTGATCTTAGCGATGGCATCCGGCGAGCCTGGCCCGATGGTCCGAATCACGTGTTGTTCGAGCGCGTGTTCGCGAACAAATCAACCGCTGCGGGAAGAGTCACCCTTGCGGACAGCGATCCTGTCACCATCATCTATACGTCAGGAACGTCAGGCGAGGCCAAGGGCGTCATACTTACTGCCGGCAACATCGCACATATGCTGGGTTGCACATCGGGACGGCTGGACGAATTGATGGGCCCGCAACCCGCGCCTGACCGCGTCTTCCACTATCTCCCCTTCTGCTTTGCCGGGTCCTGGATCATGCTGCTCACTTGCCTCCTGCGCGGCAGCCAGCTCAAATTGAATACGGACCTCTCGAGGATCGCAGCGGATATGCGCAACGCTGAGCCAGACTACTTCCTGAACGTTCCCGCGTTGCTGGAGCGCATGCGCAAAGCTGTCGACGAGCAACTGTGGAAGACCGGTGGCGCCGCCCAAGCCATCTACAGTCGCGCTAAAGGCGCATGGGCCCGCAAGCATGATGGAGGCCCGAAATTCCTGGATTCACTCTGGCTCAAAACCGCGAACAAGATCGTCTTTCCCACCATCCGCAACAAAATGCTCGGCGCAAATTTGAAAGCGCTGATTTGCGGATCCGCCCCCTTGAGCGTGGAAACCCAACTCTTCTTCTTAATGCTGGGTCTTCCCGTGCTGCAGGTTTACGGACTCACAGAGACAACTGCAATCTGCACCATGGACGATCCCCATCATGTAATACCGGGCAGAGTCGGTCCAGCAATTAGCGGCATTGAAATGAAGTTGGGCGACAACGACGAAATCATCGTTCGCGGCCCTAACATCTTTCCCGGCTACTGGAATCGACCCGAAGAGAGCGCAAAAGTTTTGCGCAATGGCTGGTTCCACACCGGGGACCAGGGCGACAAGGACACTGCGGGGAACTGGCGCATCATCGGGCGCATCAAGAATCTCATTATTCTCGCATCCGGGCACAACATCGCGCCCGAACCCATCGAGGACGAACTCCTTGACGAGATTCCCAGTGCACATCAGGTCGTGCTGGTAGGAAATGGCAAAGGATACCTGTCGGCAATCGTAACCGGCGATCTCAATCACAGTGTGGTTCAGGAGGCGATCGATCGAGTTAACCCCCAGTTGCCCCACTATAAGCAGGTACGCGCGTTTCACGTTCGCAAGGAGCCTTTCACCATCGACAATCGGCTCTTGACCGCAAACGGTAAGTTGCGGCGCGATCTGATTGCGGCGGAGCTGAAGAACGAAATAGACGAGCTCTACGCCGCCAGGCAGGCGTCATGACCCAATTCGACGGCGAAGCCCTCTCCTGGGAGTTGAAGGACGGAATTGTCGAACTGGTTCTGCATCGTGAGCCTGCCAATGAAATTGGAACGCTCATGCTGAACGAGCTCGAGAGATTCACTCAGTCGCTTGAGGAACTGGAACCTGAGGCGCACGCCCTGATCATTTACAGCAGCATAAAAGCAGGCTTTTCCGCGGGAGCCGATCTTCGTGAATTGTACTTTGGAGCGCAGGAGCTGACCAAGGCGGAAGCTATCAAAGGCGTCCGCGATTTCCTGGAAAGAATTCACCGGGTGATGAATAAGATCGACGCCTCGCCCTTGACCACCATCGCAGCTGTGCATGGAGTAACGTTCGGCGGCGGCTTCGAGTTGGCCTTGGTCTGCGACCTGATCATCGCCGACAAAATGGCGCGCTTCTGCTTTCCGGAACTAAGATTGGGGTTGATCCCTGGCTTCGGTGGCATCCCGCGCCTGAAGCGCGATTTGGGCAACGCGGTGGTGCGAGATCTGCTGTTGACCGGACGCAGCTTCAACGTGACCAAGGCGCAGGCGATCGGACTCGTCAGCCAGTTAGCCGCTGAAGGAGAGGTCTTGCGTGTGGCGCGCGCGACTGCCGCACAGATGGGAAAGTTCGACCGTCAAACGTCCATCGCGGCCAAGAAGTTTATCAAGCCCATTCCTTACGAGGAATTGCGGCAGGAAATCGATATCTTTTGCCGCCTCTTTCAAGAGCCGGCCGTGGAACAAGGGTTACAAAAATTTGTGGAGAGCACCGATGCCCAGCCTTACCTGCCATAGGCTGGGCAACGCTCATTACGACACTATGCGAACGCAAGAACAAACGCTGGATGAAATCCTGAACCTGGCGGCGACGCACTTCAAGGTTCCTCGCGAGAAGCTCACGCCGCATGACGACTTTTTTAAGACCTTGGGAATCGATAGCCTGCAAGCCCTCGATCTGCTCACGCGACTGGAACATCACTTCAATGTGGAGCTTCCAGATTACGAACTGCAAGGCGTTTCGGATTTCAGCACGCTGGCCAGCCGTATACAATCCCGGTTATAGATTTCTGAGAGCGCGCCAAGCCGAATTGATGAAAGTAGTTGTCGGTAGCGTAGCAAACAACGAACCTGCATGCTCGATCTAAGACAATATACGTGTCTGGGGGCGGCCCTGCGCGATGCAATCGAGCGCTGGCCCAATGAGACCTGCCTCATCGAGGCCGATCGCGATCGTGAGAAACAGCGGCTCACTTTTTCTGATTTCAAGGATCTCGCGATTCCGCGCGTACGGGCCTTGCAGGATGTTGACCTGAAGCCGGGTGATCGCGCCGCAATCATCATGACCAACCAGTCGAAATGGCTGGTATCGGCCTATGCCATCTTTTACGCGGGTGGCGTGCTGGTTCCCCTTGATTACAAGCTCACCGCCGCCGAGCATATTCAACTTCTCTTGCATTCCAAAGCGAAGTACCTGGTCGTCGAATATTACCTCTGGCGCGCCATTATGCAGCACCCGCAGTTCGGCAATCTGAAGTTTAGAACGGTGCTGGTAACCGAAGCTCCGGCAGGATCAGAACTGGCGGGCGCATTCCGATGGGAAGAATTCCGGCGCAAGGGTGATCCCGAATTCGTCAATCGTCAGAAGCAGGATGCGGCCTGCATTGTGTATTCCTCCGGCACCGGTGGGCGGCCAAAAGGCTGCGTGCTCACGCACGAAAACTACCTGGAGCAATGCATCGCCTTGACCGCCTGGTACCCGTTCTGGCCGGGCGTGCGCTACCTGAGTATTCTGCCCACCAACCACGCCATCGACTTCATGGTGGGATTTATCGGCCCGTTTGTTTGCGGCGCCTGTGTAGTTCACCTGCGTACGCTTCGCCCGGAATATGTGCGCGATGCGTTTTCCCGATACAAGATCACGTATGTGAGCCTGGTTCCCATGGTGCTCAAGAATTTGGAGCGCGGTCTCAAGGCGAAATTTGACGAGTTGTCGAAGGCAAAGCGCTTTCTGCTCGAGCGCGCAATTGCAATCAACAAACTTCTCACACGGAAGCGACCCAGGGTCGCCCTCAGCCGAAAGCTGCTTCCTCAGGTGCACGCGGCTTTTGGTGGCGAACTGCAAGCGCTCATAACCGGAGGCGCTTTCATGGAGCCTTCCACCATGCAATTCTTTTACGATCTGGGGATTCCGGTCGTAAACGGCTACGGCCTCACCGAAGGTGGTACCGCCCTCACGTTGAATGATCTCAAACCATTTCGCGCTGACACGGTAGGCAAGCCCCTGCCCGGAGTTGAACTTCGCATTCTGAATCCTGACGCCGAAGGAATCGGCGAAGTCGCGGCACGCAGCAAGACCGTGATGTCCCATTACCTCGATGATCCCGAGCTCACAGCCCAAACCATCGTCGATGGCTGGTTGCTGACCGGAGACCTCGGTCGTTTTGATGGGGATCACCACTTGCAACTCTTCGGTCGTAAGAAAAATATGATCGTGACCGAAGGCGGCAAGAACATCTATCCCGAAGATGTCGAGAACGCATTCGACGGTCTGGCAGTGAAGGAATATTGCATCTTCGCCGCTAATTACGTTTGGCCTTCCAAGAGCCTGGGACGCGAGATGCTGGTCCTTGTACTGCGCCTGGAAAACAATCAGGAATTCAATCAGGAACTTCGCAATGACCTGAACGCCCGTAATCGCTCCCTTCCAGACTTCAAGCGCGTCGGCGGTTACGTGATCTGGGACAAGGATTTCCCGCGAACCGCGTCCATGAAGATCAAGCGCACCGAACTTGCGGAAGAGGTGCGTAATCGCCTGCAACGTTCGGCCGTGGTGGGATTGTGAATGACAAGTTTCTCGCAGTGGTAAATCCTGCTGCGGGAGGGGGACGCTGCCGAAAGCTGGTCTCGCCGACCCTCGACAGGCTGCGAGCCGCCGGAATTAAGATCGACGTGGCTGAAACGGCCGCGCCCGGGCAGGGAATCACGATTGCCCGCGAAGCCCACGCCCGAGGTTATCGGAACTTCATTGCTGTTGGTGGAGATGGCACCTCGTACGAAATCGTAAATGGAATTTTTTCCGGTGCAGATGGTTCTCCTCCTGTAGAACGTTGCACCCTTGGTTTTCTTCCCTTGGGGACGGGAAACTCCTTCTTGCGGGATTTCAGCGACCAGGGCGTGGACGCGGCGGTAGCCGCTCTGCTCGCTGGGCGCACCCAAACCTGCGATGTTTTGCGGCTGAAACACACACAGGGTGTTATCTATTACATAAATCTGTTGAGTGTTGGTTTCACGGCCGACGTAGCTACAGCGAGGGCGCGACGGTTCAGTCATTATGGACAATTGGGTTATGTGCTGGCCATCTTTACGTGCCTCGCAAAGCTCGAGCGTCGTCCTTTTCCTCTTCGCGTCAACGGCGATGGCGATGTCGACCGGCGTAGGTGTTTGTTTCTCACCTTCAACAACAGCAAGTTCACTGGCGGCACCATGATGATTGCGCCCAACGCAGACGTGAATGACAGCCTCATTGAGTACGTGCGCTGGGGACCAATCGGACGGCTAGGCCTTATTCGAAATCTTGCAACCCTCTATGATGGAACTCACATCCGGCACCCCCTGGCCTCCCATCAAGCAGTTCGCCGCGTGGATTTCGAGTTGGATGCGCCAGTAGACGTGATGGTGGACGGGGAAGTACTTACGCTCCAATGCCAGACACTCGACGTTCTGCCCTCGGCACTGAACGTCGTGGTATAAAGAGCCAGATGTCACAAGAAAGAAGAAAAAGAAAACAGCAGCGGGAAGAGGTTCACCCCGGTCGCAGCAAGAAGATCGCCACTATTGCCGCGGTTGTTCTGCTTCTAGCCGCAATCGTGGGATTTGCGCTTTACAAGCATAGTCATCGCTACGATGCTTTCGCGCGATGTTTAGCCGACAAAAAGGTCCTTATGTACGGTGCCTACTGGTGCCCGCATTGTGTGGAACAGAAAGAAAAGTTCGCTGCCTCTTTTAAGTTTGCTCCGTACGTCGAGTGCGGCGTTCAAGGCGACCTTCGCGCCGAGCAACAAGTTTGTAAGGACGCCGACATCAAACATTTTCCCACCTGGCAGTTTCCACCTACCGGCGAGCGGGTGGAACGCGTGTTATCTCTGGAGAATTTAAGCGAGCGAACTGGGTGTAGTCTGCCGTGAATCCAGGAAGCTCGCGATTGCTGATGGTTATCGCCGTGTTGGCCCTGGCCGGCATCGTTGTCTCCAGTATCTCTTTGGCCCACCATTACAGCGCTTCCAAGACTTCCTTCTGTGATTTCGGAGAAAGCTTCAACTGCGACATCGTGAATAAGAGCGAGTATTCCACGATACTCGGAGTGCCAGTCTCGCTGATTGGTATTGTCGGCTATGCTGCCGTGCTCATGCTTGCCACCCTCTATCGTTCGCGGTCCGACTCTGCAACAATCATTTTCTGGGGAGCGCTGGCGGGATTAGGCTTCGCACTTTATCTCACCTATATCGAAGCTTACGTGCTGACGGTCTGGTGCATCCTGTGCTTATCGTCGATGTTTTTGATTCTTAGTATCGCTGTATTGTCATCCATCGCGATGTGGCAGCAGCGACGAAGCCTCAATACCAACTAAGAACGAGTCACTATGGCGGAGACAATCCAGGGACCAACTGACGCGCAGGCGCCCCCTTCACCCGCGAGGCCGCTCGGCGAGCTGAAGCTTCACCCTTTCAAGAGCACGGTTTTCGGCAACAAGCGGATGCTCAGAGTGTGGTTGCCGCCCGGATACGGCGACCGGCTCAGTCGCAAGCGGCTCTACCCGGTTCTTTACTTGAATGATGGCCAGAACCTCTTCGACCCGGCAACCGCATTCGGCGGTGTCGAATGGCAGGTGGATGAGACTGCGCAGCGCTTGATTCAAGAGCGGCGTATCGAACCACTCATCATCGTTGGCATCGATAACGCACAGGAGAACCGGATCCGCGAATATGTTCCTTACCGTTCTCAGGATCTTTCTGTGCGCGCGGTAGTCGGGAAAAGGTATCCGGAGTTTCTCTTCAACGAAGTGATCCCTTACATTCATAAACGCTACCGGGTCGCATCGGGCCCAGAAAATACGGGGCTGGGTGGATCTTCGCTGGGCGGATTGATTGCCCTCTATACCGCCATCATGCGGCCGAAGCATTTTGGAAGACTCCTGGTCGAGAGTCCTTCCTTGTTCATAGGCGATCGAAAAATATTGCGTGATAGCGCGCGAGTGAAGAATTGGCCGGAGCGCATCTTCCTCGGCGTGGGTACCAGGGAACTGGGCGATGATGCAGTCAAGAATCAGAAGGTGCTCGACGATGTGCGCGCCCTTGCCGAGATCCTCCGTAAAGCGGGCCTGAGCGGCGATCGCCTCGAAGTCGATATCGACGAAGGTGCAACCCACAGCGAATGGGCTTGGGCCCGGCGCTTTCCCGACGCATTGGCCTTCTTGTTCGGAAAGTAGTCAGGCTGCTGTCCCGTACCCGCCCCGCAATTTTGCGGAATTCAAAATCCAATAGAGAAGCCCTGCAAATGCGACCACAGAGAGCTGCACGTGTGTGTAGCGCGATAACGGACCGATCAGGGGTAAGGCGTAACAGAGATAAAGCAGAATGGGAACAGATGTCGGAGCACTCTCGTGCAACGCCCAGTCGGCCAAAAGCAGGAATGCCGGGACGAGAATCACCAGGTCGTAGATAGTCAGGTGAGGAGCAACCAAGACACTTGCGATCAAAAGCGCGCTATACCGAAGCGCAAGAGGCGCCCGGCTACGCCAGATCAACACGCTCGCGCCGATCACAATCGCTGCGCTCAGGATGTAAAGCAACGCTGCCAATGTGGGGACAGGCACCAGCACCACCCAGAACGCTCTCAAGCAATGGACCACATACGGACGAGGTTCAAGATTGGGAAGCACCTGCTGAAAATGTCGCAGGACGTTCCAATACTCCCGCATCACAGCCGTTCCGTAGTACAACCAACCGACGGAAAGCTCTACCACTCCTGAAATGACTGCTCCCGCCACCAGCTTCCAGTGCTTCGAAAACAAGAAAACGATCGCGGCGGCGACGCCCAGCTGCGGTTTATAAATGAGCAGCCCAATCGCCAGCCCAGCCAGAAACTCGCGGTCCGCCCGGAGTGCAAGATACGCAAGCGTAAAAAATAGGAGAGCCGGTGCCGACGTCTGTCCCCACGCGATCAAGTGAAAAAAAGCTGGATACGCGATAGCCAGGATGAACACCGTAGCGCCGTGATCTCGAAGCCGAGGGCAGACCCTCCATATCGCAACGCAGCAGACGCCATAGACAATCGCGTTGAACAGCGACCACAATATAAACGCGTTAACGTAAGAAAAACGCGCAAAAGGAGCGAAGAAGACCGACACCTGCGGACCATACAGCGCAATGTAGTAAAGAGGCTGCGCTCCGGGAACGATCTCGCGAGCGATCTCTGATTGCAGCAGAGTGTTGTAGAGAGCCGAGCCCCGATGTTCCAGCGCGAGCGAGCCTAGAACGTAGAAGTGAACGAAATCAGTTCCCTTGACCAATCCGTTCCGATCGAGCAAGCCGGGGGTGGAGACGTCGAACGCATAGATCGACCACAAACAGGCCGCCAGCAATAATCCATGTACGCGCAACCGGCGGACAGTCAATGCCGATGACAGCCGATCAAGCGTGGCACGGAGTGGCATGCGGACGATCATCATACCTTGTGCCAACCACCACGATCACTTGCTTCTGATCGTCACTCGTCCTCCCTGCGTAGTAAGATTAACGGCCCACTTTAGGCCCCTTGGAGAACTATGTTTATGAACCGCATCCCCCGGCTTGCAATCCTGCTTCTGTGCTCATTGATAGTACTTCTGCTGCTTACCTCCGCTTTCGCGGCCGATCAGTACAACGAGGCCCTGTTCCATGGAATGAAGTGGCGCTCCATCGGCCCTTATCGCGGAGGCCGCGTACTGGCTGTCACCGGAGTGCCCAGTGACCCCAACACTTTCTACTTCGGTGGCGTCGCCGGAGGCGTCTGGCGCAGCAGCAACGCCGGTCTCAGCTGGGAACCGCTCTTCGATAAAGAACCCATCTCTTCCATTGGCGCAATCGCCGTATCCGATTCCAATCCCAACGTGATCTACGTGGGCACGGGCGAAGCTTGCATTCGCGGAAATATCTCTTATGGAAACGGGGTCTACAAGAGCACGGATGGTGGCAAAACCTGGACCAATCTCGGCCTCAAAGATACTCAGCACATCGCGAGTGTAATCGTCCACCCTCGCAATCCTGACATCGCGTATGTCGCAGCCTTGGGTCATGCCTACGGACCCAATGTTGACCGCGGCGTTTTCCGCACCACCGACGGCGGAAAAACATGGGAGAAAGTTCTCTACAAGGATGAAAAGACCGGCGCCATCGACGTTGTTTTCGATCCCCACAACCCCAACGTGCTATTCGCCGCACTCTATCAAGTGCAACGCACTCCGTGGAGCCTGGAGGGTGGCGGTCCAGGTAGTGGCCTCTATCGATCGACCGACGGCGGTACCTCATGGAAACGCCTCGACGGAAAAGGCCTGCCTAAAACCATCATGGGAAGAATTGGTGTTTCTGTTTCCGGAGCCGATTCCAATCGCGTCTATGCGCTCATCGAAGCCAAGGACGCGAGCGGGCTCTATCGTTCCGAAGATGCTGGGGACACATGGTCCTTGGTCAACGAGGATCAGCGTGTGACACAAAGAGCGTGGTACTTCACCCACATCTTTGCCGATCCAAAAAGCGTTGATACCGTGTACATGCTGAACACGGGAATGTTTCGTTCTCGGGACGGTGGAAAGACTTTGGAATTGTTACCCGCTCCCCATGGCGACCATCATGGTTTATGGATTGATCCCACAGATCCGCGCCGCATGATCAATGGCAATGACGGCGGAGCCACGGTCAGTGTCGACGGCGGAAAGACCTGGAGCACGCAGTACAACCAGCCAACCGCGCAGTTCTACCACGTAGCCGCCGACAACCAGTTTCTCTACTACGTCTATGGCGCCCAGCAGGACAACTCGACAGTCGCCATCGCCAGCCGGGCAGACGATGGTTATATCGGCCGGCAACACTGGTACGAAGTGGGCGGTGGAGAAAGCGGCTATGTTGTGCCCGATCCCCGCGACGCCAACATCGTTTACGCCGGATCCGGCGAAGGTGTCCTGACTCGCTGGGACAAGCAAACCCAGCAGGCGCAAGACATAACGCTGTGGCCGCTCGACTACTCCGGTCATGGCGTAAAAGACATGAAGTACCGCATGGGCTGGACTGAGCCCGTCGTCATTTCTCCTCACAACCCAGACGTGATCTACACCGGCGCGCAGATGGTCTTCAAAACCACCGATCGCGGAATGAGTTGGAACGCCATCAGCCCCGACCTCACCCGTAATGACATCAACAAGCAGCAATCCTCCGGCGGGCCGATTTCGAAAGACAACACCAGCGTCGAATACTACGACACCGTTTTCACCATTGCGGAATCACCTCTGCAAAAGGACCTGCTCTGGGTTGGAACCGACGACGGTCTTGTGCAACTCACCCGCGATGGCGGTAAGAGCTGGAACAACGTTACTCCGAAGGGCATGCCGGAATGGAGTTTGGTCAGCCTGATAGAGGCTTCTCCCAACGATCCGGGAACTGCCTACGTTGCCCTCGACTGCCACAAGCTCGACGACTTGAAGCCCTACATATATCGAACATCCGACTTCGGCAAAACCTGGGTCCAGATCACGAATGGAATTCCGAATGGAGCCTACGTCCACGCCGTACGCGAAGACCCCAAACGGAAAGGTTTGCTCTACGCAGGCACCGAAACCGGTGTTTACGTTTCCTGGGATAACGGAGCGAATTGGCAGTCGCTGATGCTGGATCTGCCAAACACTCCCATTCATGATCTTGTGGTCAAAAATGACGACCTGGTCGTTGCAACTCATGGCCGATCATTTTGGGTGCTGGACGATATCGGCCCGTTGCGGCAGATGAACGTGCAACTCGCAAATTCCGATGTGCTTCTCTACAAGCCGGCTCTCACCTACCGCATGCACTGGCCCGAAGACTACGAGAAGCGCCAGCCCGTGGGCGCCAATCCCCCCAAAGGCGCCGTCGTTTCCTACTACTTCAAATCAGCTCCAAAAGGTGAAGTGAAGCTGGAGATTCTGGACGCCAAAGGCCAATTAGTCCGCGCTCTTTCCAGCGTCGAAAAGAAGGACGAAGAGACGCCGCCGGAGTGGCCGGACCAGGCGAAACCGGAAGAGAAAATTCCTGCCAACAGCGGCATGAACAGGTTCGCCTGGGACTTACGCTATGAGGGTCCACACAGATTGCCCGGTGAGGTTTCCGGCGAAACTCGGTCGAGAGGCCCCATGGCGCCTCCAGGAACCTACCAGGTACGACTCACCGCGGAAGGGAAGACCTACACCGCTCCTGTCGAGCTGAAAATGGATCCACGAGTCAAAGTGACCGAAGCAGACGTCCAGAAAGAGTTCGAACTCCAGTTGCGTATGCGCGACGAGCTCAGTGCTATCCACGATACTATTCGCGAAATTCGTGATGCACGGAGCCAGATCAAGACTCTTCGAGGCAGACTCGAGGATGTGAAATTCAAGAGCGTCGTCGAAACTGCTGACTCGCTCGATCAGAAGGCCAAACCCATTGAGGAGCAGCTATTACAGGTGCAGGTCAAGAGTTCGGAGGCCAATCTGAACTATCCCGATCTCATCGATGAGCAGCTGCACGGATTGGTCTATAGCGTCTCCTACGATGGCGCGCCCACCCAGCAGCAGTATGCCGCCTTTGACTCTCTGCAGGGACAAGCCGCGCCTCTGCTAGCTAAGTGGAAACAGATACGCTCCACCGACCTGGTTGCGCTCAATGACGCTATGCGCAAAGAGAATGTGCCCGCGATCTTTATCTCGCCGGGAGTGGCTACTGGACAGGAGATCAAAGCGGCAGGTCAAACGCAACGATAGCAGGAGATGGCCTGGGGCACGGGCACTAACCGCCGTGCCCCGAGTTGCGACCCGAAAATCTCAGCCCTACCAGATCGGCTTGCCCTGCGGATCACGAAAGACGAAATCATCGTTTCCGCGCTTGATCTCGCGGGCAAGAATGGCATCGGTACCCTGAAATGTTGTCTTGATACCTTTAATCTCGATCTCGTCGCCCTTCTGGAAAGTAACCTCGTAGCTCTTGACGAACTTGCTTGGCGCCACGTGAACTTCGTAGACCTTGCCATCCGCCCTGACCATCAGGTGAGACCCGAGAGTTCCACTGATAGGGCAATTCCGATCTTTCACTTCCTCAACGACACCCTTGAATTTGGTCTCATTTGCGACATCGTACTTCGGTACCGCTTCCTTTTGCTCGGCATTCTGCGCCAGCGACCGGAAAACACCGGCAAAGGCGAGAGCAAATATCAGGACAATGAGCGGCCAGGCTCTCATGGTATTTCTCCTTCCCGTCAGGCCCAATTCCTACAACCTGGCTTCCAACTCGATTATGACTTTGTGACTGCCACCGCAATGTGAGCTTGATCACCGAAGCTAGTGAGCCAGATTACT
>Ga0207657_10005254_pt1 | contig 13564 bp, 14 predicted proteins | sample KBSC33metaG_FD_184316 | JGI IMG/M metagenome (GOLD analysis project Ga0207657, IMG submission 184316) | Corn rhizosphere microbial communities from Kellogg Biological Station, Michigan, USA - KBS C3-3 metaG (SPAdes) (version 2) | ecosystem: Host-associated > Plants > Roots > Rhizosphere > Soil ... | reverse complement strand
CGGCGAGACGTACACATTTCGCGGCGTCGTGCCGCGGCAGGGCCCGAATTACGACGCGATGGCGGCGACCGTCGACGTGTCGCGCAACGGCCGGCTGCTGACGACGCTGACCCCGCAGAAGCGCACGTATCGGGCTTCCGGGCAGGCGATGACCGAGGCGGCGATCGACTGGAGCCTGCGCGGCGATCGTTACGTATCGCTCGGCGAGCCGATCACCGATCAGGGCGCTGCAGGCGCGTGGGGCGTGCGCATCTACGTGAAGCCGTTCGTCGACTGGATCTGGTGGGGCTGCCTGCTGATGGCCGCCGGCGGGTTCTGCGCGGTGTCCGACAAGCGCTACCGGATCGCGGTGCGGCAACGCTTCGTTGCGGTCGCGGCGGCGTTGAGCAGCGCATGACGACGACGTCGACACTCTCCGCGCCTCGCGCGAAGAAGCGCAGCGTGCTGCGCTGGTCGCTGCCGCTCGCGGTCTTCGCGATCATCGTCGCGTTCCTGTTCGTCGGCCTCTTTCGCGATCCACGCGAAGTGCCGTCGCCGCTGATCGGCAAGTCCGCACCCGCGTTCTCGCTGCCGAAGCTGCACGAGCCGCAGCAGATGCTCGGCAACGCCGACATGCGCGGACAGGTGTGGCTCCTGAACGTGTGGGCGTCGTGGTGCGTGTCGTGTCGCGTCGAGCATCCGCTGCTCGTCGACCTCGCGAAGGCGAACGTCGTTCCGGTGATCGGCTTGAACTACAAGGACAAGCGCGACGAAGGACTGGCGTGGCTCACCGAGCGCGGCGATCCCTACAAGGCGTCGATCGTCGACGCCGACGGCCGCGTCGGCATCGACTTCGGCGTTTACGGCGTGCCGGAGACGTTCGTCATCGACAAGGCGGGTGTCATCCGCTACAAGCAGATCGGCCCGATTACCGCCGAGGCGCTGAACGACAGGATCCTTCCGCTCGTCCGCGAGCTGCAGAAGTCGTGACGCGGAGGGGACCGGGGACAAGGATTCGGGGACCAGAACCCAGGGGCCAGGAGCCATGCGCCTTCACCTGACGCGCTTCGCGGCGATCGTGTTCGCCGCGATCGTCGGCGCGCACGCCCTCGCCGCCGTCACGCCCGGTGAAGCGCTCGATGCGCGACTGAAGGCGCTCGAATCCGAGTTGCGTTGCCTCGTCTGCCAGAACCAGACGCTCGCCGAGAGCAACGCGCCACTCGCCGAGGATCTGCGCAAGGAAGTGCGCGAGCAGGCCCTCGCGGGCAAGAGCGACGACGAGATCCGCGCCTACCTCGTGGCGCGCTACGGCGATTTCGTCCTGTACAAGCCGCCGGTCGAGCCGGTGACGTACCTGCTGTGGTTCGGCCCCTTCGTGCTGCTCGTCGCGGGTGCGCTCATTTGGTGGACGCTGTTGCGCCGGCGCGCGCAGATGCCGCGCGAGACGCTCCCCATGACCGACGATGATGTCGCGCGCGCTCGCCAGCTCCTCGAGGAGTAGCGCGCTCCTTTCGACGCGTCAGAAGTCGATGCCGAGCCAGCCGCGCACCTGCTCGTGCAGGTCGCCCTCGAAATCGGTCTTCGTGCCCGACGCGGTGATGCGGCCGAGGCTCAGCACGTAGATGCGATCGGACATGCGCACGACGCGGCGTACGTTGTGGTCGACGAGCAGGATGCCCATGCCGCTTCGCGCGAAGCGCTCGATCCACGTGAACACCTCCTCCGCGAGGAGCGGCGACAAACCGATGCTCGGCTCGTCGACGAGGCAAAGCTTCGGCTTCTGCAGCCAGGCCTTCGCGAACTCGAGCTGCTTCTGTTGCCCGCCCGACAGATCGCCCGCGGCCGAGCGTCGCTTCTCGCGCAGCGCCGGGAAGATCTCGAGCACTTCGGCGTAGCGCGCGTCGATCGTCGCGCCGAACGTGCGCGCCCTGCCCTGCAGCGGCAACAGCAGGTTCTCCTCGACGCTGAGATACGGGAACAGGCTCGACTCCTGCGGAATGCAGCAGATGCCGTGATCGATCAGGCGGTGCGGTGCGATGCCGGCGATCGATTCGCCGAGGAATCGGACGTCGCCGGCCTTCGGGGCAAGCAGCCCGCAGATCGTCTTCACCAGCGTCGACTTGCCCGCGCCATTGAGGCCGATCAGGCCGCTGACGTGCCCGGCGTGCACGGCGAGCGACACGTCGCGGAGCACGTCGATGTCCTGCGCGTAGCCGGCGGTGACGTTCGCGACCTCGAGCAGGACGTCGGCGGCGCCGGGCGGCCCCAAGCCACCGACCAGCCCCCGCGCGGGCAGCGAGCGTTCGGCGATGTTCAACCTAGACATGCGCGTCGCTTCCGAGGTACGCCTCGATGACGGCGCGATCGTGCAGCACGTCGCGCGTGGGCCCGAGCGCGATGAGCCGCCCCGCATTCATGCACGCGGTGCGGTGGCAGAGCTCCACGACGATCGGCATGTCATGGCTCACGACCAGGAACGTGTGGCCGGCGTCGTTGCGCCGCCGGATGAAGCCCGCCATCGTCTCGCGCATCACCGGATGCACGGCCGCGAACGGCTCGTCGAGAAGCGCGATGCGCGGCGGCGCGATGAAGCACATGCCGAACTCGAGAAGCTTGCGCTGTCCGCCCGAAAGCTGGCCCGCGTCGAGATACATCACCGGCGCGAGCGTGAGCTCTTCGAGCAGGGCGCGTGCGCGCTCGTTCGCGTCGGATTCGGACAGCCCGCGCGCGAGGCCCGCCGTCAGCAGGTTGTCGATCGCCGAGATGCGCGAGAACACGCGCGTGGTCTGGAACATGCGGAGCAAGCCGTGGCGCGCGAGCGTCACCGGCTTCGCGCCGGTCACGTCCTCGTCGGCGAAAAAGACGCGGCCGCGATCGGGCGCGAGAAAGCCCGAGAGCATGTTGAGCGCCGTCGTCTTGCCCGAGCCGTTCGGGCCGATCAGGCCGAGGATCTCGCGTTCGTCGACGTCGAGCGCGAGATCCTCGACCGCGGCCACACCGCCGAAGTGCTTGGTGAGCCCCTCCGTACGCAGCAGCTTCATTGGGCGGCCACCGTCGTGCGTCGCGTGACCCGAACGCGCCGCGTCGCGAGGCCCCAGAGACCTTCGCGGAAGAAGCGCGCGAAGACGATGACGAGCGCCGAGAACACGATCATCTGCACGTTCCCGAAGCCGCGCATCCATTCCGACGCGAGGTAGACGAGCAGCGCGCCGATCAGCGGGCCTGTCAGCGTGCCCATGCCGCCGATGACGACCATCGCGATCACGATGCCCGTCTGCAACAGGAGCCCGAGCTCGGGGCTCACCAGTTGGCTGAACGTCCCGTACAGGGCGCCCGCAAGGCCGCAGATCGCGCACGACAGCGCGAACGACAGCGTCTTGTAGCGGACGACGTTGATGCCGCGGCTCTCCGCGCCCGTCTCGTCGTCGCGGATGGCGAGCCAGAACCGGCCGGTCGCGCTGCGCATCAGCACGTACAGCCCCACGAGCACCGCGAGCACCACGCCGAGAAACAGATAGTAGTAACCGACGCGGCTTTGCATCAGCGTCGGCACGTTGAGGCCCTGCGCGCCGCGCGTGAAATCGTACGAGTTGCCGACCACCACGCGCGCGATCTCGGCGAACGACAGCGTGGTGAGCGCGAGGTACGGACCGCGCAGCCGCAGCACCACGCGGCCGAGCAGCCAACCGAGAATCGCCGTGCCGACGACGCCGGCGGGAATGCCCCACGCGAGCGAGAGGTGCCATTGATAATCGAAGAGACCCGGGCCGTACGCGCCGAGCATCGCGAACGCCGCGGGCGCGAGCGAGAACTGGCCGGTGAAGCCCGCGAGCAGATTCCAGCCGAGCGCGAGCAGCGCGAAATACATGCTCACGATCAGGATGCCGAGGGTGTACGGCGACGTCACGACGAGCGGGGCCGCCGCGAGCGCGGCGACGACGACGAGCGCCGCGCGAAAGTCGAGCGCGAGTCGCCGGCTCCAAAGATTGCGTTCGCCGTTGCTCGCCGCGGGGGCGTTCGCGCGGTTCACAACTCGCGGCCTCGCTCGCCGAGCAGGCCCTGTGGCCGGAACAGCAGCACCAGGATCAGGATCAGCAGGCCGAACGCATCACGGTAGTCGTACGACACGTAGACGGCGAAGAACGACTCGAGCACGCCGAGCAACAGCGACGCGAGCATCGCGCCCCACACGGAGCCCATGCCGCCGAGCACGACGATGACGTACGACTTGATTGCCGGGAAGGCGCCGACGTCCGGCGACGGATTGATCACCGGCGCGAGCAACGCACCCGACAACGCGGCGAGGATGCCCGAGATCACGAAGATGAGGCTCGTCGTGCGCGTCGCGTCGATGCCTGCGAGCGACGCGCCGAGCCGATTCTGCGCGACCGCCTGGATCTGCCGTCCCCAAAGCGAACGCTTGATGAAGAGCGCCAACCCGACGAGGAGCGCGGCGGATACCGCGGCGGCGATGAGCTTCTGGCCGTTCAGCATGACCGGGCCGAACGCGAAGCGCGACGATTCGGTCAGCGTCGGCCCGCGATAGGGATAGGGTCCGACGACCTTGTCGACGACGTTGATGAGCAGAAGCGACAGCCCGAACGTCACGACCACCGCGTACTCGTCCTTCATGATGCTCCAGCTCGCATAGCCCGCGTACAGCGGCCGCATGAGCGTGCGCTCGACGAGCCAGCCGATCGCCCCGCCGGCGACGGCGGCGAGCGGGAGCGCGATCCACGGCGACACACCGAGCTTCAGCGCGGCGAGCACGTACGTGTACGCGCCGATCATGTAGAACTCGCCGTGCGCGAAATTGATGATCTTCAGCACGCCGAAGATCATCGCGAGGCCGACGGCCATCAGCGCGTAGAAGAGCCCGACGATGAGGCCGTTGACGAAGAGGTCGACGGCGAGCACGAGCTAAAGCCGGTTCTAGGCGTTTGCGGCGTCGGTGCGCCACGGCGCGAGCGCCTGCAGCCGCTGCGCGGCGGCGAGCACGCGCCAATCGAAGCCACGCGGCGCGACGAGTTGCAGCGAAATCGGCACGCCGTCGCGCGAGCGCGACCACGGCAGCGAGATCGCGGGTAAGCCCGAGAGGTTGAACGGCATCGTGAGCTGCGTGATCGCGGTATGCAGCGGATACGCGCGGCCGTCGATGTCGACGCGACCCTCGCCCACGCGCGGCGCCGGGATGCGCAGCGTCGGGCACAGGAGCAGGTCGGCCTCCTCGAACGTCGCTTCGAGCGCGCGGACGAACACGCTGCGCAGCCGCTGCGCCTTCACGTACCACGCGGCGGGCAGGAACATGCCGATCTCGAGTCGTACGCGCACGTCGTCGCCGAGCCGATCGCCGCGCGCGACGAGGTGCTCGTAATCCGAGGCCGTCGCCTCCGGCGCGATCGTGCTGAACTGGATCGCGGGCGCGAGCTCGACGCCCGCGATCTCGCGGTCGACGAAACGCGCGCCGTCGCGGGCAAGCGCCACGACGGCATCGTCCGTCGCCGCGCGCACGTCGCGATCGAGCGGCTCGTCGAAGAATCCGCGCAGGCGCGCGATCGTGACGCCGGCGAGGTCGTCGCGCATCCACGCCGGCACGTCGGCGTCGCCGTGCATCGCTGCGAACACTGTGGCCGCGCCTTCGACGTCGCGCGTCATCGGACCGACGTGATCGAGGCTCGGCGCGAGATCGAGCACGCCGTCGCGCGGCAACGCGTCGTAGCTTGGCTTGAAGCCGACGATGCCGCAGCACGCGGCGGGAATGCGGATCGAGCCCGCGGTGTCGGTCCCGAGCGCCGCGGCGACGACCCCCGCGGCCACGACGGCCGCCGAGCCACCGCTCGAGCCGCCGGGAATGCGATCGCGTGCGGCCGGGTTGACGACGCGTCCGAAGCGCGGGTTGTCGCTGGTGATGCCGTACGCGAGCTCGTGCAGGTTGGTGAGACCGACGACGACGGCCCCCACGCGCCGAAGACGCGCCACGACCTCCGCATCGTCGCGCGCGACGTCACCGTCGAGCGCGCGACTGCCGCCCGTCAACGGCGCGCCCGCGACGCGCATCAGGTCCTTCACGGCGATCGGCACGCCGGCGAGAAAGCCCTGCGCGTGACGCGACACGTCGTCGGCGAGCCACGTGAAGGCGTGCAGATCCTCGGCGCGTCGCGCGCGTGCGAGCGCGTCCACGGCATCGGCGCGCATCGCGGGCGACCGGCGCGAACCCTGTGCCGGAGACGCGACCTTTGTCGCCATCGGCACGTAAGGCTGCGCCACAGGCGTGCGTGCCGCGCGCAGGGCGTCGAGCTCGGGCGTGTTGACGTCGAGCCGGTCGAGCCACGCGTGGGCGCGCTCGCCATGCCCGTAGTGAAGCCAGTCGGCGTAACCGACCAGCGCATCGCGCAGATTCGTCATCGTCGGAAATGCGGGGACGGCGCGCGCCTCCACCGAAGGCGCGCGCGTCGGTTTACTTGGCCTTCTGCAGCTTCGAGACGTCGAGCGGCTGGCCCGGCCCCTGAATCAGCAGCGACTGCGAAACGGGCTGGTTCACCGCCGTGAGCTCGTAGTTCACGTACGGGATGTCGACCCATTGCTGATACGCGTATCCCGGCTCCTGGCTGAACTTGAAGGTGCCGCGCGTGCCGCTGAAGTTCATCGTGCGCAGCGCCGCCTCGATCGCCTTCGGCTCGGTGCTCTTGGCCTGCTTGATCGCGTCGACGATCAGCAGCAGCGAATCGGCCGCCTGGAAGATGAGGCGGTTCGGCTCGGCTTTCGTGCGCTTCGTGTATTCGGCCGCGACCTGCTTGCCGAGCGGCGGAATGTCCATCTTCGGGTGATAGAGCGCGAAGCACAGCATGTCCTTGCCCGCCTCCTTCACGTTCTGCCAGAAGTCGGGATAGTCGGCGAGCCCGGCGCCGTCGTAGCTCCACGTCTTCGCACTCGGCGCGACGCCCTGCTCGTAGAGCTGGTTCATCAGGATGTACGCCGCCGGCGGCAGCATGATGTTGATCACCATGTCCGGCGGGCTGCCGCGCAGCGCGAGGACGGCGGGCGTGAAGTCCTTGCTCGCGCGGTCGAGCGTCTCGTAGCGGAATTTCGTCTGCGGCGACTTCTCCTTCAGGAATTTGTCGAGGAGCTTCGCCTGCCCGATGCCGTAGTCGGTGTTCTCGGCGAACGCGACGACGCTCTTGAGCTTCATCGCGGCGATCGTCTCGGCCATCGCCATCGACACGCGCGTGTTGTAGTTGCCGGGATTGAACACCTCGGGGTAGTGCTTGATGCGAACGTCGTCGGACCAGCAGTTCGTGTTGATGTACGGAACGCCGTAGCGGTGCGCGACCTCGATCTCGGCGAGGCACACCGAGCTCTGGTGACCGCCCGTGATCGCGACGACCTTGTCCTTCGTGATGAGCTTCTCGCTGGCGGCGCGGCCCTTCTCGGGGATGCCCTGGTTGTCCTCGTAGACGAGCTCGATCTGCCGCCCGAGGACGCCGCCTTGCGCGTTCACCATGTCCTTCACGATCTCGACGCCGTCCTTCACCTGCGTGCCCTGCACGACGGAGCCGGGCGGCGACTGCGCGATGCTGATGCCGACCTTGATCGGATCGGCGGCGAAGGCCACGCTCGATGCGAAGACGGCGAGCGAAGCGACGAGCGATACGCGGAACATTGGGGTCTCCTCCTCCTTGTTCGATGCCGCGCGGGCGGCTTGGCGAGGGGCACTATACCGCGCGCCGCGCGGCGCGACCAAGGGGTGCGCTCTGCCGGCATGCTTGCGTTGCAGGCGACCGAACGAAGCTCGCGCCGACATGACAAACTCGACGCATGTGGAACTGGCTCGGACGACGCAAGCCCGAGGCGCCGGGGCGGCCTGCGCGATTCAACGCGCGGCAGCTGTCGCGGATGCTCGCCGACTGCGCGAGCGAGGTCGGCGGCGAGGCGTCGGCGCGCTCGCGCACGGCGGCGCTCGCGTCGCTCTACGAAGGGCTCGACGACGCCGGCCGGCGCAATTTCCTCCAACTGCTCGCGGCACAGGGCGACGCCGACGACGCAAAGACCGGGCCGCTCGTCGACGAGTACACGCGAACGCACGGCAGCGAGCACCAGCTCGCCGGGCTGCGGCTGCGCGCGGCGCTCGCCGGCACGTCGCTGCGGATCCTCCGACAGTTCAACCTGCTCGAGGACGGCGTCAAATTCCTCGTCGATCTGCGCGCCGATGCGTTCCGCCTCGGCCCCGACGATCCCGGCCTGCGCATCGTCGAAGAGGAGCTGCTCTCGCTGTTTCGCGACTGGTTCGCGCTCGGCAACCTCGAGCTCCGGCGCATTTCGTGGAACTCGCCCGCGGCGCTGCTCGAGCGCCTCATGGCCTACGAAGCGGTGCACGCGATCCGCTCGTGGACCGATCTCAAGCATCGCCTCGAATCGGATCGACGCTGCTACGCGTTCTTCCACCCGCGGATGCCCGACGAGCCGCTCGTGTTCGTCGAGGTCGCGCTGATGGACCACGTCGCGTCGGGCGTCGCGCCGCTGCTCGACGAAGCGACGCCGGTGATCGACCCGCGGCTCGCCTCGGCGGCGGTGTTCTACTCGATCTCGAGCACGCAGCCGGGACTTCGCGGCGTCTCGTTCGGCGGTTTCCTGATCAAGCGCGTCGTCGAGAACCTGCTCGGCGAATTCCCGCGCCTGTCGACGTTCGCGACGCTGTCGCCCGTGCCCGGCTTCCGGCGCTGGCTCGACGAACGGCTCGCATCGGGCACGAGCGCGCTGCTGACCGAGCGCAGCCAGCGCGCCTTCGCACGTCTCGCGAAGCAACGCGATCCCGAAGGAGAAGTGCGCAGCGCGATCGACGCGCTGCCGGACGGTCACGCCGCAAGCGAAGCGCTCGAAGGCGTCATGCTGCCGCTATGCGCGCGCTACCTCGTGAGCGAAAAGCGCGCGGGACTGCCGCTCGATCCCGTCGCGCGCTTCCATTTCGGCAACGGCGCGCGGCTCGATCGCATCAACTGGCTCGCCAACACCTCCGAGCGCGGCCTGCACGAATCGCTCGGCATCATGGTGAACTACGTCTACGAGCCGTCGGAAATCGAGGAGAACCACGAAGCGTATTTCCGCGACGGCAAGCTCGCGATCTCGCCGGCGGTGCGCAAGCTGCTCGCGAAGTGACGCGACGGATCGGGGTCGGAGGAAACGGCGAGCCTGCGCCGTTTCCTCCGACCCCGATGGGTCAGGCGCGCGGCAGCCCGCGCTCGTCGACGAGGATCGTGCGTCCCGGCGGCGACGACAGTTGCGCGCGGTGCGTCTGCCCGCGGAAGTAATAGGTGATCTCCCAGTACTCCGGGTGCGCTTCCCGCTGGACCGTGCGGCAGCGCTGCACGTCGCGCGTCACGACGCGCTCGCCGTCGCGGCCGACGTTGGCGCCGATCGCACCGCCCGCTACGGCGCCGCCGATCGTCGCGAGGTCCTTGCCGCGGCCGCCGCCGATCTGATGCCCGAGCACGCCACCGATGACCGCCCCGGCGATCGCGCCCGGCACGTTCACGTCGCCGCGATCCTCGACGACCTGTTGTCGCTCGACCCAGCAGCGCTGCTCGGGCGGACCGACGACCGCATGCACGCTGGCGACGGGCACCGAGTAGACGCGCGGCGCAGGCGGCGGTGGCGCCACGTACGCGGGCGCGGCCTCGACGACGCGGTAGCCGCCGCGATAGTGCGGAACGTAGACGTCGTTGTACCAGCGATCGGTGACGAAGTAGACCGGCCGGCCGCACGCGTCGTATTGCGCGCAGTGCTTGCGCCAGTGCTTGGCGTGTCCCGGCGGCACGCGCAGGTAGATCGGTTCGACGACGACTCCGCGCGGCGCCGACGTGATCACCATCGGCTCGGTGTAGACAAGCCGCGGGGGCGGCATTCCGCCGATGTCGATCCGGCCGTAGAAACCCGGCTGCCCGACGCTGACCGAGACGCCGACGTCACCGGCGAACGCCGGCGCGGCGACGATAAGTGCGGCCACTGCGGTGACGAGACGATTCATGGACTCCTCCTTGTCAGCGCGTACAAGAACGCGCGACACGAAGGCGCCGATGACCGGCAATCGTAACGAACTGTTCGTCGCGCTCTATGACAATAGCATAAAGACGGCAAGTCCCGCCTCGGCCGGGCCCGCCGTTCGGCGGAGAGGCGCGCGCATTGGCGCGGCTGCAACAGGGAGTTCCGCGTCAGGCGATCGCCGCCCCGCAGTTCCAGCACAACTCGAAGTTGCCCGGCGAGTGCTCGCCACAGTGGCGGCAATACAGCGACGTGGTGCGCAGCATCGCTTCGCGTTCAATCCGTTCCAGGAGCTCCCGGGCGCGCGGCGCGTCGTCGTCATCGGCGAGCCAGACCTGCGGCTGCACGACGGCGGGCGGAACGTCGCCCGCGATGCTCGCCGCGTGCTCGTTGAACACGTGAGCGCGAATGCCGGCCTGGTTCAGGCGGTCGGCGATGAGATACGCGTCGAAGCGCTGGCGGGCGACGTAGATGCAGAGCACGCCGTTCTCTCCGTTGTTCGGTGCGCGATCCGGCCCCATCTGGGGAACCGCAGCCGCGCGCTCCCTGTCGGACGCGCGGGCTTCACTCCATCCGGATCCTCACGCTCCATGACTGTACGCCTCCTTCGCCGCACAGCGCTCGCCGCGGGCTTCGGGTGCGCGCTCGCAACGAACGCCGCGCTGGCTGCCAACGACGAGATCGATCACTTGCTGCAGTTCGTCGCCGCCTCGCATTGCACGTTCGTACGCAACGGCAGCGAGTACGCCGCCGACAAGGCGCGCGATCACCTCGCCGACAAGTACCGCTTCGCCGGCAGCCGCATCGCGACCGCCGAGCAGTTCATCGAATACCTCGCGACGAAGAGCAGCCTCTCGGGGGAACCGTACCACGTTCGCTGCGGCAAGCAGGACGAGCTGTCGGCCGCATGGCTCGGCGCGGAGCTGAAGCGCTACCGCAGTACGCCGCGGGCCGCGATGATGCCGACGCTCGAGCGGAAACCGTCACGCGAGCCGGTTCACGCCGAAGGTCAGTAGCGGGCGCCGTTTTTTTGCCACCTCCACGCGTCGGCGCAGATCGCGTCGAGATCGCGCGTGGGCTTCCATCCGACCAGCGTTGCGGCGCGCGCGATGTCGACGCTGCTACGGGCGATGTCGCCCGCCCGGCGCGGCCCGATCGTGCGCCCGAGCGAGCGTCCGCATGCCCGCTCGAATGCGGCGATCACGTCGAGCACCGAGTGCGCGGCGCCGCCACCCGCATTCACCTCGACGAACTTGGGCTCGCGCGCGACGTGGCGCAGCGTGCGCACGAAAGCGTCGGCCAGGTCCTGGACGTGCACGTAATCGCGCAAGGTCGTGCCGTCCCGCGTATCCCAGTCGTCGCCGTTGACGACCACCTCGCTCGCGTCGCCCGCCGCCACGCGACATAGTTGCGGCAGCAGGTGCGACGGACTTCCGCGCGGAGCCTCGCCCATCATGCCGGAAGCGTGCGCGCCGGCGACGTTGCCTTTGCGCAACGCGGCGATCCGCCAGTTCGGATTCGCGCGATGCAGGTCGCGCAGGAAATCCTCGACGACGCGCTTGGTGCGCGCATAGACGCTGACCGGCTCGCGCGGCGTCTCTTCGGTCGCGGCGCCGTCGGCGACGTTCCCGTAGACGCTCGCCGCCGAACAGAACACCAGCGTGCCGACGCCCGCCTCGCCCATCACCTCGACGAGCGCCAGCGTCCCGCCGACGTTGACGTCGTAATACGCGAGCGGCCGCGCTTCCGACTCCGCCACGTTCTTGAGGCCGGCGCAATGCACGACGGCCGCGATCGGATGGTCGTGGAACGCGTTGCGCAGCGCCGCGATGTCGCGGACGTCGGCCGTGACGCATGGCACCGGCCGGCCCGCGAGCGCCTCGAGGCGCGGCCGGATCGCCGGCGTGCTGTTGCTGAAGTTGTCGAGGACGACGGGCGCGTACCCGTTGCGCCCGAGCTCGACTACGACGTGCGAGCCGACGAACCCGGCGCCGCCGGTGACGAGAACGGTATCGACCATCGGATCGATCCTACACGACGACAAAAAAGCCGGCGTTCATCCGGCTCTTTGTTGGACGCTCGAACGCGTCGGCGTGTCGTTTGCGCTACGCGGCCTCGCCTTCGGCGGCGGCCGAGTCGGGCCGGTCGACGAGCTCGACCAGCGCCATCGGTGCCGCGTCGCCCTGCCGGTATCCGAACTTCAGGATCCTGAGGTAGCCGCCGGGACGCGCCGAGAAGCGCGGACCGAGCTCGTTGAAGAGCTTCGTCACGACGGCGCGATCGCGCAGACGATCGAACGCGAGGCGGCGATTGGCGACCGTCGGCGTCTTGCCGAGCGTGATCAGCGGCTCGGCGACGCGGCGCAGCTCCTTCGCCTTCGGCAGCGTCGTGCGGATCGCCTCGTGGGTGAAGAGCGAGTTCGTCATGTTGCGAAGCATCGCGAGGCGGTGCGCGCTCGTGCGATTGAGCTTCCTGAGTCCGTGTCGATGCCGCATGTCTTTTCCTTGCAGTTACCGCTGAAGATCGTCGGGCTCCGCCCGCGATTTTCAGCTAGCCCTACCCGTGAAAAGTAGGGGTTCACTTTTCACGGACGATCGAGTCCCGCGGGCGGCCAATTTTCGAGGCGCATGCCGAGCGAGAGTCCGCGCGAGGCGAGCACTTCCTTGATCTCGTTCAGCGACTTGCGGCCGAGATTCGGCGTCTTCAGGAGCTCGGTCTCGGTGCGCTGGATCAGGTCGCCGATGTAATAGATGTTCTCGGCCTTGAGGCAATTCGCCGAGCGCACGGTGAGCTCGAGATCGTCGACGGGCCGCAGCAGGATCGGGTCGACCTGCGGCGAGGCACGCTCGGCCGACGGTTGATCGGTGCCCTTGAGGTCGGCGAACACCGAGAGCTGCTCGACGAGCACGCTCGCCGCGTAACGCACGGCCTGCTCCGGCTCGACGACGCCGTTCGTCTCGATGTCGAGGACGAGCTTGTCGAGATCGGTGCGCTGCTCGACGCGCGCCGATTCGACGGCGTAACTCACGCGACGCACCGGCGAGAACGACGCGTCGAGCAGGATGCTGCCGATCGTGCGTCCGCCCTCGGGCTTGGTGCGCGCCGTCGCCGGCTGATAGCCGCGGCCGCGCTCGACCTTGATCTCCATCTCGATCTTGCCGCCGGCGGTAAGATGCGCGATCACGTGCTCGGGGTTGATGATCTCGACGTCGTGGTTGGGCTCGATGTCGGCCGCGGTGACCGGGCCCTCGCCGCTCTTCGCGAGCTTCAGCATGACGCTGTCGCGATTGTGCAGCTTGAGCACGACGCCCTTCAGGTTCAGGAGCACGTCGACCACGTCCTCCTGCACGCCGTCGAGCGCCGAGTACTCGTGCAGCACGCCGGTGATCTTCACTTCCGTCGGCGCGTACCCGGGCATCGACGAGAGCAGCACGCGCCGCAGCGCGTTGCCCAGCGTGTGCCCGTACCCGCGCTCGAACGGCTCCATCACCACCTTGGCGTGGAACGGCGACATGCTCTGCACGTCGATGATGCGGGGCTTCAACAGAAC
>Ga0207657_10005251_pt1 | contig 13567 bp, 14 predicted proteins | sample KBSC33metaG_FD_184316 | JGI IMG/M metagenome (GOLD analysis project Ga0207657, IMG submission 184316) | Corn rhizosphere microbial communities from Kellogg Biological Station, Michigan, USA - KBS C3-3 metaG (SPAdes) (version 2) | ecosystem: Host-associated > Plants > Roots > Rhizosphere > Soil ... | reverse complement strand
CCGCCCGCATACTCGCCGAGCTCGAGCCGGAGCCACACGTCGCGCGTTCCGCGCACGAACGTCCCGGTGCGCACGGCGTCGTCCCACGGCAGCTGCGCCTGCCCTTTGAACGGCCGCGGGCTGACGACGAGGTTACGCACGTACGGTGCGTCGCGAAACGGCTGCGGCTGGCCTGCGAAGTCGCTCGGCCCTGCGCGGCACGGCCCTGCGAACGGATCCCGCGGCGCGCCGTCGACGAGCTCGGTGAAATGCAAGTGCGGCCATGAGCTGTTTCCACTCGACGCGGCCCAGGCGAGCTGCTGGCCCGCGTGCACCGACTGGCCCCGCTTCCATGTCAGACCGTGCCGCAAGTGGCCGTAGACGAAGAACCGGCCGTCAGGCGCCTCGACGATCAGATGGTTGTCGAACGTCGAGACCGTCGGGCCGAAGCGGAAGTCGAACATGCCGTCCTGCACCTCGGCGATCTTCCCGTCGCTGACGGAGAGGACCGGTACCCCGATCTTCACCTCGCGAAAGCTGCGCATCGTCACGTCGACGCCGCTGTGGGTGTCGTATGTCCGATGACCGCAAAAAGGATCGAGCGTTGCACCCGCCGCCGGATCGAGGTCGACGGAGTTCGCGTAGTAGAGGTCTTGCCCGAGCACGCCGGCCTGCGGCCAGAACGCGAGTGCGGCGAACGCCGCGGCTACCAGCTGTCCCAATGCACCATCGAGTCGAGCGGCTTACGCGTTCCCGGCTTGAAGTCGGTGCCGATCGAGTACGCGACCGGGATGAGCGCGACCTGCGTCACCTCGCGGTAGGGGATGCCGAGGATCTCCGCGGCCTTCTCCTCCTGCATCAGGTGGAACGTCGTCCAGCACGTACCGAGCCCGCGCGAGCGTGCGGCGAGCATGAACGACCACGCGGCCGGGACGATCGAGCCGAACATCGACGCGACGAGCGGGTTCGACTTCCCCTCGTAGCGGCCCGCGATGCACGGAATGACGTGCACCGGTACTTCGTGGATGTGGTCGGCGAGGTGAACGACCGCGTCGCTGATGCGGAGCATCTGTCCCTCGCGCGCACCGCCCCCACGCTGCAGATACGGGCCTGCGACCTCGCGCCAGATCTCGCCGAGCGCGGCTCGCTTCTCCGCGTCGGTGACGACGACGAAGTGCCAGTTCTGCGAGTAGCTCGCCGTGGGCGCCTGCTGCGCCAGGTTGAGGCACTCCTCGAGCACCTCCCGCTCGACCGGACGTGTCAGATCCAGGCGCTTGCGGACGGCGCGGGTCGTCGAGAGCAGCTCGTCGGGGGTCAGGTCGAGAGCGATCCACGAATCCTACGGCTCCGCGGCCTCCCCCATACAGGGGACGGGGGCATACGTGAAAACCGCGATCCCGCCGCGGCCGGTTTCGGCCGATGATCTCACTATGCGGCAGCTCTCACGCTGGTACCTCGTCCTTGCGGCCGGTCTCACGGCGCTCGGCTTCACCACGGCGACGAGCGCTGTCTACGGGTCGGCGGTCACGGCGCTCGCCGCGTTCACGGCGTTCGGCGCGGTCATCGTCGGGCTCCGCACCCGCGGCGCGCAACGGCCGCGCGCGTGGTGGCTGCTTGCCGCGGCGCTCGCGTTCTGGACCATCGCCGCGTCGGTCTTCACGTTCGCCGCGGCGACGGCCACGCCGGTCAACAGCCTGCTCGCGCAGCTGATTTACGTCCCGGGGCTCATGGCGATGACGCTCATGACGATCGAGCTGACCCGCCGGATGGGCCGGCTGCGGATCGCCGGCCTCGAGGCGGCGATCGGCGCGTTCGCGCTGGGCGCACTGGTCTGGGCACTCGTGCTCGAGCCCACGCTCGACCGCTCCGCAGGCAGCGTCGACATCCCCTCGATCCTCTTTCCGTTGTGCGACGTCGTCTTGCTGATGCTCCTGCTGCGCGTCGTGTTCTCCCCGCTGCTCGGGTTGCAGTCGGTCAGGTGGCTCGCCGGCGCCTCGCTCCTTCTCGTCACTGCGGACTTCCTCTACTTCAGCCCGCTGATCGACAAGACCGTCCTCGCGGCTCGCATCATCAACGCGCTGTACATCGCCGCCTACACGAGCTTCGGCGCCGCCGCGCTGCACCGCTCGATGCGACGCCTCCCCGCCCGGCGGCCGTTCGCGGACGACGTCCCCTCGTGGCGCCTCGTCGTCACACTCGGCTGTGCTCTCCTGACGGCACCGCTCGCGCTGCTCGTCCTGCAGCGCGTCGACCGCGCGCCGAACATTGCTCCGCTCCTTCTGATCGGCACGCTGACCGTGCTCCTCGTGCTCGCGCGGATCTGGGTCTTGATGCGCCATCTCGAGAGCCTGCGCCGCCGCGCCGAGGCGAGCGAGCAGCGCTTCCGCATGGTGTTCGACTCCGCGGGGCACGGGATGTCGATCGGCGCGAACGGGATGATGACCGAGACGAACGCCGCGCTCCGCAAGATGCTCGGCTACACGAGCGCCGAGCTCGCGGAGAAGCATTTCAGCGAGACGACGCATCCCGACGACGTCACGCTGGCCGAAGTCGCTTCTGAAGAGGTCATGTCGGGCAAGCGGCCGTCGCACACCTTCGAGAAGCGCCTGGTGCGCCGGGACGGCTCGAGCTTCTGGGTCTCGGTCACGCTGACCCGCGCACACGACGGCAGCTTCGGCATTTCGCTCATCGACGACCTGACCGGGCGCAAGGAGCTCGAGGACGAGCTCCGCCAGGCGCAGAAGATGGAAGCGGTCGGCAAGCTCGCGGGCGGGATCGCACACGACTTCAACAACGTCATGACCGCCGTGAGCGGCTGCGCCGAGCTGCTCCTGAACGAGATCGGCGTGGACGACGCGCGACGCGAGCGCGTCGAGGTGATCCACGAGTCGGCCGCACGCGCGACGAAGCTCACGCGCCAGCTGCTCGCGTTCTCACGGCGCCAGGTGCTCCGGCTCGAGCCCGTCGACCTCTCCAAAGTCGCTGCCGGCCTCGAAGGGATGCTCGAGCGGCTGCTGCCGCCGAACATCTCGGTGTCGTACGACCTCGCGCCGAACGCGATCGCACAGGTCGATCTGCCGCAGCTCGAGCAGGTGCTGCTCAATCTCGCCTTGAACGCCCGCGATGCGATGCCGGCCGGCGGCAACATCGCGGTGTCGGTACGCACTGCCGGAGAGGACGCGGAGCTCACCGTCACAGACGACGGCGTCGGCATGAACGAGGAGACGCGAAGCCGGATCTTCGAGCCGTTCTTCACGACGAAGAGCGCAGGCACCGGCCTTGGCCTCTCGACGGTCGACGGCATCGTCGCGCAGAGCGGTGGCACGATCTCGGTCGCAAGCGAGCCGGGACGCGGGAGCACCTTCACGATTCGGCTGCCGCGTGTGTACGAGCGCCCGGCGCCCGAGCCGTCCGTCCCGGTGCAACCATCCAATGCGGTGGCGGGCAGGATCTTGCTCGCCGACGACGAGGATCTCGTCCGCCGCGTCACGGCGGAGCTCATGCACCGCAGCGGCTACGACGTCGTCTCTGCGGCGAGCGGCGAGGAAGCGTTGCGGCTCCTCGACGACGGCTTCGACGCGCTCGTCACCGACGTCGCGATGACCGGCATGAACGGGCAGGCACTCGCCCGGAACGTGCGCGACCGGTTCCCGTCGATGCCCGTCCTCTTCATCTCCGGCTATCCGGCGGAGGTGCTGACGGGCCAGCACATGGTCGACGCCGGCGAAGAAGTCCTGACGAAGCCGTTCACGCCGCTCGAGCTCACGGCACGGCTCGAGCTCGTTCGCGGCCGCGCGGCCGCGACGCTCACTGCGGCGTAGCCCGTGAGTGGCCCCGGGTGGAATCGAACCACCGCGCGCAGCTTCGAAGGCTGCCGCTCTATCCGCTGAGCTACGGGGCCGTGCCCGTAGAGGGTATCGGCCGGTCTACGCGGCGACCGGAGCGCCGAACTTCCGCGCGAGATACGCGAGATAGGGCTTCGCGTCGATCGTCGAGCCGGTCGCGTAGCGGAGCAGCTCCTGCGGCACGTATTTGCGGCCTTGCGAGTGGATCTTCTCGCCGAGCCACTCGCGCAGCGGCGCGAACTCGCCACGCTCGATCTGCTCGTCGAGCCCGCCGAGCTCCTCGTCGGCCTTTTCCCAGATCTGAACCGACATGACGGTGCCGAGGAGGTAGGTCGAGAAGTAGCCGATGAGGCCGGAGGCCCAGTGCATGTCCTGCAGCACGCCGTGCGCGTGATCGGGCACCTCGATGCCGAGGTACTCGTCCATCTTCTCCGCCCAGCGCTGCGGCAGGTCCTTCAGCTCGACGCGGCCGTTGATGATGTCCTGCTCGAGCTCGAAGCGAAGGATGACGTGCATGCCGTACGTCACCTCGTCGGCCTCGATGCGGATGAGTGACGGCTGCGCCTTGTTCACAGCGGCGTAGAACTGCTCGACGTCCACGCCGCGGAACTGCTTCGGGAAGCGCGCCTGCAACCGCGGATAGAAGAAGCGCCAGAACGGCAGGCTGCGGCCGACGAGGTTCTCCCAGAGACGGCTCTGCGACTCGTGGATGCCGAGCGACGTGTGCTGCCCCACCGGCAGGTGCGCGTAGTCGCGCGGCAGCTGATGCGCGTACAGACCATGCCCGTACTCGTGCATCGTCGAGAACAGCGACTTCAGCTCTTCCGGGTAGTAGTGCGTCGTGATGCGGATGTCGTCGATGCCGGCACCGGACGCGAACGGATGCTCGGTCGGGTCGATGCGCCACGAGTTCGGGCGATGGCCGAACATGTCGACGACCTCGTAGTCGAGCGCAATCTGCTCGTCGATCGGGAAGTCGCTGACGAGGAATGAGTCGTCGACCTCGCGGTTGCGCAGATCGGCGATGAGGCGGACGAGCTCGGGCTTGATCTCGTCGAAGATGCGCGTGACCTCAGCTGTCTTCATCTCCGGCTCGAAGTCGTCGAGCAGGATGTCGTACGGCTCGTCGGTCTTCTCGAAGCAATCGACATAGCGATGCCGCAACTCGACGTTGCGCTCGAGCAGCGGCAGGAAGATGTCGAAGTTCGACGTCGCCTTCGCCTCGAGCCACACGGGTGCGGACTCCGACGCCGCCTGCACCATCTCGCCGCGCAACCCTGCGGGGACCTGGACGGCCTTCGTGTAGTCGCGGCGCGCCGTGCGGATGATCGCCGCGTCCCACGAGTCCGGGTCGAGCGAGTCGAGGCGCGGCTCCAGCTCGTCGATCAGCCGCCCGACCTCGGGGTCGGTCAGCTTCTCGTGGGCCAGCCGCTCGAGCAGCGACATGTGACCTGCGCGCTCCATGAAGCCGGCGGGCGGCATCACCGTGCGCTGGTCCCACGCAAGGAGGTACGCGAGGGCGTCGAGCGACGTGTAGTCGGCGAGTCGCTGCTTGAGCTGCTCGAGGGCGTCGGCCATCGACGGGGAGCCTAGCTCGCCGCGGCCAGGCGGGCACGAGGATCGAGCCAGCCGACCACGAGATCGGCAACCGTCATGAACACGATCACGATCACCGATAGCGAGATCACGACAGCAGTCATCTCGAAGGGATCGGCACGCCCGAGGGCGCCGATCGTCAGGGTCGCGACGCCGCCCATCGAGAACACCCAGTCGGCCGCCATCGAGGCGCCGACGATCGCGCCGATCTCGAGCGAGAGCGCGCTGACGAACGGGATCAGCGAGTTGCGGAGCGCGTGCCGCACGACGACGCGGCCCTCGCTCAGCCCTTTCGCGCGTGCGACGACGGCGTAGGGCTGGCTGAGCGAGACGAGCATCGACGAGCGGATGTAGCGGCTGTAGACGCCCACGAGGCCGAGTGCGAGCGCGATCGCAGGCAGGGTCATGTGCTGGAACCAGTCGACGAAGCCGCCCGTCGGCGCCCCGATCAGGAACACCGGATGGCCGGGATGCTGGAGCGTCTGCGGCCCGTAGATGAACGTCGACGCGGTCTGGTCGCCGGTGAACCAGCGGCGGAAGAAGAACGCGATCAGGAACGCCGGCACCGACCAGGACAGGTACGTGAGCAGGCGTATGCCCGTGTCGGCGGCGCCGCCGCGCCAGCGAGACGAGACCGTGCCGAGCAGGAGGCTGAGGAGCACGGTGAGCACGAGCGCGTAGCCGACGAGCTGGAAGGTGATCCAGCCGGCGTGCCAGAGCTCGGAACCGATGTTGCCCGCGCCTTCCACGACCTGCCCGTCCACAACGGTCGTAGAGACTCCCTTCCCAAATCCACTGTGCGAGAAGTTCTTCAGCCAGAGCCAGTAGCGCTCGAGGATCGGGTCGGTCAGGTGGTAGTGCGCCTGGACGAGATGGCGCGGCGTCTGATCCTGCGAGAGCACGAGTGGGTACGACGGATCGAGCGACTTGCCGAACGAGACGAACGCGATGAACGAGACGGTCACGACCGTGACGACCGCGAGCAGAAGACGGCGGACGAAGAACCCGACCATCAGGCGCGGTCGCTTGTCGGGTTGAGCGATTCGTCGAGCGCGTCGCCGACGAGATTGACGCAGACGAGCAGCAGCACGAGCAGAAGGCCCGGGAAGACGTAGACCCACCAGGGCGACTGCACCGTGCCGCCCCCGTACGTGCCGCCCGTGCCGCGCGCTGCGTCGGCGATGAGCGTGCCGAGCGACGGCTTCTCCGCCTGAACCGTGCCGAGCCCGAGGAACGTGACGGTGGCGACGATGACGACCGACTGCCCGATGAGCGCCGTGCCCGCGACGATGAGCGGGCCGCTCGCATTCGGAACGAGATGCCGGAGGATGATGCGCGGCCCGGACGCGCCCGCGGCGTGCGCCGCCTCGACGAACTCGCGCGTGCGCAACGCAACGACGCTGCCTCGCACGACGCGCGCCACCCCGGTCCAGAGATAGATCATCAGCCAGAGCCCGAACTCGAACGGCGTCACGGGCCAGCGGAAGATCACGACGACGAGGAGAAACGCGACGGCGGGTACCGAGACCACCGCGCCGGTCAGCCAGCTGACGAACGCGTCGACGAGCCCGCCGTAGTACCCCGCGAGCGCCCCGACCACGGCGCCGATGAGCGTTGCCCCGAGCGCGCAGACGAGCGACGAGAAGACCGACTCGCGCAGCCCGAAGAGAAGCTGCGTGAGGAAGTCGTGGCCGATGACGTCGGTGCCGAGGAAGTGGTGCGGCGTCGAGAACGGCGGCTGCGGCTTGTTGATGAACTCGAGGAACTCCTCGCCCGCCGGATACGGGGCGATCGTCGCCGCCAGCAGGCCGACGACGAAGAGCGCGAGAAGCACGACGAGCGCAACGACTCCGGTCGGCCGCCGCCGGAACCGTGCGAGTGCCTGCCGCCACGGCCCGCGTCGACGAACGCCCGCGTCGACGAGCTCGAGACCGTCCGGGGTGTCGAGTGAGACGTCCATCGAGAGACCCGCGTCGATCCTATGAGACGTCCCCGACGGCGAAAAGGTGGTGTCCGCGCGCCAGTCCCTCGTTCGGGGAGTCCGGTCGCCGAATCCATCGAACGGGGTATAGGCGTGCGCGCCCAGCGCCATGACGATGCGAGCCTCGTACGCACACGGCGGCGCGGCCCCGCCCGAGTAGTTGGAGGGGTCACTTCGTGGCCAGGATCGCCGCCACCGCGCGCACATTCGATTCCATCGCAGACGTGCTCTGCACCTCCAGCCGGCCGCAGCCGGTTGCGTCGAGCGCCGTGCCGTTCGACTGCTCGAGAGGAGGTGAAACGACATGAATCTTTTCGACTCGTTCCAGTTCGTGCGCACGAACTGGAAGAAGGAAGAGGGTCAGACGATGGCCGAGTACGGCGTGGTGCTCGCGCTGATCACCGTCCTCATCGTCGGGACGCTCACCGCACTGTCCTCGGGGATCAGGGGAGCGCTCCAGGGGGTGATCGACGTTCTCTAGCAGCGATTTCGCGAGGGGCCGCGCACGCGGCCCTTCGCATCGCTTCTCCACGCCGAGAGGGTGGCGAACGGGACTCGAACCCGCGACCACCGGGACCACAACCCGGGGCTCTACCAACTGAGCTACCGCCACCGCGAAGCGGGACAAGCGTAGCGCGTTACGCGGGCGGCGAAGCCTCGGTCGCCGGGGACGGCGGTACCCTCCCCCGTGCGCGCCCGTAGCTCAGGGGACAGAGCGGCGGACTTCTAATCCGCGGGTCGGAGGTTCGAATCCTCCCGGGCGCATCCGCGCCGGTTAGTGGCGGACGCCGAAGTCGGTCGTCACGATCGTGACCTCCCGACCGCCGAACGTGCCGGGCGCGCGGGCGGCGTGCACGGCGGAGACGCCGATCTCGCGCCACTTGGGGCTCAGGAGATTCGCGCGGTGCTCGGGGCTCGCGAGCCAAAGCTTCAGCGCGCCGCCTGCGTCGACGTCCGGCGAGGACCAGAGCAGGTTCTCGCCGACCGACCAGAACTGCCAGCGGGAGGAGCCGTAGAAGGTCTGGATCCGCTTCCAGAACGCCGACCCGTCGGCCGACTCGTGGGCGAAGTAGCCCACGGCGGCCATCTGGCCGGAGTGCGCGCGCGCGGCGCGGGTGAGCGCGGTGCTGAGCCGCAGGCGGGCCAGGTGGTGCTGCGAGCGGAAGGCGTTGATGTCGACGAGGACGCTCGACTCGAGCGAGGAGAGCGAAGCGGCGGGAACCCGGGGGGCCGCCGACGCGCCAGGCGCTCCGGCCGCGACGGCGGCAAGTGCGACTGCGAGCACGGCTCCGATTCTCCCTCCGGCCATCCCGAACAGAATCGGCACTTCGATCCTGGGCAGCAATGGCCGAAAGGAGGATTCGTCGTACGCCGAAGTCCCAGGCTTCTAACCCATAAGAGTGATCGTTGAAAAGCTTAAAACCCTGCTCAGCCTGCCGCGGCTGCGGACGAAGCCGGCTGCGGCCGGTGCTTGCGCCAGTCGACGAGCAGGACCTGGATCGCGCCGGCGATCGGGATGGCTGCGAGCGCGCCGAGGACGCCCGCGATCTGGGCGCCGATCAGCACCGAGACGAGCACGGCGAGCGGGGAGAGCTGCACGGTGCGGCCGTAGACGAGCGGCTGGATGACGTGATTCTCGAGCTGCTGGTAGACGAGGAAGAAGACCGCGACGATGATCGCGGCCGTCACGCCGGAGGCCGCGATCGCCACGAGCACGATCACGATGGCTGCGATCGTGGCGCCGGCGAGCGGGATCAGGTCGAGGAGCGCGACGACGAGCCCGAGCGCAACCGCATACGGCACGCCGACGATCCAGAGCAGGAGCCCGGACGACACGCCGGCGATCAAGCTGATGAAGAGGTTGCCGGTCACGTAGCCGCCGACCGTTCGATAGATGTCGTGCCCGACCTGGCGCCACCGCGGACGGCTTTCCTCGGAGAGGACGCCGTAGAAGCGCTCCATCCACGCCGGCCCCTCGAGCATCATGAAGAACGTCATGAACACGATCGTCAGCGTGGCGACGACCGCGCTGAGCACGCTCTTCGTCACGGTCAGCGCCGCACCGGCACCGACGGTGAACTTGCCGACACCGCCGTTCTTCACCGCCTCTTTCACTCGCTCGACGATGTGGTAGCGGGTCTCGAGGAACCCGAACCGGCCACGGCCGTGGGTGAGGTCGTGCACGTAGTCCGGCACCTTGTTCGCGAAGTTGTCCACCTGGTCGACGAGCGACGGGATGACGAGCGCGGCAAGCCCGCCGACGGCGGCGAGCGCCACGAGAAACGTGATCCCGGCAGCGAGCCCGCGGCTCTTGATGCCGTGCCGCTGCACCCACTCGACGGCGGGGTTGAGCGCGAGCGCGAGGAAGAGCGCGATCAGCAGCCAGCTGAGGACGTGCCTCGCGACCCAGAGGACGTAGAGGACGACCCCGACCGCGAGGACGATGCCGAGGATCGCGAAGATCGTGCGGGGGCGGAAGTGGACGATCCGGTCGATTCCCACGTGGACGAGTTCCGCCCGTATCGCCGGCCTCCTCTTGCAAGACTGTCGGCATGAGCCTGCGAACCAACCCGGTCGAGCGGGACGCGACCCTCCCCGACGGCAGCGTGGTACGCGTGCGCGTGGGCGTTCCCGACGACTCGTACATCGCGTCGAAGGAGCTCGACACCGTGACGATCGAGCTCTATGCGCACGGCGAGCACGTCGCTGCGGTCAACACCGTTCTCGATGCAGACCAGGAGTCGGAGGCGCACGCGCTCGCCCAGGAGATCGTCGTCGGCCTCGAGTCCGGCACGCTCACGCCTACGGCGGGCGCGCTCGAACCGCTCGCCGATAGTCTCCGCTGATGTCCAACGCCACGCTGCACACAAATCACGGCGCCATCGCGATCGAGCTGTTCGACGACGACGCGCCGAAGACGGTCGAGAACTTCCTCAAGCTCGCACGCGAGGGCTTCTACGACGGCGTCATCTTCCATCGCATCATCCCCGACTTCATGATCCAGGGCGGCGACCCGACCGGCACCGGAAGCGGTGGGCCGGGCTATCAGTTCGAGGACGAGTTCAACGACAAGAAGGTCGTGCGCGGCGCGCTCGCGATGGCGAATGCGGGACCGAACACGAACGGCAGCCAGTTCTTCATCGTCACGACCGAAGCTGCCTCATGGCTCGACGGCAAGCACACGGTGTTCGGCACCGTGACCGAGGGCATGGACGTCGTGGACGCGATCTCGGCGGTCGAGACCGACGCACGCGACCGGCCTCGCACCGACGTCACGATCGAGCGAATTGACCTGAGCTAGAAGACGGCTACCCTGGCGGCGCCGTGCGCGTTGCCGTGATCGCCGCAGCCGCAGTCGCTCTCGTTCCCGCCGCTCACGCCGGCGTCCTGCTCGGCGTCCACGGCGACGCGAGCCGCTTCGCAGCGCAGACGGGCCAGCAGAGCCAGATCCACCACACGTTCATGAGCTTCGCGCAGGGGAACGCCCTGCGGCGGATCGTCGCGCCGATGGGCCCCGTACCGCTCCTCGCGCTCAACACCGGCTCGTACGGGAAGAACGAGACGGCGACGCCGCGTGGCATCGCAACGGGCCAGAACGACACCTTCCTCTTCCAGCTGAACGCCGCCGTCGACGCATGGCCCGGCAACCGGTTCTACGTGCGGCCGTTCCCCGAGATGAACGCGCACTGGGAGGCGACGTGCGCGTACAACGCCAATGGAACGTTGCGGGACGCGGCGCACTCGACGCGCTGGAACCGCAAGGCACTCGCACGCATCGCCGTGATCGTGCGCGGCGGCACGCGCACGGAGATCAACGCACAGCTCGCGAAGCTCGGCTTGCCCGGCGTGCAGCGCGACCTGCCGGTGACGACGCCGAAGCTGCGCATCGTCTGGAACCCGCAGGGCTTCGGCGCGCCCAACCTCCCGGGCAACTCCGCGCAGGCGTACTACCCGGGCGACGCGTACGTCGACGTGATCGGCAACGACCTCTACGACATCCGCGGGCACGGCGCCACGTGGGCGGCGGCGGCGGCGCTGTACAAGGCGCACCCGACGAAGCCGTACGCATTCGCCGAGTGGGGCGTGTGGGGCTTCGACGACCCGGCGTTCGTGCGCGCGATGGCGACCTGGGTCAAGCAGCATCGCCGCGTCGAGTTCATCGCCTACTACTCGGGCCGCCCGGGATCGGTGTTCGATCTCGCGTCGAAGCCTGCGTCGCGCGCTGCGTATCGCGCGTTCATCACGCCGCTCGGAACGCTGCCGTGATCGGCTGGGACGATCTCGTCGCGCTTGCGCGCGAGCTGCCCGAGTTCGAGGAGTCGACGTCGTACGGCCGCAAGGCGCTGAAAGTGCGCGGCAAGATGTTCGCCGCGCTGCGTACGGATCCGGACGCGATCGTCGTGCGCTGCGATCGTGAGGAGAAGCCGCTGCTGCTCGACGCGCGCGCCGACATCCTCTTCGAGACGCCGCACTACCAGGGCTGGCCGTACATGCTGATCCGCCTCACCGCTTCGCCCGAGGACGTGCGCGAGTTCTTGACCGACTCCTGGCTGCTCGCTGCGCCGAAGAAGCTCGCGCGCGAGCTCAGCGTGGAGTGACGCGCAACTCGTCGAACACACGCGGGTCGTTCGACTCGTTGCGCAGGAAGCGGAGGAGATACATCGTGAAGACCGCGAAGAACACGGCGGCTTGCTCGAACGCCATCGTCATGCCGGCGATCTGCTGGTCGAAGAGCGGCGACGGCCCCCACGTTCGCGGCGCGTTCTCGTAGAACGAGTAGACAGGCCTCGGCACGAGCGCGAGCAAGAGGCCGATCGGCGACGCGAGCACGAACGCCGCGAACAGGTAGAGCGCCTTGCCGCCCGACGAGGAGCGGCCGTGGATCACGGGCCACCACACCGCGATTCCCGAGACGAGATACATCAGGTGCTCGACGTGCAGGAGCGAGTGCGGATGCTCGAGCGCGTAGTCGTAGATCCACGGCAGGTGCCAAACGAAGTACGTGACGAGCCACACCGGCAGCGCAACGAGCGGGCGGAAGGCGGGCCAGGCCGCGGCGCGCCGTCCGAGCAGCGGCGGAACGGCGAGGACGAGCAGGCCCGGCGCCCACTCCGCGAGCACGACGTTCTGGAGCAGGTGCGCCCAGAGGAACGTGTGCAGCGCGAGCGGCTGGAGCTCGGTGAAGAACGCGGCGAAGATCAGCGCGAGCGCAGCGGCAGCGGCGACGATGCGAAGGCGGCCGGGGCGCTCGGCGCGCGCGGCGAGCGCGTAGCCGAGTGCGAGCGCCGGCACGAGGACGACGGCCTCCGCCGAGAGATGCATGGCGCTACGCTAGCCGGGCCTCGCGGGCGTAGCTCAACGGTAGAGCAGCGGATTTCCAATCCACTGACGAGGGTTCGACTCCCTTCGCCCGCTCTCTTCTCGTCCGACGGACTCGCTATGTTGTCTGTTATGAAAACGGAGGAGCAGAAGCGAGCTCGCGAGCTTCGGGCTCAGGGATGGTCAATCAAGGAGATCGAGCGCACGCTGGGCGTCTCTCGTTCGTCCGTCAGCCTCTGGGTTCGCACCGTTGCGCTGACAGAGTCGCAGCGACGCATACTCGAGCTACGAAGCAAGGCTGGACCGTTGATCGCCGGGGAGCGAAGCGCTGCCGCTGCCCGCGAGCGGCGACGCACATACCAAGAAGACGGCCGGCGGCTCGTTCATGAGCTCGACCCATCCTACGCCGCGGGCTGCATGCTCTATTGGGCCGAGGGCGACAAGTCCCGCAACAGCGTCCGGATCTCGAACGCGGACCCCGACCTCGTCGCGTGTTTCGCCACGTTCCTTCGAAGACATTTCAGCGTCCCGCCAGAGCGGATGACCCTCTACTGCAACCTGTTCGCGGATCACCTCTCGCGACAGCACGAGATCGAGCAGTACTGGCTCACCCGTCTCGGCCTTCCTGCATCGAGCCTCCGGACGTCCGTCGTCAATACCTACTCGAAGTACTCGCTGAAGAAGCGGACCAACAAGCTTCCGTATGGCACCGGCCGGCTCGCCGTCCACAGCACGCAGATCGTGCAGACGATCTTCGGCTCGATCCAGGAGTACGGCGGCTTCGACCGGCCGGAGTGGCTCGACTGACGCGGACTAGTGCGCGTGCAGCTCGTGCACGACGGCGTGC
>Ga0207657_10005249_pt1 | contig 13570 bp, 13 predicted proteins | sample KBSC33metaG_FD_184316 | JGI IMG/M metagenome (GOLD analysis project Ga0207657, IMG submission 184316) | Corn rhizosphere microbial communities from Kellogg Biological Station, Michigan, USA - KBS C3-3 metaG (SPAdes) (version 2) | ecosystem: Host-associated > Plants > Roots > Rhizosphere > Soil ... | reverse complement strand
AACTCCATCAGCTGGCTCGCCGCGATCGGCAACCGCGCCGCGCTCACCGTCTTCGACGAATTCGGCCCCGGCACCATCTACGCCCGCAATCAGGAGCTCACGGCCAAGCTCAGGGCCGCGCTCATCAGCGTCGGATGGGACCCCCTTGACCTGCCCGAACAGAACCAGAGCACGATCGTCAGCGTCCCGCTCGGCAACGCCGAACCATCCAGGCTTCTCCGCAGCCTGTCCGAGCAGGGAATCATCTGCGCCGCGCGGGATGGCAACCTGCGGCTCTCGGTTCATTTCTACAACCATGAAGACGATATCGAGCGCCTCGTGACGACCCTCGCGTCCTTCCGCTGAGGACCGGCTGCGACCGTCAAACGCCGCGTCAAACACCTGCCGTGTTCAGTGGCTTCATCGGAGCATGCGGCGATCATGCGCCGCGCTCATAACCGAGAGGTACAAGCAGATGGCACTGTTCATGGACGTCCACAACATCGAGGGAGGGGTGTCGGAGGCCGACGCCGCCGGCGCCCACCAGGCCGACCTGGCCACCCAGGCACCGTACGGAGTCAACTACCTGCGCTACTGGGTGGACGAGGAAGCGGGGAAGATCTTCTGCCTGGTTGACGCGCCGGACGCCGAAGCCGCCAACGCCGTTCACCGGCAGGCTCACGGGCTCGTCGCCGACGAGATCTACCCCGTCAGCGAGCACGCCTGACGATCACGCGGATGGCCCCGGGGCCCGGGGCGTGCGACCATTCGGAGACGATGAGCATCACCATCCAGCTCCTTGGCCGTCCGTCCATTACCCGGGGCTCATCGGCCGCGTACAAGCTCAGGAGCCGCAAGAGCTGGGGGCTGCTGGCGTACCTCATCCTGAGTGAGCGCCCGGCAGCCCGCAGCCAGCTCGCCTCGCTGCTGTTCGCCGAGGCTGACGATCCGGTCCGGGCCCTGCGCTGGTGCCTGGCCGAGATCAGGCGCGCGCTGGGCGACGAGGGATCGGTCGACGGTGACCCGGTCGTGCTCCGGCTCCCCCCGGGTGCGGTGGTGGACGTCCAGGTGGTGACGAAGGGGAGCTGGACGGCTGCCGTCGGCCTGCCCGGGCTGGGTGCGGACCTGCTCGACGGCATGACGGTCAAGGGCGGGGCAGCCTTCGAGACGTGGCTGCTCGCCCAGCAGCGGCACGCGGCCGCCGCGTCCGAGGCGGTGCTGCACGAGGCCGCCCTGGGGTCGATGGCGCGCGGCGCGCTCGAGGCGGCCATTGACTATGCCGTCCGCGCCGCTGCGATGAGCCCGCTCGACGAGAACCACCAGGCCCTGCTGATCCGGCTGTACCGGACGGCTGGCGACGACGAGGCCGCGGCCAGGCAGTTCGCCGCGTGCGCCAAGGCCCTGCGGGCCGAGCTCGGCGTGGCCCCGGGTCCCGCGGTTCAGGCAGCGATGCGCCAGCCCCGGTCCGCGCCCGATCAGGTGGCCGGCGAGGCCACGATCGAGGCGATCGTCGAAGCCGGGTCGGCCGCGGTGTCGGCCGGCGCCGTCGAGGCCGGGGTTCAGTCCCTGCGGACCGCCGCCAGGCTCGCCGACGGCGCCGGCGCGACCCGGCTGCGCGTCAGCTCCCGGCTCGTGCTGGCCGAGGCGCTGGTCCACGCGCTCGGCGGCCTAGACGAGGAGGGCCTGGCCACCCTGTACGAAGCCGACGAGATCGCGCTGGCCCACGGCCTGCTCAACGATGTGGCCCAGGCGCGGGCCGAACTCGGGTACGTCGACTTCCTTCGCGGCCGCTACGACCGGGCCGAACACTGGCTCACCGACGCCCTGGAGTACGCCAGCGACTCACCTTCGATGCAGGCCAAGGTCATGACCTACCTAGGCTCGGTGGAAAGCGATCGTGCCAGTTACCGGCGTGCCGTCGGCCACCTGGAGCAGGCGGTCACGCTGTCCCAGGCGGGGCGGGAGCCGCGCCGGCAGGCCTACGCACTGTCCATGCTGGGCCGGATCAGCCTGTTCCGCGGCGCCCTGGACGCGGCGGCCGGGCACCTCGACGCGTCGATCAAGCTGGCCGAGGATGATCACTGGCTGGCGTTCCTGCCGTGGCCGCAGGCGCTGCGGGGTGAGGTGCAGCTGGCCCGGGGGGACCCGGCTGGGGCGGCCGAACTGCTGGAGCAGGCCTTCGCCCGGGCCTGCCAGCTCGGCGATCCGTGCTGGGAGGCGATGGCCGCCCGCGGCCTCGCCCTGGTGGCCGAGGCCGCGGGCGAGACCGAGCGTGCCATCGCGATGCTGGCCGAGGCCCGGGCCCGCAGCGGCCGGCTGGCCGAACCCTATCTCTGGCTCGACGGGTACATCCTCGACGCGCAGTGCGACCTCGGCCGGCGGCACGACCATCCCGAGACCGCGGCCTGGGTCGAGACGCTGCGCACCCTGGCGTCGCGGTCGGGGATGAGGGAACTCACGCTCCGCTCGCTCCAGCACGGCGCCGCGCTCGGCCGGCCGGGCGACAGCACCGCCGCGGCCGTGCTGGCGGACGAGCTCGCCGAATACCGTTAGCCCGCGGGGCTCACGCCTGGGACAGCCACGGGTACCGCTCGGTGTCTTTGGCCGCGTAGTCCGGGTCCAGGTAGATGAAGCACCGCTGGATCTTCCAGTCGCGGATCTCGAACACGTCGCACCACCGCCCGGCCGCCCACTCGGGTACCCCGGCCCGCCAGGGGCCGTCCCGGTGCTCGCCGTGGCTGGTGCCCTCGCACACCACCGTGTCACCCGAGATCACCCAGTTGAAGTGGGAGTAGTGGTGCACGATGGAGGTGATCGTGCCGCCGACGTCGCCGAACAGCTTGCCGATCTCCTTCTTGCCTCCTGCCAGCCCCCACTTAGGGAAGTAGACCTGCGCGTCGTCGGCGAACAGGTCCAGGATGCTGCCTCCGGTCGAGGTGACGCCGCCGTTGTCGAAGGCCTTGAGGTACTCGAGCGCAACCGACTTGCGCTGCTCGTCGGTCATCGTCTGAGTGGTCAGTGCCATCGGGCCACCGTCCTCGCGAGTGGGAACAGCCGGCTGATACTTCAGCACCTTAGCGAAGCTCGTGCAGAATCGGCACTACGAAGATCCACCAGAATGCCGGGGAAGGGTGCGCGATGACCGAGTTGCCGGACTATGCCGACCTGCCGCCCGCCCCGCGGGGCGGGCGCTCCGGGTGGGGCCTGTTCGGAGCCGGGGACAATCTCGGCCTGGTCAACCTGATGACGCCGGAGCGGGTCGCGGCGGCGGCCCGGCTCGTCCGGCGGGGCCAGGTCTTCTGCCTGGACATGCCGCTCGGCAGCGTCTCCCCGGCGCTGGCGGCGTTCCGCGGCGCGCCGCGGCACCACATCCTGCATCAGCCCGGCACGGCCGGTTTCGACGACGTCTACGACAACTTCTACCCGCAGGCCTCCAGCCAGTGGGACTCGCTGGCCCACGTCGGCTACGCGCCGGACCAGATGTACAACGGCGCCACCGAGCAGGAGGTGCTGGCGGGCACCAGGAACACCATCGACCACTGGGCCCGGCACGGCCTGGCCGGGCGCGCGGTCCTGCTCGACGTCGAGCGGGCGATGCGGGAGGCCGGGCGGTCCTACGATCCCGGCGGCAGCTCCGCCATCGGCGTGGACGGGCTCGAACTGGCCCGCCGCCAGGCCGGCGTCGAGTTCGCGCCCGGCGACGTCATCCTGCTGCACACCGGCTTCGCCGCCTGGTACGTCGAGCAGCCCAGCGCGGTGAAGTTCCGGCTGCACGGCAACCCGGCCACGCCCGGCGTCGAGCACAGCGAGGCGGTCTGCGAGTACCTGTGGAACAGCCACGCGGCCGCCATCGCGTCGGACACCTACGGCGTTGAGGTGTTTCCCGCCGACATGAGCGCGGAGGCACGCCCGTTCGGCTTCCTGCATAACATGCTCATCGGCCAGTTCGGCATGGCGCTGGGGGAGCTGTGGTGGCTCAGTGACCTAGCCCGCTCATGTGCCGCCGACGGTACCTACGAGATGTTCCTGGTCAGCGCGCCGCTGAACGCGCCGGGCGGGATCGGCTCGCCCGCCAACGCGGTCGCCATCAAGTAGCCGGGCGCCGCAGGTGCTCCTGGGCGCCGACGCGGTAGGCCTCGGCCAGCCACGCGGCGAACTCGGCGTCCACCTCGTCCGGCCCGGACAGCCGGAACGCGTGCAGCACGTTGCGCGGGGAGAACGTCTCGACGCGCAGGAAGCGGGGGCTGTCGATCCGCCGGGCCAGCACCAGGTGGCCGTTCAGCCAGTCGCGGCGCGGCATGAACGCCGCGAAGCTCATCCGGACCTGCAGGGCGATGCGCGTCTTTTCCGCCAGCACCTGGACCGGCCCGACGGCGCGGACGCAGGCCAGCGCCGCGTCGAAGGCGGCCCGGACCTGCGGGCCGGAGCGGGCGAAGTGCCGGTCCAGGTCGCCCAGGGCGGCGCAGGTGTGCGACTGGTTCCGGCTGGCGAAGCTCCGCCCGCACGCCGGGCACGTCCACATGTCCGTCACCGGCGCGGCTCCCCGGTCAGGGCAGCCATCGCAGCCACGTCCCGTGGCTTTCGGTCAGGGCGATGACGTCGCCGTCGCGGGCCAGGACGCAGGTGTGCCCGTCCCGGGCGGGTCCGTCCGTACCGGGCACGACGCCGGGCGGTTCGCTGGACAGCCAGGTGGCGCCGAGGCCGCGGACGGTGCTGGCGAACTGCTCCCGCTGCCCGGCGGGGAGGTACCACAGCGCCGAGGTGTGGTAGATGACCAGCGTGGCGTCCGCCGGGGCCTGGGCCACCAGGGACGGCAGGTCGGTGAGCATATCGCCGCGGTGCACGGCGGGCGGGTCACGGCGGGCCGAGGCGATGGCGGCCTCGAGCCGCTGCGCGCGGTCACCCTCCCCGGGCCAGACCAGGCAGGAAAGCCAGTGGGCATCGTCGGCGCGGGTCACGTCCAGCGGGTTGAGGTCGAGCCCGGCGCGCCAGCTGATGTCCGGGATGCGGCCCGGGAGCGGCACCGGCCCGCGGGGCTCGCACCGCAGCACCGGAGCGTCCGGGTCCAGTCCCGCCAGGCGGTACCCGGAGTAGTCGTAGGAGTAGCGGTCGAGGAGCAGGTTGAGCCCGGCGCTGGCGCCGGCCTCGATCAGCGCCAGCGGCGGCGGCAGCTGGGCCAGGGCGGGCAGCAGGACGGCGCACCGGGCCGGCTCGTTGGTCTGGGTGCGCCGGGCCATGATCACCTGGGTCAGTTCGGCCCGGGACTGGCTGGCCAGCTCGCGCAGCGGCCCGATGGCCGGGGGAGCCCCGAGCAGGTAGCGGGCCGCCGCGAACAGCAGGTTCGGCTGGCGTTTGGGCGGCGGCAGCGACGCGATGAAGCTCACCAGCGCGGAGTCGCCGGCGACCGACTCGGCCAGCGCCTCGTACGCCGCCGACCGGCCCCGCGCCTCCAGCCGTCCGAACTCCCGGTAGGTCCGCGCCACCGCCGTCGCCGCGTCATCACCCGCCTGCGCCACAACCGGCACGCTACCTCAGCTGGCGCCCCGGCTGCGGCCGTGGCACCGGCGCCAGGAGACAATGCTGTCGTGGCTTCGTATTCCGTTAACCCGGACGCGGTGACGCAGGCCGAGCGCCTGATCGACAGCCGTCAGTACGTGCTCGACAGCGACTGGGGGCAGGTCCAGCCTCGAGCCGCCGACCAGAACGCCTACCTGGAGCGGCACTCATGGCAGGAGTACGCCCGGTGGCATCTCGGCCTGACCGACGGCGCTACCGACGAAACCAAGGCCAGGTACGCCTTTGTCTACGGGGATTTCAGGCGCGTCCACCGGATGGGCATCATCGCCTGCCTGTACCGGGCGGCCGAGTGGCGGCACAAGGAGATCGAGCTGGCCGCCCACGACCTGCTGCAGCGACTGGACAAGCTGACCTTGTGAACTAGCGATTAGGGCCCGTCCGTTCCCACTACGGCCGCGTTTTTCGCTGTACCATCACCGCCATGAACCCACTGTCGGGCGTTCTCGGCGAGGCGTGGCAGATGTACAAGGCGCACGCCTGGCACCTGCTCGCGATCGCCTTCGTCATCTACCTGGCCGCGGCGGTCATCGCCGCGCTCCTCGCGCTGGTCAGCAGCACCGTCGGCGCCCTGCTCGGCTCCCTGGTGGAGATCTTCGCGGCGTTCCTGTTGCAGGCGACGCTGGTCAAGGCCGTGCAAGACGTGCGCGACGGCCGCGCCGACCTGTCCCTCGGCGAGACCGTGCGCGCGGCCACGCCGTACTTCTGGGCGGTGGCCGGGGCTTCGATCCTGGCCGGCATCGCCATCACGATCGGGCTGATCCTGATCATCGTCCCCGGCCTGTACCTGATCACCATCTGGGCGGTGATCATACCGGTCATCGTGCTGGAGCAGTCCGGGGTGATGGCGTCCTTCGGGCGCAGCCACCAGCTGGTCCGCGGCCGCGGCTGGCACGTGTTCGGCACGCTGGTCCTGGCGTGGCTGATCCTGCTGGCGGTGAACCTGATCCTCGGCCTGATCTTCGCCGCGCTGCCGGACGCGCTGGGCCGGGGCCTGAGCTCGGTCATCTCGGGCACGATCGTGGCTCCGTTCATCGCCCTGGTCGTGACGCTGGTCTACTACCGGCTGTCCGGGAATGCCCAGGTGCCGGCGGCCCCGGGCGAGAATTACGGCGGGTACGGGCAGACGCCGTTACCGAGGGATCCGGACGATACCGGGGGCCTGCCGATGAACTCTCACCGGCAGGCCGCCCGGCTTAACGGGCCCCCGGCGCCCCCGACGGGCCGGGGGAGAAGGACACGGGGCCGAACGGCCTGCCGGTCACGCTGCCGGTCACGCCCGGACCGCAGCCGCCGCCCAGTGCTGCTCCAGGTGCGGCACCAGATCCATGGCGCGCTCGTCCGGGAAGAACAGCCGCGCGCCGTCGACGGTGACCAGCTGGGTCGTCCCGGGAATGGTGTCCCGCAGCCAGTAGGCCCAGGAGACGTCGAAGAAGCTGTCCCCGGTGCCCCACACCAGCAGCGTGGGCACGGTGAGCTCCCTGAGCTGAGGCGTGACCGCCGCCAGGTCGGCCTCGTCCAGGGCGGCCAGCATCCTTTCGAACTCCCGGGCGCGCTCCAGCGTGGCGAAGCACGGCTCCAGGTAGGAGCGGATGACCGCCGGGTCGACCCGGTCCAGGTGCTCGTAGCCGGCGCCGAAGGCGACCTTGGCGGCGGCGTCGAGGTCGGCGAACAGCGCCACTGCGGTCGGCGCCAGGTCCCCGGCTCGTGCCAGGTCGACCGTCGGCTTGAACTCCGCGGGCGGCAGGTTGCCGGCCGTGTCGCAGTCGGTCAGGGTGAGCGAGGCTAGCCGCTGCGGGTGGCGGGCGGCGAAGATCTGGGCGATGGCCCCGCCGGTGTCGTTGGCGACGAGATCGATGCCGGTGAGCCCGAGCGCGTCGCAGAAGTCCTCCAGGCCAGCCGCCAGCGCGGCGACGGACAGGTCCTGCCCGGCGGTCACCGGGCTGCGTCCATGCAGCGGGAGGTCGACGGCAATGCAGCGCCGCTGGGTGGAAAGCGCGCCGATGACGTTGCGCCAGAGAAAGGCGTTGGTGGCGATGCCGTGCACGAACAGTGCCACGGGCCCGGTTCTCTCCGGGCTCTCTGGGGTCTCTGGGTCGATGTCGATGTAGCTGATCTCGCCTGAACGGGTGGCGATGCTGTGCCGGCGGGCCTCGAGTTCGGTGAGCTGCATTACGATCGCCTTCCTAGTAGATGCGCTAGTATTAGTAGACCGACTGTCGGTTTATGGAAACAAACCGACAGTCGGTTTGTCAAGCGATTAGGGCAGTGTCGCGTGGGACCGGGCGAGGAGGCGCGATGGACCGACCGAACAAGAACGTCGCCCGCGGGGAGGCGACGCGGAGCCAGCTGATCGCGATCGCCACCCGCATGTTCGCCGAACGCGGCTACGAAGACACCTCGATCGAGGCGGTGCTCCGCGAGGCGGGGGTCAGCCGGGGCTCCCTCTACCACCACTTCGCGAGCAAGGAGGCCCTGTTCGAGGCCGTGGCCGAGGAGGTCGAGACCAGCGTGGGGACACAGACCCTCGCCGCCGCGGCCGGGGCGGACGGCCCGGTGGCCGCGCTGCGGGCCGGGTCCCTCAACTGGATCCGGCTCGCGGGCGATCCGGTGGTGCAGCGGATCCTGCTGATCGACGCGCCTTCGGTGCTCGGCTGGGAGCGGTGGCGGGCTATGGAGGAAGACCACGCTCTCGGCGGGATCAAGGCGATTCTCCAGCTCATCGCCATGGAGGGGAAGCTGCGGCCGGAACTGGCCGACACGCTCGCCCACGTGCTGCTCGCCTCGGTCAACGAGGTGGCGCTGCTCGTGGCCCGGGCAAAGGACAAGGAGGCGGCGATGCAGGCCGGCGCCGACACCATCGACGAGCTGTTCCGGCGCCTGTTCGGCTGACCGGTCAGCCGCCGGTCTCGCCAGCCACGGCCCGCCCCGCCTGGCGGCCGCTGAACAGGCAGCCGCCGAGGAACGACCCCTCCAGCGACCGGTAGCCGTGCATCCCCCCGCCGCCGAACCCGGCCACCTCACCCGCCGCGAACAAGCCAGGCACCGGTTGAGGGGGCGTGTCCTGGCCGAGCACCCGCCCGGACAGGTCGGTCTGAAGGCCGCCGAGCGTCTTACGGGTGAGGATGTTGAGCCGCACGGCGATCAGCGGCCCGGCCTTCGGATCCAGGATCTTGTGCGGCGCCGCGGTGCGGGCCAGCCGCTCGCCGCGCGATCGGCGGGCGTTCCAGATGGCCATGACCTGCAGGTCCTTGCTGAACGGGTTGTCCATCTCCCGGTCGCGCGCGACGATCTGGCGCTCCAGGTCGGCCAGTTCGAGGAGCGGCTCCGGGGTCAGCTTGTTCATCCCCGCCACCAGCTCCGGCAGCGTCCTGGCCACCACGAAGTCGGCCCCGTGCTCCTTGAACGCCTCCACCGGCCCGGCGGCGCCGGGCCGCACCCGGGACAGGGTGAGCTTGATGTCCTTGCCGGTCAGGTCGGGGTTCTGCTCCGAGCCTGACAGCGCGAACTCCTTCTCGATGATCTTCTGGGTGAGCACGAACCATGAGTAGTCGAAGCCGGTGGCCCGGATGGCCGCCAGCGTGCCCAGCGTGTCGAACCCGGGGAAATGCGGCGCCGGGAACCTGCGGCCGCGCGCGTCGAACCACAGCGAGGACGGCCCGGGCAAGATCCTGATGCCGTGCCCGGCCCAGATCGGGTCCCAGTTCTGGATGCCCTCGGTGTAGTGCCACATCCGGTCGCGGTTGACCAGCCGGCCGCCGGCCCGTTCGGCGATGGCCAGCATCCGGCCGTCGACATGCTCGGGCACCCCGCAGATCATCCGGTCCGGGGCGGGGCCGAGCCGGTCCGGCCAGGTCGCGCGGACCAGGTCGAGGTTGCCGCCGATGCCGCCGGAGGTCACGATCACCGCGGGGGCGTGCAACTCGAACTCGCCGGCCTGGACGCGCGAGCTGCGGGTGCCGCGCGCGGCCCGGCTGGGCTCGAGGATCGCGCCCCGCACGCCGTCCACCGTCCCGCGGGTGACGGTGAGCCCGTCCACCCGGTGCCGGAACCGCAGCCCGACCAGGCCCGCATCCGCTGCCGCCCGGACCTGCCGCTCGAACGGGGCCACCACGGCCGGGCCGGTGCCCCACGTGACGTGGAAGCGGGGCACCGAGTTGCCGTGCCCGTCGGCCAGGTAGCCGCCCCGCTCGGCCCAGCCGACCAGCGGGAGCCACCGCACTCCCATGCCGTGCAGCCAGGACCGCTTCTCCCCGGCGGCGAAGGCGACGTAGGCCTGCGCCCAGCGGTACGCCCAGTAGTCCTCGCCCGCCGGGTCGTCGGCTCCGCGGTCGAAGAACGCGCTGCCCATCCAGTCCTGCCAGGCCAGCTCGTGAGAATCCCTGATGCCCATCCGGCGCTGCTCCGGGCTGCCGACCAGGAACAGGCCGCCGAACGACCAGAAGGCCTGGCCGCCCAGGTTCGACTCGGGCTCCTGGTCGAGCAGCAGTACCCGCCGTCCGGCCCGGGCCAGCTCCGCGGTTGCGGTCAGTCCCGCCAGCCCCGCGCCCACCACGATCGCATCCGCGTCCATCTGGTTATCAAACCAGGCCACCGGTCCGCTTTGCAGCCAGGAGGTGCGCTCGTCACTGGCCGCCTTCGGGCCGGGTGCGTATCACCCAGTCCGTTCGGCCCTAAATCTAGGCCTGTGAAGCGGCGGGTCAGCTCTTGCGGCCCACGCCGCCCCACATGGCGGTGGGGGCGCTGCTGAGGTCGAGTGCCGAGTCAGCGCGCCAGTCCTGGATGGCCACGAGGCCCGGGTCGGCCAGGGCGAGTCCGGAGAAGAACCGGGACACCTGCTCGCGGGTGCGGAAGGTCACCTTCTGGCCCATCGACTTGGTCAGCGATTCTTCCGCCTTTGTCGCTATATCGACCTGATCGCGGGCCGGGTGGGTGTTGTTCGCGGTCGGGATGCCGGTCCCGATGTCGAGGAACTGGCGGATGCCCGCCTCGGCCATGTACCGGACCGCGCGTCCGAGGAAGCGCCGGTTGGCCCGCACCCGGGCACGATGGTAGGCGTGGCCGCCATCGCCCGTTCGGCGGCCTCCCGGTCCGCGGCGAAGTTGTCCTTGCCGCCGAGCCAGTAGTCGTAGATGCGGGCGATGTGCGGCACGCTGGTGTCGAAGTCGGGCACGGGCCGAGCTTAGCTCCCGATGGCCAGCTGGACGATCCGCACGATGACCAGGACCATCGCGATCGCCATGTAGCTGCCCAGGACGGTCAGGGTGACCTTGCGGCCGATGGACATGACCGGCTTGGACAGCATGTTGAGCGGCGGCATCCGCCAGTTCTCCCGGTCACGGCGGTCCACGTCGACCGAGCTCTGAGCCCGGAGCGACCGGAACAGGGTCCAGCCGCCGCCGGCGACGGCCGCCGTCAGGCAGCCGAGGACGATGACGAGGATCTGCCGGCCGGTGATGCCGGGGAAGACCACCGAGGCGGTCAGCACGGCCGACAGCGCGATCAGCACGGTGATCACGACCGAGGTGAAGATGTTGGTGCCGCGGCGGTTGACCCAGGGGCCGAGGACCGCGCGGTCGTTGCAGAGCATGAGCAGGAACACCGTGGCGGCCGGCAGCAGCACGCCCGCCAGCGCCTGGACGCCCTCGATGATGAGGCCGAGCGGGGCGCGGGGGATGAGCACGATGGCCGCGGCCACCGCGATCAGCGCGGCGTAGATCGCGTAGAAGCCCTTGGCCTGGCGGAATCCACTATGCAGCGAGTGCTTGAGGCCGAGCGTGTCGCCGACCGCGTACGCGGTCGACAGCGAGACGGCGAACGCCCCGATGATGGCGGCGTCGAGCAGCGCCACCGCGAACACCGCGCCCGCGACCTGTCCCGCGTGGGCCGCGATGCCGTGCGCCAGCCCGGCGGCGTCGGTGAAGCGGCCCGCGGCCCGGGTCCCGGCGAAGGCGGCGGCGGTGGCGCCCATCAGCGCGGCCGCGCCGACCACGACGATCACGATGCCGATCCACAGGTCGACCTTCTCGTAGCGGATGAACCGCGGCGTGATCCGCTTGTCGACGACGTAGGACTGCTGGAAGAACAGCTGCCACGGCGCCACCGTGGTGCCGACGATGCCGATGATCAGCAGCATGACGGTGGCCAGCTGCCCGGAGCCGCCGGGCAGGCCGGGCTCGGTGAACCCGCGGATCATCGCGGTGCCGGACGGGTGGCTGACCACGTACAGCGGGATGAGGAGCAGCGATCCCAGGCACAGCGCCACCGCGATCCGCTCGAACCGGCGGAAGCTGCCGGTCGCCGCGGCCGCCAGGATCACGCCCGCGGCGAGCAGCACCGCGACCGGCTTGGGTACGCCGAGGTACCCGGCCGCCATGGTGATCCCGATGAACTCGGTGACGAGGGTCAGCGCGTTGAGGATGAGCAGGTAGATGACCATGAGCGTGGCCCAGGACTTCCCGAACCGCTCGATCAGCAGCCGCGCGTGCCCAACCCCGGTGACCGCGCCAAGCCGCAGCACCATCTCCTGATTCACGTAGAGCACGGGGATCAGCAGCAGCAAGGTCCACAGCAGCCGGGTGCCGTAGTTCTGCCCGGCCTGCCCGTAGGTGGAGAACGCGCCGGCGTCATTGTCTCCGCACATCACGATCAGCCCGGGGCCCACGATGGCCAGCAGCGTCTTCAGCTTGGCGGACAAGCCGGCCCGCGGCGCGGAATCGTCGGCCGGGATGGTGCCGAGCGCGCCGCGGATGTCGCCGGCGTGCGCGTCGACGTGCGCGTCATCGCGGGCGGCGGTACGAGTGGTGGAGGCCATGGTGAACACCCCTTTCGCGTCACGAGATCTGACGGAAAACGGGGGCACACGCACATGCCCGCCCCGAACGGGACAGGCACGATCAACGAGCAGGACTGTTAGGCGAGGCGGCGTGTGCCCGGGACAGAATGGGACAGCAGCGAGAAGGGCCGACTTCGGCCCGGACTATCAGAGTCCATCGCTTGCCTCCCTTCCGTCGCGACGCACGGGGGCGCCAGGCCACACCGCCTGCGGGCTCTGCTGCCCGCGGGCACCAACCGCGTGACACCTGAGGAAACAAACGTCCGGGAGAAACACATCCCCGGCCGCACCTCTCTCGTAAGAGCTTTGGCACTCCACGGCGTACTGCGACCGCCCGGTTCGCACCGGAGTCCGGCTGCCAGCCACTTGGCCTCACCCCTTAGGCCGGGGAGAGGTGTCCTGATCCGGAGCGTCTCTCGACGGTTGGGATCAGTGGCCTATGTCCGTGAAGACGCCTCACCGAACGAGGTGTCCCGTTGTTCAACCGGACCCAGCATGCCCTGAGGCAAAGCTGAATGTCAATTCAGCGCTCCGCGGGTGCCACCGGGATGCCGAGGCCGGGCAGCACCTGGGCGGCCGGGAGCGCGGCGAGCAGGGGGCCTGGCAGCCTGAGCTTGGATCCGCGGATTCCCGGCCCGATGACCACCGAACCGGTCTTGGCCACTGCCTCATCGACCAGCACGGGCCAGTCCGCCGGCAGGCCGACCGGCGTGATCCCGCCGTACTCCATGCCGGTGGCGGCGGTGACCGCGTCCACCGGGGCGAAGGACGCCTTCCGCGCGTCCAGGTGCCTGCGCACCAGCCCGTTGACGTCGGCCCGGGTGGTCGCGGCCACCATGCAGGCCGCGTAGCGCGTCTCGCCGCCGCGCTTGGCCGCGATGACCACGCAGTTCGCCGATTCCTCCGGGGTGACGCCGTAGCGTTCGCAGAACGCGGCGGTGTCCGCCAGCGCCGGGTCGATCTCGGCCACCTCGATGTCGTCGGCGCCCGGCAGGTCGCCCAGTAGGCCGCGCAGCGCCGCCGCGACCGGGGCGGCGAGCAGGTCGGGCCGGGACAAGGCGGGCGCGAAGGCGAGCTGAAGACTCATGGACGTTATCCAACCAGACCCGGCCTGAAGGCACGGCAGGGTGAACCGCGTGGTGATCGACACCTGCCACCAGCCCGGCGGGCCGGCCGCCCAGG
>Ga0207657_10005248_pt1 | contig 13571 bp, 12 predicted proteins | sample KBSC33metaG_FD_184316 | JGI IMG/M metagenome (GOLD analysis project Ga0207657, IMG submission 184316) | Corn rhizosphere microbial communities from Kellogg Biological Station, Michigan, USA - KBS C3-3 metaG (SPAdes) (version 2) | ecosystem: Host-associated > Plants > Roots > Rhizosphere > Soil ... | reverse complement strand
CCGCATACAGCAAGCACAGCCCCGCGGCGGTCGCGAACATCGCGCGCTTTAGCGTGCTGGTCTTGGTGCTGGAGCCGCTGGCGCGCCGCGCCGCCTCATCCGCCAGGATGACATCGTTGAACAGATGCCCCAGAAACAGCCATTGTGGAACTTTTCGCGAGCCGCCTCCCGGCGCCGCCTGCGCCTGTTGCGAGCGCCTTTGCGCTTCCAGACCGGCGCGGAACATTCCTGTGGCCCCACCTAATTCGGCCTGCTGTGCCGGAGTCGCAAGCGGCGCGGCGGCCACTTCGGTCATGGTCACCGGACGCACTCCCGAAAAATAGAACCCCCGCAAAAACGGACTCGACCGAAGCTGGCTGGGACGTCCGATATCCACCAGGAACTGCACCAGCGCGCTGCGCAGCTTGCGGAACTCGCGCGGAAATTCGTAGGCTTGCGGCAACTTCTCGGCGTCGGTTTCGCGCGGCAGCAGACGCAGCCGGTGATCGCAGAAGGTGTGGAATAACTGGTTGAAGGCCGCGCTCAACCGCTGGTTCTCTTCCTCCCCGTAAACGCCTGACGCATGCGCCGGACGCATGGGAAGCGTCGCGCCCACCACCTGTCCCGCTTCCTGGCTGCTCAGATTGCGTACGAACTCCGCAAAATAAGGAAGACGGTCGGCCCGCGTAAAGAGAACATACACCGGGAAGCTCACACCCAAAATTTGCGAGACTTCGCCCAGCCGGGCTTGCAGATACCGCGCTGCGTTTGCGATCGCCTCGGCTGCCCCCGGCCGCGTGAACGTTTCGAGATCGAAGCACAGCAGGACGCCCCGGGGAGCTTGCCCTCCGCCCAGCGATTTCAACTTTCCCGGCTGCAGCCTGGCCACCAGACGCGACCACGCCTGCGGATTCCCCAGCACCGCTCCGCCCGCTTCCACGAACACCGTCCCGCGCGCGTAGAAAATGTTCGCGGTACGCGTCGGCGTCACGGCGTTGTCCTGATATACCTGCCCCGCCAGCAATTCCGGCTCGATGCCGGATTGCAGGATGGTGCTGGTCTTCGCGGTGCCGCGGTCGCCAATCACAAATATCATCGGCAGGTTTGCGATCCCTGCGCCGGCCTTCGACTGCGCCAATCGCGCGCTGGCATCGCGGATCAAGGGATCGGTTTCGCTCGGCCCGCTCGCGCCGCTTCCACCGGATGCCGCGCCCGCAGCTCCCGACCCCTCGCCGCGCTGCTCCGCGCGTCTTTGGAAATAGTAGAACAGCGCCGCCGCCGACAGCCCCAGCGCGCTCATCAAGCCCAGGAAGAAGTACCAGCGCGGCCCCTCCAGGTGCAGCATGCTTCCGCCCACCAGGCCAAGCACGATGAAGAACACGAACGATCCCGCCGACGCCCAATAAAAGTTCATAGCAGGCGTCTCGCGATGGCTTCCAGATTATCGGCGCCGGAATTCAACATTAGATAGAAGCTCACATACAACAGCACGACTAAGCCCCCGCAGCCGGCCGCCGCCCACAGCAGCCGTGTCGCCCACGGATCACTGCCCGCGCTGATCGGCGGGTCCTGCGGCAACTTCCAACCCACTGACATATCGCCGCCGGTCTGCCGGATGCGCTGGATCTTGTCGGCCGTCTGCATAGTGATGGCGCGCAGATCGCCGCGGCCGCCCATGCTATAGCGGCCCGCGAAGCCCAGCAGCAGGCACAGTTGATACACCTCGAGTAAATCGGCAGTTTCGTCCGAATCCTGCCGTCCCAACAGTTTCTGCAAATTCTGAAAGAAGATCTCGCCGGCGATATGGTGCCCGTAGCGCTCTTCCTGCAAAGGCTGGCGCGGCCAGTCCGCGAATACCGGCAGCCGCAGGTTCAGAATAGATTCGTCCAGGAACGCGATTACCGCGAAGGTAGCCAGCTCGATATCGTCCGCACTGTAGCCGCGGCGCCGAGCGTCTTCATCGGCTTGCTTCACCGCCCCCCAGATCTGCGCGCGGAACGAAGGCGCATCCGCCACCTGCTGGCGGTTGGATCGCAAGCGCTCCCCCACGGTCAACAGCTCCTGGAAAACGAACGCAAGATTCTCGACTCGGCGCGGCGCTGCTTGCGGATGCATTTCTCTACGCCTCCAAAATTACCAGCAGTTCAACCGCGGGATCGGGCAGATCGCCCGGCACGTACAGGCCGAGCTGGCGGGTCTGCACAATGTGGTCCCAGCACGGCCCCGAGCGGCTCACGCTGAAATACTGGAAATCCGCCTTGACCGGGATCGCCGACGGCGGCACCGGCAAATGCGTCAGCGCCATGCCCGGCAGCGCGCGCTTGACCAATTGCGGCACGAAATCTTTAGAACATAACTTGACCAACTGCGGCGTCTTGCCGATCAAATCCGGCTCACTCACCCGCGAGCGCACCGCGAAAATCCACCGCGCCTTGTCCAATACGCGCTGATCCGTCACCACGGCTTCATAAAAGAAGTCGGCGCGCTTGATCAGCGGAATTTCCAGAAATTGCGTCGGCACAATGGTTTCGATATGTATGCGGATGTGCTCGTCAAGCGCCCCAAAACACTTGTCGAGGTTGCGGTGATCGTAAAGCGGCAGATCGCGCGGATGCGATTCGATCGCGAAAGTGCACAGCGCCCCGCCCAGCCTCAGCATATCGACGAACAACTCCTCGGGATGCCCGCGCTTGGTGAGATATTGATGCCGCAGCGGAGCCAGCGACGAGTTCACGGTATGCAGCAGCCAGAAGTTAGCGATCTCGCGCGTCGAGAATTCGGCCCACGACTTTTCCTTGCCGCCGCTGGCTGCGCGCGAAAAACGCGAGCTCTTTTCTTCCAGGATCTCGATCAGCCTCCCCAGAATCGACATCAGCCGCTCGCTGGCGCTGATCTCGACCGACGGCGGAATGAAGCTTTCGTCGAAAATAAAATGTCCCGAGCCGTCCCGCATAATCCGCGCGATCGGCAGCGTGACCAGGTCGCCGGCCGCTTCGGTATCCAGCAGCAGCTTGATGTTCTTGCGCCCGATATGCACGGGCTTTTCGTCGCGCCCCGTGGTTTCATCGTGCAGCATCTGGATCTCAGCGCGAAAGCGCAGCGCGCCATTTTGCCCGGAAGCCGCCTGCGACAACGTCGCGGCATCGCCCGGCGTCATGGTATTGGCGCCTTCCGGCCGCCGCGGCGCCACCGCCAGCATGATGGTCACGGTGTCGCGCACCGCCGGAAACAGGTCCGCGATATTGCGCGCCTCCGGCAGCGGATCGCACTCCGGCATATGGAATACCATGCCGTCGTCGAAGATGCCGCGCGCGTGGATCAGCGAAACGGTGCCGTTCTTGAGCGCCTCGGCATCCAGTTGCGCGCCCACCAGCCCCCACGGCTCGAACCACAGCGCGGCGGTGGTGAAGCCGATCGAATCCTCGAAGTACCGGCTCTGCGCCTGAAAATGGTGGGGCCCGAGGTACATGCCTTCCGACCAGACCACCCGTGACAGGTATTTCATGACTCGAAGTCCCTACTGTATCAAAGCGGAAGCGCAAGGGTCATGCTACGTAGGGTAGTTCCATGACCCGGCGTCCGATTGTCGCTTAGTGCCGGTGCGGGGTCTGCGCCGTGGGCTGTAACGCGCCTTGCAAGGCGGATGTGCAGTGCGTCTCCGCCAGGATGCACTTCACATGTTCGAACTGAATGGTGGTGTGCGTGATATGGAAGCGCGCGCACAGAAGATCATTGATGCGCCGCAGGATCGAGTCGCTTTCCGATGGCGGCATGTCGTCGATCAGCACGTGGCAGCTCAGCGCGCGCGAATCCGACCCCAGACTCCAGATGTGCAGGTCATGCACATCGATGACGCCCGGCAACTGGCTCAGTTCCCCAGAGACGTGCTTCAGTTGCAGCCCCTTCGGCAAGCCCTCCAGAAGAATGTTGAGCGAATCGCGGATTATGCCCCAGCCGGACCACACAATGCCGACGCCGATCAAAATCGACAGAATCGGATCGATCGCCTGCCAGCCGGTATAGCGGATCAGCAGCGCGCCCACGATGATCGCCGCCGAACTGGCCGCATCGCCCGCCATGTGCAGCCACGCCGCGCGCACGTTCAGATCGTGATGATGATGCCCGTGCCCGCCCAGCGCCCATGCGATCCCCAAGTTGAGCAGCAACGCCACCGCCGCGACAATCATCATTGTATTGGCGACGACCGGCTCTGGATTGATCAGCCGCCGGTAGCTCTCATAGAAGAGAACGGCGGCTAGCAGCACCAGCAGCAGCGCATTGACGAAAGCCGCCAGCACTCCCGCGCGCTGGTAGCCGTAGGTTCTGGTGTGATCCCCGGGCCGCGCCTGCAAATACACGCCGAAAGCCGCCAGCAGTAAAGCAAAGGCGTCCGTGAAGTTGTGCCCCGCGTCGGAGAGCAGCGCCAAGCTATGCGCGCGAAACCCCGCCAGCGCCTCAAACACCACAAACCCCAGCGTCAGCGCCAGCGAAACGATCAGGACTCGCTTCATCCTGCCGTCATCGCCCACGGCCGGGTGCGTATGCGGATGCTGATGGACGCTTTCCACCACTTTTATCCTACAACTAGTCGCGAGTGCCCCGGCGGCCCCGGTAGTCGGATAAATGTTCATTGACTTATTTTCAGCTACTTTATGCCAAACTGACGCAGGGCGCGGGGATCAACAGGAGGGCGTGTAGTGACGCGCACGTGACCTTGTGCCTGTATTTCGCCGGTCTCCAGATTGTATTCCGCCTCATCAGCGTGAAGCATTACTCCGTTGCCGAAGATCACAATCGCTTTACCGTTCATTCGGACAAGGTTCGGTCCAGCGACTTCAGAGTTTTGAGACACAAAGTCGTACGGAGCTAGCCCGTGATCACGGGCGGTCTGTACTAGTTCTTGCACTTTTCTAACGCGCTCTCGGAACCCATCGCTCGACGGGGCCTGGGCGAGCGCAACAAGGCATACGGAACAGAATGCGAGTGGCGCGAGTAGCTTCATTAGGCACCTCCTCTTTGCAAACATACCATCGCGCGGAGGCAAAGCCACGAAACCTTTATCCGACTATCTGGCGGTGCGACAGCTCCAGGCCGCCCTTACCGGCCCTCCGCGTAAACCCGCTGCACAAACCCCGCGACTGCATTAATATTGGGCCAGTCCGGATACTTAGTCTTGAACTCATCCCCCAACCGTTTCCCGGCGTCTTCCGCGGAAACCCCTTGCTGCTTGAGCGCCCGCGCCCGCGTCTGCAAATCCACAATAAACGCCCGATCTTGCGCGATCAACGAACCGTCGCCCGGATCGCTATGATCCGGCAGAATGTGGCGCGGATTCAAGGGCGCCAGTTTGTCCAGCACGCCGATCCAACTGCTGGGAGTCCCGCCATCGCCATAGATACTGGGCACTCGCTTGTTCTGCACCACGTCGCCCGAAATCAGGGTGCTGTCGGGCTCGACGAAAATCAGCTCATCACCCTTGGTGTGCGCTTCGCCCAGCCACAGCAGCCGCGCCGTGACGCCGCCCAAATCCACTTTCACCTCGCTGTCGAAGCTGATATCCGGCTGGCGCATTTTCACGTTCGCCAGCAGCTCGGCCCTTAGCGCCGATTGTTGGCTGAACCGCGTGATCATCTCGGCGCCGTGCGCTTCCATCTCCTGTTGCTGCACGCGGTCGCGAATCAGAATTGTGCCGTTCGGAAAGCCCGCCTCCCCGGCCGCATGTTCGGGATGAAAATGCGTAGTGGTGAGGTATAGCAGTCCGCCCGTCGAAAGTTTTTTCACCACGCGCGCGATAGTCTCTCCATTGCGCGGACCCAGTCCCGTGTCCACCACCAGCGTCCCGCGAGTTCCCACCACAATGGCGATGTTGGGGAAGCCCATGATGGCGTAAACGTGCTCGGAAACCCGCGTCGTGGTTTCCGGCAACAGCGACGCATCGCTCTGCGCCCAGCTCGGAAGAGCCCATGCGCACATCAAAACGAACAGCATGAAATTCGCTTTTCGCATGCTCTCATCCTACAACTGTTCTTAGCGCGTGCCGCGGAGCATCGCCCTCAGTTCCGCCTCGTATTGCAGCGCAATGCGGGGAACAAAAAACAAGAGAGGGAAAGCATACAGCACGCGCCGTTTTTGGAACGCCACCAGCGCCAGCAGGATCAGCAGCGGCGACATGGTTCTTCCAGTCGCATACGCCGAAGTCCACAAATCGAATCTCCCCAGCGCAGCCGTAAACGCCGCAAACAGGATCGCCGTGATTTCGACAAATTTCCATCGCCGTTTCCAAGCCAGATAGAATGCCAGGATTAACGCCAGCCACATTCCCGCCAGCGCAACGTCCTCGAAGACATTCGCCGCGCGAAGCCAGGGCGTCGACGTTGGGTCTCCCGTGCCTTGCAAAGTTCGATTGATGATCCCGCTAAACGGATAGCTGGACAGCCAGTCAGTTCCATCCGGCGCCGTATTCGACTGCACATATAGCCACCAGCAAACCGCTGGTACCGCGCTGACGGCGCCCAGTGCGGCCCCGCGCGCGTCACGCTGTACGATGCGGTAAACACACCACCCCGCCACCACCACCATCCCGGTCTCGCGGATCAGCGGCGCGGCGCAGAGCATCGCGTAGACCTGCCAGCCGGGCTTTGGCGCATCCGCGTAGAGCGCCAGGCCGATACAGATCGCCGCCAGCGGCAAGTCAATGGTCAGTCGATCGAGCGATACCGCCACCGCCGGAATCAGCAAGAAGGTCAGTCCCCACGCCGCGTGCAGACTCTGACTCTGCACATACCGGCTCAACCAAAGTGTCCCCAGGAAAACGAACGCGAGCTCGATGGCGATATAGACATAGTCCACGCCTCGGTCGCTTCCCCCCGCCAGCAGCGCCGCCAGCCCCGGGACGCCGATGCGCCGCCAGCGCAATCTGGCATTGTCAACATAGGAAAGAAATCCGCGCCGGTTCAGCGGATCGTGTGCGATCAGGTGATAGAACTGAGCGTCATATCCCACATCGTCGTTGACTCGAAAGGTGTGCGCTGCGGGAAGCCCCGGTGGTAGCGGCGTCTTGGCGCCGGTATAAAACAGCCCCGTGGGATTACCGGAGTACTGGAACGCGATATTCAGGACCACCCACGAGACCGCAACCAGAGCCGCGACCGCGGCAATCGTTGTAGGTCGCGCAGCCCGCCGCAAGCCGTTATCTCTTCACCGCCGCTTCCACGGCTTCCAGTTCCTTGCCCGCGTCCGCCCATTTACCCTGCGCGGCAAGTTCCCGATAGCGCTGCAGGTGCATGCGGATGCTGTCGATGCGCGGATCGGAGACCGTGGGCGCCCCCGATGTTACCGACCTAGTTGACGGCGAAGTCGGTGGCGACCCAGGCGTCGATCCCGCAGGCGCCACCGGCGTCAGCACCTGCACCTGTTTGCCTCCCTGCACCGCCTGCAACTGAGCCAGCGCCTCTTCATACGTGTCGGCATAAATCAGCGTGCTGCCCCGAACCAGCGCCACCTTCCGCAACTGCGGCATGCGCGCCTGCGCCGCTTGAATGTAGATCGGCGCCACATAGAGAATGGTCTGGTCGATCGGCAGCGTGAGAATCTGGCTGCGCAGTACCTGCGACCCCTGCTGATTCCACAATGTCAGGTCCTTCGAAATATTCTGATCCTGATTAATCAGCGCCTCCACCTGCAACGGTCCCGAAATCACTTCCTGTTTCGGGAGCTGCAGGAACACCAGCTCGCCCAAGTGCTCTGCATCGCAGCGCGCCGCCATCAATCCGATGAGGTTCTGCTTATTGCGCGGCGTGAACTGGATCATCAACAGGAACTCGGGCTCTTTTTCGCCCGGCAACTGGGCAATCATGTACGTCGGCGGCACCGGTTGCGGCTCGCTACCCGCGCCGCTGGTAAAGGTGGCCAGATCCCACAGATCGGCGCGGTTGTAATACGATTCCGGATCGCGCATATGATACGTGCGATAAATTTCCGCCTGCGCGCGGAACAGCATTTCGGGAGCCCGCGTGTGCTCCCGCAAGCCGGCGGGCATGGCGGACGCCGGCGAAAACAGCTCCGGGAATAAGTGCTGGTAGGCGGTAATCAACGGGTCCTGGGCGTCGAAGATATAAAGGTGGACGTCGCCGTCGTAGGCGTCAACGGTAGCCTTGATCGAATTGCGAATGTAGTTGAAGCGTCCCAGGTCTTCCATCGCCACATCGCGCGAATAGGGATGCGATTCGCTGGTCGTGTAGCCGTCCAGTATCCAAACCAGGCGGCCGGCCGGCGTACTGACCAGATACGGGTCCGCGTCCCAACTCAGAAACGGCGCCAGTTCCCCTAGGCGCTCGGTGATCTTACGGTGAATCATCATCCGGCTGTCCGGAGTCAGCGAGTTGGTCAATAAAATATTCCAGTCGCCGTTGGCCGCCGTTGCCAGCGTCCGCATTCCCAGTGACGACATCGGGAATCCACCCTTGCCGTCATAGCTCGTATTGACTTCGCTCGATCCCGATGGATAGTTGAATTCGGGCTGCGCGGTGTGCACAAACACCGTCTCATCCATCGTCTCGCCGTAGTAGATTTCGGGACGATCGACCTTCAAGCTTTTGGTCTTCACCTCGACCGGCGCATCCAGCACCAGCAGTTGCGGCAATCCGGTATCGCTGATCCGGTTGGCCTCCGCCATCACGAACCCGTAACCATGTGTGAACGTCAGGGCGCGATTGATCCACCGATTACGCGCATCGCCCAGTTGATTCAGATCCAATTCGCGCGGCGCGAGCAAGGTCTGGCGCAAACGTCCGTCGATCTGATAGCGGTCGACATCGGTATCGGCGTAAGTATAAGGGCGCAGCGGCTGGCTCTGGCTGAGCGTATCGTGAAAAGCGCGCCAATCCCACAGGCGCACGTTTTCGAGCATCGACCGGTTGGCCTCGAAATCGATCCGCCCCTCTTTTTGGACGTTGAAGTCCACCACCTTCGCGCGCGTATCCAGCCCGTACGCCGCGCGCGTCGCCTCAATGTGGCGCACGATGTACGGCCGCTCGAGTGCCAGTTCATTTGGCCGCACGTAAAGACTCGCGGCCAGCGGCGGCACCAGCCAGTCGATTACCAGCACGATCGCGCAGGCGATCGCCAGCTTGCGCCGTCCGGCGATCACCAGGATCGCAGCCAGCACCGCCGCGCCCGCCTTGATGGTTTGCAGCGGCAGCCCGAGATTCTGCTGCAGGTAGTCGATGCCGACCATCAGATTGCCGTGGTCGCTCAGCAATAGTTCATACCGCCCCAGCCAGAATTGCGCCGCCAGCGCCACCAGAAACAATGCGGCCAAGCCCTTGAGCAGACCCGTCTCCAGCCGCCCCAGGCGTCCCAGATCGCGCAGGTCGAGTTCCTGGCCGAACACGTAACCCGGCATGTCGCGCTTGAGTTGCCAGCCGCGGGCCGCGACATAGTACACCAGCCCTGCCACGAAGGCCGTGGATGCCACCCACGTGAGCAGCATGTTGTAAAACGGCAGGTCGAAGAAATAGAACGGGAGCGCCTTGCCGAACACCGGATCCGTCCAGCCCGATGAAGCCGCGCCTTGTCCTCCCACGTAACGCGCCACGGTCCAGCCGTCGACGGTCGAAAGCGTCAGGATCAGCGCCACGAAGGCCAGCGCCAACGTGCTGATGCGCGCATAGAAGGGCCAGTCTCGCAGCCGTTCGCCGGCATGTTTCATGCCGCGCGCGTGCGCCACCCACAGCGCCGGGAACACAATCAGCCATGCGGCGAGGCCAGGCAGATAGCGGTACGCCGTCATCCGCAGCCAGGTGGGCACCTGCCCCATCTCGCGCCACCAGAAGTAATCGATCACATAGCTGCAGATGGTGCGTCCGAAGACCAGCACCGCCACAACGATAATTACCAGCGCAGCGATTCCTACCTGCGGGCTCCGCCTCCGCGCGGGAATCTCGACAAAGGACATTTCAATCCTAAGCGTACACCTAATGCGTGCAAAACAACGCAACAGCGCTTGCAGACCTATTCCGCAAACATCGCCCCCAATACTGCAAGCACCTCTCCGGACTGCCCGCTGTTCAGTTTCCCCAGCCGTTTGACCAGCCGGATACGGTCAATCGCGCGAATTTGATCCAATACGATCTGTCCTCGCTTGCCTTGAAACGTGCAGGCAACCCGCGTGGGATACGGCTGCCCCTTGGTGGTCATGGGCGCTACGATGACGGTTTGCACATGGCGGTTCATTTCATCCGGCGAGATAATCACGCCCGGACGCAATTTCCTCATTTCGTGGCCCACCGTCGGATCGAGATTCACCAGGTAAACTTCGAATCGCCGGGCTACCACACCCATTCCGATTCATCCCACTTCGAAGGCCCCATGGAGTCCAGCAGTTCATCGTCTCCGCGCAGAGCCATCGCCGCAAACGATTCGTCCCAACCCGCCCGCGGGTGACGTAGCGGGCGTATCACGACTTGCGATCCGTGGACTTCGATCTCAATCTCATCGCGCAGCCCAGCCTGCTCCAGGAAGGCCTTGGGAATGCGCACCCCGCGCGAGTTTCCGATTTGGACCAAACTTGCCTTCATAATTACATTGTAATTACCGGCGGATCGCTCCGGCAAGTAGAACGAGCCTGACTCAAAGGGGAAATTTGGATCTTACAACAGCCGGAAATTGACTTCGATCGTCGCCATCACCGGCACGGGTTTGCCGTCCTTCATGCCCGGCTTGAAGCGCCACTTCTCCACCGCTTCGATGGCCTTCTGATCCAGCCCGAGGCCCAGCGAGCGCAGCACCTTCAGGTTCTGCGGCCGCCCTTGATCGTCCACCACCAGCGACAGCACCACCGTGCCCTGCCACTTGGCCTTGCGCGCTTCTTCAGAATACTCAGGCTCTACTTTGCTCAGCACGCTCGGCGCGGAAACGCCGCCGCCGATCCGAAAAGCTCCGCCGCCAAATCCGCCGCCCGTGCCGGGTCCCACGCCCGCGCCCTTCCCCGATCCCACGCCGCCGCCCGAGCCGCTGCCGATTCCTCCGCCGGCTCCGATGCCGTTGGATGGAATCCCCAAATGGCTGAGCGGATCACCATAGTTATTAGCCTGGATATTCGGCACGTCGTCGGGCGCAATGATCGTCGGCGTCATGGGCAGCTTCGGATTCGGAATCGGGTCCACGCGCGGAGGAGTAAACTGCCGCGGCGCCGGTTTCGGCAGCTTGCCTTTGCTGGCATCCAGCGGCGCTCTGGCTCCGCCGCCCCCGCCGCCACCGGAAGCCTGCTTCTTGTTCTGCGCGATGTACGGCCGCAGGTCGATTTCGATCCCGGTCACCTGCTTCACCATGTTTTGCACCGGCCTCAGCGAGCCGATGAAAACCAGCAGCGCGATGACGCCAACGTGAATCAATAGCGATAAAAACCCTGACTTCGCTTCGTTGCCGGCGTAGATTTTGATCTCATGGATCGGAACCGGCTTCGAAGTAATTTCCAGCGGCGGAAGCTTCGGGGGACTGATCAGCTCCTTGATATTTTTGAAGATTTCCAGGAACCACGGCTTCTCAATCGAGGCAGGCGGCAGCAAGTGCGCCAGATGGTCTTCCGGCTTGAAATGATCTTCGGGGTCGCCTATCGGCGTCCCATTTGGATTCTGGTCAGACACTGCTACACACCCATCCGCGACTTCGATCTAATGACGCAGGGCGCCGGCAAAACGTTGCAGCCGCCGCAGCCTTCCTTCCTTTATCATACGACTCCCGGTCAAGGAATTTCCAGGAACGCGGACGCCTCCCGCCACAGGCCCTCCAGAACGTCCGTAAGTTCATGCCCGGATTTGAACAGCGCCAGCCGGACACGGCCGTGTTCCAGGGCGAAATTGTGGGAAACCTGGCAGGGAACGACAGTATCTTCGGTGCCATGCAGGATCAGCGCCCGCTGGTGGAAATCCGGCGCCGCTTCGTATTGGGCGGCATCCTCCAGAAACTGGTACCCCAGGCGCTGCTCGGTCTTCGAGCCATAATGGTATATCGGAATCGACCCCGCGCGCTTCCATTGCTCGATTTCCTCAGCGCTCAATCGCTCCCGCCAACGCTGCAAAAATTCAAACGCCGGAGCGATCAGCACCAGACGATCCACCGCCTTCGGATGCCGTTCCGCGTAGAGCGCCGCCAAATACCCTCCCAAGCTCGATCCCATCAAGACCAGCCGCTCGCCATGCGCCAGCTTTTCCCTGTGCGCCGAAACCGCGTTGCCGGCCATTAGCATTTGACCACTGATCGTGAGGTCAGGGAACTGTCCCTGATCCAATGCCGGCGCCTCAAACGCAACTCCGGCCTGCGCAAACTTCCCCGCGAAGAATCGGGCTTTGGACGATTGCGGACTGGAGGCAAACCCGTGCAGGTACACCACGCGCATCGAAGTCACTCTGCCGGCGGTCCTTCAAAGCGGTGGAAATCGCGATAGCTGAACTTGTTCTCCGCCACTTCTTCGCCAGCGCGCAGCTCGCGATGCGTAGTCTCCACCGGCAGCAGCGTACCGAATGCGCTCATGGCGTAATCCACCGTGGCTTCCTCCCGCAAAGGTTTGTCTTTGTCGCCGCTGCTGTCGGTGGCCGTCATGGTGATGCGCACCGGCAGGCCGTCCGCTTCCCGAACCCATATCTCGCCCTGTACGCTCAACCGTTGTGTCGCGGCCGCGCGAAAAATCGTTAAGGCTTGTGGCCCGTCGAGTTGCTGATAGCGGAATACCTGAGTCGCGACTGTACCCATCAGGCGCGGCCCGGCCGCCGTGATTTCGTAGCGTTCGATGTTAGCGCGGCTGAACAGCAGCAGGATCTGGCCGAAGTCCGTCGCTCCGCCCCGCAATCCGTATTTTTCCAGTTGCTCCAGCGCGCGCCGCTTGCGCTGATCGTCATTGCCCGTGATCAGTTTTGCCAGCGCGTTCTGCGCTTGCGTTTCGCCAGCCACTCGTTTTCCATCCACCGAAGTCACCTGGCGAAGCTCATGGATCTGCTGCCCCAGCAGCGCAAAAGCGTATTCGGAAACGATCTCATGTTCCTTCCAGTCCGCCGCCTGAGCTTGTTTCGCCGCATCGCCCACCCGCACCTTGAAACGCGGCGCAGCGAGTGCCCGCTGATGCAGCGTCTCCCGGCCCACCAATTGCGGCGCGATCTTCTGGAACGCCGCGGCTTCGTCGCCCAGCCGCTTGACCAGCTTCTGCGTGCTATCGTCCGCGCGCAACACCAGCGCGAAACACAGAAGCATCAGCCCTCGCATAATACCGAGCATCTCATATCAACCAATACCGCAATTTAATTGGCCACCAGATAAACACAGATGCACACAGATAGCTGACTTTCTCTTATCTGTGTCCATCTGTGGGCCAATCGTTTTTCCGCCCGTGCAGTCACAGACTCCCCCTTACCTCCATTCCCCTCCTTTTCAATTACTTCGCACTCCACCTCCCGACCACATTCCACCTGCCCCCGCATAATCCAGACGTAGTTCGAGCCTGCGCAGGCCGATCGTCGTAGTTTGGTAAATCCGCGCCTGTGTAGAAAGCAGGCTAGCCGCCCCGGAAATATTGAGGAAAGGGCGGGACACGGAAGAGA
>Ga0207657_10005241_pt1 | contig 13583 bp, 17 predicted proteins | sample KBSC33metaG_FD_184316 | JGI IMG/M metagenome (GOLD analysis project Ga0207657, IMG submission 184316) | Corn rhizosphere microbial communities from Kellogg Biological Station, Michigan, USA - KBS C3-3 metaG (SPAdes) (version 2) | ecosystem: Host-associated > Plants > Roots > Rhizosphere > Soil ... | reverse complement strand
ACAAGAGAAAGCCCGAAACGTCGATTTAACATTTTTAGAATCGGAAGACTTTGATGTTCGGTGGAACCCGCTTTCGAAAGAAGCAATTACAGTTTTAAAAACATATTGGGCTACCGATGGTGTAGATTTGGCTCGTCACTGGTTTCCTCGTACCTGGAGTCGTCAAGCCGAGGATGTACTTTCAAGCTTTTCACTGGGTTATAAGCCAGAAACCGAAAAGCTTTTTAGCAAAGATACCGTATATAACGCACTTGAAGCTGAATTAGGAAGAGTCAGTAAAAATGTCCCGGATGAGCAGGCAGCATTTCAATGGCGCCCAATAGTAAAGGCAGCTTTGCGATTACGTGGCGACGAAATCGAACAATACGGGGCCGAGCGCGTGGTTATGGATGATAAACAATTACTAGAAAGAGACCCGGCCTGGGCAGTTATAATCTTAAAACTGAGTGACGAACGACCTAAGTAATCAACTCCCGAAAATTAAACATCCGTATGCCTGCTAGACTATAAGCATGGCATTTGAGGACTACAAGACCAAGCAGTCGGTGATTATTGTGTACACCGGTGACAGCAAAGGAAAGACCAGCGCAAGCTTAGGGCTTATGGTTCGAGCCCTTGGTAACCGCTGGAAAGTAGCCTACTTGCAGTTTATAAAGCACTGGGGCGTGGGTGAACACGTCTTCATCCGCGACATCCTACCGCTGTACAAAGACCAGCTGTACTTCTACAGGGGCGGCAAAGGTTTTTACAATGCAGGCGATATGAGCGAAGAGTTTGTGAGCGAAGAACAACATAAGCAAGCAGCGCAGGACACGTACGCCACAACACTTAAAGCCGCTACCAGCGGTGAATATGACCTCGTTATATGCGATGAAATTAATAATGCCGTTCATGATGGTTTACTGACTGAAAAACAGCTGGAAGACCTAATGACCAAGCGTAACGCTAAAACTAGCCTATGTTTTACTGGTCGTAACTTCCCCGAGCAACTTCTAAAACATGTCGACATCGCTACCGACATGAAAAAGATTAAACATCATTTTGACGATAAGTTCTTAGCCAATAAAGGTATCGACTTTTAGTCTGTTGCGCATTCAGATATAATGTAGTCTAATTTATGAGCTCACCAGCAGAATTTATCGCCCCGGGCGAACAACCTTGGAGTATTGAGCATCCGTTTACTGAAATAGAGCGTCTTTTTATATTTAGACGCCCTTTTGACAGTCTTAACCGCAGTGCAGTACGTGCCCATAGTACAGTCCAACAAGTACAGAAAGAAAGACGACATTTTGATGCCCTGAATCTGCCGGCTGAAGTTATCGAACTTAATACAAGTGTAGACATTCAAGATACCGTACACGAATTTAATCGGTACGGAATTTCAAAACATGACGCGGTGATGGCAATCGGCGGTGATGGCATTGCGAGTAATACCAATGCGGCAGCCCAGCGCGCCGGCTTTGATGGCCCTATTGTGCATGTCGGGCGTGGTAATGCCTGCGATATGGCACACATGCTCTTCAGGGGTCGTGATATTCGACAACCAGTTGGCTCAATGCTGCGCAGCCGGCTCGTAGACATTTATACACTCGACATCACTACTGACAAACCCGAAATCGGCACAGGAGCTGTAGCTATAAACGCCAGTGGCTACTTGTCATTTGGAAGGTTTATACACGACGTAACTCAAGAGGTCGGTAGCAGAACGTTTAGAGCAAAAACCGAAAATATGGGTGAGCTAGCCAAATTACAGGCAGAAACGGCTATGATGCTCGGAAAATTGGGCTGTTCTGCACAAGTTATACTTAAAGATGACTGCGGTAGCAAACGAGAAGTCAGCGATGTTGTATTCCCAAACGGCCAGCGTATGGCCAAAAAGGTACGTTTTGGAGGGGTTAATCTGCTGCGTCCGGGCTTTGGACGTTTGGAATTATCTCGCTCCACCGCACCTGCAGTACTATGGGGCCTGGGCAAGGCAACAGTGGGCGCTTTTAAACATTTCAAGCCAGAAGAAACCTATGCTTTCAGCCTTTCAAATGAAGATGAATCTCCAGTAGTCGGCCAACGTGACGGTGAGCTGGTGTCATACCCAAGTGGCACTGAATTCACCATTTCTTTAAGCGATCGAACAGTGTCACTCGCCACAACCCGTTAGAAATTAGCTAGTTTGCTACAATACGACTCATGAGTAAACCGAAGTTATACCTTTTTGTGGGGTATCCAGGAGCAGGGAAGACGACTGTTGCTAGGATAGTTCATGAAGTAACCGGGGCGACCCACCTATGGGCAGATAAAATACGCCGTGAGCGTTTAGGCCCACCAAATTACACGCATGAAGAGAATATGCAGCTGTACTCCCACTTGAACGAAATGACCGCCGAGCTACTTCGGGCAGGGAACAGCGTTATATTCGACACCAACTTCAAATACCGCAAAGACCGCGACCACTTGCGGCAGATAGCCGCCGATCACAACGCCGATACCGTCGTTATATGGCTGGTCACACCCAAGGACGAAGCGCGCCACCGGGCCACGGAACCACACCATCAGGACGATAACCGTATACACGGCGAAATGTCCACCGAAGACTTCGAACGACTGAGTAGCGATACTGAGTGGCCCGATGAGGGTGAACAAGCTATACAAATAAATGGCGTGGGCGTTACCCCTGAAATAGTTAAGCAGTTATTAGGGTTGTAAATTGGCGCGACGTGTGCGACAAAAACATCTGCTGGCAAGCCTTATAGTCGCTTTGTTGTCATGGCTGGTGTACGTCGGGCAGCAGCACGGCTGGTTCGCTCAAGCCGGCCAAACCGTAGTTGCTAATCAGCCAGGTCTGTACACAGTAAGCCGGTTTGTAGATGGCGACACCATTGTCGTGAACATGAACGGCAAGGACGAAACGTTACGCTTCATAGGAGTTGATACGCCCGAAACGCATAAGCCTAACACACCGGTACAGTGCTACGGGCCAGCTGCCGCTGCCTACACCAAAAACCTAATAAGTGCCACTGGTAGTAAGGTCCGGCTGGCGAGCGACCCCGAAAGCACCAATCGTGACCGCTATGACCGGCTGCTACGTTATGTGTACTTGCCCGACGGAAGGCTAGTGAATGAAGAGCTTATAAGGAACGGCTACGGTTTTTACTACCCCTACTTTCCGTTCACTAAAGCCAAGCAATTTGAAGCCGATGAAAAGCAAGCCCAAACCGCCATGAAAGGCCTTTGGGGCAATTGCCACCCAACTCCCACAGACAAGGGTGGCTACAAAATGGACGAGACCCAGGCACAGGCAAGTGGCGCCTAAGCACTAGTCGACAAAAGTAGCCGGGTTTACCCGCTGCGTTACTGGAGCAAAAAGCTTTTGCCAGGAGAATGAACGATTTTCCGCATTATAGCCCTTGTGCAAAAACTTTATAGGCCAATAAAACAGCGTCGCCAGGGCAGCCACACAAGCAATACGCCACTGGCTATAGATACCATGTTGCGTATAGGTGCGCGGTGTCAGCCAAGCCCACTGTAAAAAATCATAAAATGTCGTGTCAAAACGCCGAAGATGTACCGCCACATGCAAGTCTTTATCGAAAACCACTCGCTGCGCGGCAGCCGAAGCATGAATGCCTAAGTCTATGTCTTCGTGTAAACCGCGTGAGTTGCAGGTAGATTCCCGGGCAGCCTGCCAAGCAGAGCGGCGCATTGCCATATTGCTACCGTAGAGAAATCCATCCTTTTTCAGCCCATTCGCCACCCATTGTCGAAAAAACAGCTCTGCACGGCGGAAGAACTCAGTGAACATAATGTCGCGGTAAGTTATGGAGCCCGATACGGCATCCACAGTAGGGTCATCAAAAATTCGTTGTACAGCCTCTACCCATGTGGGCGCAAGCAGTGTATCTGCATCAATCCTACCTATAATACCCCCCTTTGTCTGGTCGAACCCGGCATCACGTGCATAAACTACTCCCTGGCTTTTCTCGTAAATGATGCGCACAAAAGGGTATCTCGTAGCTACGGCAACACTGTTGTCCGTCGAATTATTGTCGACCACTATGACCTCATATGGACGAACTGTCTGGCCAGCAATAGCATCAAGACAGGCACTTAAGTACTCCTCCTCGTTGTATACTGGGATTACAATACTAACGCGCTTATTTTTATTCATAAATCGACTTCTCATTATATGCCAAAACAAAACTCAGTCTACCCACGCAAACTGGTAAAAACCTTAAGAGATTACTGGGGTAGTAGCCTGTGGCATCGTATAAAAATCGTGGTAGTTTTAACGGTGGTTATATTTATAACGTTCATGTACTCGCTCGCCCAGTGGTATATACATAGTGAACAGGGTAAGCCACTCGTGTACGGCGTTAGCTTTATTCCAGATTACGCGCAGAGCTTAGGCGTCGACCCACAGCAAACAATGGATGGATTACTTGGAATAGGCGTAAAGCATTTTCGCTTGGTTAGCTACTGGAGCGACAGTGAGACAGTACCGGGCACATACGACTTTAGCCAGTTGGATTGGCAATTTAAAAAAGCCGAGGCTGCCCATGCTAAAGTCAGCTTAGCCATAGGCTTGCGGCAACCGCGTTGGCCGGAGTGCCACATGCCGGATTGGGCAAGAACAGAGAATGAAAGCCAATGGCAGCCCCAGTTGGAGCAATACATAGCAGCAGTTGTAAATCGCTACAAAACATCACCTGCTCTCGACAGCTATCAGGTAGAAAACGAGTTTTTCCTGACCGGTTTTGGCAGGTGCGAACAGATACCGGGAGCGCTGGACCGTAATCGGCTTGTAGCTGAATACAGCCTCGTGAAACGCCTCGACCCAAACCACACAGCTATTGTGAATCGCAGCAATAATGCGCTTGGTTGGCCTCTCGGCAAGCCGGCTCCCGATGAATATGGCATATCAGTATACAAACGCGTATGGTCACCAGTAATTGGGCGTTACATGGAGTACCCTATACCAGCCTGGTACTACGGGTTTCTCGCTGGCTTCCAAAAACTGTTTTTACACAGAGATATGATTATCCACGAACTCCAAGCCGAGGCTTGGGCACCTCGTGGCAAATCGCTCACGGAAGTAAGCTTAGACGAGCAAAACAAATCGCTCGATGCCGCTCGTTTGAAAGGCCGTTTCGAATACGGTAAAGATACTGGTATGCGAGAAATGTACATGTGGGGCGCCGAATATTGGTACTATCGTCTGCAAACTCTCCATGATCCCAGTTTATGGAATGTCGCCCAGCAAGAGTTCAAGGGGTAGGAGTATTGACTTTTTATTGTTCTTATGCTAATATAGCGTAGTTTTGGTGAGGTTTACTCCCAAAGCACCTTGACAGAGTAGAGAACTGGGAAGGCAACGAGATTACGAAACTCGCAGTTTCATTGCCTTTCCAGAAAGTCTGGATAGCGAAAGAGAGGAGCCTACCATGAAGAAGAGGACTATTCTTCTGATTGGCAGCGTAACCGCCAAGCAGTACAGGGATCTGCGTCATGAGCTGCGTGCTCGTAACGTAAAGCCCCTAGTGACCCGAGCCACACTCTGGTCTACGTCTGTCACCGTCGGCAACGAGATATTCAGCCTCACAGGCGATCTCGACCCCGAGAACGTCCTGCCAACGGTCGACGAGATGCTTTCAGCAGTCGAAGCTGAGGCCCGCGATATCACGCACGACATCGTCAAGGTACTCAGCAAGCTTCCACCCATCAGCATGGTCGTCATGGACGAGCCCACGTGGCAAGTCTGGGGCAGCCAGATGGGCGCTGTAGGCCACATGCTCGAACGGTCGCTTGTGTCCATGTTCCCCTGCGCCGAGTACTTTGTCGCACACAACAACCGGCTTCCTGAGCTGGTCTGACCCAAGAAGGGAAAGCTGTGCACACTCGTCTTGGCAACTTCATTGTTGCGGGACTTCTGACTGCAGCTGGCATCGCGCTCATCAAGCACGCGCCGCTGCACGCCGGACAGTCCTACTTGGCCCTGGTCTGCGTTCTCGGCGGTCCCGTACTTGCCATCAAGGCACACTTCGGGCCGGCACGTTCGGTTAGCCGTCGTCGTTAGACGTACACATGGCGGGGAGGTCCCTGATTAGTAGCTTCGGCTGCTTTCATACCTCCCCGCTACCATCTCGCAATCTACTCTGTCATTAACCTAAGTTTTCAAAGCTTTGAAGATTTAGGTTAAGCTACACAACTCGGTAACATTCCGCCATACTTAGTAGCCCATGGCAGAAGTAATAGACCCTAAAGAATTCGGCGTGAGCTTTTCTGTTAAACAGTGCCGAAACTTCGGCTTGGACCCGCAGGAAACCTTGGATTGGCTGCTGCAGCAAGGCTTTCGGCGTTTTCGGCTCATGAGCTATTGGAACGAGCACGAAAAAGAACCTGGGCTTTATGACTTTATAGACCTAGACTGGCAAATAAAGCGGGTCCAGGATGCCGGCGGCATAATAACACTGTGTCTTGGCGCCAGGCAGCCGCGTTGGCCGGAAAACCATTGGCCAGCGTGGGCCTGGCAAGCAGACAGAGATGTACGCACAACGGCGCTACTAAGATATGTTCAAGAAGTGGTGAAGCGCTACGACAAAGAGCCGAGCATTACGAGCTACCAGCTCGAGAATGAAGCACTCCTAAAGCGTTGGGGAGACAAGCCAGAAGTGGACAGGGCACGGCTGCGGGCAGAATTTACCCTTGTAAAGAGCCTGAGCACGAAACCCATAATTATGACTACCAGTACATCTTGGGGCATCCCTATCCGTAAACCGCAACCAGATGTAGTTGGTTTTTCGTACTACAACGTCATTTACCGAGACGGCGATTACCATACGTCGCTATTTTACCCATGGGTGCACCGCTTGCGAAAATGGCAAGTTATAACATTGCGAAATCGGCCCGTGTTTATCCACGAATTACAGCTCGAACCGTGGGGCCCAACAGCTATATGGAAAATGTCGATAGAAGAGCAAGACAAATCCATGAACTCTGAGCAGATTACATCAAATATTAAGGCTGCTAGACAAATGCACGCCTATCCAGTTGATTTATGGGGTGGTGAATGGTGGTACTGGCGCTTTAGGCAAGGTGACAAGCACATTTGGCACACGGTTAAAGCTGCTCTTACTCACGACCAGCAATAGTAAACTGCACCTCTGTCAGTTACAATAAAGCAGTTATGGCTAAGAAGAAGCAGCATACCACTAAACAGATAGTAAACCGCCGGGCTCGGCATGATTACCAGCTCGACGATTCTTTAGTGGTGGGTTTGCAGCTTACGGGTGCCGAAACCAAGGCACTACGGATGGGTCACGGCCAACTGCGAGGTGCTTACGTAACCATCAAGAACGATGAATTGCTACTTATAAACGCCACTATCAGTCCTTCAGCCGGCATACCCATTACCGAACAAGACCAAACACGTTCCCGCAAGTTGCTCGCCAAGCGGCGCGAAATAGATGCACTCATAGAAGCTAAACAGCAGGGCAGAACAATAGTGCCGCTAGAAATGCTCACGCAGGGCCGCTACATAAAGCTACGCATAGCAGTTGGCAAAGGCAAAAAAACTTACGATAAGAGGCAAACTATCAAAAAGCGCGAAGAAGATCGCAGGATTAACGCCGCTCTAAAACAACGCTAGCTACCAATTGCGGTTGTTGAGCCAGACAACAACGACAGCAAGCATAACTGCAACGACCGCTATAAACCAGTCGTTGTTTTCTACTTGTACCGTCGCTGTCGTATTCGCGAACAAGCTTACCATAGCCTTATGGTAGCACGACTATGCAATAACAACTGCAAAAAAGCTATTGGCGGGACGGTGGAGGTAATTGCTGCCCTTGTGGCGTACCTGATTGGGTAGGGCTCATCAGTCCAGGAGGACTAATCGGTTTTGCTCTAAAGCAGCTCACGCTATACGGAAAGTCCTGGGTCATGACGTAGTGATATAAAGTTACGACCCGGTGATCGAGTGTAATACTACTGGTAATGCCGTGGCATTCATCGAGGTCGCTAGTTGTGAGTATATTATCCGGCCCTAACCTTGGCCCTGTTATTGGGAAACCATCGAGCGCAAAGCCTATGACCGTATGCACGCTTATATCTTTTATGCAGTTGCTAAGCGTGTGGTAGTGGTACGTACCACTCTTTTCTGGATGCCCACTACAGCTATCTTGTACTTCCCAAGCGCCAGCATCACGGCCGCCAGCATCAAAACCGCTAAAGAGTGCTACGCCTGTAAGCATCACTCCGACCTGGCCGCCCATACACTGTGGGCTGCCGTAGGTAGGCGTAACCGGCAATGTGTAGGTAAAACTTTGCGCGCTAATCTTGTTTGGGTTGCGGTCATAGGCGTAGGCAGGGTCACTTGATGCTATTGGGAATACACCGGTCGTGTGGTTAGGCAGGTCGTTAGTAACTATAGTCCGCGTGCTGCCGCTTATGGTGTTGCTAAAGCTAGTAGGCCAGTTAACACTACCAGCAATATGGGTCTTTTTATTCACATCATACGTTTTACCGTCACTGCTAAACCAAGGGCCTTTGGTATTCGCTCCACCACTATTACTTGCCAAGTTCTGGGCATAGCCGCTGCAGGCATACACATAGCCCTGTTGCACTTCAGTTGTCTTATACTTGCCGTCGCCTACCGGTAGCATGCCATTGGCATATTTGTTGCCGTAGTTCTTAGCGGTATCTAGCTGCAGGCCAGTCGTTGTGCTACTAATAGCAGTTTTTTTAGTATTTTGCTTGCTGGCAGTAGAAGCCACAGGCTTTGCCGTACGCACGCTATGCCAGTAGTAGCCGCCGCCAACCAGGAGCGCTATAAGCAGCACAAGGAGAAGTGGCTTTTTCCAGGAGCGCTTGCCGCCTACTACCATTTGGCTATTTTGCGGCTGCGAAACCCCCTCGGCAGCAGTTTTAGCAAGTTCTGCCTGGACGGCTGGGTGTTGCGCAGAAGTAGGCTGTTCACCAACCGCAGGCAAAGACCCATTCGCTTCATCATCACCTTGCACAGGGGGCAGACCTCCCGGACGTATATCGTCAATCATATAAGGTCATTGTAGCAGCAAGCGTAACCGCTTTAAATAGCCTGTTAATTACCCTACAGACGTTTCCACCGCCTAAATCTAAACTAGGGAAGTGGTTACCGCAATTCTCATTCTCACCTCCATTGTCGTTTTTTTCATCGCTGTTTTCTCACCCCATAAGGGTACGGCCATACAGCGACGGGCGCACCAGCTTTTACAGCGAATCAAAAAGCAGTCGCGCACCAAACACCATATAGTACGGTGGTTTATAGATATACCTTCGACAGTTTCGCATTTTATGATTCACAAAAGCGCGGCGGTAGGCAAAAAGAGCCGCTGGAAACTCCCGTTCTAAATAACTCCTATGGTTCTCAAATTTCATAATGGCTACCGCTGGCGGCAAGTGCCTCCGCCTACATACTGACGATGGAGGATGATTTGCTAAATTAGCACAATCGTGATACGATTGCCGTATTGTTTTTGATGAATCCGGGTTGGTAACACTTTTCTCGATTTCAACAATCGCAGTAAAGACTAACTAACAGCAAGGATTCTATTTTTATGCCTTATAAAACTAAAAACTATTCTAGCCGGCCTCGTGGCAACGGTTATCGTGGCACTATGCGCGCTTACCATGCCGCACCTAAGCAAAGTAATAGGCGCGGCCCAAAGAAAGATTACATCGACCCGAGTAAATTTATTAAGGTTGCCACCCCAAGCATGACGGAAGCATATACTGCGACGCATAGCTTTGACGATTTTGACGTCAATGTACTCATTAAATCGAACCTGGCCGCTAAGGGCTTTACCGCACCTTCACCGATTCAAGATAAGACCATTCCTCATGCGCTCTTAGGTCGCGATATTATCGGCATAGCCGATACAGGTACCGGTAAAACGGCTGCATTTGCCGTTCCACTGCTACAAGCCGCTATGACTAGCGACGCCAGGGTGCTCATCATAGCCCCTACCCGTGAATTAGCACAGCAGATAGACGCCGAGTTCCAGTCAATAGCTAAAGGCAGCAACCTCAAACGTGCGGTGCTCATAGGCGGTGCCGGCATGGGACCACAGTTACGCGATCTGCGTGCTAACCCACAAATAGTTTTTGGAACTCCTGGTCGAATAAAAGACCATCTGGAGCGGGGCAGCTTGCGGCTTGGCGGGTTTAAATTCGTAGTGCTCGACGAGGTAGATCGTATGCTTGATATGGGCTTCGTAAATGACGTACGAACCATCTTGGGCCAGTTACATACTAAACGACAGTCCTTCTTCTTTTCGGCAACCTTGGACGCTAAAGTAAATGCGTTAATTGAAACATTCTCAAATGACCCTATTACTATTTCCATAAAAACTGGCGAAACTGGCGAAAACATCCACCAAGATGTCGTGCGCGTTAGCCACGACAGCGAAAAGATTGGCAAGCTTCATGACTTACTTATTGCTGGCGACATCCAGAAAGCTATCATATTCGACGATACCCAGCGCAGCGTTGAACGACTATCAAAGGAGCTTGTTTCCCGCGGTTTTAGTGCAGATGCTATCCATGGCGGCAAAAGCCAGGGTCAGCGACAGCGCTCCCTCAAGAAGTTTAAAGACAATGAAGTAAATATACTCATCGCAACCGACGTGGCCGCTCGCGGCATAGACGTGGCAGACATTACCCATGTCATAAACTACTCCACACCAAACTCATATTCCGACTACGTGCACCGCATAGGCCGTGCTGGCCGCGCCGGCAAAGTCGGCTACGCCCTTACTTTTGTTGCTCAGTAACTATTAGGGCATAACAGAAGTTAAGCGTACAATTAACATAAAGGGTTCGCGCTACAGAGCCTATTAACTGAAAGGCTCACCATGTCCAAAGATAAAGGACGAAAAGAAATCAAGAAACCTAAGCAGGCAAAGGCCGCCTAATGCTCAACCAATACACCCGAGAAGCAGTCATTAAGCGGCTAGAAGATGGCCAGGTACGTGAAAAGTTGTTAGAAATGGAGCGTAACCCACTACTCAATACCCGTACCAGCACCTACAGCGCTAATGCCGAACTCTACCCAGACGGCCAAATCCCTTTTATAGAAAAGCACATTGCTTACCTTATGGAGCATCCAAAGCTGGACCAAGACCAGTACTTATCCAATCTACGCTTGATGCTCAAAAAACGCAGCTAAAGTTTGGGCAGCAGATAAACGACCGACCGTTCTGTTAATTCAGTCTCATAAAAAGCAGGAGTAGAAACTCCCGCTTTTTATATGGCTCCTCGTACTAGACGAGCTTCGAACTTATCACGAGCCTTTAGTTAACAATGAAGAAGTTATACGCTTTCTAATGCTTGACGAGCAATAAGTATAGTCATGTCAGGTTCGACTTCAAGCAGCAGTTTAGTGAGATGGACAGCCGCACACCATGCCGCTACCTTACGCGAGTCATGAGTTTTACATTGGCAATATACTGGTAGGCTTCAAGCTTTGGATGAGCATTTAGGTAATCCATATGTTTATCGATGAACGGAATCAGGCTATCGGGATACTTAACCTTATCAGAACTATAACTTGAAGAGGTGGTATACAAGTCACTGAGCATCATAGACTGAAATATAAGTTGAATCTCTTTACCGAGTTGAGATTTCAAAAAATCTTTTCTGAATTTGATAGCCATATTAAGCCTTTACCTGTTTTGGTTTTTTGATTGCCTTGCGGCCTTTGTCTTTTGACATAATAAACTCATTCTAATTTAGAAAAGGAGCCCCGCCTTCGCAGGACCCCTTCGGTTTTACTCAGCGTCCGACTTGTCCGGACTTACCGGCTCAGTGGGCTTTGTTTCTTCATCAGGCTTATTCTCAGTTTTGATATATTGAGAATTGTGAACTTTTGACTCTTCTTTAATTGGTTTTGTAAGGGTGAATACCGACATAGTATACCTTTCATTAAAAGTTTGTTGTATAGCCCAGACAACAATCTTTCCGGCAGCTCCTGGCTCGATATTTAGTGTTGAGGTCTTCTATGTAACTCTAAGTATAGACAATAAGTTGACATTCTACTAATCTCATATTAGAACATATAATAACGGAACTCTTTTATAAAGGCGATAATGCTTATGGCCCCCTAGTAAAAGAGCTTCGCAACTACAATGGGGGGAACCGCTCAACCATGTAAAGTTTTACTTATTGAGCCGACAGATACTCATTAATCTTCTTTGTTTGCTGGACCATCTTATTTTTCATGTACCACGCCCAAAAATTATTTTCCGTAGGCTGAGCAATGCTTCTTTCCTGTATTTCATGACTGCCGTGCGTGACAAGATGGAAATGACAATCTTGTAGGAATTCTTCCCAATACTGTTCGATAATATCTGTTTTTCTCATTTTTCTTGCCTTAGTTTGGTTGGGAGGCGCAACTTTTTCAATGCCGGCTTAATAAACTGTTTTGCCTGGGCTTTTTTGAGAACGTTTCGGAGGTATATTATTTGCTTATAGTATTCGAGATCGAGTTCAGCAAGTCGCATTCGCTTGCTTCGCCCACTGTAGTCCTGCGTCGATAAATCCGTAAGACTATCTTGTTTTAAGTGTAGCTCACGCCGTCTTGGCTTTGTATCCATAGTAAAACTCCTTCTATGCATATTGCTGATAGCAAATTCGCATATTTGGGAGCTTGTTGACTTTTAAACTGAGCTTCAGTTCGTGTGGACTTACTACTTATGAGTATACGCTCAACTGCGTCGTATGGATATAGCCCGGCATAGTTTCAACATAAGAACTTTGGCTCCCCTAGCTGGGATGAATTGGAACCAATTACGTTATGAGCTAATACTCATGTGGCAATTTATCACGACAAGCCGATATATTAAGAATGATTTAATCAACTAGCCTTGCTTTATATATGTAAAATACTTATGCTTGGTCTATGGCAAAAAAACAAACATCCGCTAAATCAACTAACCGCGTATTGATAGTATCCCTAATCACACTAGTTGCAGCAGTAGTCTGTGGCTGGATTGGCTACAGCTACGGTATGCATAAAAACAATACTAATGCGATACCGTCTCAGAATAAGGCAGGCTATGTTGTTGCACAACAGGCCAGTGAACAGGTTGCAAATTTTTATAATCAGTATATTCGCCCCAGTACCACTCCTGATTTTCGTAATAAGCTAGTAAGTAGTTACGGCAGTAAGAACCTTGCTTTTTATGACACATATTATAAGCACGGCTTTGACCCAGTCGTTTGTTCCACAGTGATGCCAATAAGCATTACTACTACACAAGTAACACCAGGCCCAAGTGCTGAGGTTAAAGTGAATGCTACATATCCTGATAAATCTTTATTAACAATCGTTACAACAGTCGTTATTAATAATGACGGGCTAAAAATTGACTCCGTGAACTGCCCCGGCAATATGGGCAACCTTCCCCCGCAGTAATAAAAAAATACAACACAATACTATTGCATTAATTAAAATATTAGTTTAATATTTGCAAACCATCCATACCGTGGTGGCACCTTGTTCTAGTCCTGAGGGGGACTGTAATGAACAGTAGGAAGAAGATAGCTGTCCTGGT
>Ga0207657_10005239_pt1 | contig 13584 bp, 10 predicted proteins | sample KBSC33metaG_FD_184316 | JGI IMG/M metagenome (GOLD analysis project Ga0207657, IMG submission 184316) | Corn rhizosphere microbial communities from Kellogg Biological Station, Michigan, USA - KBS C3-3 metaG (SPAdes) (version 2) | ecosystem: Host-associated > Plants > Roots > Rhizosphere > Soil ... | reverse complement strand
CCACGAGGTGCGTGGGGCCGAGCACCTGATGCAGCAGCATGCCATTCCAATGCTCGACACGACGTCGAAGTCGATCGAGGAGATCGCGACGACGATCCTGCACCGCGCGAAGCTCGAGCGGCACATCTACTAGCTCCCCACCGACGCCGGCGCGTCCTGCGATCGCTGCCGCACCGCCTCGAACAGCACGACGGCGGCGGCCGCCGCCGCATTCAGCGACTCGCTGCCTTGCGCCATCGGAATGGCTATGCGCGCGTCCACCTGCGCCAGCAAGCCGGGCGACAGGCCAGCACCCTCGCTGCCGATGACAATGGCGACACGCCCGCGCAGGTTCGCGGCGTAGGGCGGCATCGCGGCCGCCACGACCGTTGCCAGCGCGCGTCCGCCGGTGCGACGGAAGCCCGCGATCCAGTCGGCAAGCTCCACGCCTTCGACAATCGTGGTAAGGAAATGCGCACCCTGTGCGGCGCGCAGCACCTTGGGCGCCCAGGCGAACGCACAATGGGGCGACAGCACCACCTGATCGATTCCGGCGGCAGCCGCCGTGCGGATCATCGAGCCGACATTGCCCGGGTCCTGAACGTCCTCGAGCAGCAGGCAGAAGTGCCCGGGCGCCGCCACGGGCGGCTTCGGCGTCGGAACGACCGCGAGAAGTGCCACGTCGGCCGGCAACGTCGCGAGCTCGGAAAAGAGACCGCGCGACACGACGATCGTGCGCGATGACGGAGTGCGCGCAACGAGGCCGGCGATTTCAGGCCGCGCAAGCGCATCGTCGAGGACCACGAGCGTGTCGGGTGCGCCGATGCGCGTGAAGTAGACGTCGACCAGGTGCACGCCCTCGAGCACGCAGCGGCCGCTCTTGCGCCGCTCGCGGGACGACGCGATCAGGCGCGCGACCTCACGCAAGCGTTCGTTATGGCGGCTCTCGACGCGCACAGGGTTGGAGACGACTTTTCGCAAACGTCACGAAACGCCGCAGCGAAAGTCGTCGCTGACCCTATCTGGTTTTCGCGGTCTTCGCCGCGGCCGGTGCGGTCGGCTTCATGCCCGCACCGCCGCGCTGGGTCTGGAAGAACACTTCGTCGTGCCGGATCATGCCGAGCTCGGCGCGCGCGCGCTCCTCGATCGCTTCGTAACCGGTCTTCAAATCGCGCACATCGGCGTCGAGCGCGTCGTTGCGCGCCTTGAGCTTCGCGTTCGCCTCGTGTTGCGCCGCGAGCTCGGCGTCGTACTGGCGCACCTGCAGCCAGCCGCCCTTGCCGAGCCACATCGGATACTGCAGCGCGACGATCATTGCGACGAAGGCGAGTGCGAGCCAGCGCATGTCAGTCGGGAAGGGCCGCCCCGACCGACCGACCCACCCCCCGGGGGGCAGCGAGCGGAGCGAGCGTGGGGGGACGTTCATCCCAGTTGCGAAGCGGCGCCCCGAGCAACCGACCCGCCCCCCGGGGGGCAGCGAGCAGAGCGAGCGTGGGGGGATGCTTCATGGTCAGCGCAGGTTGAAGAACGCGTCGCGCCCCGGATACGCGGCCGCATCGCCCAAGTCTTCCTCGATGCGCAAAAGCTGGTTGTACTTGGCGATGCGATCCGAGCGCGACAACGAGCCGGTCTTGATCTGGCCCGCGTTGGTGCCGACGGCGATGTCGGCGATGATCGAATCCTCGGTCTCGCCCGAGCGGTGCGACACGATTGCCGTGTAGCTCGCGCGGTTTGCCATCGTGATGGCCGCGAACGTTTCCGACAGCGTTCCGATCTGGTTGATCTTGATCAGGATCGAATTCGCGATGCCCTTGGCGATGCCCTCCTTCAGGATCTTCGTGTTCGTGACGAAAATGTCGTCGCCGACGAGCTGCACGCGCTTTCCGAGCCGCTCGGTCAGGTACTTCCAGCCGTCCCAGTCGTCCTCGGCCATCCCGTCCTCGATGCTGATGATCGGGTACTTGTCGCACCACGTGGCGAGCACATCCGCGAATTCCTTCGCGGTGAGCGCGCGGTTCTCCGATTCGAGCCGATATGCGCCGTCGCGATGAAACTCGCTCGCGGCGCAATCGAGTGCCAGCGCGATGTCCGAGCCCGGCGTGTAGCCGGCCTTGTCGATCGCCTCGACCAGCAGTGCGAGCGCCGACTCGTTCGACGCGAGATCGGGCGCAAAGCCGCCCTCGTCGCCGACGGTCGTCGGCATCCCGCGCTCGTCGATCATCTTCTTCAGCGTATGGAACACCTCGGCGCCGTAGCGCAACGCTTCGCGGAACGTCGGCGCGCCGAGCGGCACCAGCATGAATTCCTGCAGGTCGATGCGGTTGTTCGCGTGCGCCCCGCCGTTGATGACGTTCATCAGCGGCACGGGAAGCTGCATCTCTCCCGCACCGCCCAGATAACGATAGAGCGGCAGCGAGCATTCCTCGGCAGCGGCTTTCGCCACCGCGCACGACACGGCGAGCAGCGCGTTCGCGCCAAGCCGCGACTTGTTGTCGGTACCGTCGAGGTCGATCAGCGTGCGGTCGATCAGCCCCTGCTCGGTGGCGTCGAGGCCCAGCACCGCTTCGCAGATTTCGGTGTTGACGTTCTCGATGGCCTTCGTGACGCCCTTGCCGAAGTAGCGCGCCTTGTCGCCGTCGCGCAGCTCGATCGCTTCCTTCGACCCGGTGGAAGCGCCGGATGGCACGGCCGCCCGCCCGGACACGCCCGATTCGAGGACGACGTCGGCTTCAATGGTCGGATTGCCGCGCGAATCGAGGATTTCGCGCGCGATGACGTCGACGATGGCGGTCATGTTCAGGAGTCAGAAGTCAGGAGTCAGAAGTCACCACGTGAACGCGCGAAAGCGCACGTCATTGCGCCGTTCCGGCTGCCATCAGGCGCTGCTCGGGGAAACCGGATCGTTTCACGACCGTGTCGAGTTCCTTCAGCGTTTCGAGCAGTGCGCGCATTTGTCCGAGCGGCCACGCGTTCGGTCCGTCGGACAGCGCTTCCGCGGGATTCGGATGCGTTTCCATGAAGAGCCCGGCAACGCCTGCCGCGACGGCGGCGCGCGCAAGCACCGGCACGAACTCACGCTGGCCACCGGACGACGTTCCCTTGCCACCCGGCAGTTGCACCGAGTGCGTGGCGTCGAAGACGACCGGACAATCGGTGTCGCGCATGATCGCCAGCGCGCGCATGTCGGACACGAGGTTGTGATAGCCGAACGACGCGCCGCGCTCGCACACCAGGATGTTCTCCGCGTGGCTCGCAGCCTTCGCCTTCGCGACGACCTGCCGCATATCCTCGGGCGCCAGGAACTGGCCCTTCTTGATGTTCACCGGCTTGCCGGCACGGGCGACGGCCTGGATGAAATCGGTTTGCCGGCACAGGAACGCCGGCGTCTGCAACACATCGACCACGGAGGCGGCCGCCCCGATCTCGGCCTCGGCGTGCACGTCGGTGAGGACCGGCACGTCGACGTGCCGGCGCACGTCGGCGAGGATGCGCAGGCCCTCCTCCATGCCGGGACCGCGAAACGACGCGTGCGAGCTGCGATTGGCCTTGTCGTACGACGACTTGAAGATGAACGGGATCTCGAGATCGGCGCAGATCGTCTTGAGCTCGCCGGCGACGTCCATCTGGAGCTGGCGCGATTCGACGACGCACGGTCCGGCGATCAGGAAGAACGGACGCTCGAGCCCGACCTCGTAACCGCAGAGATTCATGCCCGAACGTAACCGGTCACGGCCAGCGTCACGCCGATGCAACCAGCCGCGCGACGGGTCCGGCGGAACTTGCCGCGGCGCGCTTCTGATGCTCGATGGCCGCGCGCACGAAGCTCACGAACAGCGGGTGTCCGCGCCGCGGATTGGACGTGAATTCGGGGTGGAACTGGCAGCCGAAGAACCACGGATGGCGCGGCAGCTCGATCATTTCGCAAAGATCGCCGGCGGTTTCGCTCTTCGTCCAGGCACCCACGGTGAGCCCGGCCGCCTCGATGCGCGGCAGGTAATGATTGTTCACCTCGTAGCGATGCCGATGGCGCTCGGACACGCTGGTCGAGCCGTAGATGCGATTGGCGAGCGAGCCGGGAACCACGTCGCAGGGCTGCGAGCCCAGGCGCATCGTGCCGCCGAGGTCGGAGCTCGCGTCGCGCCTTTCGACGGTGCCGTCGCGGTTCTGCCATTCGGTGATCAGCGCGACGACCGGGTGCGGCGTCGACGGGTCGAACTCGGTGCTGTTTGCATCGGGCAGGTTCGCCGCATGACGCGCGTACTCGATGACCGCGAGCTGCATGCCGAGGCAGATGCCGAGATAAGGAATGCCATGCTCACGCGCGTAGCGGATCGCGGCGATCTTGCCTTCGACGCCGCGCTTGCCGAAGCCGCCGGGGACGAGGATGGCGTCCATGTTCTCGAGCGCGCCAATGCCGTCGCGCTCGATGGTTTCCGAATCGACGTAATGAATGGCCACGCGTGAGCGGGTGTGGATGCCCGCGTGCGTCAACGCCTCCGACAGCGACTTGTACGATTCGGTGAGGTCGACGTACTTGCCGACCATCGCGAGGTGAACGACGCGCTCGGGATGTTCGAGCGCATCCACCAGCGCTTCCCACGTCGACAGGTTCGCGGGCGGCGGATCGATCGCGAGCTTCCTGCACACGATGACGTCGAGGCCCTCGGCGTGCAGCGCCAGCGGAATCTTGTAGATCGAATCGGCGTCGAGCGCCGGTATGACCGCTTCCGCAGGCACGTTGGTGAAGAGCGCGATCTTGCGCCGGTCCCCGTCGGGAATCGGCCGGTCGGCCCGGCACAGCACGACATCGGGCTGGATGCCGATCTCGCGCAGTTCCTTCACCGAGTGCTGCGTCGGCTTCGTCTTCATCTCGCCGGCCGTGGGAATGAACGGCACCAGCGTCAGATGGATGTAGCAGACGTTCTCGCGGCCGAGCGTGATGCCCATCTGGCGGATGGCCTCGAGGAACGGCAGCGACTCGATGTCACCGACCGTGCCGCCGACTTCGACCACGGCGACCTCGGCATCGCCGGCACCGCTGTGGATCCAGCCCTTGATTTCGTCGGTGATGTGCGGGATCACCTGCACGGTGCCGCCGAGGTAAACGCCGCGGCGTTCCTTGCGGATGACGCTTTCGTAGATCTGACCGGTGGTGAAGTTGTTGCGCTTCGTCATCCGCACGTCGGTGAAGCGCTCGTAGTGGCCGAGGTCGAGGTCGGTTTCGGCGCCGTCGTCGGTGACGAACACTTCGCCGTGCTGGAACGGCGACATCGTCCCAGGATCGACGTTGATGTACGGATCGAGCTTGAGATTGGTGACGCGGACGCCGCGCGAGGTGAGGATGGCGGCGAGCGACGCGGCGGCGATGCCCTTTCCCAACGAGGAAACGACGCCGCCCGTCACGAACACGAACTTGGTCATCGGCTGGCCAGTTCCGGAAATTGGTATTTTACCGGAACCGCGTCGTGGCGCCAAAGCGTGTGCGCCGAAATTGCCTGCACGCGCGCCGCGTGCCTGCGCCGTTACAACGAGGTGCCGGCGAGCCGAAGACCCTGCGCCAGGCGCACGCGCGTCGCATCGCGACCGACGAGTTCCAGCACCGCGTCGATCGCCGGCGTCTTGAGCGTACCGGCAACGACGGCGCGCAGCGGCATCATCAGCTGCGCAGGCTTCAGTCCATGCCGCGATGCAACGGCCTTGATCGCAGCGCCCAGTGCGGCACGCTCCCACGGCACCGACGCGAGTTCATCCTGCAGGTCGACGAGCGCAGTGCGATTCGCATCGTTGATCTGCCCGGCGAGCATCGCCGCATCGAGCGCGGGCGCTTCATAGAAGTAACGGGCGGCCTCCGCCATCGCGGTCAGCGTTGCCGCCCGGTCGCGCAAAAGCGCCGCCACGCGTTCCACGCCCGGTCCGCTTGTCGTCGCAATACCGGCCGCCGCGAGGAACGGCGCGAGTCGACGCCCGAGCTCGGCGTCGTCGAGCCGCTTCAAGTGCTCGTGATTGAGCCACTGGAGCTTTTCGGGATCGAAGCGTGCGGGCGACGGCGTCAGCCCTTGCAGGTTGAACCAGGCGACGAATTCGTCGACGCCGAAGACCTCGGCATCGCCATGCGCCCAGCCTAGCCGCGCGAGATAGTTGACGATCGCTTCGGGCACGTAGCCCTCGTCGCGATACTGCAGCACGCCGCGTGCGCCGTGCCGCTTGGACAGCCGCTCGCCGCCGGGTGTCAGGACGGTGGGCAGATGCGCGTAGATCGGGACCGTAGCGCCGAGCGCACGCATGATGTTGATCTGGCGCGGCGTGTTGTTCACGTGGTCGTCGCCGCGAATCACGTGCGTGATGCGCATGTCGACGTCGTCGACGACCACGCAGAAGTTGTACGTGGGCGTGCCGTCGGCGCGCGCGATCACGAGGTCGTCGAGCTCGCGGTTGGCGATCTCGATCGGGCCCTTGACCGCGTCGTCCCACGCGACGACGCCGTCGTCGGGGTTGCGGAAGCGGAACACCGGCGCAACGCCGTCCGGCGGCGACTTTCCCTGCGCGTTCTCCGGGCGCCAGCGCCCGTCGTAGCGCGGCTTTTCGCCGCGCGCCATCTGCTCGGCACGCAATTGCTCGAGCTCCGCGGGCGTCGTATAGCAGCGATAGGCGAGGCCGCGCGCGAGCATCTCGTCGAGCACCGCGCGGTAACGCGCCATTCGCTGCATCTGGTAATACGGGCCCTCGTCGTAATCGAGCCCGAGCCAGTGCATCGTTTCGACGATCGACTGCGTCGCTTCGGGCGTCGAGCGCTCCTGGTCGGTGTCCTCGATGCGCAGGATGAACGTGCCGCCGTGGTGACGCGCGAACGCCCACGGGAACAGCGCCGAGCGGATATTGCCGAGGTGCAGAAAGCCCGTGGGGCTCGGTGCGAAGCGGGTGCGGACGGCGGTCACGGTGAGATGGAATCGAACAACGCGTGCCATTCTAGCCCGGCGATCTTCGCGAGCCGCACGCGACGACGGGCTAAGGATTCCAGCGCAGGTCCAACGTGGTCGGCAGCGCGGGATTCGGCGGCTCGTCGTGCACGCTGACCGGTCCCGGCGTATGGCCGTGCGGCCAGAAGCGCGCGAGCCGGCGCGACTCGGCCTCGTTCGCGTTCACCGGAAACGTGTCGTAGTTGCGGCCACCCGGATGCGCCACATGATAGGTGCAGCCGCCGATCGCGCGCTGCGACCAGCGATCGACGAGCTCGAAGCGTAACGGCGCCTGCACCCCGATCGTCGGGTGCAGCGACGACGGCGGGTTCCATGCCTTGAAGCGCACGCCGGCGACGAATTCGCCGGGAATGCCGGTCGGCGTCATCGGCAGCGCCCGTCCATTGCACGTCACCGCGTGGCGTGGCGCGACCATTCCGGTGGCCTTCACCTGCAGTCGCTCGACCGAGGAATCGACGTAGCGCGCGCTGCCCGTGCGGTGGACCTCCTCGCCGAGCACGTGCCAGGGCTCGATCGCCTGCCGCAACTCGAGCGTGATGGCGTCGTACACGACGCTGCCGAAGCGCGGAAAGCGGAATTCGGCGAACGGGTCGAGCCATTCGGAGGCGAAGTCGGTGCCGTGGCGCACGAGATCATCGACGACATCGCGCATGTCGGCGATCACGAAATGCGGCAGCAGCCAGCGGTCGTGCAGTGCCGTGCCCCAGGGGACGAGTGCCGCGCGATACGGCGCGCGCCAGAAGCGTGCAACCAGCGCGCGCAGCAGCAGCATCTGCACGGCCGCCATCCGCGCATGCGGCGGCATCTCGAACGCGCGAAACTCGAGCAGGCCGAGGCGGCCCGTCGGCGTGTCGGGCGAATGCAGCTTGTCGATCGAGAACTCGGCGCGATGCGTGTTCCCGGTGAGGTCGGTCAACAGATGGCGCAACAGCTTGTCGACGAGCTCGGGCTTCGGTGGTTGTGCGCCTTGTGCCTGGAGGCGTTCGAATTGCTGGAACGCAATCGCAAGCTCGTAGAGACGATCGTCGCGCGCTTCGTCGACGCGCGGCGCCTGGCTGGTGGGGCCGATGAAGCTGCCCGAAAACAGGTACGACAGCGCCGGGTGGTTCTGCCAATACGTGATGAGGCTTCGCAGCAGGTCGGGGCGGCGCAGCAGCGGACTGTCGGCGGGCGTTGCGCCGCCGAGCGTGATGTGGTTTCCGCCACCCGTGCCCGCATGGCGGCCGTCGAGCATGAACTTCTCGGTGGCGAGGCGCACGGTGCGTGCTTCGTCGTAGAGCGCAAGCGTCGTTGCGACCAGCTCGCGCCAGCTCGACGCCGGGTGAATGTTGACTTCGATGACACCCGGATCGGGTGTGACGAGCAAAGCCCGCATGCGCGGGTCGCGCGGCGGCGGATAGCCTTCGACGAGCAACGGCCTTCCGGTCGCCCGCGCGCTGTTCTCGACGGCGGTGATCAGTTGCAGCGAGTCGTCGACGCGTGCAACCGGCGGCAGGAATACGGCGACGTGGCCGCTGCGTAGCTCGACGGTGAGTGCGGTTCGCACCGGCAGCGCTGCGGGCAGCGACGCGAGGGGCAGGCGCAAACCGAGCGGCGAATCGCCGGCCACGGCATGCACACGTTCTTGCGGAAATGGCCAAGCGCAGGTGCGCCAGCCGCGTTGCATCGGTTCGCCTTCGTCATCCGCTGCGAGGGGCAGCACGAAACCGACGGGACCGTCGTCCACCGTGGTCGCCCCGCCGGGAGTCTCATGCACCGGCAGCACGGTGCCGCCCGCCAACCGCAGTTCGCGCAGCAGCGCATCGACGAAACCGCGCGCATCCTCGAGCGTGCTGGCGCCGTGCGTTCGTGCATCGGCCAGCAACCCCGCGTCGCGCCACAGCGGCACGCCATCGGCACGAAAGTAGACGCCGAGCGCCCAGCGCGGCAACGCCTCGCCCGGATACCACTTGCCCTGTCCGTAATGCAACAGACCGCCGGGCGCGAAGCGCGCCATCAACCGGCGCACCAGCGCTTCGGCGCGCTCGCGCTTCGCGGGCGCAAGGGCCGCGATGTTCCATTCGGGCGCATCGGGATCGTCGATCGCCACGAAGGTCGGCTCGCCGCCTTGCGTAAGCCGGACATCGCCGGCGGCGAGCTCGGCGTCCACACGCTCGCCAAGCGCATCGATCGCCTGCCACTGCGCGTCGGTGTAGGGACGCGTCACGCGCGGGTCCTCGGCGATGCGGTTCACGCTCATCGTGAAGCCGAACTGCACGTTGGCGACGTCGGCAAGACCGGTGATCGGCGCCGCACTGCCGGGGCTGGCCGTGCATGCCAGCGGAATGTGACCTTCGCCGGCGAGCAAGCCCGAGGTCGGATCGAGCCCGATCCAGCCCGCGCCCGGCACGTACGCTTCCGCCCACGCGTGCAGGTCGGTGAAATCGCGCTCGACACCCGGCGGACCGTCGAGCGGCTTCACGTCGGGCGCGAGCTGGATCAGGTAGCCGGAGGCGAAGCGCGCGGCGATGCCGAGACGGCGCAGCACCTGCACGAGAAGCCACGCCGAATCGCGACAGGAGCCCGTGCCGCCCGCGAGCGTCTCGTCGGGCGACTGCACGCCGGGCTCCATGCGCACGACGTACGCGATGTCGTCCTTCAGCCGTTGATTGACGTCGACGAGCAGGTTCACCGTCGAGATGTCCGCACGCGTCGTCTCGCGAAACCGTGCGACCCAGCGGTCGAAGCGCTCGCCCTCGGAGGGTGCCTCGAGAAACGGCGCGAGCTCCTTCTCCAGCGCCGGCGCGTAGACGAACGGGAAGCCCTCGGCGTACGGCTCGACGAAGAAGTCGAACGGGTTGATCACCGTCAGCTCGGCGTGCAGATCGACGTTGACCTCGAGCCGGTCGGTCATCGCGGGAAACACGACCCGCGCCACGAAATTGCCGTACGGATCCTGCTGCCAGTTGATGAAATGTCCGGCGGGCTCGATCGCAAGCGAGTACGCGGTGATCGGCGTGCGGCAATGCGGTGCCGGCCGCAGCCTGATCTCGTGCGCTGAAAGCGCCACCGGCCGATCGTAGCGATAACGCGTGCAGTGCGCGAGCGCGACGCGGATCGGCATTTGGATTACGGCGCCGCCGCGATCAGAGCCAGTCGGGATCGGGCAATTGCGCGAACACGCGGCGCAGGCCCTCGCCCCACTGGTGGTGAATCAGCTGGAAGTAGGGATCGAATTCCTGGATGCGCCGCTGCAGCGCCACCTTGAGGCTTCCGGTCTCGTAGACGAGCAGGTCGATCGGCAGGCCGACCGAGATGTTCGAGCGCATCGTCGAATCGAACGAGACGATCGTGCACTTCGTCGCGTCGAGGAGCGTCGTGCCGCGGTGGACGACGCGGTCGATCACCGGCTTGCCGTACTTCGATTCGCCGATCTGGAAATAACAGGTGTCGGGCGTCGCCTCGATGAAGTTGCCCTCGCTGTAGACCTCGAACAGCCGCGGTGCCTCGCCGTGCACCTGGCCGCCGACGATGAAATTGGCCGACGCGTCGATATTGTTCTGCGCCATGTACGGGCCGTCGCGCGCGCGCACCTCGCGCAACGCGTCGCCCAGCAGGCGCGCTACCTCGAACATCGACGTTGCGGTCCAGACGTTCTGCTCGGTGTCGCCGCCGCGCGCCTGCTGCTCGAGGATGTTGATCGCGCTCTGCGTGACCGACAGGTTGCCCGACGACAGCATGACGACGACGCGATCGGCATCGCGCGCGAAGACGCGCATCTTCGAAAAGCGCGCGATATGGTCGACGCCGGCATTGGTGCGCGAATCGGACGCGAAGATCATTCCGGCGTCCAGCGACATGGCGACGCAATAGGTCATGAGAAGACGGATGCAATGTTCATTGCAACTTGATGAGCAAAAATGGTTTTATGGAGGGCCTGCCACGCGGCAGATTACACCGGCACGAGGAACGCCCTGCTCACTTCGGCGCCGAGGCGCGAGATATGTTCCAGGAAATCGATCAGGTATTCATGCAGCCCGAAGTCCATGATGTCGTCGGTGCGGCCGTAGTGTATGCGTGCATGCATCGCACCCGCCTGCCGCTCGATCTCCCGGCTTTGCGCGTCGCAAAGCAGTTGCAGCGTCTCGTGGATGAAGTTCATGCAGCTATGGAGCGAGCGCGGCATGTCGTCGCGCAGGATCAATAGCTCGGCGATGCGCCGCGGCGAGATGACGTCGCTGTAGATCTTGCGGTACGCCTCGAACCCCGACAGCGACTGCAGCAGCGACGCCCACTGATAGTAGTCGACGGCGCCGCCCACGTCGGCCACCGACGGCAGCAGGATGTGGTACTTGGTGTCGAGGATGCGCGCCGTATTGTCGGCGCGTTCCATATGCGTGCCGAGGCGGATGAAGTGGTATGCCTCGTCGCGCAGCATGGTGCCGAAGGTCACGCCGCGGAAGAGGTGCGATCGCATCTTGACCCAGTCGAGGAAATCGGACACGCCGCGCGCCTGGATGCGCTCGTAGTCGCAGGTGCGCATCTCGATCCACGCCGAGTTGAGATCCTCGTACATCTCGGACGTGATGGCGCCGCGGACCGTACGTGCCGATTCGCGCGCGGCGCCGAGACACGTGTAGATCGACGACGTGTTGGAAGGATCGAGAATCATGAAGCGCAGCGCGTTCTCGGCGGTCAGGACCGGATAGCGCTCGTAATAGGTCGACGCGAGACCCAGCGTGATCAGCGGCACCGACCACGGGGCGGCCCAGGCCAGCCCCGGCTCGCCCACCTCGTAGGGCAGCAGCGACGTCCGGTAGGTGACGTCGAGCAGGCGTGCGGTGTTCTCGGCACGCTCGATGTGGCGCGCCATCCAGTACAGCTCGTTCGCGTGCCGGCTCAGCATCGCGTCGCGCGCCACGACATCAGCACGGCTCGTCCGGCGCGAGCACCCAGGTGTCCTTGGTGCCGCCGCCCTGCGACGAATTGACGACCAGCGAGCCTTCGGGCAGTGCGACGCGCGTGAGCCCGCCGGGGACGAGCCCGACGTCCCTGCCGCACAGCACGTACGGGCGCAGATCGATGTGGCGCGATGCGAGCCCGGCGGCGGCGAACGTCGGGCAGGTCGACAGCGCGAGCGTGGGCTGCGCGACGTAGCGCTCGGGCGCGGCCGTGATGCGCCGGCGAAAGTCCTCGCGCTCGGCCAGCGTGGCGGCGGGACCGATGAGCATCCCGTAACCGCCGGCGCCGTGGACTTCCTTGACGACGAGCTCGGACAGATGCGCGAGCGCTTCCGCACAATCGTCGGGGCGGGAAAGCACCAGCGTCGGCACGTTGGCGAGCAGCGGCTCCTCGGTCAGGTAGAACCGGATCATGTCGGGCACGTACGGATAGATCGACTTGTCGTCGGCGACGCCGGTGCCGATGGCGTTGGCAAGCGTCACGCGGCCGGCGCGATACGCGGCGAACAGTCCCGGTACGCCGAGCATCGAATCGGGCCGGAAGGCGAGCGGATCGAGGAAGTCGTCGTCGACGCGCCGATACAGCACGTGCACGCGCTGCGGACCGCGCGTGGTGCGCATGTACACGGTGTCGTTCTGCACGAACAGGTCCTGCCCTTCGACGAGCTCCACGCCCATCTGCTGCGCAAGGAACGCGTGCTCGAAATGGGCCGAGTTGAACGCGCCGGGCGTCATGACCGCAACGGTCGGCCGTTCGCGGCCGGCGGGTGCCACCGCGTGCAGGTTCTCGAGGAGGACGTCGGGATAGTGCTGGATGGGACGGATCGACTGCGTCGCGAAAAGCTCGGGAAACAGCCGCATCGTCATCTTGCGGTTCTCGAGCATGTACGACACGCCCGAGGGCACGCGCAGGTTGTCCTCGAGCACGCAATACTCGCCACGCTCGTCGCGCACGACGTCGATGCCCGCCACATGGGCATAGATGCCGCCCGGCACGTCGACACCGACCATTTCCCGCCGGTATTGCGAATTGCCGAGCACGCATTCCGCCGGAATGATCCCGGCGCGAAGAATCGCCTGCTCGTGGTAGATGTCGCGCAGGAAGAGGTTCAGCGCCTGCACTCGCTGCACGAGGCCGGCTTCGAGCCGCTGCCATTCGTGCGCGGGAATGATGCGCGGCACGACGTCGAAAGGAATCAGCCGCTCGGTGCCCGCCTGTTCGCCGTACACCGCGAACGTGATGCCCACACGGTGGAACAGGCGCTCGGCCTCTTCGCGCTTCTGTGCAATCCGATCGGGCGGCGTGCGGTGCAGCCAGTCGGCGAACGCACGGTAATGCGGCCGGATGACGCCCTCGCCGGTCCGCATTTCGTCGTAGGCCGGGGGCGACATCACGGGGGTCCAGGAGAAGAGTGCACTACAAGCAAGAGGCGGACCCAGCCGGCAAAAGCTTTCGGAAACAACGCTGCGGGCGCGCGCGAGGGCGAGTCATCGCGTCCGTGGCGGTAGGCCGTCCGACGGTTCGCACCTGTTTGGTGCGCTGATGTCCATGACAGCCTACGACAAATTGTCAAAACCGGTTTGAACTACCCCCCTGCCTATGGTTAAATCGCGGCTCCTGTCTGGGTTCGCGGGGCGGTTAGCTCAGCGGTAGAGCACTGCCTTCACACGGCAGGGGTCACTGGTTC
>Ga0207657_10005237_pt1 | contig 13586 bp, 10 predicted proteins | sample KBSC33metaG_FD_184316 | JGI IMG/M metagenome (GOLD analysis project Ga0207657, IMG submission 184316) | Corn rhizosphere microbial communities from Kellogg Biological Station, Michigan, USA - KBS C3-3 metaG (SPAdes) (version 2) | ecosystem: Host-associated > Plants > Roots > Rhizosphere > Soil ... | reverse complement strand
CCAGGAGATGCGCCCTTCAGCGCCGAGCACGAAGGCACCCCATTGATGATCGACGCCGACCTGGACTCCGGCGAGCGCCCCGCTCAACGCGAGATTTGGCACGATCGTGACAAGGGGTGGTCCCACCGGATCGACATCGTAGACGCTTGCGTCGGTGCCGCGGCCAAGGCCGCCGTGCACACCGGCGTAAAACCCCGACCAGTCGTAGCTCGCGCTGCTGACGACCGCGGGCGGCTCATCGATGACCAGGTCAGCTGCGTGAGCACCCGTAACCCCAAGGGCCAATATCGTGGCCGACAGCAAATACCGACGCATTTTCGATCCCCCAAACGTCACTGTTAAGAAAGTATTAGCGTTTGGGCGGGCGTCGCGTCTGTCTCCTTCCTGCAACAGGGGGCAGTATTCGACCGAACGTGAAAGAATTCGTCGCGTACGCGGAGCAATGAGCGGCTGTTCTCCACACCCTCGCGGTTAGCTAACTTGCCGAGAACCTCAATGAATCAGTAGAGCGGGAAGTGCCGGTTAGCCAACCTATGTTGTTGAATTCGCTTTAGAAGTCTATTCCCGCCCGGCCTACCAAACATCGCGGTCCGCGACCGCTTCTGGATCTATAGCAGCTTCAAGCCGGTATCGGCGGTGTAGGTGCCGGCGGTGCTGCCTGTTTGCGCATCGACAAGTTGCAGCGTCTCGGTGCCTGCGGCGCCGTTGTTGACGTAGGCGTAGACAAGCGCGGCGAACTCGGCCTGCAGCTTCGGGTCCAGCCCCTGGAACAGCGGCGTCACACCGACCTTGGGAGGCGAGCCGACGGCCTGGACGCCGGTGAAGACACCCTGTTCGATCAGCCGGAGGAGCATGGCCTTGCGCGATTGCTGGTCCATTGCCGTCGCGTCGACCAGAGCCACCTCCGGCGTAGAAGCTGGTGCGTGTGACGGAGTTCCGGCGGCCGGCGACGAAGTTGCGGTCGCTGGCGACGAACTTCCGGTCGCCTGGACGGCGGGTGCTGCGGCCGACGATGCGGGGAGCGATGACGTCTTCGCGGGTTCGGCATTCGCCGTGGCGACCACCGTTGGCGCGGAAGGGCTCGTTCCCCGAGTCACGAGGAACAATCCGGCGATGACGATCGCGGCGACGAGCAGGATACCCCACCCGATGAGCTTCTGCTTGGCGCTTCGTTTTCGGCTCACGGCGTTGTCACAGCCATCATATGCGTCGGCCCCCAGGCGTTCGAAGAAGCACTATCTCGCAGGCGTCTTTGAAGAAAAGGTGGCGGCGGTGCGGCCGTTCACCACGGCCGCGAAGCGAGCTCATTGCAGGCCCAAAAGTCGTCTAGGTTGCCCGGAGTGCGGACCGACGGTCCTTTACTACATTCACAGGTGTCGCGGGCGTTTACTGTTGGTTTACTGTAATCGTCGCCTCCCAGAAGGAAACGGTGAGCCGGCAACGCCGGCAATTTGCCTGGGGGATGCCGTGAATGGGCTGAAATTTCTCGCGATTATTGTCGCTACGCTGATGCTTGTTCTGGCGGGACGGGTTCCGGCCACCTCGGCCCAGGACGTTGCTTCGCCCGCCACGATCGACGACGACGCTTTCGCGCCCCCGCCCGAGACCGAGACGTTCCGTCTTTGGGGCAACCGGGCGCCGGGTGCAGCGAGCGACGACGTGGCGGAAACGCCGACCCTGAGAATCGTGCGGCCGCCCGAAGGCTGGTCGAACGGCACCGCCGTCATCATCGCCCCGGGTGGGGCGTATGCCAGCCTGGCGCAGGCGCAGGAGGGCACGGAACCGGCCGCCTGGTTCGCCTCGCGCGGGGTCACGGCGTTCATCCTGACTTACCGGGTTGGCAAGAGCGGCCGGCTGCCGCTGCCCCTGCTCGACGGGGCCCGCGCCGTCCGCTTCGTTCGCACGCACGCCGACGACTTCGGCATCGATGCGTCGCGCATCGGCATGCTGGGCTTTTCCGCCGGCGGGCATCTTGCGGCAACCACCGCCGCCGATGCCAACGACGGACAGGCCAACGCCATCGACGAGATCGACAAGGCGAGCGATCGGCTGGACTTCCTGATCCTGGCCTATCCCTGGCTCGAAGGCCCCAAGCTCAACGCCAAGGGGCAATCGGACTACTGCGTGTATTCGACGTTTCTCATCGGCGGGCGGTGCGATCCGCAGCTCTATGCCAGCTATCTGCCGCTCGACGACGTCAGCAGCGCCATGCCGCCCACGTTCCTGTTCACCACGGACGAGGACACGATCGTGCCGGCCGACAGCGTCATGCGCTTCTACGACGCACTGCGCGTGAACAAGGTGCCAGCCGAGATCCACATCTTCGAGGCGGGGCAGCACGGCAGCGGCATGGGCGGATCGAACCGGGCGCTGTCGCAATGGCCCCAACTGCTTCAGGAGTGGATGCGCAATCGCGGCCTGCTCCCCGACCCGCAGCCGGGGGACAGCCGGCCTTAGTTCCCCAGCGGCACCGGATCGCCGATGAACGTGACGGTCTGGCAGGCGATACCCACCTTCGCCATGCGGCCGCACAGTTCCTGCGCATCCGCCTCGGACGCGATGGGGCCGGCGACGAGCCGCCTGCCGCTTCCCCCCTCGACATGGCCGAGGATCGGTCCCAGCCCCAGCAGCAGGGTGCCGACCTTGCCGGTCATTCCCTGCCAGTCCGCCTTTGCCTCGTCGGCATCGATCGGCGGCCCGAGGGCGACCCCGAAAGAGGCTGCGTCGGGCGCGACATCGGCGGACAGCGGTTTGGGCATGGCCTGCTCCCTGGTTACCGGCGCGGGGCCGGCCGCCCCCGGGAGGGGAGACGTCATGACGCTCACGGTGCCGCCATCGGCGTCGAAACTCCTGGCGGTCGAGCCCGTCGAGGCGGTCACCGTGGTCGGGTCGACACCCGACCCATTGTTGAGAGATTCCAGGATCTTGGGGACGGTCAGCTCAAGTGCACCCACACGTCGCGTGACCTCGCCGCCTGCCTGCTCGTTGACCATGAAGCGCTGCACGAGAACGGTATTTTCCTGCCGAAGCTCGGCCGCCTGCGTGGTCAGCGCGTCGACCTCGCCGCGCAGTTGGTTGAGGGTCGCGCCTCCCAGCCGCGAGGCATGCAGGCCGCCAAAGACAGCGTCCGGGATCAGCGCCGACAGGTTCGCCCCGAGGACGGCAACGCCCCAGGTCGCCAGCGCAAAGACCCCCCAGAACGTCACATCCCGCGCCTGGAATTGGTCGCTCGCCTTGGCCAAATCCAAAACCCCGCAAAGCCGCTCGAATCGCGGCACTTTGGGCTAGTTTACCATCGCGGCGATGTAATGGATTCCCAACACGTTGCTGCCATACAATCCGGGCAATTCAGGCGTGGATAAAGGGGCGGGCATGGCAGAGTTGTTGTCGATCATCCTGGCGGCGGGCGAGGGCACCCGCATGCGATCGGCAATGCCAAAGGTCCTGCATCCGGTCGGCGGGCTTTCCATGGTCGGGCACGCGGTCCGCGCCGCACGGTCGGCGGGATCCAACCGCATTGCCGTGGTGGTCGGTCCAGGCCACGAGGCCGTCAGCGCCGCCGTCGCGGCGCAGGATCCGCGGGCCTCCGTCTTCACGCAGCTCGAGCGCCTGGGAACCGGGCACGCGGTCAAGCAGGCGCGGGCAGCGTTCGATGCCGGCAACGGCAACGTCATCGTTCTTTATGCCGACACTCCCCTCGTGACCCCGGCCACCGTCGCCTCGATCGTCGCCAAGCTCGATGCCGGCGCCGATATCGTCGTCGTCGGGTTCGAGCCCACCGATCCCACCGGCTATGGTCGCCTGCTCACCGAAGGCAGTCGGCTGATGGCCATCCGCGAGCACAAGGATGCGAGCGAGGACGAGCGGCGCATCGGCCTGGTCAATTCCGGGATAATGGGCTTCAAGAGCGCCGTTCTGGCCAGCGTCATCGACCGCATCGACAACAAGAACGCCAAGGGCGAGTTTTACCTCACGGACGCAATCGAGCTTGCCAATGCCGACAAGCGCAAGGTCGAATACACCGTGACCGACGCCAACGAAGTCATCGGCGTTGACGATCGGAGCAAACTCGCCAAGGCCGAAGCGCAGTTTCAGGAGTTGCGCCGCGACGATTTCATGAAGGCCGGCGTTACGCTCAAGGATCCGGGCAGCGTTTACTTCTCCTACGATACCGAGATCGGTCGAGACGTGACGATCTTTCCGAACGTGGTGTTCGGGCCGGGCGTCAAGATTGCCGACAATGTCGAAATTCGCGCCTTCTGCGACATCGAGGACGTCAAGATCGGAAGCGGGGCGACGATCGGGCCGTTCGCCCGCATCCGTGGTGGGGCGGAGCTCGGTGCCGACGTGCACCTGGGCAATTTCGTCGAGGTCAAGAAGTCAAAGATCGGCGCCGGCACCAAGGCCGGGCACCTGAGCTATCTGGGCGATGCGGTGATCGGCGAAAAGACCAATATCGGCGCCGGCACGATCACCTGCAACTACGACGGCGTGAACAAGGATGTGACGGCCATCGGCTCGAACGTCTTCATCGGGTCGAACGCGTCGCTGGTCGCGCCGGTGACCATTGGCGATGGTGCTTACACGGCCTCGGGCAGCGTGATCACCGAGGACGTCCCTGCCGGGGCCGTTGCCTTCGGGCGGGCGCGGCAGGAGAACAAGCCGGGCTATGCGCAGACGCTTCGCGACAAGGCCCTCGCGAGGAAGGCGGCCAAGCAGGCCGGGAAGGGGAAAGCCTGATGTGCGGGATTGTGGGGATCATCGGCGTCGAGCCGGTTGCGCCGCGTCTGGTCGATGCGCTCAAGCGCCTCGAATATCGCGGCTATGACAGCGCGGGGGTGGCGACGCTGGAGCACGGCTCGATCGCCCGCCGCCGCGCCGAGGGCAAGCTGGGCAACCTCGCCAGCAAGCTCGGCATGGAACCGCTGGACGGAAAGATCGGCATCGCCCATACGCGCTGGGCGACGCACGGCGCGCCCACCGAAGCCAACGCGCATCCACATGCGACCGACAAGGTCGCCATCGTCCACAATGGCATCATTGAAAATTTCCGCGAGCTCCTCGAGGACCTGGCCAAGGACGGCTATCTGCCCAAGACGCAGACCGATACCGAGTCCGTCGCGCTGTGGGTCACGCGCGAGATCGATCGTGGCCTCGACCCTGAGATGGCAGTCGGCCGGACGCTGAAACTGCTGCGTGGCGCTTTCGCGCTCGCTTTCATGTTCAAGGGCCACGACAAGCTGCTGATCGCCGCCCGGCACGGTGCGCCGCTGGCGGTGGGCTACGGCGAGACCGAAATGTATCTGGGCTCCGATGCCATGGCGCTGGCGCCGTTTACGTCGCGCCTCAGCTATCTGCTCGACGGCGACTGGGCGGTGATTACCCCCAAGGGCGTCACCATTCGGGACGGGTCCGACGCCATCGTGCGCCGGGAGACGCTGGTGTCGCAGGCCTCGGCACTTCTGGTCGACAAGGGCAACTATCGCCACTTCATGGCCAAGGAAATCTACGAGCAGCCCGAGACCATCTCGCACACGCTCAGCCACTATGTGGACATGGGGGCCGAGAAGGTCGCGCTACGCGAGGTGCTTCCCTTCGACTTCAAGTCGCTCAGCCGACTGACCGTCTCAGCCTGTGGAACGGCGTATTATGCAGGACTGATCGCGAAGTACTGGTTCGAGCGCTACGCCCGCCTGCCGGTCGATGTCGATGTCGCCTCCGAATTCCGCTATCGCGAACCGCCGGTCGAAAAGGGGAGCGCCGCGCTCTTCATCTCGCAGTCGGGCGAGACGGCCGACACGCTGGCTGCGTTGCGCTATTGCGCCAGGGAGGGCCAGCATGTGGTCAGCCTGCTCAACGTGCCGGAGTCGACCATCGGGCGCGAAAGCGAAGTCGTCTTCCCAACCCTGTGCGGGCCGGAAATCGGTGTCGCCTCGACCAAGGCGCTGACGGCGCAGCTCACGGCGCTGGCGAGCCTCGTGATCGCGGCGGGCGTCGCCCGCGGCACCATTGATCGTGCCAAGGAGCGGGAACTGGTCCGCGCGTTGGTCGAACTTCCGGCTGCAGTCAGCGAGGCTCTCGGTACGGAAGCGCAGGTCGAAAAGATCGCCAAGGGGCTGAGCAAGGCGAAAGACGTGCTGTATCTGGGCCGCGGGCAGATGTTCCCCGTCGCCATGGAAGGGGCACTGAAGCTCAAGGAGATCAGCTACATCCACGCCGAGGGCTATGCCGCCGGCGAGCTGAAGCATGGCCCGATCGCGCTGGTGGACGAGACGATGCCGGTTATCGTCGTCGCACCGTCGGACGACCTCCAGGAGAAGACCCTCAGCAACATGCAGGAGGTGGCGGCGCGCGGTGGCCAGATCATCCTGGTGACGGATGAAGAGGGCAAGTCCCGCATCGGCCACGGGGTTGCCGAGACCATTGTGATCCCGAAGGTCGCAAGCTTCGTCGCCCCGATCCTGGCGCTGATCCCCGTGCAGCTACTGGCCTACCACACGGCGGTGTTCATGGGCACCGACGTCGACCAGCCGCGCAATCTCGCCAAGTCCGTCACCGTCGAGTAGCTGGACAACCCCCGATGGGCGTGCGAACTGCCGGCCATCATGAGTTCACCGCCCGTCGCCATCATCCCGCCCGACCATCCGCTGGTCGGGCGCATCACGCCGCCCGGCTCGAAGTCGATCACCAACCGGGCGCTGCTGCTCGCCGCGCTGGCCAAGGGCACCAGCCATCTGACGGGCGCGCTCAAGAGCAAGGACACGTCGCTGATGGCAGCGGCGCTGCGCCAGATGGGCGTGGGCGTCGACGAGCCGGACGCCACGAGCTTCGTGGTCAGGAGTGCAGGCTTCCTCGCCGCCCCGGCTGAACCACTGTTCCTGGGCAATGCCGGCACCGCGGTGCGGTTTCTGACGGCCGCCGTAGCACTCGTCGATGGCGTGGTGGTCGTGGACGGCGACGAAGCGATGCGCAAGCGGCCGATCGGCCCGCTGGTGACCGCATTGCGCTCCCTCGGGATCGCGGCCAGCGCGCCGACCGGATGCCCGCCGGTCATGATCGAGGGCCGCGGCCATTTCGGCGCCGGGCGGGTCGAGATCGATGGCGGGCTCTCCAGCCAGTACGTGTCTGCCCTGCTGATGGCGGCGCCGTTCGGCGAAGGCGCCATCGACGTGGCGCTGACGGGCAAGGATCTCGACGCCCGCGGTTATGTCGATCTGACGGTTGCCGCCATGTCCGCGTTCGGGGCGAGCGTCACGGCGATCGACCAGACGACCTGGCGCGTCGCCCCGACGAAATACCAGGCCGCCGATTTCCGGATCGAACCGGACGCGTCGGCTGCGACCTATCTATGGGCGGCATCGGCGCTGACGGGCGGCAATATCGATCTGGGCGTGCCGATGGACGCGTTCACGCAGCCGGACGCCAAAGCCGCCGAGTTCATCCGGATGTTCCCGAGGATGCCGGCAGTGATCGACGGCTCGCAGATGCAGGACGCCGTTCCAACGCTGGCAGTCCTGGCGGCGTTCAACGACACACCCGTGCGCTTCGTGGGCATTTCGAACCTCAGGGTCAAGGAGTGCGATCGGATCACGGCGTTATCAACCGAGCTCAGTCGCATCCAGCCGGGCCTCGCCCGCGAGGAGGGCGACGACCTGGTCGTGTCGAGCGATCCACGGCTGCGCGATCAGGCCCGACGCAACGCGGTGACCCGCATCGAGACCTATGAGGATCACCGCATCGCAATGAGCTTTGCGCTCGCGGGCCTCAAGATCGGCGGCGTCACGATTCTCGATCCCGACTGCGTGGGAAAGACCTACCCCGGCTATTGGGATGCGTTGCGCTCGCTCGGCGTAAGGGTCACGCCAACCGCCTAGGCGGCCTGGGTCGCTTTCTCGTCACCGCGCAACTCGGTTTCGCTCAGCACGCGGTTGCGTCCGGCGTGCTTGGCGGCATAGAGGCAGCGATCGGCGCGTTCGATGAGCGAGGAGGGCGTGTCGCCACCCTTGTACATGGCCACCCCGAACGATGCGGTAATGCGGCCGAGCTTCTCGTTGGTCGAGCGCTTCAGCAATTCCTTGGCCTGTACGGCGCGGCGGATATTGTCGGCGACGATCACCGCGCCCTCGAGATCGGTCTCGGGCAGGATGGCCGCGAATTCCTCGCCGCCATAGCGGGCGGCCATATCCTTGCCCTTGATGTTGGACTTGAGCGTCATCGCCACCAGCCGCAGCACCTGGTCGCCGGTCTGATGTCCCCAGGTATCGTTGAAGCGCTTGAAGTGATCGATGTCGACCAGCATCAGGCAGAACTGGGTGCCGTTCTCGGCATCGGCAAAGGCCTTGAGCATGCCTTCGTCGAAAGACTTGCGGTTGAAGATTTTGGTCAGCGGATCGAGCATCGACTCGCGGCGGACCTCGTCGAGGTCGCGCTGAAGAGCCGAGATATCGTCACGCGAGGCCTCGAGCTTTTGCTCCAGCTGCTGGTTGGCATCCTGCATGCGGCGGGTTTCGCCGAGGAGCCGCTGCGCCAGCCGGCGCAGCTCGGCCTCATTCATGTCGGCGTGGCCGAGATCGCCGCTGGCGGCCTGCAGCGTGCCGGAATAGGCATTGGCTGTCGCCATTGCGGTATCGATGGCGTCGTGCACCGCCTCGATGCGCGTCGCCATCCGTTCGGAAACGTTGGAAATGCGCTCGTTGGCGTCCTGGGCCTTCAGAAACTCATTGTAGAGACGTTCGGCCAGCTCGACCGTCGCGGTGCCGTCGCGAAAGATCTGATTGATCCGCTGGTTGAGGGACGGATTGACACCGGTGGCGTAGGTGTACAGCAGCTCGTAGAACTGCGGATACGGTGGAATCTGCCCTCGCTTAAGCAGATCCATCGCCGAGTTCGCGTAACCCAGGGCACGCCTGAATTCCTGTTCCGACACTGTGCCCCCGAGGTCTTCTGACCCTTTTAGTAATCCCGCGTAGTTTTCCGGTGAGTCAATTAAGGTGCGGTAAAAGTCGCCACTCGGGCGACTGAAATACCGCGAAGTTGATCTGATCGCACCTGCTTGCGTGCGCTTTGCCGATAAACAACCGTTTCAACCACGGAATTACCGTGCGCCGGTTGGTCGCAACAAAAAGGCGGGAACTGGTCCGTCCGAGCCGAAGGGCGAATGACCGCCAGCGGCTGGGGTGGAGCGGGCCGGTCGCGGGGTGTGGCGCTCCGGAGCAGGCTTGCGCGGCTCGTGGTCAGTCGGCTTGCTGGCTTTGGCTACCGGCTCCGGCTTGGCAACGTGCTCGGCCTTCGGGGTCTCGCGCTTGTGCTCGCCGCGGTGGCGCTCGCGGCGCGGGCGCCGTTCGCTCGGTTCGGGAGCCGCATCCTCGGGGTCTGTGCTCCCCGTAGCTTCGACCTTACTCACCGGGATGTCGCGCTGGATCAGCTTGACGATCGCGTCGACATACTTGCCGTCGGACGGGGTTGCCAAGGTAATCGAGGTGCCCGAGCGCCCGGCGCGACCGGTGCGACCGATACGGTGGACATAGTCCTCGGCATGCGTTGGGACGTCGAAGTTGATGACGTGGCTCACCGCGGGGATATCGAGGCCGCGGGCGGCGACATCGCTGGCGATCAGCAGTTGCAGCTTGTCGGTCTTGAAGGAGTCCAGCGTCTCGGTGCGGCTCTTCTGGTCCATGTCGCCGTGCAGGCCGTTGGCTGAGAAGCCGTGCCGCTGCAGGGAGCGGGCGAGGGTCGCTACGTCGCGCTTGCGGTTGCAAAAAATGATCGCGTTCTTGAGGTCCTTTTCGCCGCGGATGATCGCGCGCAAAGCGGCGCGTTTTTCTTCCGGCTTGTTGGATACCCTGACCAGCTTCTGGTCGATCGTCTCGGCGGTGGAGTTCTGCCGGGCAACTTCGACCTTCACCGGGTCGCGCAGGAAGCGATTGGTCAGCTTCTGGATTTCGGGCGGCATGGTCGCCGAAAAGAACAGGGTCTGGCGACGGGCCGGAAGGAGCCCGCAGATCCGCTCGATGTCGGGGATGAAGCCCATGTCGAGCATGCGGTCGGCCTCGTCGATCACGAGAATATCGACGCCGTTCAGGAGGATACGCCCGCGCTCGAACTGGTCCAGCATGCGGCCCGGCGTCGCGATGAGGACGTCAGCGCCCCGGTCGAGCACACGGTTCTGGTCCTCAAAGCTGACGCCGCCAATGAGCAGCGCCATAGTGAGCCGGTGGTTCTTGCCGTATTTCTCGAAGTTCTCGGCGACCTGGGCGGCGAGTTCGCGCGTCGGCTCGAGGATCAGCGTGCGTGGCATGCGCGCCCGCGCGCGGCCGCTTTCGAGCAGGGTCAGCATCGGCAAGACGAAAGACGCCGTCTTGCCGGTTCCGGTCTGCGCAATGCCGATCAGGTCCTTGCGGTCTAGGACAAGGGGGATCGCCTGCGCCTGAATATCGGTGGGCTTGGTGTACCCCGCGGCTGCAACCGCGTCAGTGACCTTGGCGCTAAGGCCGAGCCCGGAGAAGTCTTCGTGCAATGTGTTCGTCCACTCGAGAGTTGGGAGGGCCGGCGTTGAGACCCCTGCGGGCCGAGCGGCGGAGTGGTTCCCGACGGGCCGGGAACATAGAGGGAATCACTTGTGAGTCAACGGGATTCCCTAGGGTTTGCTTAATGTGGGAACGCGACAGTCAGATGTCGAGGGTCGTCACGAACGCGGCGTTCTCCTGGATGAACTCGAACCGCGCTTCCGGTTTCGACCCCATGAGGCGGTCCACCGACGTCTTGGTGTCGTCCCGATCCTGCAGGATGCGGACCTGCAGGAGCGAGCGGGTTTTCTTGTCCATCGTGGTCTCGCGCAGATGGACGTAAGGCATCTCGCCGAGTCCCTTGAACCGCGTGATGTCGGGCTTCTTGCTCTTGAATTCGGTCTCCAACAAGGCGTCGCGATGTGCATCGCTCATGGCGTAGGCGACCTTGGTCCCCGAGCTCAGCCGGAACAAGGGGGGCATGGCGAGGTAGAGATGGCCGTCATCGATGAGCTTTGGCATCTCCTGGAAGAAGAAGGTCATCAGCAAGGAGGCGATGTGGGCGCCATCGACGTCGGCATCGGTCATCAGGATGATCTTGTCGTAGCGCAGGTCTTCCTCGCGATAGCGCTCGCGTGTGCCGCAGCCGAGGGCCTGGATCAGGTCGGAGATCTGCTGGTTGGCGGCGAGCTTGTCGCGCGTAGCGCCGGCGACGTTGAGCACCTTGCCGCGGAGCGGCAGGATCGCCTGGCTCGCCCGGTCGCGCGCCTGCTTGGCACTGCCGCCGGCGCTGTCGCCTTCGACGATGAAGATCTCGGCGCCCTGGGCGGCCGACTGCGTGCAGTCCGCCAGCTTGCCGGGCAGGCGGAGCTTACGGGTCGCCGACTGGCGGTCGATCTCCTTTTCCTTCTTGCGCCGCAGGCGCTCCTCGGCGCGCTCGATCGTCCAGTCGAGGAGCTTGTTGGCCTGCTGCGGCGAGGCGGCGAGCCAATGGTCGAAGGCATCGCGCAGGGCGGTGTCGACGATCCGGGTCGCCTCGGCGGAGCTCAGCCTGTCCTTGGTCTGCCCGACGAATTCGGGTTCGCGGACGAATACCGAAAGCATGGCCGAGCACTGAACGAGGATATCGTCCGCCGTTATGTTGGCAGCGCGTTTCTCGCCCTTGAGCTCGGCGTAGGAGCGGATGCCGCGGAGCAGGGCGGTTCGCAGTCCCTGCTCGTGCGTGCCGCCCTCGGAGGTGGGAATCGTGTTGCAATAGGATTGCACGAAGCCGTCGGCGAGGTTCCAGCTGATGGCCCATTCGACCGCGCCGTTGCTGCCGGCCTTGCCAACCAGTCCGGAGAAAATGTCGTCGACGATGCGCTGCTCGCCCTCGATCCGTGACGCCAGGAAATCGCGGAGCCCGCCGGGGAAATGGAAGCTGGCCTTCTCCGGGACGTCGTCCTTGGCGAGTTCGGGATCGCAGGACCAGCGGATCTCGACGCCTCCGAACAGGTACGCCTTGGCGCGCGTCATCTTGAACAGGCGTGTTGCAGAGAAGCGTGCGTCCTTGAAGATCTGGGGGTCGGGATGGAAGCGCTGCGTGGTGCCGCGGCGGTTCTGCACCTTGCCCACTTCGATGACCTTGCTGGTCGGCTTGCCGCGCGAGTAGCTCTGCCGATAGAGGACGCCGTTGCGGGCGACCTCGGTGATGAGCTCGTCGCTCAAGGCGTTCACTACGGAAACGCCGACGCCGTGCAGCCCACCCGAGGTTTCGTAGGCCTTGGAGTCGAACTTGCCGCCGGCATGCAGCGTCGTCATGACGATTTCGAGCGTCGACTGCTTGGGGAACTTGGGGTGGTTCTCGACGGGGATGCCGCGGCCGTTGTCGGTTACCGTGAGGTAGCCGTCGGTGCCGAAGTGGACCTCGATGCGCGAGGCGTGGCCGGCGATAGCTTCGTCCATCGAGTTGTCGATGACCTCAGCGAAGAGGTGATGCAGCGCATTGACGTCGGTGCCGCCGATATACATTCCGGGGCGGCGGCGCACCGGCTCCAGCCCCTGAAGGACCTCGATGTCGGCTGCGGAGTAGGAGGAGGAATGGGCTGTCGCCCGCTCGTCAGTCTTGCGCTTGGGGGAGGAAGGCGGCGCGTCGCCGAAAAGGTCGTCCTTGGGGGGCATTTCGGTCCAGTGAGTCGAATCGCAGCGGTGGTTTTAGCATGAGGCAGGCCCGGTGGTTGCTGCTCTGTTCACGTCCGCGTTGCGATCACGGGTGGTTGAACCCCGAGTGACCGGCACCGTTCGGCTCGGTTCAGATGGCCGGAAATAGGGTCCCCTGGAGTTTGAGGGTGTTCACAGCCGCGCAACGCGGCCCTCGGTGCTGCCAATATGAACGGCAGATGAACAAGGTGGTATATTTTTGTTCACCGCCGCAACAATAGGGTCAACTCAACGCTTCTAATGTCAGCGGCGCTAGACCCCACCAAGGAGACCTTCATGACCCTCATGTCCACCGTCAAGGCCGGCGTTCTGGCTGCCGCGCTCAGCGTCGGCGCTTTTGCGGCCCCCGCCATGGCCGCCCCACCGACCCCCAATTTCGGCTTCTCGTTCAACTTCGGGAACGGCGGCGGCCCAGGCATGTATTTCAACTTCAACGGCAACCCGAAGTACGCCTGCCTGTCCGACAAGCAGATCTTCTGGCAGCTGCAGAGCTACGGCTTCAAGAAGATCCAGATCGTGAAGTCGAAGGGCTACTATGTGATCGCCGTCGCCCGCTACCAGGGTCAGTGGTGGCAGATCGCCATCAACCGCTGCACCGGCAAGATCAAGAAGGCTCCGCTGTACGGTTACAACGGCTTCGGCAACAACTACGGGAACGGGATCACGCTGCAGTTCGGCTTCTAAGGCTGCAGACTCCCATATTGCATCCCGGTCCGCGCGAGCGGGCCGGGATTTCCTTTTTCTGTAAGTAGTTAGCCGGAACGATGCTCCAAATCGGCGCACCCGATTAACCAATGTTTGGGGTCTTCTAAGCACTTCCGTAACCTTGCCCTGATAGAACGCCGTCATACGGTTTTTGTGTCTGGAGTAGCCGTATGCGTG
>Ga0207657_10005233_pt1 | contig 13591 bp, 14 predicted proteins | sample KBSC33metaG_FD_184316 | JGI IMG/M metagenome (GOLD analysis project Ga0207657, IMG submission 184316) | Corn rhizosphere microbial communities from Kellogg Biological Station, Michigan, USA - KBS C3-3 metaG (SPAdes) (version 2) | ecosystem: Host-associated > Plants > Roots > Rhizosphere > Soil ... | reverse complement strand
CGGTGCAGGACCTTTCCACGCCTGATCCCGGCATCCGCGGCGGAATACCGGGTTCGCATCCACGCGGCGGCGATTACATGACGAACCGTTATCCGAATTGGGCCGCCAAGTTCTTCATGGATGCACTGATGTTGCAGTTGCAGGCGGCCTGAAGCCATGCGCGATATCGTCCTCGCCCTTTTCATTTTCGGGACGATTCCCTTCATCCTGTCGCGCCCGTACATCGGACTGCTGGTGTGGTCGTGGCTGGGGTATATGAACCCCAACCGGCTGTGTTACGGGTTCGCTGTCACCTTCCCTTGGGTGCAATTGGTCGCGGTTGTCACGTTGCTGAGCTTCGTGATTAGCAAAGAGTCTAAGAAGGTTCCGTGGTCGGTTGTTGGCCTGCTATTGGCGATGTTCCTGCTGTGGACTGGGATTTCTACGTACTATGCAGCAGTGCCGGATTCAGCATGGAAAGCATGGCTGGAGTTCGTCAAGATTCTTGTGATGGTGTTCGTCACCCTGATGCTGGTAGATACCCGTCAACGAATGGACTGGTTAATATGGGTGATTGTTGCATCGCTTGGCTTCTACGGATTTAAAGGCGGAATCTTTACTATCTTGAAGGGCGGTAACTATCACGTATTTGGTCCACCGGCGAGCTTTATTGCCGACAACAACGCGCTCGCCCTCGCCCTCTGTATGACCTTGCCGCTGATGCGGTACCTTCAACTCCATACATCCCACAAGTGGGTACGGGCCGTCCTATGGGGACTCATGGTCCTCACTTGCGTTACCGTGCTCGGCACATATTCCCGCGGCGGGCTAATTGCTTTGGCGGTTGCTCTGGGGGCGCTGTTCCTGAAGAGCCGGCGCCGATTGGCAGTTGTCTTGGTAGCCGCGGCGATCGTCTTCGCGGCTTACCATTTCATGCCGTCGCAATGGAAAGAGCGAATGGGTACCTTGCAACACGCCGAGCAAACTGATTCAGGGTCGACTCGCATCGAATCGTACAAATTTGCGGTCAATGTCGCTTTGCATCATCCGCTTTTAGGAGGTGGGTTCAACGTCTACCAAAGCTCTTCTGCTTGGACAAGCTATGCACCGGCTGACTCGATTCCTCGCGCGATACACAGTATCTACTTCCGCGTACTGGGAGAACAAGGATTTGTGGGGCTTGCATTGTTCTTGGCATTGCTTTTTGCAAGCTGGAGAAACTGCAGCAGGGCCAGAAAACTAACGCGCGGAAACGAGGAGATGAAGTGGGCGTTTGATTTGGCGTCGATGTTGCAGGTAGCCCTTGTTGCATATATGACGGCTGGGGCATTCCTGCCGATGAGCTATTTTGACCTGAGTTATCAGCTTATGGCGTTATCGGTCGTCTTGTCCGCGCATTGCGTTTGGCAAATCCGCCGCCACGAGTCGCCGGCAACCGGGGCTACGTCCTTGTCGGTAGCCTTGCCTCGAAGGTCGGCGGCAGGCTAAGGGCACGATATGGGAAAGGCTGTCTTGATGATTGCGTTCCATTTCCCGCCCGCGGCCATGGGAAGTGGACATCTCCGCACTGTCGGTTTTGCTCGGCATCTCCCGGCTTTGGGATGGGACCCCATGATCTTGTCGGCGCGGGAAATTGCCTACTCCCGCACTGCTCCGCTGAGGAGTGACAGTGTTCCCGAAGGTTGTGTCGTGTCGCGCAGTTTCGGGCTTGATGCTCGCCGACATTTTGGCATTGCGGGAAAGTACCCAGGATTTTTGGCACAGCCGGATCGCTGGATTACATGGTGGCCCGCCGCAGTCCTGCAGGGATTGAGGATGATCCGTCATCATAATGTACGCGCAATTTGGTCGACCTATCCCATCATGACGGCCCATTGTATTGCGCGGACCCTTAGCCGCATCACGAAGGTACCGTGGGTTGCGGATTTTCGAGATCCTGTTACGTCTTCAGTATCCTCGGAAAATCCGCATGCCTTGGCATCCCAGCATCGCTGGGAGCCACGAGTTCTGCAAACTGCCGCGCGCTCGGTCTTCACTACGCGGGGTGCCCTGCTTGATTATGCACACCGTTATCCGGAAATGTATCGGCAAGATCGTTTGGTCGTTATCCAGAACGGTTACGACGACAAAGCATTCAGCGACCTTCCAGATGCGGGACGGCCGTTGACGGAAAGGCCATTGGTTCTTGTCCATAGTGGCCTGTTGTATCCAGAAGGTCGAAATCCAGTGCCTTTCTTTTTCGCGCTCGCGAATCTCAAGAGGGCAGGGGTCATCGATGCCGAGCGTCTCAGGGTGGTACTTCGGGCAAGCGGGTCAGAGTCAGAATATCGTAGCGAGTTGCGTCGTTTCGGAATCGAGGACATTGTGACGCTCGCCCCGCAGGTTTCTAATCGCGACGCGTTGATCGAGCAAGCGGGCGCTGACGCCCTGCTACTTTTCCAAGGCGAGAAATACGATCGGCAAATCCCGGCAAAAGTTTACGAATACCTAAAAATCGGTCACCCCATTTTCGCGCTCGTGGGGCAGTGCGGAGACACTGCGGCGCTACTGCGCGAAAGTGGTGGAGCAGAGTTGGTTCCTCCCGACGATATTGCACAGATCGAGCAGCGCCTCGCCACTTTCATAGAAAATGTACGCAGCGGCTGTGCATCTACCGCTAAGCCCGACGACGTAGTCCGATACTCTAGGCGGTCAGGAGCCTCATTGCTGGCAAGTTTATTGGATGAAGTCGCATGTTGATCTGTTACTGCTGCGTGATTGCGTTGCGATTGGAAGCATTTAATACCGAAAACCTTCCTATGGCGCGTTGAGGCAAAAAGCTGATGAACAGATTCTCGGAAATCTTGCGCGTGTGCAGGATGCGCGCAGCAGAAGGGAACTTGGGAACTTGGCGCCAACTGGGAGAGATGGTGATCCTGCGAATGCTGCGTGGTGTCGGCCCTGGCTATTACCATACAGCGGGGTTCTGGCGTCGCGATCTCGGGTGGAGTGACAAAACCGGCCAGCTCAGCGCGAGCGAATATCGGCGCCTTGTTGCTCGCCTGAACCCGTTGCAATACCGCAAGCTCTCTCAGAACAAAATTCCCGAGAAGGCCATTCTTACTTTGTTCGGGATCCCGACGCCTCGGTTTCTCGGGCGTCTGCAAGCACAGATCGGGGCTGATTTCGCAGGGCGGCCTCTGCGCACGCCCGAGGACTTGGAGAGACTGATACAAGATTGCGCAACGGCGCGGATGGTCTTCAAACATCCGGAGGGTTGGGGCGGAAAGGGCGTCCACGTTCCGACAATCGAGCGGTCATCTACCATGTTTCGGGAGCCGGGCACCAGCGAAGCCGTTGGCGTGTACGAGTACTGCAACGCGACATTGGAGCTCGCCCACGGCGGAGATTGGATCGTTGAAGAATACTTCAGTCAGCACCCAGTGCTGATGTCGCTCAATCCCGGCAGTGTCAACACAGTGCGGATATGGGTTCTCGATCGAGGGCCAGCGGGACATCAGGTTCTTACGGCCTATCTACGTATCGGAAGAGCCAACATGTTTGTCGATAATGCTTCCAGTGGCGGCATAGTCGCCGCGATCGATTTGGAATCGGGGCAACTTCATGCTGGCCAAGATGCACATGCCGAGCACAAATGCTATCCCCACCATCCTGATCACGAGGCAAGGATAGAGGGCGTGATGCTGCCGCATTGGCAGCTCGTTCGGGAGATTGCAGAGCGTACTGTCTCGGTGTTCCCCGGTGTAAGGTTTGCCGGACTCGATGTTGCAATTGGAGAGTCGGGTCCAAGCGTGCTGGAACTCAACGTCAGTCCCGATCGGGAAGGAGCTGCATTTACGGGGTTCCGGAACCGATCAATGCTGGAAGAGTAATGTTTCGATTGCCAGGTGACCATTTGCCTGATATATGCAGCGCGGACATCAGGTGATTGCCGAGTCCACGCTGGTACGCCACCTGAATCATCTCGATGCAATAATCATCGTTGGCTTCCACCAGCAACACCTCATCTTCGGTGACTGCGATATCCCAGCCCACAGTCTGCAACTTGGGCAAGCTGCTATGGGCTTTTAGCGCCAAATCGCGAACTTTGGACCAGCACGGGAACACTGCGCCACGGATTTTTCTTCCAGTATCCGGGTGGATACTGGTTGCTCTAATTACCGGCCACTCAGCTTGCGCCGATCCCCAAGCGTCGGAAAGTACGCCCGTGTCCTTGTCGACTGCGGCAATCAGATTCCCCGACATTGATTTCGAAAAATTGTCCGTGATGCTGTTGCCAACCGGCAAGCGAACACAGGAGTATAAAATTTGCGGCGCACCGTCGGCCATTGCCGTCACGATCTGGGCAGTAGGTAGCGCATTCGCAGAGGAGATATTCGACAAGTCGGAGTGAGGCTGAATGCGTGGCTGCAGGAGCAATACGCTGCCACCCCGTTTGGCTTGTTCCTGGGCGTAGGTGTAAAGGTCGCTCACCGAACCACTTTTCTCGGGCTGGCCGAACACTAATTGATGGCTTTTCTGTCTTATCAGAAATGTGCCCGTTCCGTGTGCTCCGTCGATCGGCTTGGCAAAAATTTCCGCGGGGGCGTTCGCTAGCGCGTTTTCCAGGCTGTCAACGTCTGGTACGCAAATAAGCGGACAGTCGGGAGAGACTCGAGGATACCGGCCGAATATGCAAATGATGGGCGGGTGGGGATGTCTCGGGCAATACAATGCTGGTAAAACCTAACCTTGTCTTTTACCAGGTCATGGAGTTCGTCGGGAACGCGGTTCTTGACCACGTATGTGGAAAATTGCTGATTCCTTATGTAGCTTCCCCATTCAGACCACGACGTGTCCGCGAACCCTGAATAATGAGTAGTGAAGCGGCCCCATGTCATACTTGAAGCGGGAATAAAGTAGCCCTCCAAGCAGTCGCAGTCCGCGCACCATCTCGCCGTTTGATCCGAATTTTATGCACTGAACGAAGTCTCTCAACATGGCGGCACTCCTATGCGGGAATAGGGTGATAAGCGAACCAGACCAGAATTCTGCTCGACGCAGAATGTCTATCATGCAGAAATTGTGAATGCCGTACAAGCGGGCGCCGCCGAGAAGCAAAAAGGCCCTTCTTCATTGATGGAGCGGCTCCATTCCGCCACGAGCCACTAACACAGGCGGGGCGCCGGTTGCTTAGCTTTCCACCTCTACATGCGAACTGAAAGTTTCCGGCGCTGTTGAAATCCACGGGTTCACAAGCCTATGGGCGTAGCATGTCCCTCACGAACCGATGCCACTGCAACCAGTACAGTCGCCGGTCACCCGGAAACAGCAAATCGGCGTGGATCATTGGGTTCAGAAAATCCATGGCAAACCGCATTGTTCCTGCCAATTTTGCGCCCCAACCGATCTCTTTGTCACGTATTAGCGATAACCAGAAGCCAAAGTCTCCGGGCACCGTATGCCTGACGATTACACCAAGCCTTTGAACGGGAGGAGGACCTGTAGGAGCGCCAAAGAATGCGTCAGCCTGTATTCGGGGCATGTCAACCCCCGAAAAGAGATCCAAATGAAGATATCCCCAGTACCGAGTATTAAATTCGATCAACCAGTATTCACCGGTCGACGGATCCCATTTGCACTCGACCATCGCGACGCCCTCCCATTTCAGTCGCTGCAACCATGCCAGCGCGCTGGTATGGAGGGGCTCGAGGCGGGATGACACCCTCAGTGACATCATTCCTCCTGTGTGGGGGTTCGTTCGCAGCCCCAACACGCCTGACGAGGCCAGCACTTCACCGTTCTTAAGGCAGAAGGCTGCTGCTGCCTTGCGGCCAGGGACAAAGCCTTGGACCAGGATGGCTTCGTATCGCTCCAGTTGGCACGCAATTTCGCTTTGAGCCTCTTCGGGAGCAGCAACTCGTTTGAGGAGAGCATCGCCCCGGCCAAGGCTGTATTTGATATCAGACTTCAAGTAGAGGGGAGCCCCCAGTTCCCGGAGTGCCTGAAGGGTGGGCAGCGGGTCACCTCGACGGATCACCAACGTTGGCGGCAGGTGTCTGGAGATATCGCTTTGTCCAGATATCGATTCCAGGTGCGCGATGGTGTCGATCTTGCTGAAGCCTCGATACACGATGGATGCATCCGGTGACAGGGGCATCAACGCGCTGAATGAGTCGAACTCCGGTGCTATCGCCTGAAGAAAGCCCTCGCTGGGAATAATGAGTGAAATCGATGCCCGTTGGATATAGCGACGGAGCCAAGAAATGAACACCGGATCGCCGTAGGGAGGGCAGGCGACCTTCGATGTCGCGAAATTCGAGCGCAGCCCCAGCGCATTGGCGTCGGCGTCACATGCATGAACTTGGTAGCCGGCGCGGCCTAGTGAGCGTATGACGGCAATTGCGCCGAGCGCATGCGCTTCCGGTACCAAGATCCGGTACTGCCGTCGCCATTGCCCTTCATCCTTCAATGGGTTTCTCACAGTTCCCCAGTACATGCAGCAGTGTACCAACGCGCGATAAAAGCGTCTCCGGACACTGCCGATCCCGAGTGACTCGGGACTTGGCCTCGATGGTTGGCGCGGCGATCCGACAGACTGCCAAACAGTTACACTTGTCGCCGGCGTTCTCCCGATGCCGTCTGTCACTCGCAACGAATAAGGTCGATGCGCGCAAAACTACTCATTTACCGCGTAGGCAAGATGCTGGGACTTTTTGCACTTGCCAGACGCCTTACCGCATCGCGCATCCGCATCTTGTGCTATCACGGCGCCGCTTTTGGGGACGAGGGTCGATACAACCCGCTGCTGTTCATTTCGCGCAATACATTCGAACGCAGGATGAACTGGCTGCAGAACGCAGGCTTCAACGTTATTCCCTTGGACGCTGCAATCGACGCGATGGATAGTAGGACGGTTGCTGGTCGCTTGCCGGTCGTGGTCACCTTCGATGATGGTTGGCATTCGACCGCGGCGCAACTCATCCCAATCATGGCTCAGCATGGCCTGCCGTCGACCTTGTACTTGTGCACCAGCCATTTCGAGGAAGGCTGGCCCGTACTTATGGTCACCGTGAACTACATGTTGTGGAAGAGCGGCCGCAAACGAGTCGATCTGCAAGGTTTCGGTGAACTCATCGACGGTACATACAGTCTTGATCAGGCTGCCGATCGCGACTTGCTTGTCGGGAGAAGCTGTCAGTGGCTGGGGCAGGCTCCCGCTACGAGGAGCGAGATTGTCGAAAGGGTACATGCTATCGCCAAATCATTAGGGCTTGGTCCCGATGACGTCGATCTCGCGAGTCATCGGTTCGATTATATGTCGCGCGAGGAACTCCTTTGCCTGCCGAATCTGCAGTGTGACGTGGAATTGCATGGGCACCGACATCTTTACCCAGCCGGAAATCCAACTGCTTTCGCGGCCGACATAGCCGCATGTCGGGCGGTAATCGTCGGCTTGGGTCTTCCTGAGCCTTGCCATTACTGTTATCCGTCTGGCTCTTTTGATAAGGAAGCGGAAGCCGTATTGAAAGGGTCTGGAGTGCGCTCGGCCACCACCTGCACCCCTGGGCTAATCGCTTCAACTAGTCGGTGCTCCCAGCCCTATTACCTGCCGAGATTCCTGGACGGGGATAGCATCAGTATGCTGGTGTTCGAAGCGGAAATGAGCGGCTTCGCGGACGTACTCCGTCGCCTACTGAGGCGATGAGAGGCAACTGCTGGCCTGAATGCGACGGAGCTGAATTTAGACTTATCTCGGCAACACTCTTCATACAATCTCGACTCAAACCAATTAATGAAATCCGCCAAGACCAGTGTTCGCAGGGCACTGTCCCTCTCCTTTACTCGAACCGGCGTCAACTTCGCATTCAACATTGCGACGGTGACGATTGTCAGTCGGCTTCTGACGCCGTCCGAGGTTGGTGTGTTTTCCGTGGCAGTTGCACTCGTTGCGCTGGTGCACATGCTGCGAGATTTTGGCGTGACAGAGTTCATCATCCAGGAGAAAAGCCTGAATGATGACCTAATCCGAACCGCATTCACGATCAATCTGACTATCGCGTGGGTTCTGGCTGTGTCCATATTCGCCTCAAGCACACTGATAGGATATTTTTACGGAGACCCCGGCGTGGCACAGGTGACCAGGGTTCTTAGCCTGGTGTTCGTGCTTATGCCTTTCGGGACCACAACGCTCTCGTGTATGAAGCGAGAGATGCAATTTAATGTGCTTGTAAAAATCCAGACGGCGGAAACAGCGGTGAGAAGCACCAGCACAATCGGTTTGGCGTACTTGGGCTACTCCTACATGAGCATGGCTTGGGCTTCGGTCGCGGCGATGGTTGTAGTAGTAGCCGGGTGCGCGTTGCTTGGGGGCCCATATCGAGTACGCGGACTTGGACTCACCGAGTGGCGACGAGTGCTGCACTTCGGATCATATCGAACCGTCTCCGACATTGTCGCACAGGTGGGGGCTCAGTCTGCAAACATAGTGGTGGGGAAAATGCTCGGCATGGCGGCCGCAGGGTTTTATTCACGCGGTTACGGCATCGTGAACATTTTTCGTACCAATATCGTGGGCGCCATAGGCGCAGTGGCATTTCCCGCCTACGCCCGCGAGCATCGCGAAGGCAATGCAGCACCGTGGCTATTCCGTAAATCGCTAGTCTACCTCACGGCAATAAGCTGGCCATTTTTCTTGTTCTCAACGTTAATGGCTTATCCCCTGATCCATTTGGCATTCGGAAATCAGTGGGACGCCGCCGTTCCTATAATGCGTTGGCTGTGCGTAGCCGCAATAGTTGGAACGATGATATACCAAGTCAACGGTTTATTGACTGCGGTCGGACGCTATCGCGAAGTCACCAAGATCGAGGTGCAATATCAACTGATCAGGGTAGTGTTGGCAATCGCTGCCGCCTTCCATAGTGTCGAAGCGGTCGCGGCGTCCCAAGTTTTGGTATATGGGGCAGCTGTCATTCTGTACTATCGCAAGTTGGCGTCGTACGAGGCGTTGCGGCTTCGTCCCCTGGTACGTTCGTTGATTCCTAGTGCAATTCTTACAATTGGGACAAGCGTCGCCCCAGCACTAGTATTGCTGTTGCTCCCGCCTGCATCGTCTCAGCACGGGGCGATTTCGCTCTTCATCGCGAGTGCAGGCTTCGGGGCGACATGGCTGGCAGGCATCTTTTTGCTTAAGCACCCACTATCGGAGGAGCTTAGGAACGTGTTTTGCATAATTCGCAATCGGTCCTGGTTGGCGCCAAGACAGAGTTGAGACACTTTTTCCCTAGCGTCTTTTGAGTTCGCCGTTTTCGGCTCCCGGCACAGCCAAGCGCTGAGAGCCGTCGCGTCCGTGTCGCCAGCTGTCACTTGCAGAACGTCGCGTTGAAGCGACCAACTGATTACACGTTTCAGCTCAGGTCACCCGTATCCCGCTACTCTGGTATTGTTGCCATAACTCACGCGTCTTCGAGAGAAGCATTCACACGCGGTCGAGCCCGAGGTTTTGAGGAATTGCGCGCTATGCATCGAAAGCTCAAGGGCATCGTCAGCCACGTGGCCCGGTCCGTTGTTATGCGTGGGGTAAACGTATTCGCGTTTGGGCCTTTATCGCCTCGGCGACCGCAGCCTACAGGTGAAAAGGGTGCCGAATGGTATGATGCATCGTTCGACGCGAGTGAGCACTGGTCACACCATTACACTACATCGGAATATTATTTCTTATGGTCGGTGATCGTTGACCGTATAAAAAAAATCGGTGCCAAATCCATTCTTGAAATAGGATGTGGCTCAGGGCAACTTGCGTCTTTGCTTGCAGACAAGGTTGAATGCAAATACATCGGATTTGACTTCAGCGAAAGGCGAATCACGTGCGCGCGCAAAATGTGCCCTGGATCTTTATTTGTTCAACAAGACGTCTTCAGGACAGATATTTTTAAGACGTCTGATTACGATACCGTTATATGTACTGAATTTCTCGAACACGTGGAAGCCGATACAGAGGTACTCACAAAGATTCGGAGAGGTTCAAAGTTTTATGGAACTGTACCTAATTTCCCATTTGTATCACATGTACGGTATTTCGTGAATGAAAAGGAAGTACGATCAAGGTACGATCAGTATTTTCGGAACCTCTGCGTAGATACATTTCTCGCTGATTCAAAGGGTAAGATATTTTATCTGCTTGAAGGGACGATTCGGTGAATTAAGGCTACCGGTCGCGGCAAAGATGGGGATTGGTTGCGCGCACCAAGTGTAAGGGCTGAGGGTCGGACCGATGACTGTGGCGGCTCCCCATACGAATGAAAGATGCGAGGGCGAGAGCGCCCCAATATTTTTGGTGGGCGCTCCTCGGTCTGGGACGACCATGCTACGCCTTATGCTAAATTCTCATCCGCGGATCGCGATTCCGTTTGAGTCGGATTTTATTCCCAAGTTCTACCGGCGACTTGAAGAATACGGAGACTTGGGCGAGCGCCAAAACGTTAGCCGTCTACTTGACGAAATTGCCGCTCAGGCTTTTGTGGAGCGAGGAAAGTTAATCGGTGACAAATCGGCCGTTTTAGCATCGAACCCACGAAACTACAGCCAACTTATTTCTGCGATATATACGGTCTATTCGAGATCGCATGGGAAGTTCCGGTGGGGAGACAAGGATCCGGACAATACACTTGAGCTGGACGTACTCTGGAACTTGTTTCCTGGCTGCCGGATCGTACACATCGTGCGTGACGGTCGCGGCGCGAGCAATTCGCTTCGCAAGATGGAATGGGGTTCAAGAAACATATTGAAGCTGGCGCGAGACTGGAGTTGGCGGGTGACGTTGGCCCATAAAATGGGAATGATTCTTGGGCCCAATTACTACCTCGAAATACGATACGAAGACCTTGTTCGCTCACCGGAGGCAGTCTTGCGTAGGATCTGTGAGTTCGTGGGTGAAGCTTTTTGTACGGAGATGCTGACCTACCACCAGCACGCAGGCGCAAGCATGCCGGAGTCAAGCATGAAGTACCACGCTGCATCCGTGCAGGCGCCGAACCCAGAAAAGACCACGGCGTGGCAGAGGGAAATGAGCGCGGCGGATCGCGCCCTTTTCGACGAGGTGGCTGGCGCTACGTTGGCGCAATTCGGCTATTCCCGCGAGACATTTCGGGGTGGCTGGAGAAGCAGTTTGCTACGACTAAAATATGCGCTCATCAACCGTTGGTAGCCTGTACCGCTCCCTGACGCGTCAACACACTTGCTTCTAATGCCAGCTTGCTAAAGGGCTCATTGATAGATTGTCAATGCAAACGCGCGATAATCGACACAACCGGGTTAGCGGATTTGGAGGCGGCGTAAAGTGGTGGCACTTGGCATTCAGATAGTATTGTTGTTGATATTGGTGATTGCTCTCGTATCGTGGGCAATATCTTTCCCATATCCTTCATTGCTTATTCGGCGATGGCTGCCGCCGAAGGCGCGGTGGCCCGAAGCTCAGATTCGCGGGTGGTTAGCAGATAGAAAATTCCACCGCTCATTTCTAGGGTACTTTTATCGAGATCCTGAACGCACGCCACCGGACGGGCCAAGTATTGTATCGCCCGCCGACGGGCTTATAACAGGTGCATCGGTTAACCAAAATGTTCTCTATCTTGTAATTGCCCTCAGCTTCTGGGACATGCACGTGCAACGTAGCCCTGCCGCCGGCAGGGTAGTGAAAGTGGAGTCCAAGGGAGACGGATTTATGGATGGTGAGGGACGTGAATTTGCGTTTCTCAGAGAGAAATACTGCCCCGTCCAACAGCGTCTAGTCATGGATACGCGGTTCGGAACAATTGCGGTGCGTCTGATCACCAGTATTGCTGCTAGGCGGATAGAAACGTGGGTGGAAGAGGGAGATGCGGTTGATCGCGGACAGCGTATAGGCCGAATTCTGTTGGGAAGTACCGTGGTGCTAGAGCTTCCTCCCCTTGCGCAGCTCAGTGTGAGAGTGGGCGATCGCGTTCGCGCGGGCGAGACACCGGTCGCCTGCATTATGGGGCTGTCATGAGCAAGCTCTTTTGGACATCAGGACACTTCGGTTGGACATTCTTCGCATTCGTGGTGTTTACTGCTCTGGGATTCATAGTGATTGATTTGCTCTGGCGTCTGACCAATATGGGGATTCGTAAAATCACATTGATGGCGCTCACAGGCTGGGTCGCCGGTATTATTTTAATTTTGCTCGTGATTCCAAGCGGACATTGACATGCTGTTATCACGTGCAGATGAAGCGTCCTCGTTTTTCCGAGTCATTCAGAAGTAGGGGTTTCGGGTGATTGTGCTATCGCGTATGGCGCGGGTAGGAGTCCCCCCAGTGCACGATGGGGACGTTGATGGTTGTAACGGTGCCGCCAGTCTTCGGTCATGCGCCGCACTTCGTTGAGGCTGGTGAAGACGTAGCAGTCGAGCACCTCGGCGCGGTAGGTTTTGTTGAAGCGTTGGATGTAAGCGTTCTGGGTCGGCTTGTCGGGTTGGGTGTGAACGAGCTCGATGCCGCGCTGCTTCGCCCATTGCTTGAGCGCGGCACTGATGAACTCGGGGCCGTTGTCCAGACGCAGGCGTTGCGGCGCGCCGAGCACTTCGACCAGCTCATCAACGGCACGGATGACGCGCTGTGACGGCAGGCTGGTGTCGATCTCGATGCGCAGGGATTCACGGTTGTGGTCATCATTGACGTTGAAGGTGTGGAAGCGCTGTCCCCTGCCGCGGCGTGGCAATCGGCGCCTGCCGGAGGACGTCCTTCAGGGCGTGGTGCTTCAGCGCCAGCTCGGCGTACATCCGCTTCAGCCGCTCTAGTTCAACTTCGACGTCCTTCAGGTGGCGCAGCTGCGACACGTCCATCCCGGCATACTTGTTCTTCCACACGCAGTACGTCGGCTCGCTGATGCCGTGCTTGCGGCAGGTCTCGCCAACCTTCGCGCCGGCCTCAACCTCTTTCAGGATTCGGATGGTCTGTTCTTCGCTGTGTCGCTTCTTCATGGAGTTCTCCTTGCCTCAAAGGGTAAGAGAACTCACCTTCCAACTGGCTACTCGTTTCGTCTCAGGTCAGATCATAGTAATTTGCATACACGGCTTGACTTTGCCAGCTTTTAGATAGCGCCAATATGTCTTGGCGTGCGGTTATCGGCGCGATACCCCTTGACGTCGCCGTTGAAGACTAGAACGTTATGGCGGATGATGCGATGTCTCGCCAGAGGTAGTTGGGGCATCTGAGCGCGGGACCAATGCGAAATTGGGAAAAACATTGTATGCGCGCGCACCGCGTGGCTTGATGCTGCGGGATTCGAAAACATTCCAAGCGGCGCGAGCGCCGGGTAGGCCGGAGTTGGCCGCGATCGCCAAACCGATCTGCAGATTGGCTGGATAGCCTGTGGCGGAAGACGGATAGCCGTGCATCTTGCTTGGACGCCATGGCTGACGTTCCAGCCTGCTCGTGGATGTCACCATCGAAGGTGAGTTGCAGGTGAGTCCAACGAGAGTTGGAAAGGTGGCCTTGTACACCGCGCTGAATGACGGTAGCCAGTTACCAGTTGCGTCTTTCACCTGGACGTTATAGGCCGAGGCCTGCAGCCAGCAGTAGCCCTGTGTCGGATTGTTTTGCCAGTCGGTC
>Ga0207657_10005232_pt1 | contig 13592 bp, 14 predicted proteins | sample KBSC33metaG_FD_184316 | JGI IMG/M metagenome (GOLD analysis project Ga0207657, IMG submission 184316) | Corn rhizosphere microbial communities from Kellogg Biological Station, Michigan, USA - KBS C3-3 metaG (SPAdes) (version 2) | ecosystem: Host-associated > Plants > Roots > Rhizosphere > Soil ... | reverse complement strand
ACTGTCAGGCGCGCGCGGTCCTGGTGCCTGAGAGATTCCGGGGGCGGTTGCTCCTTCGGCGCCGCACTTGCGTGCGAGCTCTCCCGCGCGGCCATTCCGGAGGCTTGCACCTCCGGCGACGCGGGGTGCCTTGGCCGTGCCCGCCAATTAAGTCAACGCGTTAGCGCGTCGCGTTATATTTGAGCTGGTCCTGGGTGAGCTCGAAGCCGACGAGATGCTCGAAGGTCGCATTGGCGACGGCTTCGCGGACGGCCGGATCGGACATCGGATCGATGGCGGCATCGGCCTGGCCGGCTTTGCGCGGACGAGTCAGGATCGCGCGGACCCTCGCCGGAAGAGTCGCCGCATAGCGGCTGACGCGGATCGTCGCCTGGCCGCGAGTCATTGCGTGCTGGCTCCCCGCGGGGAAGTTGAGTGCGACCGCGCCGACCTTCTTCGCCTCGATATTGGTCCCGCCCCGCAAGGCGACGTCGAAATAGGGCAGGATGACCTGCCGCGCGGCGCCCGCGTCACGCCGCAGTCCGACGACGGTGAATGTCACCGTCGAGACCACGTCGTTGCCGCTCTGCTGACAGGTCGAGCGCAGCTGCGTCATCGCCGCGGTGACGTCGATTGCGCGCGAATCCCGGCTGTCGGGCGGGTTGAACAACGTGATGTCGCCGGTTCCGGCGGGAATGCCGGCAACGGGGCAGACGCTGCGGACCGCATAGATGCCGCCCCCGTTTTCGGCCGTGAGCTCACCCGCGTGACGGCACCCGGCAAGGAGGAAGAGCGAAATCAATAACGTCGAACGAAGCTTCACGTGGCGGCAATCCTTGCGCGAGCGGAACAGGCGGCGTTCATAGGAAGGGCCTTCTATGGCTGCAAGCGATGCCTTACATGGCCTGCACCGTGCCTGAACCCTCAAGCCAACTTCCCCCGTTGCGAGTCCTGATCGCGGCGCCGCGCGGCTTTTGCGCCGGCGTCGACCGGGCGATCCAGATCGTCGAGCTCGCGCTCCAGCGGTTCGGGGCGCCGGTCTATGTGCGCCACGAGATCGTCCATAACCGGTTCGTCGTGGACCGCCTTCGCAGCCTCGGTGCAGTGTTCGTCGACGAGCTCGACGAAGTGCCCGACGACCGGCCGGTGGTCTTCTCCGCCCACGGTGTGCCGAAGTCCGTGCCCGCGGCCGCCCAGGTGCGTCAGCTCACCTATGTCGATGCGACCTGTCCGCTGGTGTCCAAGGTCCACCGCCAGGCGCAGCGGCTGATCGAGGAAGGGCGGCACATCCTGTTCATCGGCCATGCCGGTCATCCGGAGGTTATCGGCACCTTCGGCCAGGTGCCCGAAGGGGCGATCACGCTGATCGAAACGGTCGAAGACGTGGAGCGACTGCAGGTGCCGGAGAGTGGCAATCTCGCCTTTCTCACGCAGACGACGCTATCAGTCGACGATACCGCCGCCATCGTGGACGCCTTGAAGGCGCGCTTCCCCGACATCCGCGCCCCACGCAGCGAGGACATCTGTTACGCGACATCGAATCGCCAGGCGGCGGTCAAGGCCATCGCGGCCGAGTGCGATCGGATGCTGGTGATCGGAGCGCCCAACAGCAGCAATTCACTGCGTCTTGCGGAGGTCGCCGAGCGGCTGGGCGTGCCTGCGCGGCTGATCGAGCGGGCCGACGAGATCGACTGGGAATGGCTGGCCGAGCCGAAGACCGTCGGAATCACCGCCGGCGCATCGGCCCCCGAGGTACTGGTCCGCGAGGTCGTGGAGGCGCTTCGTTCGCGCTTCGACGTGACCGAGGAAGTCGCCGACCACACACCCGAACGAATGATCTTCAAGCTGCCACGCGAGCTGCTCCCTGACCGAGCTGCCTGAAGTCGAGATGTTCACCGACGGCGCGTGCCGCGGCAACCCGGGCCCGGGCGGCTGGGGCGTGCTCCTGCGCATGGGCGACAAGGAGCGCGAGCTTGCCGGCGGCGAGCCGCTGACCACCAACAACCGCATGGAGCTGCTGGCGGCCATTCGCGGGCTTGAGGCGCTGAAGAAGCCCTGCCACGTGCGGCTCCACACCGACAGCATCTACGTCCGCGACGGAATCACGCGCTGGGTCCACAACTGGCAGCGCAACGGCTGGCGGACTTCAGACAGGAAGCCGGTCAAGAATGCCGAGCTGTGGCAGGAGCTGATCGAGGCATCCAGGCCGCACCGGATCGAGTGGCATTGGGTCAAGGGGCATAGCGGCCATCCCGAGAACGATCGCGTCGACGCGCTCGCCTGCGCCGCCGCTGACGACCAGCGCCGCCACCATCGCCTGTGAATGAAAGTTCACTTTTGATGGCCGAATCGCGGGACTAAATAGCTGGCCGTCACCGACTCTCTCGTTCCCCTGTTGGATAGTTGGTGAGGGGAGGCGTCACCCAACGCCTCCCCATTTTTTTCGATCAGCTCAGCGGCCGAACCGCGCGGGCGAGAACACCGCCGGATCTATATGCGCGACGATTCGATCCGGTTCTTCGCCGAGGAGCAGCGCCGCGGCCATCTTCGCGGCTGCCGGCGATGTCTGGATTCCAAAGCCGCCCTGCCCGGCGCACCAGAAGAAGCCCGGGACCGCCGCATCGAAGCCATAGACCGGCAGCCGGTCGGGAGCGAAGTTCCTCAGGCCGGCCCAGCTGCGCTCCACGCGCTCGACGGGCCAATCCACCACCTGTTCGAATCGGTCGATCGCCAAGGCGATGTCGATTTCCTCGGGCGCGGCATCGCACGGCTCGGACGGGATCTCATCATGCGGGCTGAGCCACACGGTCGAGTCGCCCTCCCCCTTGAAGTAGAAGCTGCCCTTGGCGTCATCGACCAGCGGCAGGTCCTTGAGACCGGACCGGCCAACCCTCAGCTGAACCATGGTCCGGCGCTTGGGTTCTATCCCCAGCGGCCTCACCCCGGATGCGGCGGCGACCTGATCGGCCCAGGCGCCAGCCGCGTTGACGAGCACAGGGGCGGTCAGCGTCGAGCCGTCCTGGAGGCGAACCTGCCATCCGCCGCCGCTTCGCTCGGCCCGTTCCAGGCGTGCACGTGTCGTGACCTTGCCGGCGCTCCGCCGGAATGCGCCGAGGTAGGCCGCATGCAGCGCTGCCACGTCGATGTCCGCGCAGCCCGGCTCGAACAGCGCCCGTCGCCACTGTAGCCTGATCCCAGGGACCAGCCTCTCGAGCTCCGCCCGCTCGACGACTCGCGTTTCGACGGATGACGGAACGTCGGGGAGCTCGTCACGAGTGAGGTGAAGGTCCCCGCGGACGCGCAGAAAGCGGATTTCCGAAAAATTTTTTGGTGGGGCGATCAGGAATTCGCGGGAAGCGAGCGTCAGCTTCGCCACTTCGGCACCGCCGTAGCTCTCAAGATAGAAAGCCGCCGACCGTCCGGTCGAATGATAGCCGCACTGGTCCTCGGCTTCGATGATCAGCGTCCGGCGCCTCGCTGCGATTTCCGCTCCGAGGCTGGCTCCGGCAATCCCGCCGCCGACGATGATTACGTCAAAATCGCTCATTTCCCGGGCGGTTACGAATTCGAAAGGCGCGCCGTCTAGTGCTGCTCATCATGTTCAACGGCGCATTTACCGATCTACTGCTTATCGCGCTCGCCGCAATTCTCGTGGTTGCGGCAGTCATCGACGTGCGCACGTTCACGATTTCCAACAGACTCAACCTGGCCGTAGCGCTGTCCGCGCCCGTCTATTGGCTGTCCGTGGCGCTGACGCCGTGGCCCGGCATGGCCATCCAGCTTGCCGCCGGGGCAGTGGTTTTCGCGCTGCTCGCTTGTGCCTTTTACGCGGGAATGATGGGCGGCGGTGACGTCAAGCTCGCCGCGGCGCTCGCGCTGTGGTTTCCGCCTTTACTCACGATTCGGTTCCTCGTGCTGATGTCCATTGCCGGCGGCGTGCTCACCTTGGGCATTCTCGTCTGGCACCGGTCCAAACGGCGCGAGGGGCGACCTGAAATTCCGTACGGAGTCGCGATCGCATTCGGCGGTCTCGCGATTCTCACCCAACGGTTTCTTAACCAATTTGTCTGATGTGTGAGCCTGTTCAAGGGGCCCGCAAGGGGGAGGCGATCTCGCCATGGATGTGAAGAAGCTCGCGCTGCTCGTAGGAGCGCTGGTCATTGCGGTGGTTACCGCGGTCATGGCCAAGAATATGTTCGCCGGCGCCGGTGCGCAGCAAGCTGCTGCCGCTCCCGCCGTTCCGCTCGGACCGAAGGTGCTCGTCGCCAAGAAGGCGCTGCCCGCCGGGACGATCATCGACCCGGATAGCCTGACCCTTCAGCCCTGGCCGAAGGAGCTCATGCAGAGCGCATATTACGTCGAGGGACAGCCTGACGGCGATCCCAAGAAGCTGCTCGGCACCGTGGTTCGGTATCCCATCACGGCTGGCCAGCCGGTCACCCGCGGTTCGCTCGTCGGACCGCAGGACCGTGGCTTCCTCGCCGCGGCGCTCAGCGCAGGCATGCGCGCCATCACCGTTCCTGTGAACGTTTCGTCGGGCGTTGCCGGCTTCGTCTTCCCGGGCGATCATGTCGACCTCGTGCTGACTCAGCAGGTCCAGGGCGGCGGCGACGGTCCCGCGCTGAAGGTGGCCGAGACGATCATCCGCAACCTGCGCGTGCTCGCAACCGACCAGCGCATCACCGACAAGGACGAGGACGGCAAGACCCAGGTCCGCACCTTCTCGAACGTGACGCTCGAGGTCACTCCGCGCATCGCCGAGAAAATCGCCGTTGCGCAGAGCCTCGGATCGCTGTCGCTCTCGCTACGCTCGATCGCCGACAATGCGGCCGAAGTCGAGCGTGGGGTTGCGACTGGCGCCATCAAAGTCCCTGCGGGCGCCAGCCCGGACCAGGAAAAGCAGATGATGATGGCGATGGCCAACCGGCCGATCGACAGCAACACGACCTTCTCGACTGGCGGCGACGTGTCGCGGTTCCAGCGGCGCACCGTGCCCGCGAAGACCGCGGCAGCACCTGCTGGTGGCGCTGGCGCCGCTACTCCGTCGATGCCTGCCGGCCCTGTCGTCCGTGTCGCCCGAGGCAATAATGTCACCGTTGTTCCGGTGGGAGCTCGCTAAGATGAAGACTCAAGCCATCACCCGCCGAGCGCGTCTCGGCACCGCCATCGCCGCGCTGGCGATCGCGCTCGGGACAGTCGCTGCTGCCGCTCCGGCGGTCGCCGCGCCGGTCACCGCCAAGCCAGCGGAAACGCTGAACGTCAGCAAGGGCACGGGGACCCTGGTCCGCCTGTCCGAGCCGATGAGTGACGTGTTCGTCGCCGACGATGCCGTCGCCGACGTCCAGGTCCGCTCGCCGACACAGCTCTATGTCTTCGGCAAGACCGCAGGCGAGACCACGATCTATGCGACATCGAAGGGCGGCCGCGTGGTTTACGCGACCAACGTCCGCGTCGCCCAGAACATCGCCGGCGTGAACGAAATGCTTCACACCGCGATGCCGGACTCGAACATCACAGTCACGACCGTCGGCCAGCTCGCCGTCATGAACGGCACCGTCGCTTCCCCGGAAGATGCGGTGCAGGCCCAGTCGCTCGTCACGTCGCTGCTCAATCCGGGCAAGAAGATGGGCGACCAGCTCGATATCATGCCTGTGAACCGGCTGAAGACCGCGACGCCGCTCCAGGTGATGCTGAAGGTCCGCATTGCCGAGATCAACCGCTCGCTGCTGAAGTCGATGGGCGTCAACCTGCTGTCGCATGACGCAACCGGCGGCTTCAAATTCGCCATCGGCCGCGGCAATCCGGGAACGATCGACGGCCCTGGTAGCGCGACGGTGAACATTCCTGGCGTCGGGACCACGCTCGGCGCCTTCGGGCACATGCTCGGCCTGGATCTCCTGGGTTCGCTCAACATCGCAGCGAGCGACGGCCTTGCGACCATCCTCGCCGAGCCGAACCTCACCGCGCTCTCGGGCGAAACGGCGAGCTTCCTTGCCGGCGGCGAGTTCCCGATCCCCGTTTCGCAAGCGACGGGGACCAACGCGGCGATCACCGTTGAGTATAAGCAGTACGGCGTCGGCCTCGCGTTCACCCCGATCGTGCTCAGCGACGGCCGCATCTCGATGCGTGTCCGCCCCGAAGTGAGCCAGCTCGACGACGCCAACGGCGTCACGCTCAACAACTTCCGTATTCCGGCGCTGATCACGCGCCGTGCGGAGACGACCGTTGAGCTCGGTTCGGGTCAGTCGTTCATGATTGCCGGACTGCTGCAGAACATCGGCAACAACGCTCTCGACAAGACGCCGGTGCTTGGCGACCTGCCAATCCTCGGCGCGCTGTTCCGCTCGACCAAGTTCCAGCGGCAGGAGACCGAGCTGGTCGTCATCGTGACGCCTTACCTCGTGCGCCCTGTTTCGGGTCAGCTGGCGACACCAATCGACGGCTATCGGGCGCCGAACGACATTCAGCGCGACTGGGGCGGACAGACGTTCACGGGCGTCAGCGGAAGGGTCGATCCGACCGCAGTGGCTGCTCCTGCGGCTGCCGCCCCCGGCGTCGCCCTGCCGGCAGCGGGTGCTGCGGCGGCTGCTCCGGCAGCTGCCCCGGCCCCGGGGTTCAAGCTGTGATGCGCGGCTTCATCAGGAAGGATTCGACGATGCGCTCGAAGCTCATTCTTATCGCTCTCGGTACCACCCTGGCGGGCTGCCAGACGGCGGGCCAGCCGGACAATCCGGCCATGGGTGCTGCCGCGGTCAACGTGCCGGTCGTCACGTCGGCGAACTATGTCTTCGACGCGGCCGCTCCTGGTGGTGCGCTGGCGCCTGGCGAAAGCGATCGCCTGAACGGCTGGTTCCAGGGCCTCGGTCTTGGCTACGGCGACAGCGTCTATGTCGACGGATATGCGCCGGGTGCCCGCGCCCAGGTTGCCTCGATCGCCGGCCGCTATGGAATGCTGGTCACGTCCGGCGCGCCCGTCACTGCGGGTGCGGTCCAGCCCGGAGCGGTCCGCGTGATCGTTGCGCGCCGCCGTGCAGTCGTTCCCGGCTGCCCGAACTGGAGCGTGAAGTCGCAGCCCGACTGGGACAACAAGACCATGTCGAACTACGGCTGTTCGGTGAACACGAACATCGCGGCGATGGTCGCCGATCCTGAAGACCTGGTCCACGGCCGCGAAGGCACGGCGGTGTCCGACACGCAGGCCGCCACCAAGGCAGTCGACATGTACCGGACTAAGGAACCGACCGGCAAGGGCGGCCTGCAGGCCGTCAGCACGAAGGGGAACTAAAAATGAACGCTCCGTTCCAGGCGCGCGCGGGTTTGCGCGATCCGTTTACGGCCTTCGTCTGCGACGACGCGACTGCCGACATGCTCCGGCCCGTCGCGGTCGAGCACGGCTGGTCGCCGGAGAAGGTCAACAAGGGCGGACTTCGCAATGCGGTCCAGTCGCTGTCGGTGTCGGCGAGCCCGAACATCCTGTTCGTGGATCTCTCCGAATCGGCGGATCCCCTGAACGACATCAACGCCCTCGCCGAAGTGTGCGAGCCGGGCACGATCGTGATCGCCGCCGGCACCGTCAATGACGTGCGCCTGTATCGCGACCTCGTCGCGAGCGGCATCCACGATTATCTGCTCAAGCCGTTCACGGTCGACCAGCTGCGCGACACCTTCGCGCACGCTCAGATGATCCTGTCCGGCCCGCGCGGCGAAGCCCAGGCCGACAAACCGCACGTGATGGCGGCAGTCATCGGCGTGCGCGGCGGCGTCGGCGCATCAACAATCGCGACCTCGCTCGCATGGTTGTTCGGCGAGAAGGCGCGGCGTACCACCGCCCTGCTCGATCTTGACGTGCATTTCGGCACGGGCGCGCTGGCGCTCGACCTCGAGCCCGGTCGCGGCCTCACGGACGCGATCGAGAACCCGAGCCGCATCGACGGACTGTTCATCGAGCGTGCGATGGTTCGCGCTAACGAGCGCCTGTCGGTCCTCTCGGCCGAAGCGCCGATCCACCAGCCGCTGGTCACCGACGGCTCGGCCTTCTTCCAGCTTCAGGAGGAAATGCGTAACGCGTTCGAGTCGACTGTGCTCGACCTGCCGCGGCACATGCTGATCCAGTATCCGCACCTGGTGCACGACGCGCATGTTGCAGTGGTCGTCGCCGAGCTTACGCTTGCCGGCACTCGCGACACCATCCGGGTGCTCGCCTGGCTCAAGTCGAACGCACCGCAGACGAAGGTGATCGTCGTTGCCAATGCGGTGCCGTCGGGCGGCGCGCTGGAAATCAGCCGCAAGGACTTCGAACAATCGATCGAGCGTGCGGTCGACGTCGTCTTCCCGTTCGATGCAAAGGTCGCCGCTCAGGCGGCCAAGCTCGGCAAGCCGATGGCCGAAGTTGCTTCAGGCAAGCTTTCGGGGCCGTTCAACACGCTGTCTGGCATGGTGCTCAACCATGCGAGCGAAGAAGGCGCCGCCGCCGAGGGATCGGCAGCGGACAAGGGCAAGTCGCTCGTCGACAATCTGAAGTCGATGCTTTCGAAGCCGAAAGACAAGGCTGCGTAAGCAGCGAGTGTACCGGCGCCGATCCAGGCGCCGGAACACGACAAATGAGAGGCGAAGGCACGTATGCTCTTGTGGCTACTGATCATCGGCGGTGTCGGCACGCTGGCCCTCGGCTTCATGGCCATCCAGGGTCCGTCGGCCTCGAAATCCCTCAAGCGGCGCGTGGAGCTCATCAAAGAGCGCCACGGCGACGTCATTGCGGGCGGCGCCCAGGCGCAGATCCGCAAGCTCTTCGCCGAGCGCGCGAGCAAGTTTGAAGGCTACGCCTCCACGCTGATCCCGAAGCCGGCGCTACTGCGCAAGCGGCTCGAGCAGACCGGCAAGAACATTACCCTCGGGAAATATGCGACGACGTGCATCGGCGTGATCGCGGTTGTCACCTTGTTGCTGGTGATGCGCGGCGCACCGTTCATCCTGTCGCTGATGCTCGGGCTGTTCTGCGGTATCGGCGCGCCGCACTTCGTCATCGGGAAGATGATCAAGCGCCGCATCAACAAGTTCACTTCGAACTTCCCTGACGCGATCGAACTGATGGTCCGCGGCCTTCGCTCCGGCCTTCCGATCACCGAGACGCTCGGGATCGTCGCCAGCGAAATCCAGGGGCCTGTCGGCATCGAGTTCCGCATCGTCGTCGACAAGATGAAGATCGGCCGCACGATGGAGGCCGCGCTGCAAGAGACTGCGGACCGCCTCGGAACCGCCGAATTCCAGTTCTTCGTCATCACACTGGCGATCCAGCGTGAGACGGGCGGCAACCTGGCCGAGACACTGTCGAACCTCGCCGACGTGCTTCGCAAGCGCGCACAGATGAAGCTGAAGATCCGCGCGATGAGCTCGGAATCGAAGGCATCGGCCTACATCGTCGGCTCGCTGCCGTTCATCGTCTTCGGCCTCGTGTACATGATCAACCCTTCGTACATGGGCAAGTTCTTCACCGACGAGCGGCTGATCGTCGCAGGAATCGGCGGCATGATCTGGATGGGCATCGGCGGCGCGATCATGGCCAAAATGGTCAATTTCGAGATCTGACGGGGGCTAGGATCCATGCAGCAATTGCCATCAGGTGGCCCACACATCCTAGGCTTCGACGTGATTTGGATCGCGACGATGCTCAGCGCCGTCGCGACCTTCGCCGTGATGCTCGCGATCTATGCCGCGACAACCGTCAAGGACCCGATGTCGCGCCGGGTGAAGGCGCTCAACGAACGGCGTGAGCAGCTCAAGGCGGGCATCGTCGCGTCGACCAACAAGCGCAAGAAGCTGACCAACCGCAACCAGGCGGCCGACCGCATGCGCGGCATCCTGACGCAGTTCAAGATGGTCCAGGACGACCAGCTCAAGAAGACTCAGCAGCGGCTGATGCAGGCGGGCATCCGCACCAAGGACCTCGCCTTCTTCATCATTTTCGCTCGCTTCGTACTGCCGGTCGTTCTCGGCATCACCGCGGTCGTGCTCATCTACGGTCTGAACCACTGGCCCGAATGGGGCTGGTTCCGCCGCTACGCGACGGTCGCCGCCGTGCTGGTCGGCAGCTACAAGGCGCCCGATATCTGGCTCAAGAACAAGGTCAACAAGCGGAGCCACGCGATCCGCAAGGGCTTGCCCGACGCGCTCGATCTGCTGGTGATCTGCGCCGAGGCCGGCCTCACCGTCGACGCAGCCTTCGGGCGGGTCTCGCGCGAGCTTGGCAAAGCCTATCCCGAGCTCGGCGACGAATTCGGCCTGACCGCCATCGAGCTCGGCTTCCTCAACGAGCGCCGCCAGGCGTTCGAGAATCTCGCCAACCGCGTCGATCTCGAGGCGGTGCGCGGCGTGGTCACGACCATGATCCAGACCGAGAAATACGGCACGCCGCTCGCCAGCGCGCTACGCGTGCTCTCGGCCGAATTCCGCCACCAGCGCATGATGCGCGCGGAGGAAAAAGCGGCGCGCCTGCCGGCGATCATGACCGTGCCGCTGATCCTGTTCATTCTGCCGACGCTATTCGTGGTGATCCTGGGTCCGGCGAGCTGCTCGATCCACGACAACTTCCTGCACGGCGGCTAAGGCTGGTCCGACGAATTGGAACGCAGCGGCGCGCTCACGCGTAGTCGCTGCGTTTCCATTGCCGTTGGGGAGCCGACATGACCAACATCACGACCGATCCCAACCTGTGGGCGATCTGCGCGCTCGTATTCCTGCTCGGCTTGCTCATCGGCGTGTTCCTCACCGCCGGCGGCCGCAAGAAATGGAAGACGCGCTACAATGCCGAGGTCGAGCGCCGCCGCGAGCTCGAGAGGGCGCATGCCGAGCGCGAGAAGGAATGGCGCGAGCGCGATTCGCTGCGCGCCGCTGCGATCAGGGACCCGCGCGAGCCCGGCGACGGCGAGATCCGCGGAGTCTAACCCTCGATTTTCGAGAAATCCGCGACCCGGTTCACGGCGTCACGGAAGCGCATCAGCAGGTTCAGCCGCCGCTCCCGCTTCTCCGCATCGGGGTCGTTGACCGTCACATGGTCGAAGAAATCGTCGATTGGCCGGCGAAGCGTCGCCAGCGCCGCCATTGCCGCGGTGAAGTCCTCCGCTTCGACCGCGGCAGCCGCCTTAAGCTCGGCGGTGTCGAGCGCGGCGATGAGCGCACGTTCCTGGGGCAGCTCGGCTCCGGCCGCGCCTGATGCCATCTCCGCCACCGCCTCCTTGAGGCCCGGCTCCTCCACAAGGACCAGCGGGTCCTCCTCGCCAGTCTGGGGAATGCCCTGCTCCTCGCGCGAGCTCATCACCTGCGGGCCGGTCCACTTCTCCTTCTTCAGGATGTTCGCCGCGCGCTTGTAGGCGGTGAGGAGGTCGGCACCCTCTTGTGTCTCGACGAATCTCTGCAGCGCGTTCACGCGGGCAAGCAGACGCACCAGGTCATCCTCTCCACCGAGCGCAAACACGGCATCGATCAAATCGTGTCGAACTCCGGCCTCGCGCTGCTGGACCTTCAGCCGGTCGGCGAAGAAGTCGATCAGCTCGTCTGCCGTCCTGTCGAGCCGATGCGCAGCAGCGCTGTCCGTCGCCTGACCGGCGCGATTGGCAAGGCTGCCGCGCACCGCCTGAGTCAAGCTCAAGCGGAGGCCATTGCCCACGATCAGCTCGATCGAGCCGATTGCCGCCCTGCGCAGCGCGAACGGGTCCTTGGACCCGGTCGGTTTCTGGTCGATGGCGAAAAACGCCGAGATGGTATCGAGCTTGTCCGCCAGTGCGACGGCAACGGACGCCGGCTCTGTGGGAGTGCCGTAATGATCGCGGATCGCGTCGGCGACGTCCCGTGCCTCGCCCTGCGCGGCGGCCAGATAGCCGCCGATCACGCCCTGCAGTTCCGGGAACTCGCCGACCATTCCGGTGACGAGGTCGGCTTTCGCCAGCCGCGCTGCGCGCTCGACCTGCTGGACGTCAGCGCCGATGACCCCGCTCTCTACCAACCAGCGCGCGAGCTTCGCGACTCGCTCGACCTTGTCAGCGACGGTGCCGAGCTTCTCGTGAAAGACAATGCCGCCGAGCTTCTTCGCCTGCTCCTCCAGCGGCACTTTGAGGTCCTGCTCCCAGAAGAAGCGCGCGTCGGCGAGCCGCGCGGCAAGCACGCGGCGGTTGCCCTCGACGATCGCCGCCCCGCCGTCCTTCGCCGCGACGTTGGCGACGCAGACGAAGGCGGGAGCAAGCAGGCCGCCGCCGTCGGTGCAGGCGAAATATTTCTGGTTGGTACGCATCGTCAGGACGATCACCTCGCGCGGGACGTCGAGATAATCGTCGTCGAACCGTCCGAGCAGCGGCACCGGCCATTCGGTGAGGCCGGCATTCTCGACCGCCAATCCCTCATCCTCGAGCAGCTGCAAGCCCGCCTCAGCCACTGCCGCTGCCGCGCCTTCGCGGATGATCCGCTCGCGCTCGTCCTGGTCGACGATCACATGGCACGCCTGCAGCTTCTGCATGTAATCCGCCGCCCCGCCGACGGTGATCGCGCCGGGATGGTGGAAGCGGTGGCCAGCGGTCGTCGCGCCGCTGACGATGTCGTCGATCTCGACCGGCACGATTTCCTCGCCGAGCATAGCGACGATGCCGTGCAGCGGCCGGACCCAGCGCAGGCTGCCGGAGCCCCAGCGCATCGACTTGGGCCACGGAAAATCGGCGACGATCCTCTTGACGGTCTCACTCAGGATTTCGGCCGCCGGACGACCCGCCCGCTCAATCACGCCGAAATAGACGCCATCGCGCTCCTCAAGCTGCTCCTTCGTCAGTCCTGTCTTGCGCAAGAATCCATCCAGCGCCTGCGGCGGCGCCGATGTGCGCGGGCCTTTGACTTCCTCGCGACTGGCTTCCGTCGCTTCCGCAACGTCGCGGGCGATCAGCACCAGTCGCCGCGGCGTCGAATGAGCCTCGATCAAACCAGTCTTGAGCCCCGCCTCTTCCGTGCACTCGGCGAACAGTCGCGCAAGGTCATTGCGCGCTCTCGCCTGCACGCGTGCGGGTATTTCTTCGGACCGCAGCTCGAGGAGGAAGTCGGCCATTCAGCAATCCTCCCCAGCATGGGGAGGGGGACCATCCGAAGGATGGTGGAGGGGGTTCATCACCTGCTCGGCAATGAAGAGAAGAGCTCCTTCCAAATTCCTGGTCACATCCGCGGCTGCAATCCGTAAGACGCGATAGCCTCGGTCCGCCAAGTAGCGGTCTCTCCGCTCGTCTCTCTCAGGCCGGTTGCCAAAGTCATGTGCCCCGCCGTCCACTTCGATCACGAGCTTCGCAGTCGAAACATAGAAATCAGCGACGTACGGCCCGATCGGATGCTGCCGGAGAACCTTGAAACCGAGCCTTTTGCCCCGAAGCTGGCTCCAAAGGACAACCTCGGGAGGGCTCATGTTGCGACGTAGCTTGCGCGCGGCATAGACCTCGGGTCTGCGCAGCGACGCGCCCCCTCCACCATTCGCCCTTCGGCGAATGGTCCCCCTCCCCGTCCCGGGGAGGATCATGTCTGCTTCTCCAACCAAGCGCCGCACGCTGCTTTCGCGAGATCGCGGACGCGACCAATATAGGCCTGCCGCT
>Ga0207657_10005230_pt1 | contig 13594 bp, 8 predicted proteins | sample KBSC33metaG_FD_184316 | JGI IMG/M metagenome (GOLD analysis project Ga0207657, IMG submission 184316) | Corn rhizosphere microbial communities from Kellogg Biological Station, Michigan, USA - KBS C3-3 metaG (SPAdes) (version 2) | ecosystem: Host-associated > Plants > Roots > Rhizosphere > Soil ... | reverse complement strand
CGCGCCGGCGGCGACGGTCGTGAACGCGGAATTGAAATAAGACCTTGTCATACAGCCGCGTTCGCAGGGCCCGCAGTAGTGGCATGCTCCTCGACCGTTTAGCGGCTTTGTCAAATTTGCCGACCTTGCCGGCGTTACCGTCCGTCCCAGCTTCTGTTTCGCCCCGTTTCGCAGCTGCATTTCCTGGCACGTCAGCGGCATCGCAGGCTGGAACTTCCCGTCAGGAATCTCTTCCAATCCCTCTGCCTGGCCGCAGACGCCGATATAGGATTCGACCAGGTCATAGTACGGTTCCAGATCCTTGTAGCTGAGTGGCCAGTTCTCGCCATAGCCGTCGTGGTCTGCGGCCTTGAAATCAAAGTCGCTGTAGCGAAGCGACACCCTGCCCCAAACGTTAGTGCGGCCACCCGTAATACGCATGCGGCCTATCCACAAGAACGGTTTGTCTGTCGGGGTGGAGTAGGGCTCTTCCAGATCGTTCGTAAACCAATCGTAGTTGTATTCATTGCACACTTCGAAAACTGACTGCACCGGCCGAGTCTTGCGAATCAGTTCTTGGGAGAGATTGTGATATTTCAACTCGAAGCGCGGTTTGTGCTCAGTGAAGTTATGAAATGACTGCGGACGTCCTGCTTCGAGCAGAGCGACCTTCAGGCCGGCTTCGGCCAGTCGCTTGCATGCCCAGCCACCCGAGGCCCCAGAGCCGACCACGATAACGTCGAATTTGTTGGTTGTGTCCATCCTGGGAACAAATTCAGCGGTCACTGCCCATGTTCGGCTTCATGCGGGCAGGCAGGCAATTCTTCAAAGTAGAAGTCCTCGGTCCAGCCCAACTCCCGCATCCCCTGCTCTGTAGCGTAGTAAGCTCCCACAATCCACCCTTTCAGATTTTCGAAGTGGTCACGCTCCGTGACAGGAGTTTTTGGAGGTGTAATGTCGTCTGGATCAGCCGGAGCAGGCATTGCCGGGCTCTCCTTACCCGTGGAACAGGCGGCCAGCACATCCTCTCGCTGGTTCGCAGACAGTAGAGGAAACGACCGTCCATATTTCTGGTGCGAAACGTGGTTAAACGCGGCCAGCGAAGACACAAAATTCGTGCGATTAGCTTCAGTATCCACCGTAAGAAGTAAATCGATCAGCCGATTGACCTGCGCTTGGGTCGAGCCTGGAACCATGCTTTCTGCAATCGCGACCAGCGTCTCATTCTGACTGGAACTGAGAAACTGAGGACGCCAGTTGGCGGCAGGTACATTCCCGTCCGACTGCTTCAGTACTGCTCCGGTGGAGAGGTGTCGATAGATCGGGTGAGCCGCCAATGATTGGCCACTCAGCACGCCTGCCATCCCCGCCAGCAGGTGCTGGATCACTTTTCTGCGGGTAAGATCCCGTCTTTCCTCCGGAGCAGCAGGCTTACAGCTGGCGTCGGCCAAGACCTTCAGTTTTGCATCGTCCAAAGAAAGGCTCATTTACCAGTATCGAAAGGCATCCTACACCATGCAGAGATTGAGAAAAAGCGGCGCACCGATATCGACTCACACGGTGAAAATACCTTAACAATGATCAGCCCGGCTGCTTACGCTTTATCTACTCGCTGTCGCTCGGGTGACATGCGGGACTCAGTCCTGCCTTGCAATGGGAATGAAAGATATGGGTACTGATGAGATAGCCGAAAAGACTGCCCACCATCAGATCGGATGGAAAATGATTGCGTCCAGTAAAGCGCGCGCCAGCAACCGTGAAAGCCGCGCCATAAGCAAGCGCTTTGACCCAAGGCTTGGGATATTCGTGAGCGACTACACTGGCCATGGCAAACGTGAACATGGCGTGACCGGCTGGGAACGAAGTGTTGACGCTGTGGTTCTTAAAGAAGGAACCCTCGCCCGTGCCTTCGAAGGGGCGTTCACGGGCAGCAATAAGTTGGGTCGCGGTGTAGATCGTGAATGTATTTGCTAACGCTTCCAAACCGATATAGCCCATTTCCTTGGCATGCTCGTTGTCGGTTTTTAGTCCGTGGATGAAGATGGTGCCCAGAGTAGCGCCTGTCGCCACGATTGCCGCATTCGAGGCCAAGTGGCTGGCATTTTCCCAGTCTTTAGGCACAGCTCTGGCGGCTTGTTCATCATAGGCGATCAGGGTGCCCGCTCCTGCTAGGAAGAGCGCGTCCCACTTCAAGTTCTTCTTGCGGAATGGCGAGACTAGAATTTGCTTCTGATCCAGTAATCCCCGGTTCAGCCATCCTCGAAAAGTAGTCGGTATCTCGCGACTGGAGTCGGTTCTCGCGCTACCCGCCGTACCCAACCCAGACGCAGGCATCTGAAACCTGCCCAAGCCTTGCTCAATCTGTGACGTTGCACCCTGAGGGACACTTGAAAATGCTGACGTTGAGGTCTGGCATGGTGCAAGGGCGCAGCAAGCTGCAATGGCAATTGCTAGAAGAGGCAACCTGGCGAAGCGGTAGCGGTTCACGACGGCATCCTGGTAAAGGGCTGAAAGCATGGCTGGATAAGATGCAAATTCCCGGAAAGTGTGACTTGCTATTCAGCGCGCTCAACTCTGGTGCCCTGCTTGTGTCACCTCCGACATCTGCCTGCCGTCAAAAAAGCTGACGTTTCCGGGCTTCTAAGCCGATTGCTTGAGCTTTGGCTGCAAATCACAGGCCAAAGTGATAGCATCGAAGCTGCGCGTCGGAGGGGACATGAGTTCACCCTATGGGCTGCAGATCACGGAAAACTGCCTCATTTGCAAGCTCCGTGAAGCTGGCTTCTTCTGCGATTTGCCGAAGGATACTCTTAAGGACCTGGAAAAAATTAAGTATGCCAGCGGCTATCCACAGGGCGCTGTCCTATTCGTCGAAGGTCAGGGACCGCGCGGAATTTATATTGTTTGCACCGGGCGGGTAAAGCTCTCCACCACATCTCGAGACGGCAAAACCCTGATCCTGCGCATCGCAGAGGCAGGAGAGGTGCTCGGTCTTCACGCCAGCGTTTCCGGTCAACCCTACGAGCTTACTGCTGAGACTCTGCAACCTTGTCAGCTGGATTTCATCAAGCGGGAGGACTTCCAGCGATTTCTCCAGACTCATGCAGACGCCTGCCTCAGTGCCGCGCAACACTTAAGCCAAAATTGTCAGAGTGCGTATGAGATGATTCGCTCGCTCGGCCTGTCTCACTCTGTTTCAGAAAAGCTGGCGAGACTGCTGCTTGAGTGGTCTTCGGAGGGGGAAGAGACCAAGGACGGAATCCGGATCAAAGTCGCGCTGACCCACGAAGAAATGGCCCAGCTAATTGGCACGTCCCGTGAAACGGTAACGCGTCTGCTCGGCGAGTTCCGCGACAAGCACTTGGCTCAGCTGCACGGTTCTACTTTACTCATTAAGAACAAGGCGGGGCTGGAGAAGTTAGTAGGCGCCTGACCTGCATTCGCCTCGCTGAAGGAATCATTGAAAACCCTGGCTGTCTTCGCCTGAAGGCAATTGAGGCTTTACCGACGGTAACGTAAACCGCCAGCCTCTCGGATTACCCCGGTTACTTTACCCCTCTTTCCTCCCGTCATAAGCTGCCAGACATGAAGCTGCAAGCTCTTACCCTTTGCCGCAACCAGCAAGCGCAGCTACGGTTGGCTAAAGGACTAGCGGAGTTCGACATCCGGCAACAGTGCTGTCCATCCGCGCAAGAAGCGTTGGAGTTGATGGCGAGGGGCAGCTATTCGGCGCTGCTGCTGGATTTTGATATCCCCGGGGCGTTGCAATTGGCCAAGCTGGCGCGCCTGGGGCCCCTGGACAAGCGGCCAGTAGTGTTCGCTATGATCGGTGCATCAACTGATATTGGGAGCACCTTTCAAGCGGGAGCCAACTTCGTGCTCTACAAGCCGCTTGACGATGACCAGCTGAAACGGTCTTTGCGCGCGGCTCGCGGCTTCATGCGTTCCGAGCGGCGTCGCGCCAAACGCCATCAGGCTGAGACTGTCGTATATCTGCTCTACGGGAAGCAGATGGCCATTCCGACGCTGATGATAGACCTGAACGACGAAGGATTATCAATCCAGGCGGCTCAACCATTACCCGCCGTCGACGAGGTCCCCGTTCACTTCCTCTTACCTGGGACCAGGAATGCGGTCGACGCCAATGCAGAGTTGGTCTGGGCCGACGATTCCGGGCGAGCCGGAATGTTTTTTAGTCGCCTGAATGGCGCAAGCAAACGACACTTGAAGAATTGGCTGGCGCGCGTCGGTTCCAAAAAGCATGGCGCGCGGTCTGCTAACGCGCTTTCCGCCGCCGCTGCACACGTCTAAGTCACTAGCGCCGGCGCTCAGTTGTTTCCCTTCATCTGCTAGACTCACATTTCCCATTTTGAGGAAAAATGAATGGGTGATGTCAGTCGGGCGTCGGCTGTAGCCATGGCCGAGGCCATTCGCCAGAGGGAGATCTCCGCCCTCGAACTTGCCGATGCTCACCTTGAGCGCATCGAAAGGCTGAACCCGCAGCTTAACGCGTTTGTGCACGTCGATCCCGAGTCTGTGCGGCGCGATGCGAGGGCGGCCGATTGGGCCCTCAAACAGCATGCCGGCTTAGGCCCTCTCAACGGCGTACCCATCTCCATTAAAAGCTCGATCGATGTGGCCGGTTTACGTTGCGAAGCAGGAACCAAGCTGCGCGCCGGTTATCTCGCGTCGCACGATGCGCCCCTGGTTTCCCGGTTGCGGCGGGCTGGCGCCGTGATTTTAGGAGTGACGAACTCACCCGAACTGCTCATGGCGTGGGAGACGGACAACCTCCTCTATGGGCGGACTAATAATCCATGGGATCTGTCGCGCACCGCGGGCGGTTCGAGCGGAGGAGAAGCGGCAGCTATCGCGGCCTGTTGCTCGGCCGGCGGAGTGGGTAGCGATGGTGGAGGTTCGATTCGAGTTCCCGCACACTTCACTGGAATATGCGGTCTGAAGCCAACGCCGGGACGGATACCCGCCACCGGGCACTTCCCAAATTCCGTCGGTCCCTTTGCGATGATAGGAGTAGTGGGTCCGATGGCGCGAACCGTTGCGGATCTGCGCGCCCTGTTTGAGGTGATGCAAGGGTACGACGAAGGCGACACCAGCTCGGCACCGGTGCCTGTTCGCACCATTGGCCTGAAAGAAATCAAGAGAATCAGAATTGGATACTTCGAAGAGGATGGACGAACTCCGGTAACTGCTGAAACCAGTGCCGCGGTTCGAACCGCTGCATTGGGCCTGCAGAGGGCCGGTTGCAACGTAATGCCCTTTCTTCCGCAAGGCCTCGAATCGGCGCGCGAAGTCTGGTGGAAATTTTTTGGTGTGGCCGGCGCAATGCTCCTCGGTCCTATGACCGCCGGACGAGAACAAGACTTGAGTCCCATTCTTAAGCAATTCATGGCGTGGACCAGCGAAGAGCCGCGCCACACTGCAGAGAGCCTGCTCAATGCCTGGATTCAGCGCGATGTGCTCCGTATGCAGATCTTCGCTCAAATGAAAGAAGTGCCAATTGTCGTGTGCCCGGTTGCCGCAATTCCTGCTTTCAAACACGGCGAGCGCAAGTGGGACATCAACGGAAAAAGCGTCGAGTACCTTGACGCCTGGAGCTACTGCGAATGGTTTAACTTGCTCGGCATGCCCGCCGCCGTGGTTCCGGTGGGACCTTCCAAGGAAGGCTTGCCCATCGGAGTTCAGATCGTTGGTCAGCCCTGGCAGGAAGAGTTGGTACTGGAGGTTGCCGGATTGATCGAACAGGAATGCGGAGGCTGGCGCGAACCGCCGATCTTGTAAATGCTGGGATGTCTCTCGGCGTGATGATGTTCGGCCATCACAGACGCACTTTTGGAGGACGCCTAGCGTGATTGGATGGGATTGCCAGACTTGCTGACGGCACTGCGACGATATTGGGGGTACGACGCTTTTCGCCCCCTGCAGGAACGCGTCGTTCACAGCGTCATCGGCGGGCACGACGTTTGTGTGGTGATGCCGACCGGTGGAGGCAAATCTCTCTGTTACCAACTTCCGGCTTTGCTTTCCGGTAGAACCGCGGTGGTAATTTCTCCCCTCATCGCTCTCATGCAAGATCAGGCAATGCAGTTGCGGCAGATAGGAATCCCGGCAGCCGTTTTGAACAGTACTCTATCGCCAAATGCGCAGGCGGAAATAGAGCGGCGAGCTCGGTTGAATCAGTACAGATTGCTCTATCTTTCACCCGAACGCCTCGCGCGAGCGGAGACCGTCGCGTGGCTTCAACAAGTGCCGCTCGCTTTTTTTGCCATCGATGAGGCGCATTGTATCTCTGAATGGGGACACGAATTCCGGCCCGAATACCGGCAGCTCAGTGCCCTGCGGGCTCACTTCCCTGAACGGCCGATCGCCGCATTCACCGCAAGCGCCACCCGCCGCGTGCGCCATGACATTCTGCAGCAGTTGAAACTGAACGACGCCCACAAATACATCGCCAGCTTTCATCGTCCAAACCTGCACTACATAATCCGTCAATGCGATGCCAAGTCTCAGCTTCAGCTACTGGTGCAGGCGCTGCGCAGCTACAAAGACGGGAGTGTCATCATCTATGTTCCGACGATCGCCCGGGTAGCGTCCACCATCGAGTTTCTGGCGGGAGAAGGCATTGCCGCCCTCGCTTACCACGGCCAGATGGAGGCCCCTGAACGAAGAGCCAATCAAGAGCGGTGGATGTTGGACGAAACGCGGATCATGGTCGGAACCGTCGCATTCGGGCTTGGCATCAATAAGCCCGCGGTGAGGGCTGTGATTCATCTCTCACTCCCGAAATCTTTGGAGCAGTACTATCAGGAAGCCGGACGCGCCGGACGCGATGGCACGTCAGCGGAGTGCTTGCTGCTTTGGCAGAAGCGCGATACTGCGTTGCTCGCGCATTTCATCGGTGAAATTTCGGACCTGAATGAGCAAAACCGGGCATGGGAACGTTATCGCGTGATCCGGGATTTTGCCGAATCCAGGACCTGTCGACATCAATGCATCTCGCGCCACTTCGGCGAAACGCCCAAGTGGGCCTCATGCAGCAGTTGCGATGTGTGTGGCTACCGGCCTGCCTGGCTGAAGCAAGCTGCGCAAGCCGACTCAGAGCTTAAGCCGGATCCGAAAACGCCTGCCCATCGCAGTGGCCGGAAACCGCCGATGCTTCGTCCCGATGCGATCTATGAGGTCGATCAAGAGCTTAGGGAATTGCTTCGAGAGTGGCGCCGCGCAACTGCCCGCTCGCAGAGTCTTCCAGCCTTCGCTGTTATGCACGACACCTCGCTCGAGGAGTTGTGCCGCGTCAAGCCAAAATCGCTCGAAGAGTTGCGTCACACCTACGGTTTCGGAGAACGCAAGGTTGCGAAATACGGGGCGGAGATTATCAACGTGCTTCAGCGGTTCCGGACGGAAGAGAGGCAAAAGACCAGTTCAGAGCAGGGTTGACATTCCACACGGCTCTCGCTCCGAGAGGCTGAGCCCGACCTCCTCCAATCAGTGTGGAATAAAGTCTTACCGGTAATCTGTTTATACTACGGCACTATGCCGTCCACAGCTGTAAGCTGTTGAGCATCAACTCCCAGTTGCCGTTCGATCGTGGGCGGGACGGCATGACTCCTGAAATGGCAGAAACACGCGCAAGTTTTTTTGCTTCCCGGTTCCTCTCGGCGATAGTGATTTTCCTGTTTGTTTCTGCCGTCTATCTCTTTGCTTTTCCGCAGCCGAATGTTTTCTACGCCGGTGTGGTTCTTGCGCATGCGCTGGTTGGCGTCATAGCGGCAGTCCTGCTCCTGCCAGCCGTGTGGCGGGCGTTCCGGGAAGGGAAGCTGGGTGCTGGACTTGCCTGGCTTTTGCTTTTCGCTGGAGCCGTGATCGGTTTGTGGCTGATCCACACGGGCACTCCGCGGTCGCATTGGAACTCGTTGTACGCGCACGTCGTGCTCTCGGTTGCGGGGGTTGGGATCGCATTCGCATGTTGGTGGAGCGGCCGCGCTGGTTCAAGCACGGCAGTTGCGGTAGGGCGCGCTCTGGCGTGCCTCCTCGTACTCGCGGGCCTGTCTGCGGGCGCCTGGTACATGCGCCAATCGCGCTGGCAGAAGAGTCTCACCATTGAGAATCCCGCGATGCCGCCGGCTTCCATGGATGCCGAGGGTGACGGCCCGCAAGGGCCATTTTTTCCAAGCTCTGCGCAGGTTTACGGGGGCAAAAAAATCCCCAGCAAATTCTTCATGGAATCGGAATCGTGCAAGCGATGCCACCAGGACGTGTATGACCAGTGGTTCAGTTCCGTCCATCACTTCTCATCGTTTAACAATCAGTGGTACCGCAAGAGCATCGAGTACATGCAGGACACTATCGGCACCAGGCCGTCCAAGTGGTGCGGTGGTTGCCACGATCCGGCGGTTCTGTACGCGGGCAAGATGGACCGGCCAATTAAAGAATTCGTGCATTCGCCGGAAGCGCAGGCTGGGCTTGGCTGCATGATGTGTCACTCGATTGCGAAAGTTAAAAGCACCATGGGGCAGGGAGACTTCTACCTTGAGTATCCCAAGCTGCACGAATTGGCGGCCAACAACAATCCCGTGGTCAGGTATCTTCACGACTTTCTGATCAAGCTGAATCCTGAGCCGCATCGGCGAGTCTTTCTAAAGCCGTTTATGCGAAACCAGACGGCGGAATTTTGTTCGGCTTGCCACAAGGTTCACCTCGATGTGCCGGTAAACCACTATCGTTGGTTCCGCGGCTTCAACGAATACGATAACTGGCAGGCCAGCGGGGTCTCGGGCCAAGGGGCGAGGTCTTTTTACTATCCCGCGAAATCGTCCCAGTGCGCCGATTGCCATATGCCGCTCACGGCTTCGCAGGACATGGGGAACATCAATGGCTTCGTTCACTCGCATCGATTCCCCGGGGCGAATACGGCGGTTCCGACGGCCAACGGAGACGCTGAGCAGTTGAAGATCACGGAAAATTTTCTAAAGAACCAGCAGTTGAGTGTTGACATATTCGCCTTGTCGGCGGAGCGCCTCAAATCTACGTCTGCGGCCAATGTTCAAACCGATCTTTCGACAACATTCGCCGTGGGAGAGGAAGCAGAAGCTAAAATCACGCCGGCCACTCTGTCAGAAGCAGCCCCGGTCACGGCGCCTTTGAACCGGGTGCAGCCGGTCCTTCGCCGCGGAGACACGGTTCGGGTTGATGTGGTTGTGCGCACAAAAAAAGTTGGACACTTCTTTCCGGGTGGTACGGTCGACGCGTACGATACCTGGCTCGAGTTGAAGGGGAGTGACGACAAGGGGCACACCATCTTCTGGAGCGGCATGGTCGAAGATGGCGGCAAGGGACCGGTGGAAAAGGGCGCGCATTTCTACCGCTCGTTACAAATCGATGAGCATGGGAACCAGATCAATAAACGAAATGCGTGGTCAACCCAGGCCGTCGTTTATGTCCACCTGATTCCGCCAGGCGCGGCTGACACCGTGCACTACCGCCTTCATGTTCCGGAAGATGCCGGGGACAAGATCACCTTGCACGCGCGGCTTTGTTACAGAAAGTTTGCCTGGTGGAACACACAGTTTTCCTTTGCGGGCGTTCCTGACCCAAATCAGAAGAATGCCGAGGTGTCAGAGAGGCACGACGACCGGAAGTTCGTCTTTTCCGGCTCTCTGGCAGGTGTCTCGGCAAAAGAGGAGAAGGTGCCAGACGTGCCCATCGTGGCTCTGGCAGAAAATGAAGTGTCGGTCGCCATTCTGCCTCGCAGTTCGCCTGCGCCCCAGCCAAAAGTCACACTCCAAAAGGAAGATTGGCAGCGTTGGAATGATTACGGCATCGGACTTTTCCTGCAAGGTGATTTGAAAGCAGCTCAAGCTGCTTTTCAGAAGGTCACGGAGATCGACTCCGGAAATCCCGATGGATGGGTGAACCTGGGGCGAACCGCCGTGCAAGAAGGTGACATGGAGCGGGCACGCGCGGTTCTAAACAGGGCGCTGGCGTTGAGCCCCGACCTGGCGCGCGCTCACTTCTTCTACGCCAAGGTTCTGCGAGCGGATGGCAATTACCAGGGAGCGGCGGAGCATCTGGGCAAAGTTATTGCTCAATACCCACGCGACCGAGTCGCGCTCAATGATTTGGGACGCATTCTGTTCCTGCAGCGAAAGTACAAAGATGCTGTGGCAACCCTGCAACGGGTACTCGCGATCGATCCGGAAGACTTGCAGGCGCATTACAACCTGATGCTTTGCTACAACGGTCTAGGAGATGAGAAACAGGCCAAAGAGCACCAGGCGCGGTACCTTCGTTTCAAAGCGGACGAGTCGGCGCAGGCGGTGACGGGGCCTTACCGGCAATTGAATCCGGAAGACAATAACGAGCGGCAGGCGATCCACGAGCACGAGTCCGTGCCACTGAGCGTGAGCAAAAGCAAAGTGGCTGCCGTACGCCGGGCAACGATCCCATCAGCTGGGGCTTCCAGGTAAATGCGAAAGTCTTTTCTTCCTTCTGTTTTTCTCGTGACGTGCATCTGCGCGGCCCTGCCCGCCTTTGCGCAAAAAATCACATTCCGGGACATCACGGCTCAAGCCGGAATCCGGTTCACGCATAACAACGGCGCATTCGGAAAGAAATATTTGCCGGAGACGATGGGCCCCGGTTGCGCATTCATCGATTACGACAACGATGGCTATCCCGACATTCTTCTGATCAATGGGCAGGATTGGCCGGGGCATGCGCGCGCTTCCAGCACCCCGAAGCTTTACCACAATAACCGGGACGGCACATTCGCGGACGCCACGCGCAAAGCGGGGCTGGCGATCTCCATTTTCGGCCTGGGCGCTGCAATCGGCGATTACGACAACGATGGCTACGATGACATCTTCATCTCGGCGCTCGGCCAAAGTCACCTGTTCCATAACAATGGCAACGGCACGTTCACCGACGTCACCAAAGCAGCGGGACTATGGGGACCGAACGAGTTCTCGACTGGCGCCGCCTGGGTTGATTACGACAAAGATGGCAAGCTCGACCTGGTGGTCGCCAATTACGTGCAATGGTCGATCCAGGCAGACCTATTCTGCACCCTGGATGGAACCCACAAATCTTATTGCACGCCGGAGTCCTACAAGGGAGCCTCGGCACGGCTTTGGCACAACCAGGGCGGCGGCAAGTTTGCCGATGTGACGCAAAAGGCGGGATTTTACGAGCCCACGTCCAAGAGCCTGGGAATCGCTGTTCTCGACTACAACAACGATGGCTGGCCCGATATTCTGCTCGCCAACGACACCCAGCCCAACAAGCTTTATCTCAATAAACGTGACGGATCCTTCGAAGAAAAAGCGGTGGCCGCCGGAATTGCATTCAGTGAGGACGGAGTGGCACGCGCCGGAATGGGCGTGGATGCCGCTGATTACGACCGCTCGGGCCATGTGAGCCTGATCATCACGAACTTCGCCAACCAGATGCTCTCGCTCTATCACAACGAAGGTAATGGACTCTTTGTCGATGAGGCGCCCAGCTCAGAAGTCGGACGCGCTTCTCTGGTTACGCTGGGTTTCGGATGCTTCTTCTTCGATTATGACAACGACGGCTGGCAGGATATTTTCGTGGCCGATGGCCACATCGAGAACGAGATCGAGCGCGTACAAAAGCGAGTGAGCTACGCCGAGCCGCCGCACTTGTTTCGCAACCTGGGAGCCGGAAAATTCCAGGAAGTCACACAGCAGTCCGGACAGGTGTTCGCCGCTCCAAAAGTCGCGCGTGGCGCGGCCTATGCCGATATCGACGACGACGGCGCTCTTGACCTGCTGGTGATGACTAACGGTGGACCGGCTTACTTATTCCATAGCGAAGGCGCAACAAACCATAGCCTGCGTGTGAAACTCGAAGGAACCAGGTCGAATCGGGATGGCATCGGCGCCATCGTGCGCGTCACGTCGGGTAACGACAAGCAGTGGAAAATGGTGAAGAGCGGGTCCAGTTACCTCTCCCAGAGTGAACTGGTGCTCACCTTCGGATTGGGCGATAAAAACAGCGCCGACCAGATTGAAGTTCAATGGCCGAGCGGGCAGGTGGATAAGCTCTCAAAGGTGCCAGCGGGTCAAACCATCGTGGTGCAGGAAGGCAAGGGGATCGCCTCAAGCCGTCCCTATAAAACGCATGTTAAGCGCGCAGGATCCATTTCTGCGGCCAAATAGCAATACAAGACATTTACACTTATCTCGGCACGCAGTGTGGCCACCACAAACTGACTTGCATCCCGCTCCATGAAAATCACTCGCACGCTTTCGATCGCAGTCCTTCTGGCAATTGCCATGCTTTTGCTTGCAGCTTCACCTCAAACAAAGAAGCCCTCAGCAAGCAATGCGCAAGAGGCTGCGCGACTGAACAACCTCGGCTGCGCATACATGAACCAGCAACTGTTCGAGAAGGCGCTGAACGCGTTCCAGAACGCTGCCAGGCTGGACCCGAAACTTGAGGCCGCGCGTCTCAACCAAGGCGTGGCCTTGCTGAATCTGCAGCGTGTAGATGAGGCGAAGAAGCTTCTGCTGGAAGCTGCGCAGTCGAATCCGAAGGATCCTCATGCCTGGTACAACCTTGGCCTGCTGTACAAAAACTCAGGCGATCCGCAGGGAGCCGTCGACGCCTTTCGTAGCGTAACGGAGATTAATGCGAATGATCCTGACGGCTGGTACATGCTGGGCACGGTGTACGTGCAGCAGAAACAATTTGCGCCGGCCATCGATGCATTCCAACATGCCCTGAACCTGAATCCGCTGCATGCCTCGGCAGAATTCGGCTTGTCGCGCGCCTACCAGCAATCCGGTGACACGGAGACCGCGCGAAAACACCTGAAGAGATTCCAGTACATCACGCAGAACAAGCTCGGGGCCACGATGAGCCTTGCCTATGGCGAGCAGGGACAGTATTCGCGGGCAGAGGAATCACCGGGCGCTGATCAGAGTGTGCCGCCGGCAGTCGCCGTGAAATTTGTGAATGCGACCCAACAGGCGGGACTTCTTACGACAGGCGGCCCGCTTGCCAAGCAAGAGGCAGCTCTGCTCGGCCCCGGCGCTTGCTTCCTCGACTATGACGCCGACGGGAAACTCGACGTTCTCGTTGCAGACAACGGCAAGGAGGGCGGACTCGGTCTTTATCACAATCTCGGAAACGGAAAATTCGAAGACGCCACAAAGCCAGCCGGACTCGATCCCGCGCTTCACGCGACCGGGTGTACAGCAGGAGATTACGACAACGATGGCGCCACCGATCTCGCCCTCACTGCTAACGGCAGAGTCATTCTGCTGCACAACCAGAAAGATGGCCGGTTCAAGGATGTCACAGAAGCTGCTGGTATCAAGGCTGAGCACAGTTTGGGCGTCACTTTCATCGACTACGATCACGATGGCGACCTGGATTTGTATGTGACTCGGTTCAACGCCCCGGGCGCGGCGTTCGACCCCAGAAGCAACGGCAATATGATGTGGCGCAATAACGGTGATGCCACGTTCACGGATGTGACGGACGCGACTGGACTCTCAGGTACCGCTTCGAGTGTCGGCGCTGTGGGTACCGACTACAACAATGATCGCGCAATCGACATCGTGGCGAGTAC
>Ga0207657_10005226_pt1 | contig 13599 bp, 12 predicted proteins | sample KBSC33metaG_FD_184316 | JGI IMG/M metagenome (GOLD analysis project Ga0207657, IMG submission 184316) | Corn rhizosphere microbial communities from Kellogg Biological Station, Michigan, USA - KBS C3-3 metaG (SPAdes) (version 2) | ecosystem: Host-associated > Plants > Roots > Rhizosphere > Soil ... | reverse complement strand
GCAGCGACCTGGCCGGGATGACCACCGTGTCCCTGGCCCCGGCCAGTTCCCAGCCCAGCGACCGGTACAGCGGCATCGTCGCCGGGAACAGCGCCGACAGCGGATAGCCCTGCGCCGCGATCTCGTCGAGCAGGACGGTCATCAGCATCCGGCCGATGCCCCGGCCCCGGTACTCCGGCGCCACCTTGACGCTGGACACCCCGGCCATCGGCACCGGGCGGCCGAGCCACCACTGCCGCATGTCCTGGATCGCGGCCCCGGCGGCCGGGCGCCCGTCGGCGAAGGCGCCCAGGTACCGCCCGGCGGCGATGTAGCGGGACAGCGACCGGACCCGCCGGTCGCGATCGCCGGCGGACCCGGGTCCGAAGGCCCGTTCGGACAGGTCGAGCTGGCCGTCGGGATCGTCACCGGGTCGCAGCCGCCGGATCTGCAGGTCGGGGGGAGCGTCGGCCATGGTCAGAAGCCGTCCAGCATGAACGGGGTCGCGGCGAACGCGCCGTCGAGGGCCGCGTCGGCGTCCTGGCTGCCGCCATCGGCCAGGCCGGCCCGGCGCAGGGTCGCGACCGGCGTCCCCGCGTACAGCGCGGCGAGGCCACGGGCACCCAGCGCGAGCGGCGTCCGCCCGGCGTGCGACGAACCGGCGGGGGAAGGGGAAGGAGCGACCGTTCGGTACCTGGAAAGGCGGCCTTCGCCGTCCCGGACCGTCAGGTCCCACCGGCCCGAGTTGGCCGGCCGCAGGTCGTCGGTGATCTGCAGCGGCACGGTCAGGTCCGTCGCGGGGAAGCCGCGGGCCGCGATGGCGGCGGGCGCGTCGAGCAGGCGGAGCATCCAGCTCTCCCGTTCGGCGATGTCCGCGTCCTGCTCGCGCAGCATCCACCAGAGCGGATCGGACGGGCCGACCTGCGCGCGCACCGTCCCGGCCACGGAGGAGTTGGAGGCGGCCACGGCCCACAGCGCCCGGGTGGTCGCGGCCGAGGAGGCCACCACCCGCTCGACGAAGATCGCGTCGTTGCCGTGCTGCCAGCGGTAACCGAGGAAACCGTCGGGGGCCAGGTAGGCGTACCTGTCCGTGTCGGCGTACCGGCCGGGACGGGTCAGCCAGCGGCGCATGGTGGTCTCGTCCCAGGTGACCGGGCCGCAGTCGCGGGCGTCGGCGTGGGCGCAGCCGAGGACCTGGAGCACCTCGGCGGCGTCGTCCGGGCCGGGGCGCCTGATCCCGGCCGCGGCGCCGGGTTCCGGCCGGGCCATCACGGACAGCGCCCGGCTGGGCAGCACCGCCTCGTACCGGTGTCCGGCGATCTCCCAGCCGAGCGACCGGTAGATCGTCATCGTGGCCGGGTAGAGGGCCGACAGCGGGTAGCCGCGTTCGGCCATGAGCTCGGCGAGCGCGGTCATCAGGGCGCGGCCCACGCCCTGGCCGCGGTACTCGGGCGCGACCGTGACGCCGCCCACCCCGGCCATGGGCACGGCCCGGCCGTGCCACCACTGGCGCATGTCGTGGTACAGCGCGGTGGCGACCAGGCGGCCCTGGTCGAAGGCACCCAGGCACCGGCCCGCGGCCACGGCCGACTCGATGACCGGCCGGATCATCACCTCGTCGACGGGGCCGAACGCGCGGATGGTCAAGTCGACGTACTGGTCCCAGTCGAAGTCCTGGGCGAGCGGGCGGACGATCACGTCAGCGGTCAGCCGAGCTTCTCCATGATCTCGTCGGGCACCGAGTAGTTGGCGTACACGTCCTGCACGTCGTCGGAATCCTCGAGCGCCTCGATCAGCCGGAACACCCGCTTGGCCTGCTCCTCGTCCAGGTCGACCTCGACGGTCGGCAGGAACGCCGTGTCCGCCGAGTCATAGTCGATCCCGGCGTCCTGCAGCGCCGTGCGCGCTGTCACCAGGTCGGTCGGCTCGGACACCACCTCGAAGGACTCACCGAGATCGTTGACCTCCTCGGCGCCCGCGTCGAGCACCGCGGTCAGCACGTCGTCCTCGGTCACGCCCTTCTTCTCCACCACGATCACGCCCTTGCGGTGGAACAGGTAGGACACCGAGCCAGGGTCGGCCATCGAGCCGCCGTTGCGGCTGAACGCGGTGCGCACGTCCGAGGCGGCCCGGTTCCTGTTATCGGTCAGGCACTGCACCAGCACCGCGACACCGCCGGGGGCGTAGCCCTCGTAGGTGATGTTCTCGTACTGGGCGCCGCCGGCCTCGGCGCCGCTGCCGCGGCGGACGGCCCGGTCGATGTTGTCGTTCGGTACCGAGCTCTTCTTGGCCTTCTGGATCGCGTCGTACAGTGTCGGGTTGCCCGCCGGGTCTCCGCCGCCTGTACGCGCGGCGACCTCGACGTTCTTGATCAGCTTGGCGAATAGCTTGCCGCGCTTGGCGTCGACCACCGCCTTCTTGTGCTTGGTGGTGGCCCACTTGGAGTGGCCGCTCATGTGTTGTCCTTCACGATGTCTACGAATAGCTGATGAATGCGCCGGTCCGGGGTCAGCTCGGGGTGGAAGGCTGTGGCAAGCAGTTGCCCTTGCCGGACGGCGACGATCCTACCGGTGCCCAGGTCGGTTCCCAGTATGACGACGCCCGGACCGGTCTGCTCCACCCACGGTGCCCTGATAAAGACCGCGCGGAACGGGCCTTCTGTTACGCCTGTGTCAGCGCCGGCGCCGCCCAGGGTGATGTCGCGCTCGAAGGAGTCGACCTGGCGGCCGAACGCGTTCCGGCGGACGGTCATGTCGATGCCGCCGTAGGTCTGCTGGCCTTCGACGCCATCGGCCAGCCTGTCCGCCAGCATGATCATGCCAGCGCAGGAACCGAACGCGGGCAGCCCTTCGCCGATGAGCTTGCGCAGCGGCTCGAGGACGTCGAAGGCGACGGAGAGCCGCCACAGCGTCGTCGACTCGCCGCCGGGGATCACCAGCCCGTCCACGCGGTCCAGTTCCTCCGGGCGGCGGACCGCCGCTGGCCGCGCCCCGGCGGCCTCGAGCGCACGCAGGTGCTCGGGCACGTCGCCCTGCAGGGCGAGCACGCCGACGACGGGCTTCATGCTTCCTCCGGAACTGGCGCAGCGCATCCCAACGACGCGCGACCCGCGGGGGCGCGCGACTTGGGTATACGGGGGTTAACAACAATAGAACGCTGAGGCGGCGGTCTGTTCTTCCCGAGGCGAGCCTGCGGGGGGCAGCTGCGGAGGTGGCGGGTTACCAGCCGCGGGAGGCGTAGTGCTGGTCGGCGGGGAGGGTGTCCAGGTTGATGCCGACCATGGCCTCGCCGAGGCCGCGGGAGACCTTAGCCACCACGTCCGGATCGTCGTGGAAGGTGGTGGCCTTGACGATCGCGGCGGCGCGCTTGGCGGGGTCGCCGGACTTGAAGATGCCCGAGCCGACGAACACGCCCTCGGCGCCGAGCTGCATCATCAGCGCGGCGTCGGCGGGGGTCGCGATGCCGCCCGCGGTGAACAGCACGACCGGCAGCCTGCCCAGCCGGGCCACCTCGGCGACCAGCTCGTAGGGTGCGCCGAGTTCCTTGGCCGCGGTGAACAGCTCCTCGGACGGCAGCCCGGACAGCCGGGCGATCTCGGACCGGATCGAGCGCATGTGCCTGGTCGCCTCGACGACGTTGCCGGTGCCCGCCTCGCCCTTCGACCTGATCATCGCGGCGCCCTCGGCGATCCTGCGCAACGCCTCGCCCAGGTTCGTGGCACCGCACACGAACGGCACGGTGAACTTCCACTTGTCCACGTGGTGGGCCTCGTCGGCCGGGGTGAGCACCTCGGACTCGTCGATGTAGTCGACCCCGATGGCCTGCAGCACCTGCGCCTCGGCGAAGTGGCCGATCCGGCACTTGGCCATCACGGGAATGGACACCGCGGCGATGATGCCGTCGACCATGTCGGGGTCGCTCATCCGGGCGACGCCGCCCTCCTTGCGGATGTCGGCGGGCACGCGCTCGAGCGCCATCACGGCGACCGCGCCGGCGTCCTCGGCGATCTTGGCCTGATCGGGCGTGACCACGTCCATGATCACGCCGCCCTTGAGCATCTCGGCCATGCCGCGCTTCACCCGCGCGGTGCCGGTGGCGGGCTGGTCGGTGTTGTCGGTGGACACTCGGAACCTCACTTGATCACTAGTCACTGCTTACTACCATCGTATGGCCAGGTCGCTAGAGGCCGAGCGAGGCGCCGGTGTTCTCCGCGACCAGGGAATCGTCCATCTCGAAGAACTCGGGGGCCCTGGCCCGGCCGGACAGGCGCAGGACCCGGGCGAGCGGGCGCTGCCGGGCCTCCCGGGTCGCCGCGACCACGTCGTTGTAGAACTTGCGGGCCAGGAACACCTGGTGCGCGGCCGCCTCGACCTCGGCGAGCAGCTCGTCGGCACCCTCCTTGCCGTTGATCGAGGCCCGGAAGTCGGGCTGGCTGAACGCGGCGCGCAGCGCCCGGGTCAGGTCGCTCTCGGCCAGGTCACGGGGCCGCGAGGTGATGTCCTTGGTACCGTGCACCGCGCTGGCCAGCAGCAGGCTGGTGGCCGGGTCGAGCAGCCCGGAGGTGGCCAGCTCCAAGGCCACCGAGCTGCGCCGGACCAGGGTCGCGTCCAGGGCGGCCTGGGCCATGTCCACCCGGGCGTGCAGCCGGTCGATCCGGCCGGCCCGCCAGGACACGTACACGCCGATGAACAGCGCGGCCGCGATCACGATGGCGATGTCGGCGATCACGGGAACTCACCTCCTGACGCGGTGACGGCGACCTGCGTGCTGCCGAGGACGACGGTCTCGTACACGCTGAGCACGGAGCGGGCGACGACCGACCAGTCGTAGGCGGCCACCGCAACCAGCGCCGCGGCGGAAAGCGCGGCCCGGCGGGCCGGGTCGTCCAGCAGCCGCCCGGCCGCGCGGGCCAGGTCGCCGGCGTCCCCGGTGGTGAACAGCTCCCCCGCCTCGCCGCCGCGCAGGACCTGGCGGAAGGCCTCGATGTCGCTGGCCACGATGGGCACCCCGGCCGCCATCGCCTCGGCGGTCACGATGCCGAACGACTCGCCGCCGGTGTTCGGCGAGCAGAACACGTCGACCGAATGCAGCACCCGGACCTTGTCTTCCTCGCTGACCTGGCCGAGCAGGACCACCCGGTCGCGCAGCGCGGCGGGCACCCGGTCCAGCACGTCCCCGGGGTCCGCGGCCGGGCCCGCGATCAGCAGCCGCAGCCCGGGCCGTTCCTGCCCAAGCACCTCGAACGCCTTGAGCAGCACCTGCAGCCCCTTGCGCGGCTCGTCGAGCCGGCCGAGGAAGCCGATCGCGCCGCCGGGCCCCGGCCAGCCGGGCAGCGGGTCGGCCTTGCGGTAGCGGCGCGTGGCCACCCCGTTCGGGATGACCACGGCGTCGCCGCCGATGTGCTCGACCAGCGTGGTCCTGGCCGCCTCGGACACCGCGATCCGGCCGTTGATCTTCTCGAGCCCGGTGCGCACCACCGCGTAGGTGACCAGCAGGATGCGGGAACGCGGGATCGCAGTGTGGAACGTCGCGACGATCGGCCCCGACGCCACCCAGCAGGCCAGCAGGGACAGGCTGGGGATCTCGGGCTCGTGCACGTGCAGCACGTCGAACCCGCCGTCCTTGATCCAGCGCCGCACCCGGTTGGTCGACAGGAAGCCGAACGACAGCCGCGCCACCGACCCGTTGTAGGGCACGGGCACCGCCCGGCCGGCCCCGGTCACGTACCGCGGCAGCGGGGTGTCGTCGTCGGCCGGCGAGATCACCGACACGTCGTGGCCCTCGTCGATCAGGGCCTCGGCCAGGTCGCGTATGTGCTGCTGGACGCCACCCGGCACGTCCCACGAGTACGGGCAGGTAATCCCGATCTTCATGGTTCGCTCCGGGGGGGCGGCACCTGGAGCCGCGGCACCCGCGCCGGATCCAGGTCGGCGGTGAAGACTTTTTGCAGCATGTGCCAGTCCTGCGGGTGCTCGGCGATCGCCTCGGTGAACCGGTCGGCCAGCGCCTGGCTCATCGCCGCGATCTTCTCGGCGCGGGTGCCGGTGTCCGGTACCGGGATCTCGTCGTAGATGCGCGCCCCCCAGTCCTCGCCGTCGAACCAGGTCGCGGTCGGCATCAGCGCCGCGCCGGTGTGCACGGCGAGCGCGGCCACCGCGGAAATCCGCGCCTTCTGCCCGAACATCTCGACCTCGACCCCGCTCTCCTTCAGGTCGCGGTCGCTGACCAGGCAGACCAGGCCGCCGCGGCGCAGCCGCTGGGCCAGGGTGCCGAACGGGCTGCCGCCGCCGGTCAGCGGGAGGACCTCGAAGCCCAGGCTCCGGCGGAACCGCAGGAAGCTCTCGTACACCGACTCGGGCCGCAGCCGTTCGGCGACGGTGGTGAACTTCCCGGCCCCGCGGCCGATGACCCAGGCGCCGGCCTGCTCGAAGTTGCCCATGTGCGGCAGCGCGATGATCACGCCGCGGCCGGCCTTGAGGTTGGCGAACAGCGTCGCCTCGTTCGGGCCCTGGAAACGCATCCCCTCCACCAGCCGCTCGGTGGGGGTTACCGATAGCCGGAAGACCTCGAGCCAGTACCGGGCGTAGGAGAGCAGCGCGGCCCTGGACAAGGTGCGCAGTTCCTTCCCGTCCACCTCGTCGGTGCCGTACTTCCAGGCCAGCACCCGGCGCAGGTTGGCCTCGAGTACCTGAACCCCGGGCCCCTGGCGGCGCCAGGCGATGCCAGCCGCCTTGGCGAAGACCCACGCTGCCCAGGCCTGCGGGACGCGGCAGATCAGCGTCCAGCCCAGCCGGTACGCGACCCCCGTCAGCCGCTCACTGAAACCTACGGCCACCGCTAACCTCTCTCAGCCCTGCTGATCCCCGGCAGGCCCGCCCTCGTCTTTGGGAGCCTTTGCTGCCTTATATACCGCGTGCACCCGCTGCCCGAAAGTGAAGGCGCTGCCGGCCGCGAGCGCCCAGAGCCCCACGTTGAGAATGTACGGCACGCCGAGGCCGGAGACGCCGACGGCGATCAGCGAAATCAGCATCCGCTCGGGCCGCTCGATCAGGCCCACGTCGCAGCGCAGGCCCAGCCCTTCGGCGCGGGCCTTGGCGTAGGAGACCAGGCTCCCGGTGACCAGGCAGAACAGCGACACGGCGCCGAGCAGCGTGTTGTGCCCGCCGGTGTAGAACCAGATGACCAGGCCGCCGAAGATGCCGGCGTCGGCGATCCGGTCCATGGTCGAGTCGAGGAACGCGCCCCAGGTGCCGCTGGTGCCCTTCAGCCGGGCCAGCACGCCGTCCAGCATGTCGAGGAACACGAAGATCGTGCAGGTGAAGGCGCCGGGGAACAGCTCACCCATGGGGAACAAGGCGAGCGCTCCCCCGGCAACGCCGACCGTGCCGATGACGGTGACGGCGTTCGGCGTTATCGGGGTACGCGCGAGGACCTTGCCCGCGGGGGTGAACAGGCGCGTCATAGCGGGCCGCAGCACGTTCAGCATGGCCGTCCGATCCTACCGCCGGGCTGAGCTTGAGTTTTCCTCCGCTGGGGCGGGCTTCACTTTCCGGCAACCGGGGAGATTCTTTCCGTGGGGGTTGTGGACACGGCGCCCGCGGGTTAAGGCTGGTCGTGCGCAGCGTTGGTTCGCGGGGGGACGACCCCCCGCAACCCCCCGAAGCGCGAGAAGCGATCGCAAGGAGGCGAACCTCAGTGGCAGATAAAAGCAGTGGGGCGGGAGGAGCCGCCGGCAGGGCACCGGCGGCCGATCAGGTACGGAACGTGGTGCTGGTCGGCCATTCCGGGACCGGGAAGTCGAGCCTGGTCGAGGCGCTGCTCGCCGCGACCGGCACGATCCAGCGCCCGGGCAGCATAGAAGAGGGCACCACGGTCAGCGACTTCGACGAGACCGAGGTCAGGCAGCAGCGTTCGGTCAACCTGACCCTCGCGCCGATCATCCACAACGGCATCAAGGTCAACCTGCTCGACACGCCCGGCTACGCCGACTTCACGGGGGACCTCAGGGCCGGGCTCCGCGCGGCTGACTCAGCGCTGTTCGCCGTCTCCGCCACCGACGGGATCGACGGCGTGACCAGGATGCTGTGGGAGGAGTGCGCCGCGGTCGGCATGCCGCGCGCGGTCGTGATCACCAAGATCGACCACCAGCGGGCCGAGTTCCAGGCGACGCTGGACGCGTGCCGCGAGGCCTTCGGCGACGCCGTGGCGCCGCTGTACCTGCCGGTCGGCGAGCCCGTCACCGGGCTGATCGGGCTGCTGTCGCAGAAGCTGTACAGCTACTCCGGCGGCGAGCGCTCCGAGGGCGCGCCCGCGGCCGCCGACGAGGAGCGCATGACCGACCTGCGCGGCGAGCTGATCGAGGGCGTCATCACCGAGAGCGAAGACGAGAGCCTCATGGACAGGTACCTGTCCGGTGAGGAGATCGACCCCAAGGTGCTGATCGAGGACCTGGAAAAGGCCGTCGCCCGGGGCAGCTTCTATCCGGTGCTGGTCGCCTCCGCACCGCAGAAGATCGGCATGCTCGAGCTGCTCGAGGTGATGACCGAGGCGTTCCCGTCCCCCGCCGAGCACCCGCTGCCGTCGGTCACCACGCCGGACGGCAAGCCTGTCACGGGCCTGTCCTCCGACCCCAAGGGCCCGCTGCTGGCCGAGGTGGTCAAGACCACGTCCGACTCCTACGTGGGCCGGATCAGCCTGGTCCGGGTGTTCTCCGGCACGCTGCGCCCGGATGCCTCCGTGCACGTGTCCGGCCACGGCCGCGCCGCCAGCGGGCACGAGGACCACGACGACGACGAGCGCATCGGCGCGCTCACCTCACCGCTAGGCAAGCTGCAGCGCCCGGTCACCCAGTGCGCGGCCGGCGACATCTGCGCCGTGGCCAAGCTCGGCACGGCCGAGACCGGCGACACGCTCTCGGATAAGGAAAAGCCGCTGCTGATGGAGTCCTGGTCGATGCCGGAGCCGCTGCTGCCGGTGGCGATCGTGGCGAAATCCAAGGCGGATGAGGACAAGCTCTCCCAGGCGCTGAGCCGTCTGGTGGCCGAGGACCCGACGCTGCGCCTGGAGAATAACGCCGAGACCAGGCAGCTGGTGCTGTGGTGCATGGGCGAGGCGCACGCCGACCTGCTGCTGGACCGGCTCGCGAACCGCTACGGAGTCGCGGTGGAAACGACCGACCTGCGGGTGCCGCTGCGGGAGACGGTCGCGAGCAAGGCCCAAGGGCTGGGCCGGAACGTCAAGCAGTCCGGCGGCCACGGCGAGTACGGGATCTGCCACATCGAGATCGAGCCGCTGGCGGACGCGTCCGCGTTCGAGTTCGTCGACAAGATCGTCGGCGGCGTGGTGCCGCGGCAGTTCATCCCCTCGGTGGAGAAGGGCGTCCGCTGGCAGATGGAGCAGGGCGTGGTGGCCGGCTACCCGATGATCGGCATCCGGGTCACGCTGTACGACGGCAAGGCGCACTCGGTGGACTCCTCTGACATGGCCTTTCAGAAGGCCGGCCGGGCGGCTCTCAGAGACGCCGTGGACAAGGCTCAGCCCAAGCTGCTCGAGCCGGTCGACGAGGTGAGCGTGCTGGTACCCGACGACTACGTGGGCGCGATCATGTCCGATGTGCCCTCCCGCCGCGGCCGGGTGCTCGGCACCGAGCAGATCGGCGTGGGCCGCACTCTGGTCAAGGCCGAGATCCCTGAGCTCGAGATCACCAGGTATGCCATCGAGCTGCGCTCGCTCTCGCACGGCACGGGCTCGTTCACCCGTTCCTACCTGCGTCACGAGCCGCTCCCGGCACACCTGGCGAGCAAGGTCGCGGCCGAGTCCAAGCCCGGCTAGGTTGGCCGGCTGTCAGTGAATGTGGCGTTCTACCGAAAAGAATCGGTAGAACGCCACATTCATGGAAAACGGAGGAGGACGGCCAGGCGTCCGGATGGGCGCGGTGGGTTAGGTCGCGGGCCAGGTGTCGGCGAGCAGCTTGCGGGTGTCGGCCAGGAGCTGGGGCAGCACCCGGGTGTGCCCGGTGACCGGCATGAAGTTGGTATCGCCGCCCCACCGGGGCACCACGTGCTGGTGCAGGTGGGCGGCGATGCCGGCGCCGGCCACCGAGCCCAGGTTGATGCCGATGTTGAAGCCCTGGGCGCCGGAGGCCTGGCGCAGCGCGCCGACCGCGCGCTTGGTGAACTCGGAGAACTCGGCCGTCTCGGCCGGGGTCAGGTCGGTGTAGTCGGCCACGTGCCGGTACGGGCAGATCAGCACGTGGCCCGCGTTGTACGGGTACAGGTTGAGCACCGCGTACACCAGTTCGCCGCGCGCGACGATCAGGCCTTCGGTGTCGCTGAGCTTCGGCGCGCGGTCGAACGGGCAGCCCTCGTCCTCGCCCGGGCCCGACGGCTTGTTCTCGCCCTTGATGTAGGCCAGGCGGTGCGGCGTCCACAGCCGGCCGAAGGCGTCGGGGACTCCCGCGAAGACTCCATCCGGGTCGGGCTCGGGCACGGGCCTACACCTGGACGCGGTCGCGCACCGCGGTGACGATCTCCGCGACGGCGTCCGCCACCGGTACGCCGTTCTTCTGCGACCCGTCCCGGTACCGGAACGACACCGCCCCGGCGGCCACGTCGTCGTCCCCGGCGATCAGCATGAACGGCACCTTCTGCCGCTGCGCGGTCCTGATCTTCTTCTGCATCCGGTCGTCGCTCGCGTCCACCTCGACACGGATGCTCTGCTCGCGCAGGCTGGCCGCGATCTTCTCCAGGTAGGGCACGTGGGCGTCGGCGATCGGGATGCCGACCGCCTGGACCGGGGCGAGCCAGGGCGGGAACGCGCCGGCGTAGTGCTCGACCAGGATGCCGAAGAACCGCTCGATCGAGCCGAACAGCGCCCGGTGGATCATGTAGGGGCGCTGCCGGGAGCCGTCCGCGGCCTGGTACTCGATGCCGAACCGGCCCGGCTCCTGCAGGTCGACCTGCAGGGTGGACAGCTGCCAGCGGCGGCCGATCGCGTCCTTGACGTGCACGTCGATCTTGGGCGCGTAGAAGGCACCCTCGCCCTCGGCGATCACGTACGGCAGGCCCGACTCGTCGAGCGCGTGCTTGAGCGCCGCCTCGGCGACGGCCCACTCCCCCAGGTCGCCGACGTACTTGTCGGGCCGGGTGGACAGCTCCGCCTCGAACTCGGTGAGGCCGAAGTCACGCAGCAGCCCGACCACGAAGGCCAGCAGCGAGGCCAGCTCGTCCTGCAGCTGATCCGGGGTACAGAAGATGTGCGAGTCGTCCTGGGTGAAGCCGCGGGCCCGGGTCAGGCCGTGCACCACGCCGGACTTCTCGTACCGGTACACCGTGCCGAACTCGAACAGCCGCAGCGGCAGCTCGCGGTACGACCGCCCGCGCGCCGCGTAGATCAGGATGTGCATCGGGCAGTTCATCGGCTTCGGGTAGTAGGTGGCCCCGTCCAGTTCCATGGGCGGGAACATGCCGTCCTTGTACCACTCCAGGTGCCCCGAGGTGATGAACAGGTCTTCCTTGGTCAGGTGCGGGGTGTTGACGAACTCGTACCCCGCCTCCTCGTGGCGGCGGCGGGAGTAGTCCTCCATCACCCGGCGGATGATGCCGCCCTTGGGGTGGAACACGGGCAGGCCGCTGCCGATCTCGGTCGGGAACGAGAACAGGTCGAGCTCCGCGCCGAGCTTGCGGTGGTCGCGCTTCTCGGCTTCGGTGAGCAGCCTGACGTACTCGTCCTGGGCGTCCCTGGTCTCCCAGGCGGTGCCGTAGATGCGCTGCAGCTGCGGGTTCTTCTCGCTGCCGCGCCAGTAGGCGCCGCCGGTGCGCATCAGCTTGAACGCCGGGATGGCCCGGGTGACCGGCAGGTGCGGGCCGCGGCACAGGTCCTTCCAGCACAGCTCGCCGCTACCCGGGTCCAGGTTGTCGTAGATGGTCAGCTCGGTGCCGCCGACCTCGACCGACTCGCCGTCGTCGTCGGACGGGTGGCCCTTGAGGCCGATCAGCTCGAGCTTGTACGGCTCGTCCGCGAGCTCTGCCCTGGCCTGCTCGTCGGTCACCACCCGGCGGGAGAACCGCTGGCCCTGCTTGACGATCTGGCGCATCCTGGCCTCGATCGCCTTCAGGTCGTCCGGGGTGAACGGCTTGTCCACGTCGAAGTCGTAGTAGAAGCCGTTTTCCACCGGCGGCCCGATGCCGAGCTTGGCCTGCGGGAACAGCTGCTGCACGGCCTGTGCCATGACGTGCGCCGCGGAGTGCCGCAAGATGTAGCGGCCGTCGTCACTGGCGATGTCCACCGGCTCGACCACGTCGCCGTCGCTCACCTGGTGAGCCAGGTCGCGCAGCTCACCGTTGACCCTGGCGGCGATGACGCCCGGCTCGGGGCCGAGGGCCGCGCCCGCCGTCGTGCCCGCCTCGACCACATGCTCGCTTCCGGCGAGGGTGATACGAAGCTGCTGGCTGGACACGGTGTACTCCCTATCGTCAAACAGAACTGGTTACCCGATGCTATCGGGACGAGCCGGATCCCGCGCATCGGTATTCCCGGGCACGGACCCGGGATCTCGCGACCGCCTTGAGGACTCGTACCCGGCGTGGGACACTACCCGATACGAGTTCCAGGTGGTGCGCTCGTGTCCGTCTCCCGCAAAGCACGGACGCGAACGCCGCATATCCGCCCCGGACAGCGGCGTGACCGCATCGCGCACCTGTTTCCGCCCCTTGCTCGGTTGATGCTGACCTCGTGACCCTGGAGAGGGGCCGATGAAACGAATCATGCTCGCCGCCGCCGCACTGCTGCTGTCGGTGGGAACCGCGACCGCAGCCCAGGCGGCCACCGCCGCCGCCCCGCCGCCCGGAGTGCACGTCAGCGGCATGACCTACCAGCCTGGCACCCACCTGCCCGCGACCCACCTGCCGCGCATCGTGCCGTTCAACACGGCCCTCAAGTCCAATAACTGGTCCGGGTACGCTGACGTCGCGTGCAGCACCTGCGCGATCCGGTACGTCGCCACTTCGTTCACCGTGCCCTCGGTCAACTGCGCCAAATCGCCCGACGGGTCCTTCGCGGGGATTTTCGCCGGACTCGACGGCATCACCAGCCGGACCGTCGAGCAGGTCGGCGTGGAGGCCGGATGCTCGGGAGGCACCGCGAGCTACGCGGCTTTCTACGAGATGTTCCCGAACGCGCCCGTCGCGTTCTCCGGGATCAGCCCGGGTGATGCGATCAACGCGAACGTCTACTTCAACACCGGCACGCACCGCTGGCAGCTCACGCTGACCGACCTCACGACCGGAGGGACGATCGCGACGGCCCAGGCCTGCCCGAGCGGCTCGGCCTGCCGGAACTCCAGCGCGGAAGTGATAGCCGAAGCGCCGAGCTCAAGCACCGGCACGATCCTTCCGCTGGTGGACTTCGGCCAGGTAAACCACGTGGCCATCGCGGTGACCAGCCTGAACGGGACACATGGCGCCATGACCTCGAACGGGCTGTGGACCACGGACAGCATCACCATGGTGAGCAGCGCCGGTAAGACGCTCGCGCAGCCCGGCCCGGCATACGGTGGCCAGGCCTTCCAGGACACCTGGCGGGCAGCCAGCTAGCTGCGGCCCCGGCGATCGTCGCGGCTCT
>Ga0207657_10005225_pt1 | contig 13600 bp, 10 predicted proteins | sample KBSC33metaG_FD_184316 | JGI IMG/M metagenome (GOLD analysis project Ga0207657, IMG submission 184316) | Corn rhizosphere microbial communities from Kellogg Biological Station, Michigan, USA - KBS C3-3 metaG (SPAdes) (version 2) | ecosystem: Host-associated > Plants > Roots > Rhizosphere > Soil ... | reverse complement strand
GCCGAAATCGTCCAGCGCCACCTTCACGCCGAAGTTGCGCACCTGGTCGATGAAGCGGCGCGTGTTGTCCAGGTCGTGCAGCGCCACGCTTTCCGTGATTTCGATGCACAGGCGGCTCGCCACGTGCATGTAGCGCGACAGCACTTCCAGCGTGTCCTGCACGAAGCGTTCGTCGTTGAGCGACGCACCGGACAGGTTCATGCACACGAAGCGCGTGTTGACGAGGGAATCGAGGTTGGCTTCGATCCACCCCAGGGTCGTCGACATGACCCAGCGGTCGATCACGCCCGCGCGCCCGCTCTTCTCGGCGGCGGCGATCAGCGGGCCGGCCGGCGACACGCGGCCGTCCGCCTCGCGCATGCGCAGCAGGACTTCGAAATTCAGCGACTCGTACGGCGCCGACAGCGACATGATCGGCTGCATCTCGAGGAACATGCCTTCGGTCGCGTCCGGACCGGACAGGCGCGCGACGAGGTTCAGTTCGTTGGCGCGCTCCTGGAACGCGTGCGAGCCGCGCTCGTACACGACGAGGCCGTCGCTGTGGCCGCCCTTCGCCTCGCGGCAGGCGCGGTCCGCCGTCGACACGGCATCCTTCATCGGCATGCCCGGCGACACTTCGATCAGGCCCACGGAACCACGCACGTGAAAGGCCTTGTCGCCCACGCGGAACGGCGTGCCGCCGATGCGGTCGACGATGCCGCGGCAGATCAGCGACGCCAGCGGGATCGCCGTGTCGGGCATGACGATGACGAATTCGTCGCCGCCCACGCGTCCGATCTTCTGGCCGCCGGCCAGGGTGAGCTCCATGCGCTCGCACACCTGCTTGAGGACTTCGTCGCCGGCCGCGTGGCCGAACAGGTCGTTGATCAGCTTGAAGCGGTCGAGGTCGATGTACGCGAGCGCCAGCGGCTTGCCGGCATTGAGCAGCTGCGCGGCGCCCTCGAACACCTTCTCGATGCCGCGCCGGTTGAAGACCTTCGTCAGCGGATCGTTATTGGCCATGAAGCGCAGCTGTTCCGTCGCGCGGTATTGCTCGGTGACGTCCTGCAGCACGGCTTCCACGCGCCCGCGCGCGAGCGTGGCGCTGACCATGAAGCGCTGGGCGCCGTCGCGGCTGATGATCTGCATCTCGGCATCGCTGCGCAGATGCACTTTTTCCAGCAGCTCGGACCACAAACTGTCAGCGAAGAATTGCTTCCACGACGTACGGCCGGGCACGATCTCGTCGATGTCCAGCATCTTGCGCATGGCCGGGTTGGCGCTCACGATATTGCCGTACATATCGAGCGTGAACAGGCCGACGGGCATCGCCTCGAACGCGTGTTCCAATTTTTCCTGTGCTTCCCTGCGCTTCTGCGTCTCCATGCGCATCTGCTCGGCCACCGCGAGCGCGGCCAGCAGGCTCGACGCGAGCGCTGCCGTGACGCTGTTGATCACGTTCAGCACCTGGTGCATGCCCAGCGCGGCCGACACGACCTCGGCCAGCGATGCCACGTACGTCAGCGCGAACGAGGCCGCGAACCAGCCGGCCACGCGGTTGCGCGAGCGCACGATGATCGTCAGCAGGCCCAAGGTCATCAGCGAGAACCCGAACGCCATGATCACCCACAGCATCGGCAGGAACACGCCGTACGGCAGCATGACGGCGCCGACGAGCAGTGGCACGCACGCCCATTGCGTGATGCGCAGCGGGATCGACCAGCGCGTCTTGACGAGCTCGTCGCGGAACAGGGACTGGTACAAGGTCAGCGTCGACACGCCGTACAGCGCGATCGTCAGCGAGCGGCCCAGCAGCATCCACTGGGCGGGCACGGTCATGCCGAGCCATTGCGTATCCCAGCCGGCCGACAGCGCGCCGATGCGCAGGTTCAGGATCAGCCAGCCGGAGAACAGCACGTACAGCGGCTGGCGGTTGATGAGGGCCGTGATCAAAACGAACAGCGCCAGCACGATCATGCCGCCGTCGAGCAGGCCCGACTTGCGGTGATAGTCTTCGACGGACTGGTCGAACTCCGCGCCCGGCCACTGCACGACGGACAGGCGGGCGGGGCCGGCGAAGCGTCCGCGGCACAGGATGTCGCGCGGCAGCGCGGCCGGCTGCAGCGCAAAGCCGGCCCGGGCGGCGAACAAGGTCGGCATGCCGCGCTCGCGGCTGGCCTCGCCGAGCGGTTGCAAGGTGGTCGCATCCCAGCAGGCCACGTCGACCGCGTGGCGCGACGGGAATTCGACGACGTCGGCGGCGACGGCATCGGCCGCGCGCGGCCGCGTGCTGAAGCGGAACCACACGGGTTCTTCTGACAAGTGGGTGTCGGCGTACGACACCGGCACGGCGTCGCGCAGGCGCGCGTTGGCCACGGCCGGGCTCAAGGGCGTCGTTTCGCGCAGCACGCGGATAGCGCGCGCATCGCCGTTCCCCGTCACGTACTGGCTGTCCCAGCACACGAGGGCCACGACGGAAACGACACCGATCGCGATCGGAATCAGATAATAAGCGAACGCTTGGAACGTCAGGTCAAGCGCGCTTTGCGCCAGGCCCGGCAGTTTCCAGCGGCCGGATGATGTGAATTGCATGAGTATCTGCGAAACTGGTATCGGCCCGGCGGCGCGGGCGGCCGTTGTGGTTTCGCAAGGATACAGCTTTACAGTAATGCCGTCATGCAATTATTGAATCAAGCAACCAATTCGAACCGATCCGATGCATGTTGCGCAACACCCAGGCCGCTTCCGATGGTCCGTCCGGCGCTCGGCTGCGGGGGACGCACACCCGTCCGGCCGCTCACGTCGATGTCCGGATGGTGGATGTGGCAGAAGAAATTCAGCAGCGGATGCTGTGCGGCCGTCCAGCGCGCTTCGATCGTCGTGATGTCGAAGGCCATCACGCGGTGCGGGATATTGCCCACGTGGCGCAGCGGGACGAAGCCCAGGTCCGGGAACACGTCGACGAAGGTCAGCTGTTCGTACTGACGGTCGATCGGCGCGCGGCCCGTGGCCAGTGCCCAGGCGATGTCGTTCTGCTGGCAATACATGACGCCCGCCTTCAGCAGCGCCGTCTTGACCAGGCGGCCCATGCGGCCGTTGTCGACGCCCAGGCGGCTCATCTCGGCCAGCGGCTCTCCGCGCAGCCAGTCGGGTAGCGTCACGGACTCTTCCACATGCAGCGGCTCGTGCAGATTCGTCTGCATGCGCGCGGTGCCCAACGGGGCGCCGTCCAACTTGGATTCGGCCAGGAAAACGATTGCGTCGTCGCCGTAGTCAGCGGCTTCGGGGTGTGCGAGCTGGCGCGCGAAGTCCGGCACGTGACGCGCGTAGGCGGCGTGGCGCACGCGTACGGCCTTCCAGAGGTCGGCTTCGTTGTGCACGCGACGGATCGTGAAAGGCAAGCGTTCGGTCGACTTGCCCGGAACCCCGACGGGGGCGAAAAGGGGGCGCAGGACGCCCGGGTGGCGCATTTCCATGATGACTCCTGAGTTGATGTTCAGAAATTTAGTTTCCGCTTTGAACTTTATCAACGTTACAGGGGTTAACAAATTGTCGAAAAAGCGTGCCTTTTGCCCCTATTTCAATTTTCAATAAATCATGATCAAGAAGATTGTTCCTACGACAACGGGCGCGCCGTGCCGCTGACCCGGATCGAACCGCCCGGTTCCGGCCCGATGTCGGCATGCAACAGCGACCGCATGCCCATGTCCTCGCCCTGCACGACGTCGATGGCGCCGCCGTGCGGCCAGCCGAGATCGCGCAGATAGCCGGCCAGCGCGGCCGTCCCGGCGCCCGTGGCCGGGTCCTCGTAAACACCACCGACGGCGAACGGATTCCGGGTGTGGAAACGGCGCGCGTTTTCGGCCCAGGCCAGCACGATCGTCGTCAGGCCGTGGCGCGTCATCAAGGCCCGGCCGGCGTCCAGGTCGTATTGCATCGCGGCCAGCAAGTCGCGGCTGGCCAGCGCCAGCACGAGGTGGTTCGCGCCCGCGTGCGCGATGGCGGGCGGGATGCGCGGGTCGAGGTCCGCGGCGTGGTATCCGAACAACACCAGCGCGTCGGCGACGAGTTCCGGCGCGGCCGGCCGGCTCCACGTGGGTGGCGATTGCAGCGCGGCGGCCACGCGCGCGCCGTCGCGCCGGCCTTCGACCGTGATGGCGGCGTCATTCAACGCCAGCGCAAACACGCCGTCGCCCTCGCGCCGCGCCAGCGCCGCGCCGAGCGCGATCGTCGCGTGCCCGCAGAACGGCACTTCGGCCGCGGGCGAAAAATAGCGCACGCGCCAGCCCTGCCCCTGCGGCGCCGCGAACGCCGTCTCCGAATAGCCGACGGCATGGGCCAGGCGCTGCATCGCGTCGTCCGGCGGCAGCGCGGGGCCGATCCAGACGCCGGCCGGGTTGCCGCCGGTGTCGCCGTCCGAGAATGCCGCGATGCGCAGGATGTCCTGCACCTCCGGTACGAGGGGGGATGGTTGGGTCATGGAAGCTCCTTCGCGAATGGATGAGGCGACCATGATAGTGCGGGCGGGCGCGGCCTGCCGGGCACGCTTGCCGGCGTCAGGCGTCGAGCACCCCGGCCAGGCGCGCCGCGAGGAAGTCGACGAACGCCTGCACGCGCGGCGCCAGCGCACCCTGTTTGTAGAACACGGCCCACACGGGCTGGGTCCAGGGCAGTGCCGCGTCGTCCAGCAACGGCACGAGGCGGCCCGCGGCCACGTCCGCGCGCGTGAGGAAGTCCGACAGGCTGACGATGCCCGCGCCCGCGAGCGCGAGATGGCGGACCGTCTCGCCGCTCGTCGCCGTCACGTGCGGCGCGCTGCGCCAGCCCTCTTCCACGCCGGCACGCAGGGGCCACGTGTTCAGCGACGCGGGCGCCACGAAACCGATGCGGCGGTGCCGCGCGAGGTCGTCCACATGCGCGGGTGTGCCGTGGCGTTCCAGGTAGCGGGGCGCGGCCAGCACGCGGATGCGGCTTGCACCCAGGCGCCGCGCGTTCAGCGTGGAGTCGGCCAGATGCCCGATGCGGATCGCGACGTCGGCCTTTTCCTCGATCAGGTCGACGACCGTCTCGCCGCTCGCCAGTTCGACCTGCACCTGCGGATACGCATCGAGGAAATCGGGCAGCAGCGGCGCGACGAGGTGGTCCAGGGCTGGTGTCGCGGCGTTCACGCGCACGAGGCCCGCGGGCTGCGTGCGCGCGGACGCGGCTTCGCTTTCCGTCTGTTCCAGTTCGGCGAGGATGCGGCGCGCGCGGCCCAGCAGCCAGCTGCCCTCTTCCGTCAGGTCGAGGCGGCGCGTCGTGCGGTGGATGAGGGTCATGCCCAGTTGCCGCTCCAGCCGCGAGATCGTGCGCGACACGCCCGACGGCGTCTGTCCCAGCTGCTGCGCGGCGGCGGAAAACGAGCCCGTGTCGACGACGGCGGCGAAGGCGATCAGCGAACCGACGTCCAGCATTTTTGCTCCCAAGTCAAAAGTCTATTGTACGGCCACGGGTTTTTCTTTGCGGACGGCGCGGCCAGAATGCGCCATCCCATCGCATCATCGACAAGGAGAACACCATGCCACTCGCCCTGTGGGCGCTCACGCTGAGCGCCTTCGCCATCGGCACGACGGAATTCGTGATCGTCGGCCTCATCCCCACCATCGCGGCCAGCCTGGACGTGTCGGTGCCGTCCGCCGGCCTGCTCGTGAGCCTGTACGCACTCGGTGTCGCCATCGGCGCACCGGTGCTGACCGCGCTCACGGGCCGCGTACCGCGCAAGACCCTGCTGCTGGGCCTCATGCTGCTGTTCACGGCCGGTAACCTGACGGCGTGGATGGCCCCCGGCTACGCCGCGCTGATGGCCGCACGCGTGCTGACGGGCCTCGCGCACGGCGTCTTCTTCTCGATCGGCTCGACGATCGCCACGAGCCTCGTGCCGAAGGAAAAAGCAGCCAGCGCCATCGCGCTGATGTTCAGCGGCCTCACCGTCGCCCTCGTGACGGGCGTACCGCTCGGCACGTTCATCGGCCAGCGCTTCGGCTGGCAGATGACCTTCCTCGCCGTCGCGCTGCTGGGCGTGATCGCATTCATCGGCATCGCGCTGCTGGTCCCGCGCGGCATCGCGGACAGCAAGCCGGCGAACCTCGCCACGCAGCTGGCCGTGCTGAAGAAGCCGCGCCTGCTGCTCGTGTACGCGATGACCACGCTCGGCTACGGCGGCTCGTTCATCGCGTTCACGTATCTCGCGCCGATCCTGCAACAGGTCGCGGGCTTCTCGTCGAACAGCGTGGGTCTCGTGATGCTCGTGTACGGCGTGTCGGTCGCCTTCGGCAATATCTGGGGCGGGAAACTCGCGGACCGCAAGGGCCCCGTGCGTGCGCTGCAGATCGTGTTCGCGCTGCTGGCCGGCGTGCTGGTGCTGCTGGAGTTCACGGCCGCGCACAAGATCGCCGTCCTCGCCACCGTGCTCGCGTGGGGCGCCGTCGCCTTCGGCAACGTGCCGGGCCTGCAGGTCTATGTCGTGCGCCGCGCCGAGATCGACGCGCCCCGCGCCGTCGACGTGGCATCGGGCCTGAACATCGCCGCGTTCAACGTGGGCATCGCCCTCGGCGCCTGGGGCGGCGGCCTGATCGTCGCCCACCTGGGCCTGATGCACACACCGTGGATCGGCGCGCTGATCGTCGTGGGCGCCCTCCTCCTCACCACCTTGGCCGGACGGCTGGATGCGCGCGACCCGGTGCCGCAGGCCCGCCGTGCCGCCCGCGCCGTCGCCATGCATTGAATCGAATCGAAAGGAAAACCATGACCACCACCATTCCCGAACTGGGCCTCGGCACGTTCCGCCTGAAGGACCAGCAAGCCGTCGACGCCGTCGCCACGGGCCTCGAACTGGGCTACCGCCACATCGACACGGCGCAAATCTACAGCAACGAGGCCGACGTCGGCCAGGCGCTCGCGACGTCCGGCGTGGCGCGTGCCGACGTCTTCGTCACCACCAAGATCTGGACGGAGCACCTGGCCGCGGACCGGCTGCGCGCCAGCCTCGAGGAAAGCCTGACGAAACTGCGCACGGACTATGTGGACCTTGCGCTGATCCACTGGCCTGCGCCGGGCGGCGCGGTGCCGGTCGCGGAATCGATGACGGCGCTGCTGGCGGCGCGCGACGCGGGCCTGGCGCGCGCCATCGGCGTGTCGAACTTCCCCATCGCGCTGCTGCGCGAAGCCATCGCCGCCGTCGGCGCCGACAACATCGCGACGAACCAGGTCGAGTTGCATCCGTTCCTGCAGAACCGGGCACTGTCCGCGTTCATGCGCGACGCCCGCATCCACCTGACGGCCTATATGCCGCTCGCCTACGGCAAGGTGGTCGATGACGCGACCGTCGCCCGCATCGCGCGCGAGCGGGACGCGACGCCGGCCCAGGTGGCGCTGGCGTGGTCGATGGCGAAGGGCTATGCCGTGATCCCGTCGTCCACGCGGCGGGCGAACCTGGAGAGCAATCTGAGGGCGCGCGACGTCGTGCTGACGCCGCAGGACATCGCGGCCATCGACGCGCTGGAGCGGGGCGAACGCCTCGTCGATCCCGAGTTCGCGCCGCGCTGGGATTAGTTTTGATCGCTTCGCGTGCCGCACGCGAACGTATGCGTCGTGCAAACGTCCGCGTGGGCACGGGGTGCCCACCCTACGGTAGGCGTCGGGTGGGTTCCTCGAAACCACGCGGAATTCGCTTTGCGTAGGGTGGGCTCCCCGAGCCCACGCGGATCGCCGCGGTTCGTTGGCGTTATTTGTCCAGTTCTTTATAGTGGCGGAAGATCCCTTCCTCGTTGAAGGGTATCCGCCGCGGCGATTTCAGATACGCCGCGATCCGCGGCCGCGCCGCCACCCGGTCGCGCAGGGCCATCAGCAGCGGGTAGCCGGCGTCGATGCGGGCCAGGGTCTTCGGGAACGCGTAGCGCAGGCCCTCGACGACCTGGAACAGCGACAGGTCCGCGTACGTGACCGTGTCGCCCAGCAGATAGTCCTTCGGCTCGGGCCGCGACAGGATGTTCTCGAACCAGTCGAAGAACTTCGGAATGCGCGTGTCGATAAAGTCGGCTGCGCGGCGCTTGGCTTCCGGGCGCTGGTCCTCGTAGTACAGCGACGTGGCGATCGGATGGTGGGTCTCGTGCACCTCGGCCACGAGGTCGGCGATCGTCAGCTGGATCTGGCTCACCCAATATTTACCCTGCACGTCCTGCGGCGCCAGGCCGTGGCGCTCGCCCAGGAACATGAGGATGTTGGCCGTCTGGCCCACCGTCACGTCGCCCGCCTTCAGGAACGGCGGCGCGAACGACGGGTGGTCGGCGCCGTCCATCGCCGCCATCATGCGCGCCATGCCGCCCCGCCCGCGCGCCACGTCCACGTAGTCCACCCCCGCTTCTTCCAGCGCCAGCCGCACGAATTCGCCGCGGCCCTGGATGCTTGGCCAGTAAAAAAGTTCATACGTCATGCCGCACTCCTCCACTTGTTCGGTCCGACGCAATTATTGAGCAGCTTTTCGAAGTATGGCGCGGCAATCGTGCTAGTCTTGCGTCTGGCGTGTGCCTGACAAAATATCAATAAAGAGAGACATGAAGACAATAACAAGAACGCAGGGCATTAATTATCGACGGACGACATTCTTGATCTGCTGAACGGTTCATTCCGCCGCAGCAATATCCACCGATAACAAATCGCCCGGAGCGCACCGATGATTTTCGCTCACCTCACCCAACACTGGATGGCCCGCCGGCGGCAGCACAGCCTGTCCGCGTGGTGGTCGTGCGTCGCCAGCAGCCTGCGCGTGCTGGCCCATTACCGCGACCACCGCTCGCTGTGCGGGCTCGGCGTCTACCGCAAGCATGTGGCGGCGACGAACGCCGACCCGTTCCACCACCTCAGCCACCGCGACTACCTGATCAAGGGCCTGAGCCCGCGCCAGCGCGTGCGGGCCGTGTTGAGCCACTACCGCTTCGAGGACGCGACGTTCGACGAGGGCTACCTCGGCGCCGTGTACGGCCGGCGCAGCCTGCCGCTGTGGCAGCACGAGGCCGACGGCAGCGCGTTCACGATCCAGCTCGAGATGACGGCACGCGGCAATGCGGAAGGCGACCTCACCATCGCCCTCGTCGCGGACGGCAGATGCCTGCACCGCCTCTCGTTCAACTGGCTCCCCGGCGACATGGCCGGCGTCGGCCTGCCCGTCGTCCCGTTCATCGCGCGCAACGAAGGCCGCTGGGCCGATTCCGGACCCGCGTTCGAGGCGTTCGAGCGCGTGTTCCCGAACAACTCGCCCAGCTTCTTCTGCTTCGCGGCGATGCAGGGCGTCGCGCTGGCGCTCGGCATGGACAAGATCGTCGGCATCCGCGCCGAAGCGCACGTCGCCTACGATCCCGATCCCGACAAGCACTTCGCCAACGCGTATGACGGTTTCTGGAAGATCCTCGGCGGCACCGACATGCCCGGCCGCGACGGCTACCTGATCGCGCTGCCGTTCTACGTCAAGCCGCTGGCCGAGATGCCGTCCAAGCACCGCAAGCGCGCGGCGCTGCGGCGCGAGCACTGGCGGCTGATCGGTGACTCGGCCCAGGCCGTCATCCAGCGCCACGTGCTGCCCGCACGCGCGCCCGTCGCGCGCGCGGCCGCGATTCCCGAGCCGGCCTGATGGCGTCCGCCCGCGCGGCCACGGCGTCGCGCGGGAACCTTCGCCTTTACAACGTGTCTATTGGCAGACGCACCACGACGGGGCGCGCTGTGCTACACTCGCGCCTTCGCTAGGGGTCCTGGAAGCGTGCTTCCGGGTGAGAGATACCCTCCGTACCTGATCTGGATAATGCCAGCGAAGGAAAGCGCAACGCCGTTCCCTCCTTGTTTGCCCTTCCCCCGTTGGCTCCGGCTTTTGAGAAAAGCAGCGTGCCGCCTTCGGCGCGCGAAACGAGCAAACCATGACATCACATTTGAAGTACACCGCCGTCGCGTGCGCGATCGCGCAGGCATTCGTCGCGCAGGCGCAAGCGCAGGACACCACCCACCCCGTGGCCGAAGTCGTCGTCACGGGCAACCGTTTCATTGCCGTCGACCGCGCCAGCGTCGGCAGCTTCGGCGAGGCGTCGCTGTTCGACACCCCCGCCTCCATCATCTCGATGGGCCGCACGCAACTGCAGGACCTGTCGATCCGCTCCACGACCGAGGCCGTGCGCTTCGACGCCTCCGTCGCGGACGCCTACAACGCCGTCGGCTATGCCGAGCAGTTCTCGATCCGCGGCTTCGCGCTGGACAACAACTACAGCTACCGCAAGGACGGCTTCGCGATCCCCGGCGACACGCAGATCCCGCTGGAAAACAAGGAACGTATCGAAACCCAGAAAGGCATCGCGGGCCTGACGTCCGGCATCGCCACGCCGGGCGGCATCGTCAACTACGTGACGAAGCGCCCGACGAATGCGCCGCTGCGCTCGGCCACGGTCGAAGTGAGCGAGCGCGGCACCTTGTACGGCACCGTCGACCTCGGCGGCCACTTCGAGGACCGGAGATTCGGCTACCGCATCAACGCGGCCGCCGCCGACATCCACCCATACGTGCGCGGCGCCAACGGCGACCGCCAGTTCGTGTCGGCCGCGTTCGACTGGCAGATCACGCCGGACGCGCTGCTGCAGCTCGACATGGATTACCAGCGCAAGTCGCAGATCACGGCGCCCGGCTTCCAGCTGATCCAGAACGCGACGCTGCCGACGGGCGTGTCGCCGACGATGCTGCTGAACGACCAGCCGTGGACGCGCCCCGTCACGACGAAGGACAGCAACCTCGGCCTGCGCTTCGAATACAAGCTCGCGCAGGACTGGCTTGCGACGGTGTCGGGCAACAAGCACTGGTTCAAGCGCGACGACTTTACCGCGTTCCCGTACGGCTGCAGCAACGAAGGCGCCGGCTATTATCCGGGCTATTGCGGCAACGGCGACTACGACGTCTACGACTACCAGAGCACGGGCGAGCGCAAGACGCCGTGGGGCGTGCAGGCCCTGGTGAACGGCAAGTTCGCGACGGGCGCCATCCGTCACGCGGTCGCCGTCGGCGCGTCGTATTCGGAGCGCCACGACAGCTTCGGCGACTACGTGTACGACTACGTCGGCTACAGCAACCTGTGGCATCCGCTCGTGACGCCGCACGTCGCGGCCGACCGCGTGACGGGCCCCGTGTTCGAGCGCCGCAGCGACGAGGAACGTGCGCTGTTCGCACAAGACATCATGAAGCTGACGGACCAGTTCACGCTGCACGCGGGCCTGCGCCACGTACAAATCAAGCGCAGCGAATTCATCGACGAGGCCACCGGCTATGCGCACAGCGATGCGTCGTTCCTGCTGCCGCAAGTCGCGTTGACGTTCAGCCCCACGCGCGCATGGAATGTGTACGTCATGGTCGCCCACGGCCTGCAGCACGGCGGCGTCGCCCCGATGCAGACGACAAACGAGAACCAGGTGCTGGCGCCGCAGCGTTCGCACCAGGTCGAGATCGGCACGAAGGCCACGCTGGACAACGGCATCAACCTGTCGGCCGCGCTGTTCGACATCCGCCAGGGCCTCGAATACACGGACGCGAACAACACGTACGTGCGCAACGGCCGCGAGACGCACCGCGGCCTCGAGCTGACCGCACAAGGCAGCGCCACGCCGGCGCTGGACTGGAGCCTGTCGCTGATGGCGCTGAACACGCGCCAGCAGGGCACGGGCCAGGAAAGCATCGACGGCAAGCGCGTGACGGACGTCCCCGCGTTCAAGTCGGTCGCATGGGTGCAGTATGCCGTGGCCGCCGTGCCGGGCCTGAAGCTGGACGGCACGTGGGAGTACTCGGGCAAGAAGGCGTTCGACGTCGAGAACACCGTGTTCGTGCCGGGTTACCACGTGTTCGGCGTGGGCGCGTCGTACGGCATGAAATGGGGCGCCACGAACGTCACGTTGCGCGCACGGGCGGAGAACCTGTTCGACAAGTTCTTCTGGCGCGACGTGACGCCGGACCTGGGCGGCTACCTGCTGCCGGGCGCACCGCGCACGTTCCGCGCGTCGGCGCAGTTCGACTTCTAAAGCCAGGCCCGCGTCAAGCGCCGGGCGCGCCGATCACGGCCGCGACCTGGCGCAACCGCGCATCCAGTTCGCCCGTCAGCAGCGTGAACGGAATGCGCCGCTCGTCGAGCACCGCGACGAGTTGCGCATGCACGCGCTGGCGCACTGCCTCCGATTCGCGCTGCAGGCCGTCCGGCACCCACGGCAAATCGGGTGCCGCGACGAGCGTGTGCGCGTAGTCGTGCGCCGCCTCCAACGCCAGCAGGTCGGGCGGGACGCGGCCCCAGTAGATGCGGCTGTACACGGCCGTCATGAGCGGCGTCGTATCGACGAACAGGAAGTCCCGCACGCGCGCATCGCGCGCAAGCGCCTCCTCGCGCGCGCGCTGCGTGCGCGCGATGCCCACCTGGTCGTCCTCGTGCGGCACGCGCGCGTTCACCTCGACGAATTCGCGCAGGTATTCCGGCACCCACAGCGTGTCGTAGCGCGCCGCAAGCGCCTGCGCGAGCGTGGACTTTCCGGTCGATTCCGCGCCCAGCAGGGCGATCCTCGCCACGCTCATCGGATGGCCTCGCCGACCGGCATGTCCGCATCCTCGCCCGCATCCGTGCGCGCGGCCGCCGTCCAGGCGCGCAGGCCCAGCACCGCCAGCACGACGAACACGGCGTACAGGATCGCCGTCAGGTGCAGGCCCTTGTAGACGTACAGCCCCACGTACAGCACGTCGACGACGATCCACGTGTGCCAGTTCTCGATCTTCTTCTTCGCCGTCAGCAGCTGGCCCAGCAGGCTGCCGGCCGTCAGGAAGCCGTCCATGTGCGGCACGTCCGTGTCCGTGTACGCCTTCAGGAACGCGGACAGCACGACGAAGCCGATGGCCCAGCCGGCGAGCGATGCGATCCACCCGGCGCGCGCGAGACGCGTCACCGGCAGCGGCTTGCCCTCCGCCCCGCGCAGCCACTGCCACCAGCCCCATGCGGAGGCCGCGATGAACACGCCCTGCAGCCCCGCGTCGCCGTACAGGCGCGCGTCGTAGAACACGACGCCGTACGTCGCCGACGACACGATGGCGAAGAACCAGCCCCAGTGGTTGCGCAGGATCGTCAGGACGACCGTCGCGACGGACAGCGCGAAGCCGAGCAGTTCGAGCGGCGTGGTGGTAAAGCCGAGGAAGACGAGAGTCGAGTTCATGGTAGAGAGATGCGGGCGAGTCGGCGATTATGGAAGGTGGCGCCCGTTTACGCAACCGCGTGCCCGGCCCGGCGACTGTCCGTTTCCGGACACCGCTGCCCGCGGGCGGGCAACGCCGCGGTCGTTTGTGCGGGCCGCTACTGGGAAAGCCTGCTGGCACGGGCCTTGCAATACTGGCAGCATCGTATTCACTCACGCCATCATGGACCAGGCCATCCCCCTCGACGTCGTCCGCCGCCGCACCCGCGTACGCGTCGCCACCGCCATGCTGCTGCTCGCCGGCCTGTGCGCCACGGCGTGGGGCCTGAACCGCGTCCTGCGTCCGAGCGTCTCCGCCGCAGACGTCGTCATCGCCGAGGTGCGGCGCGGGAACG
>Ga0207657_10005220_pt1 | contig 13608 bp, 11 predicted proteins | sample KBSC33metaG_FD_184316 | JGI IMG/M metagenome (GOLD analysis project Ga0207657, IMG submission 184316) | Corn rhizosphere microbial communities from Kellogg Biological Station, Michigan, USA - KBS C3-3 metaG (SPAdes) (version 2) | ecosystem: Host-associated > Plants > Roots > Rhizosphere > Soil ... | reverse complement strand
CCGTCACGCCGCCGAAGTCGGCGCTGACGCCCAGATTGAACAGCGCGTAATTGTTGTCGGGCTTCGCGACGGGAACCGAATACGAGCCGCCGAGCGTCGCCGATGACGCGGTGACCGACCGGTCCTTGTCGAGCGAGTCGTACTCCCACGCGGCGCGGGCAAAGGGCAAGATCGTGTTGTTCGATCATCACTTTGATCCGAACAAGGCGCCGTTCGACGCGTACGACGAGGCGGTCGTGTATCGGTTCGCCGCCGCAGACTCGGCGGCGGCGTACGGTGCGGTCGCGGCGCTCGTTCGCTCGGTGACCCCGCATTCGCTCAGCACGCCGCACACGGGCGCCATGGGCTACGGCGACACGACCGCCCGCGCGCGCCACGTCCCTGCCGCGGCGATCACGCTCGAAGACGCGGACATGCTTCATCGCATTCAGGATCGCGGGCAGGAGAGCCGCGTCGCGCTGGCGATGGAGGCGCACATGCTTCCGGATGCGAAGTCGCGCAACGTGATCGCCGAAGTGCGCGGCAGCGAGCGGCCGGACGAGATCATCGTGCTCGGCGGCCACATCGATTCGTGGGACGTGGGCCAGGGCGCGATGGACGACGGCGGCGGTGTCGTGGCGGCATGGGAGGCGCTGCGGCTGATCAAGCAGCTCGGGCTCGCACCGAAGCGGACGATTCGCGTGGTGGCGTGGGTGAACGAGGAGATGGGCGGCCGCGGTGCGAAGGCGTATCGCGATGCACATCGCGCGGAGCTGGCGAAGACGAAGTTCGCGCTGGAGTCGGACAACGGCGCGTTCACGCCGAAGGGCATTCGGCTGACGGGCCCCGACTCGCTGCTCCCGGTGGTGCAGCAGCTGATCGCGCCGCTCGCGCGCATCGGCGTGACGGAGGCGGCGATGGGCGACCCCGAAGCGGACGTCGAGCCGCTCGTCACCGAGGGCGTGCCGGGGCTCGCGCTCGACATCGACGCCTCACGCTACTTCTGGTACCACCACACCGATGCGGACATGATGAACGCGCTCGATCCGCATCAGGTCGCGCTGTGTGTGGCGACTATGGGTGTGGTGGTGCTGCAGGCGGCGAACCGGTAGCTCAGCTCACCGCCCTGAGCGTCCAGAAGTCCGCCGAGAGATCCGTGTTGGTGAAGTACGCGTACGGCATGGTGCCGTAGCCGTTCTTCCCCCAGCTCGCGCCCCACGAGTTGCGAACGATGAACAGCTTTTTCGGATTGTCGTAGCCCACCACGCACATCGCGTGGCCGCCCAGGGTGCGCTCGTCGCCCTGCGGCATCGGGACGTTCCCCGTGCGCGCCACCGCATCCGACTCGAAGGACTCGTACACGGTGAAGCCGAAGATGAACGGATACCCCGCCGCGACGCAGCCGCGCATCTGCGCGACGTCCTGCTCCACGCGCATGTAGGTGATCCCGAGATGCTTCTTCGCCTCGGTGTAGCACTCCGCGGTGGGCTCGGTGGCGAACTGCGAGATCACGTAGGGCCACATGGTCTCGGGGCAGACCCCCTGCTTCGCGACCGTCTTCATGCCGTCGCGAAGCTGAGCACCGCTGTCGGTGTCCACCGTGCGCTCGATGACGCGCTCGTTGTAGTAGATGAAGAGCCGCGAGGGAATGAAATCGGGCTCGCTCTGCTTCACCAGCTCGAACTCGAACGCGCCGCCGATCGCGTTCGAGGTGCACGAGCCGAGCTGCCCCTGGTCGTACACGGGCGGCATCTGCGGACGCAGATCCATCCGGGGCGGCAGCGCAATGGCCGTGCGCCGCGGCACGCGGAACGTGAAGTCGCGCTGGTCGGGAAGATCCGGAACCCAGCCGTATCGCTTGATCGTGCGCTTGCGTGGTCTCGCCATCGTCTGCTCTCCATCACGAAATCCGGTGAACGGCTATCGTGCTCGCCTCATCGCGCTCGCGCAAGATCCTCGAGCACGGCACGCGCCACCTGCTCCAACCGATCCGGCTCATCCACGATCCGCTCCGGCGGGAGCACCCCCGCCGCATGGACCGCATCGCGCGTCAGGTCGTTCGTGATCGCGACGCAGCACATCCCGGCCGCGTTGGCAGCGCGGATGCCCGGCACCGAATCCTCGAGCACGAAGCACTCGCGCGGCGCCGCATCGAGCCTCCGCGCGGCGAGCAGATAGATCTCGGGCGATGGCTTGGCCGCCTCGACGTCCTCGCGCGTCACGAGGGCGTCGAACTCGCCCATGAGGTCCAGGCGCTCCAGCACCAGCACGGCGTGCTTGCGGTGCGACATGGTCGCGATCGCAACCGGATATCCAGCGCGCCTGACATCGCGCAGCAGCGCCGTCGACCACGGGTATTCCTGCTTCCGTATCAGCTCACCGCTGGCGATCATCGCCTCGTAGTCGCGGAGGCGAAGCTCCATGTACGCATCGAGCGGAGTGGCCGCGCCGAGCTCGCCCATGCGGCGCTCGGCGTACGGCTCGAGCCCGAAGCGCGCAAGCAGCGCCGCCGCGACCTCCTCGCGCGAACGGCCCACCATCTCGTTGTACGCGCGGATGACATCCTGCTCCACGATCGCATCCGGGCGGAGCTCCACCGCCGCCCGCGCGTACGACTGCGCCTTGAGCGCCTCCGTCTGCACGAGCGTTCCGTCGAGGTCGAAGATGGCGGCGACGCGTCGTCCGGTCATACGAACGAAGTTGCATGGACGCGATGCAGCGCGCGACCGGCAGTCGATTCACCGGCCGCGCGCAATTATCTCAGTACTGAGGTAATTCCGCCGCGCCGGATCAGTAGCGCCAGCTCGTGGTATCGCCCTTCGCCGTCTTCAGCCAGTGCGCGGCCGCGAGCTTGATGAACCGGCTGTCGTACGTGAGTCGCGACACGAGGTTCGGGTTCGCGTGGTCACCGCTCCAGCAGTGCTCATCGCGCGCCCCGTAGTCGACGATCGCATCCGCCGGAGGATTCCTCGTGCTCTTCAGAAAATCCTCCGCCAGGTACACGGCATCGTTCAGGAAGAAGTTGTCGGAGCGACCGACGTTGAGCGTGATCTTGCCTCGGAGCTTCGGTCCGAGCGTGGCCCAGTCGCGCTGCATGATGTGGACGAGATCGTAGTTGTCGCGCCAGTACGCGGCGACGGTCGTGTCGATCACGCCGGTGCGCTTGTCGAAGATGCGCTTCGGATACCCGTCCGCACCCACCGGTGAGAAGACGGCTTCCCAGATGTCCCACTGTCCGCCCGAGCGCGTCTTCGAGCCGAGCACCGCCTCCTTCTGGTTCGACTGCTCCATCGTCGCGCGCGTGCGGCCGAAGTAGTCTCGCTCGGCCGGACGCGGAGTCGTGCGCCACGGGCCCGCGCTCACGAACGCGTTGCCGTCGTGGTAGATGTCCACCGTCGTGAACGCGCGAAAGTCGATCGGATCGGGACAGTTCACCCACGCGCCGTTGTAATCCTCCGGATATTTCACCTGTACGCCGAGCGCTTCCCACCCGCCGGTGGATCCGCCGTACACCGCACGAGCCCACGCGCCGAGTCCGCGGTAGTGCGACTCGACGTACGGGATCAGCTCGTAGGTGATCGCATCGCCGTACGGTCCGTTGTTCTCCGAGTTCACCGCGTACGAATCGTCATAGTACGGCGTGGGATGCTGGATCGTGAGCAGCAGCACGCGCGGAAAGCCGGGGCCCGTCCACTCCTTGTAGAACTCGTACGCCTTTTCCTGCTGCAGCCGCTCGTAGCCGAACTTCGTGCACAGCGCCATCTCGTGACCGTTGGGACAGTGCACGGTGAGGCTGTCGAGATCGTACGGAGGGAGCTTCCCGTCCGGCGGCGAATCGCGGAAGTCGCCGATGTCGTTCTCGAAGTGGCCGTGCGAGATCGCCAGCGGATAGTGCGCATCCGGATGCGAATCGAATCCCTCGGGGAGCACGAGAATCGCACCCAGGTACACCGGCCGCCCCCAGAACTTCGTCAGGCGGTCGCTCTTCACCTTGAAGTGCTTCACGTACTTCGTGTCGGGTGGAAGCGGGATCTGCGGAATCGTCTGATCGAGCACCATGTGGATCGGCGTCGTGCTGGTCGGATCGATGTGCATCTTCACGGGCTTGCTGTAGAGATTTCCCGGCGCGTCGGGCCACTGCTGCCCTTCGCCACGATCGCCCGCGGGCAGCTTCACCGTCTTGCCGTCGCCGCGATGGAAGGTCTCGTACACGTGCAGCAGCCCCTGCACCCAGTAGTCGCCGGCCTTGATGCCGGCCAGCGAATTCACCGGATATCCGAGCACGGTATCGCTCACGATCGCCTCGACGGCCGGCGCGAGTCCGTCGACGTCGACACCGAACACCTGCTGCGAGCCTATCTCGTCGGAGATCTGCTGGCGCGGCTCCTTCGAGCTGTCGGTGGAGATGAGCAGCAGCATCCGCCCATCGAGCGGCTTGGCGCTCTGCGATGCCGCGAACGAGATGCCGACGCGGAGCGGTGCGCCTCCGTGCGAATCGGCGGGCGGCGGCGCAGGGCGCGCACACGAGATCGCGGCCGCGGCGAGAATGCTCGATCTCGCGAAGCGCGCTGCTGCTGCCCACCGGGGATGTATCTGCACGCGTGAATCTCCAGGCTCGGGTGCGAGGACGTCCGATTCTGGAGAGCAAGATCGGAGCGCGTCCCGCATCGTGCAAGGAACGACGCGTGCGAGTGCTGTAATTCGTCCGGGCGAGGCCCGGGGTGCGACGTCAGCGTCCGGCGGTCACCGCGTGTCGTTCGACCAGCGACCCGTACGCCTTGCGCAGCGCGAGCTCGAGCTCCATTGGCTGGATCGGCTTGTCGAAGAAGAAGCCCTGGCCAAGCTCGCAGCCGAGGTCCTGAAGTCCGCTCAGCTGCTGCTTCAGCTCGATCCCTTCCGCGATCGTCTGGAGCTGCAGCGTTTCTCCCAGCGCGATCACCGCGCGTGCGAGCGCGGATTCCGTGTCGCCCCGGCCCACATCGTCGACGAACGACTTGTCGATCTTGAGGATGTCGATCGGGAAGCGCTGCAGGTAGCCGAGCGACGAGTAGCCGGTGCCGAAGTCATCGATCGCGAGACGGACGCCGAGCGCCTTGAGCGCGTGCAGGCGCTCGAGGATGGTCACGCTCTGCTGCATGAGCACACTCTCGGTGATCTCGAGCACGAGGTGGCGCGGATCGAGCCCGCTGTCGCTGAGCGCGCGGCGCACATCCTCCACCACGTGCTCGCCCTGCAGCTGGTGACCCGAGATGTTGATCGTCAGCGTGAGCGGCTTCCCGGCCGGCCGCAGCGCCTGCCACCCGACTGCCTGCCGGCACGCCTCGCGCACCACCCAGCGGCCGAGCGGCACGATCAATCCCGTCTCCTCGGCCAGCGGAATGAACGTGAGCGGCGAGAGCATTCCCCGCGTGGGATGATTCCAGCGGACGAGCGCCTCGACGCCCGCGATCTCGCCCGTCTGCAGCAGGACGATCGGCTGATAGCGGAGCGTGAACTCATCCCGCTCGATCGCGTGCCGGAGATCGGACTCGAGCTCGAGCCGCTCCATCGCTTCCGTGTGCATGCGCGCTTCGTAGCGGCGATACTGCCCCTTCCCGCTCTGCTTCGCGATGTACATCGCCATGTCGGCGTTCCGGAGCAGATCGCTCGCGGTGTGATTCGAGTCTGCCACGGCTATTCCGATGCTCGCCGATGCGAACACTTCCTTCCCATCGAGGTGGAACGGATGCCGCATGAGCTCGAGCATGCGCTCGACGACGGTCATGGCCGCATCGTTGTCGGAGGCGTCCTCGATGAGGATCGCGAACTCATCGCCGCCGAAGCGCGCGATCGTATCGGCCGTGCGCACCGCGGTCTGCATGCGCTCGGAGGTGTGGATGAGGAGCATGTCGCCCTGCGCGTGGCCGAGCGAATCGTTGACGGTCTTGAAGTTGTCGAGATCGAGGAAGATCACGGCGATCGTGCGCGAGTGACGGCGCGCGAGCACGAGGGCGTGGGTCACACGATCGAGGAAGAGCGCGCGATTCGCGAGTCCGGTGAGCGTGTCGTGAAACGCCTGGTGCTCGAGCTCGGCCTGGAGCGCCTTGCGCTCGCTGATGTCGCGCGTGTTCAGCACGATGCCGCGAACCGTGGGCTCCTCGAGCAGATTCGTGCCGATCACCTCGACCTCGCGCCAGCCCCCATCGTGGTGGCGCATCCGCCACTCGGCCGGCGGGGTCACGGCGCCCGGCGGCATCACCGTCGTGAAGAAGCTCAGCGTACGCGGCACATCGTCCTGATGCACGAGATCGGAGAGACGCTTCCCTTCGAGCTCGGCGGGCGTGTGCCCGAAGATCTGCATCACGGTTGGACTCGCGTAGCGGATCACCATGTCCGGATCGACGATGGTGATGACGTCGGACGAGTGCTGGACGAGCGCCTCGAAGCGCGCCTCGTTCTCGCGCTTCGACTGCTCGGAGAGCAATCGCACATTCTCGCGTACGGCCGCGATCTGGCGAATGACCACGAGCGCGGTGATCACGATGCCGCCCACGGCGAGCACGCTCATCGGCTCCGGCCACCGGCGCACGGCGACCACGCCGAGCAGCCCGTAGCAGAGGGCCACGCTGATGTACGGCAGGAAGGTGAACGGCTGCGCGCGCGTCGCGTCGTCGCTCTCGTTCGTGATCTCGGGCGGCTTCGCGTGATAGCGCGCGAGCGCGAACACGATCACCACGTACGCGAGCAGGTAGACGACATCGGTCCAGTTGGTGCTTCCCCATCCGAACTGCAGCAGCGTGATGTCCGTCGACAGGTCCGAGACGAGATAGAGCAGCAGCCCCGTGAGCAGCAGTGCCGGCGTTCCGGAGTTCGTCTGCACGGGACGGCGCAGGAACGCCGTCACCACCCCGAGCAGCAGGAGCAGCGACGCGATCGGATACGCGAGCGCCCAGAACGTTCCCCAGAAGCCGTCGAGCTGGTAGGTGCTGGACGGGATGACGACGAGATACCAGATCCCGAGTCCGCCGCCGACGACGACGGTACCGGCATCGAGAATGAACTTCCAGAATTCGTTCTGCACGCGGCGCGCGAGCGGCATCGTGAGCAGCGCGGTGAGTACGAACGAGTAGAGTCCGAAATAGAGGATGTTCGTCCAGTCGGCGAGCGGATTGCCGTTCTGTTCGTACTTCGAATAGAAGGCGGTCATGTTGCCGACGAAGACGCACGCGTAGGCGATGCCGATGAAGTGCAGCGCGCGACGGATGCGCGGATCGGTGCTCGTGCGCTTGCTGGCACGGAAGGCGAGCACCGAGGCGGCAGCGTTCATCGGCAGGAACGCCACCGCCCGGAGCATGTGCGACCAGATGCTCGTGTGCGACTGGCTCATCAGCCACAGGTACACGAGGGCGTAGGCCACGGTGACCAGCGCGAGTGCATTGCCCCAGTCAGCGAGCCAGGTCTGGAACCGCGCGGTCGCGCGTGTGGCGTTGGCGTTCGATTGCATGTCCTGTAGACGCAACTGCGGCCACATCGTTTCGGCATCGGGGCAACCACGCGCGCCGAATCGAGCCTGGTGACCGGCGATAAAACAGCCCGGGCCGGTCCATGCAGCGGACCGGCCCGGGGGGAACAGATGCTTACGGTGCGTTCAGGGGCGGTAGGCGCCTCCGGCACCCGCTCCCGCCAGGGCACCCGCTCCCATGCCGAGTCCCATGGCGGCGACGGCGAAGAAGATCACCCAGGTGACGACGATGGTGCAGACCACCACGACCACGGTGTATCCGACCGCCTTGTCCGACGGTGACTTCATGAGCACGGGCAGGCCGAGATACAGCAGATAGAGGCTGTAGAGCGCGAACAGAACACCGATGATGCTGATGGGCGGGAACAGCGAGAAAATTCCGCCGACCCACGATGCCGTGTACGAGTACGCGACCACCTTCAGCGCCTGCACCTGATTCTTCGTGCCGCCGAACGTCGGCGCGAGGGCGTCGACGATGAGCATCACGATGTAGACGGCGATGAGACTGAACACGTACATCACGACCGCGCTGGTGATCGCGCTGACGATCGGAGTTCGATAGTGAGTGCCGACGAAGGGGATGGTGATCCCGATCATCGACATTCCGATCGCCTGACAGATCACGGGGATCGCGGCGAGCGGCATGATGTAGCCCGCATAGAGCGACCCGACGGTCGCCGGCTCCGCATCGATCACGGGCCATTCAGTGCGTGGCGAGAGCAGAATGTTCTTGACGCGATCGACCAAGGCCATATCTCGCTCCGGTGAAATGGGATGCACGATGTTACGCATCCCGGTCGCGAGCGGAAGGTGGGGTGCCGGAAACCATGGCCCGCTCACCGGCTAAGCTGTTGTGCTACCTGCGCTTGCGAGCTACGGCTGGGTGATCGTCACGCCATCGGTGAGTCGCAGCGAGATTCGCCCGCCCTCGGGGATGCACGCGCCGAGCCCGATCCCCTTCGTGCTCGGCGCCGCGTTGAACTCCGTGTGCGCGGTGGCGGTGCCCTTGATCGGCACCGTCTTTCCGGCCACATCGATCGACACCCCTTTGGCGCTGATGAACACCGGAGCCTTCTCGGTCGCGACGCTCAGAATCACCTGCGTGCCCACCGGCAATGTGACTCCATTGCTGCCGCTCACGGGCGTGACCGTGGTCGCGGTGAACTTGTCGCCGTCGCTGCTGTTGTTGCTGCACACGCGCGAGCCGCTCGCGAGCTCGAGCGTCGTTCCCGGACCGATGTTTCCGGTCTTTGCTGGCGTGGGCGCTGGAGGCGGAGCCGGCGCAGGTGCGGGGGCCGCAGCCGGCGGAGCAGCCGGAGGCGCAGTGACGGGCGCGGGCGTGGCGGTGGACGTTGCCGGACGCGAAGGAGCGGAGGCCGGCGCCGCGGCTGGCGCGGTGTGCGTCGGCGTACGTGCCGCGGGCACGCTGCGAGCCGGCTCACGCGTGTCGGAGCCACCGTGCCGCCCACGGTCGTTCGCGGTCGAAGGCGCAGGCGCCGGCGCGACTGCCGCTGGCGGCGTCTGCGTCTTCGAGTGGAAGAAGCCCAGCTGGCTCAAGCCGGTGACCGCCGCGGTGATCGACCCCACGAGTGCCGCCGTCGCCGTGAGATATCCCGGTGCCGTGTGGTACCACTTCTGCTGCGGGGGCTTCGATTCGTCTGCCATCCAGTGCGCCTGTGTACGAAGTTCCGTGTCGCGTGCTTCCGAATTCTATGGTGCGCCGAGGGTCGGTCGCAATCGCCTTCGCGCGCTCAGCCCGGAGATTCGCTCGCGTCTTCTTCACGCTCGGCGGTGAAATCATCACCGGGCTCGAGATGCTCGTGCGAGCCGCCACCCGCCTCTTCATCATACGTGAGGAGCAGGTCGCGCAGGTCCTGCTGACGCTGCACGTGGCGCATGACGTCGCCTCCGATCTTGCCCTGCTCGGCGAGCTGCAGGAGCTCGCTGCGCTCGGCGTTCTGGAGTCGCCGCCGCAGCGACCGGTAGACCGCGGCGCTGGACCCGCTGCCTCGCTCCGGACGGTGGATCCGTTCGGCCGCGCGCCGGCGCGCCTCGTACTCGTAGCGCAGCGCCGCGACCACCTTTCGGGGCACTCGCTCCTCGCGCGCGATGCGGCGGAGCGCCTCGAGGGCAGCGTCGGCCATCGCCACGCGCGCCAGACGCTCCTCGCGAGCCTCGGCGGCGTCGCCCTCGATCCCCAGATGACGCACCAGCGGCGACAGACTGAATCCCTGCAGGACCAGCGTGACGAAGATCACGCCGAACGTCACGAAGATGATGAGATCGCGAGAGGGAAATGGCGCGCCGCGCGCCGTCGTGAGCGGAAGGGCGAGCGCGATGACGAGCGAGTCCGCGCCGCGCAGCCCTGCCCACGCGATGAAGAACGGCTTCTTCCAGCGGCTCGACGGCGGCCCTCTTCGAGCGGCGTCACCGCCGCCGCCCAGATAGATCGAGATGAACACCCACACGAAGCGCACGAGAATGCAGACGAGGGTCGTCGCGAGCACCACGATGAGCAGCTCTCGCAGCGAGTGCGTGCGGAGCGCCTGCATCACGCGCGGGAGCTCGAGTCCCACGAGCATGAAGATCAGGCTCTCGAGGAGGAAGGTCACCATCGACCACATCGCGCCCGCCTGCAGCCGCGTGGCGGGCGCGACGACCCGCGGGCCGCGGATTCCGAGATAGACGCCCATCGTCACCACCGACAGCACGCCCGAGGTGTGCAGCGCGTCGGCCGGCAGGTACGCGATGTACGGTGAGAGCAGCGACAGCGCGTTCTCGACCACGACGACGTGCCCCATGTGCGTGCGAACGAGCGCGATCAGCCATCCGACCGCCAGCCCCACGAGCGCGCCTCCGATACCCGTGAGCAGGAAGCTCCCGGCGGCGTGCCAGAGCGAGAAGCTCCCCGCCACCACCGCCGCCACCGCGAGGCGGTAGGCCACGAGCGCCGTGGCATCGTTGATGAGCCCCTCGCCCTCGAGAATCGTCGTGACGTCCGGCGGCGCGCCCAGTGGCCGGAGCACCGCGCTCGCCGCAACCGGATCCGGCGGCGACACGATCGCGCCCAGCACGAAGGCCGCGGGCCACCCCACCTGCGGCGCGAGGAGATGCACGATCGCGGCGACCGCCGCCATCGTCACGATCACGAGCCCCGTTCCGAGCCGAACGATCGGGCCGAGGAAGGTGCGCATCTCGCGCAGCGAGATCGTGAGCGCGCTCCAGTAGAGCAGCGGCGGAACGAAGATCACGAACAGCAGCTCGGGATCCGCGTTGGCGTGCGGCAGTCCGGGCGTGAGCGCCACCGCCAGACCGCCCAGCACGAGCAGCGATGGATGCGGAACGCCCCACTTCTGCGAGAGGATGCGGAGCGCACCGGCGACGGCCACCAGGAGCATCAGGAGCTCGAAGAGGCTCACGCGAAAGCTCCGTAACTGTTGCGCCCGGCGCTACATAGTCGTTGAATGTGAGGATGACCCACCGGCCAGTCCAACGTGCCCCATGGTCCCGGTGGAGCGACGAGCGGCTGCTCACGCTGCGCTTTCGGGAGCTGCACCTCTCCGAGCCCAGTGCGTGGGTGTCGCGCTGTCGCGATCAGCTGCTGCGGGAGCTGGCGGATCGCTCGCTCAGAGTCCGCCCGCACGTGTGGCTCGCAGAAGAGTGGTTCTCGCCGCGCGGTATTCCCGGATTCGCGATTCCCTTCTACCTGGCCCACCCCAGACTCATGCGACTCGAGCGTGCGCAGATGCAGTCGGTGGAAGGGGGAACGAGGCCCTCGTGCATGGCCATCATGCGCCACGAAGCCGCGCACGCCATCCAGCACGCGTATCGGCTCGACCGCCGCCCCGCGTGGCGCGCGCGCTTCGGCACGTCGGGCACGCCCTATCCCGACCGCTATCGGCCGCGCCGCAGCAGCACGCGCTTCGTTCGGCACCTTCCCGGCTGGTACGCGCAGAGTCATCCGGATGAGGATTTTGCGGAGACGTTCGCCGTATGGCTGCGTCCGGGCTCGCGCTGGCGCTCACGCTACGCCAGGTGGCCCGTCGCGCTCGCAAAGCTTACGTACGTCGATGCGCTGATGCACGAACTGCGCGACGTGCGTCCGCCGGTGACCACGCGGGCACGGCCGCTCTCCGTCGCCCGGTCATCGCTCACGCTCGGCGAGCACTATCGCACGCTTCACCGCGCGCGTGCCGCGGCGCCAGCGGGCTGGCTCACCCTGTGACGCCGCCGTGAAGCGCGCCCACCGCCGAAACACGCTGCGCGTGATCGCGCTCACACATCCGGACCACGTGCCTCCGGAGACGCTCGAGGGGCACACCGAGCAGGAAGCGCTCGCGTGGCGGGCGGAGTTCGATGTCGTGCACGGGCTTCGCGAGCTCGGCCACGAAGTCCAGACGCTCGGAGTGCAGGACGATCTGCAGCCGATACGCGATGCGGTATTCGAGCTGCAGCCGCACGTGGTGTTCAATCTGCTCGAGGAGTTCCAGTGGAACGCCACCTTCGACCACAACATCGTGGCCTTTCTCGAGCTCCTCGGCGTGCCGTACACCGGATGCAATCCGCGCGGGCTGGTGCTCTCGCGCGGCAAGGCGCTCTCGAAAAAGCTGCTCGCCTATCACCACATCCCCGTGCCGGCGTTCGAGGTGTTTCCACTCGGACGCAAGGTGCGGCGCCCCGCGGAGCTCGCCTTTCCGCTGTTCGTGAAGAGCCTCACGGAGCACGCATCGATCGGCATCGCGCGCGCGTCGCTGGTGCACGATGACGACGAGCTCCGCGAGCGCGTGGAGTTCATTCACGAGCGCGTGGGCACGGACGCGATCGCCGAGCAGTTCATTCCCGGCCGCGAGCTCTACGTCAGCGTCGTCGGGAACTCGCGGCTGCGCTCATTTCCGGCGTGGGAGCTCATTATCGACGATCAGAGCGCGAACGAGCCGCTGATCGCGACGGCGAAGGTCAAGCACGACCTCGAGTACCAGGCGAAGAAAGGCGTTCGCATCCGCGCCGCCGAGGGACTGTCGAAGGCCCTGTCCGCGCAGCTGGGGTGGATGAGCAAGCGGATCTATCGGGTGCTGGAGCTTTCGGGCTATGCGCGCATCGACTACCGTCTCGATGCCAGTGGTGAGCTCTATTTTCTGGATGCGAATCCGAATCCGGACATCTGTGAGAGCGAGGAGTTCGCTTCGGCCGCGCGCTACGACGGTGTGGAGTACCCGGAGCTGCTGCAGCGGATCGTGCGATTGGGAATGGGGGCGCGCCCCCTATCGGCGGTCGGCTGAGGCCACGACCGCCGGGGGACGATCAGGCCGCGCGCTCATAGGCTGCGCGCCAGACCTGCGTACCTTCGTCCAGCGAAAACACGTACTGGAACTTTGCCGGCGGGAATCCGCGGACACCGATCTCTAGCAGATCGCCGGTCTCGGCATCGGCCTGCACAGCGATCACGTCAAGCGCATCCTTGAACGAATCGCTTTCGACGGCACCCTTTCGTCGAACGTCGGAGCTGCCGATGGAAAACTCATAACGCGGCATGCGGTCCTCCCCTGTTTGTCGTCATATCTCTATACACGCGAGTCGCTCGATTAGTTTCGATTTTTGTCATCCGTCATAATGGCGGGAACGGAGCATGCTCCTTCCATCTTGGTCACGAAGACCTCCCTGGGAGCAGAGCGATGAGCACGATCCAGAAAACCCTGAGTGCCGCGAACGCCGGCACGGCGACGTTCGGTGATCTCACCGTCAACCGCCTCGGCTTCGGCGCGATGCGGATCACCGGCGAAGGGATCTGGGGCGAGCCGAGGGACCGTGCGGAAGCGAAGCGCGTGCTCGAGCGAGCGGTGGAGCTGGACGTCAATCTCATCGACACGGCGGACTCCTACGGTCCCGAGGTGTCGGAGCGACTCATCGCCGAAACGCTCTGGCCGTACAAGCCGGGGCTCGTGATCCCCACGAAGGGCGGCTACGTGCGCTCGGGGCCGAACCGATGGACGCCGAATCTGCAGCCGAAGCACCTGCGCGAGGCGCTCGAGGGAAGCCTCAAGCGGTTGAAGCTGGACCGGATCGATGTCTACCAGCTACACAACATGGGCGACCGGACGGTGTCGCTCGAGGAAGCGATCGGCACGCTC
>Ga0207657_10005219_pt1 | contig 13608 bp, 11 predicted proteins | sample KBSC33metaG_FD_184316 | JGI IMG/M metagenome (GOLD analysis project Ga0207657, IMG submission 184316) | Corn rhizosphere microbial communities from Kellogg Biological Station, Michigan, USA - KBS C3-3 metaG (SPAdes) (version 2) | ecosystem: Host-associated > Plants > Roots > Rhizosphere > Soil ... | reverse complement strand
TTGTCCGGACCGAACACATAGGTAACAGATTGTACCTAAGACATAGGTAACACTTTTGGCCCGAAGGGATTGTTGAGGGGTTGCAGAGTTGCTGGTTCGGCTTCTAACCTTGACTGGAAGAGGCGCCGGCACTGGCGCTACGCACGTGACCCGCTTTCTGATTTCACCCACTTGCGCACGCTCGCTTTTCTGCGCCGCAACTTGACTGCCGGCGAGCGCCGCGCAGAATGATTATCAAATACCTGTGACGAAGATTAACGCGAACCACAAGCGAGACTGCATGGGATTGTAAAATACCAGAAAGCGCGTTGCTTTTGCGTTTGAGGTGATGCGGACGGCCGCGAAGGTTACTCCGCAGAACTCAGCTTGGCGCCGGCTCTCGCCAAACCAAACATCTTACTCTGAAGCTGCTCCGAGGCGGTGACTACGCTGCGGACGAAATGCCAGGGAATCATGATTTCCAGTCCCGGCATATCGAGTGGCGAGATCCAGATGCCGGCGCCGTGGTTGGATTCGACCAGAATCCCGCCGAGCGCAAATCCGCCGGAGTCCTCCGCGGCAGCCACCAGTTTTTCCCAGTCCTTCTCCCCGCTGGTGATGGCGCCGGCTTCCTCCAAGATGTGCAACATCCCTTCGGATTCCAGGAACTCGGCATCCACCCACACCAAGACATGCCGACTAGGAATAGTCGTGGCCATGACCAGTTTTAGGGCAGCGCACAGACGAAATTCGCGGCATCGTCGGTGCTTCCGGAACCTTTATACTTGGCCTCTTGCGGGTAGGCGCAGAGCGGGCGAGTACGGTCGATCAAATTGTTGGTGGCGTGTGAGGCCACGATCTGGTCCGGCGCCTTGTTCTGCTCCACCCATTGCTCGAGCGCAGTCAGCGCATCGAAGCGCGGCGTGCCCGGACCACCGGTGCAATGCTGCATCCCGGGCACCATAAACAGGCGGTAGAACTCCCTTGTGTCGTGCAAAGCATTGGTGTTGTTGCGGCCGGCTCTGCGCACCACACTCTCATAATAATTGATGCTGTTGAATGGCGGAATGTCGGGATCGGACCAGCCGTGATATTGAATCAGCTTCCCGCCATGGGCGCGAAAGGCGCGCAGGTCCGGATCGACAGCATTGAAGATGCGGCCGACTTTATCATCCACGTATGTGACGTCGCTCTCGCGGCCCGGCGCGGGCGGGTCGAAGTGAAACGTCCGGAAATTCCATTGGGGGTTGTCGAACACCACATTCCTCATGAATGGTAGCCCCAACTCGATGTGCGCACCTTGGTCGGGGGCCGGTCCTGTCACCCACTGCACCCAGCCACCGGGGCCGGCTTCGCCGCCTGGCTCCAGACCGGGATAAAGCTGTTCGCCTCCGGCATCGCGCGGACCAGCCCAGATCTTACGCACGGCAGCCACTTGGGCGCCGGTCAAGCAGCTGGGCGAATCGCCGGCTTTGCATTGCAGCAGAGCGGGATCGAAATGGCAGCGCCGCGGGTCGTTCAACACACCGTCTTTCACGCCGTCGAGAACGTCGCAAGCGGCATTGACCACGTCGGCGAGCATCTGTACTTTATGGGGCGGAAGCCAGCCGTCGCCCTCGACCGCATCCGCGATCCATATGTGTCCACCGGTGTAATGCCGGGTGTACCAATTGGCCGGGTCGCCCGCAACGACGCCATCGAAATCGTTGGGATAGCGCTGCACTTCCGTCAGCGCCTGCTGGCCGCCAAAAGAACAGCCCTGAAAATAGGAATGCGCCGGGGCAGCGCTGTAATAGGCCTGGATGATCGCCTTGCTGGCGAGCGCCATCTCGTGCACTCCGCGCTGGCCGTAGTTGAGGACGCGATCCAAGTGGCCCAGCGCCCAGCTTGCGTCATTGGCGCTGGTGGCGACGTGGCCGGTGTCAGTGCTGCTTACCGCATAGCCGCGATTCACGGGATTAAACATAGCGGCGAAAACGATTTTGCCGGCGAGGCCGCCGTTGCCGACACCCACGTACTTGTGGTTCCAATGCGCGGGCAGCCAGAGTTCAAAGCCGAGTTCCGGGAGAACCGTGCCGACGACGCGACAGAATTCTGGAACCGGGCGCGGCGCCATCCCGCTTGCGCCGAAGGCACCGGACACCGGGGTTGCTGATCGGACAGCTATCCCAGGAAGTGACAATCGGTTCAGCTCTTCGCAGCGCTGGGATTGGGCGAGGACCGGGCGTGCAGCCAGGGCAGGAAGTGCCGCCCAAGCGAACCAAGCGCAGGCCGACCAGACCGAGATCTGTCGGACACGGACAGGCCCACTCAACATGCGGTTGGATTTTCGCATGTAAACGGGAGTCTTGTCAATGAGTTCGGATCGCATTGAAGATGATGGCCGCAGGGGACTTCCATCTACTAGGAAGAAGATGCCTCCGGTTGTGGGCAGGTTAGGGGCTGAAATAGAAGTGTATGATGAGTTGGCTGGCGACCGGGACATCATCGACATGAGGTGGCGCAAACGTCCAATTGCGAGCAGCCGCGAGTGCAGCGTTCGACAGAGTCGAACTCAGAGGATCATCCCCGTACTCGACCACTTCAGCGTCGTTTACCACACCGGATTCATCGACATAGACCTTCACCCCCACGGCAACCGGCGCAATGAGCTGTTGATCGCCGGTCATCCTGACGATCGGTCGCGGCTGATTGACGGGAGCCGCTTCCACCACCTTAGGTTGTTTCCTTAAGCGGCCCACCAAAGGTATTTTTCCGAACAGGCCTCCCCATCTGGAACGAGGCACGGGCGTAGTCGAGGCCCGAACAGTCAGTTCCCGGCCGGGTGGCGAGATATCGGTTTTTGCCGCATTGAGAGAATGCCATGACGACGCTTCGACACTGGCAGGAGGGGACGGTTCGCGCGCCACCGGCGGAATTATCTTCGCAGCATCCGGCGACTTGATCACCGGCAATTGAGCTTCAATGTTCTTGTCCTTCGTCGCATTAGTCTGCGCCGTCGGTGAGGACTGCGCCACGGGGGCCTCTGCAGACCGGGGGATGGGCTTGACCGGAGGCGGTGCGCTGGGGCGGCTGTCTTGGACAGGTTGCGCAATGGGCGGAATCGACGGCGCAGGCGCAATCGGCGACGGCGGAAACATCACCTGCACCAAGCCAATTGCGTTCGGTTCTCCGGCATAGACGTTCAAGCGAAACGTGACCGCGGAGTGCAGCGGCTGATAGGTGAACTGTCCGGCGCGCAATTCGGACGGCGCCAATTCCCTATCGCTCTGCTGATCTCCATCCTGAATGTGAAGGACAGCGCGAGTGGCGCCGTGCACGGCCGCGGAATTCCCGTCCCAAAGCAGCCGCACAGCCGGACCGGCCCGCTCCACTGTGAGGTATAGGTAATTCGGCGCGCGGTGATCCGCCGCTACGGAACGGCGAAAAGTATAAGAGAGCAGGCTTACGGTGAGCACCGCCATGGTAAGCGCCGCCAGCACCCAGTTTCTTAATTTCACACCGGAACTGCGCCCGCTAGAATCGCCCCACAACTTGATCGCCCAGAGGCGAATTGCGGTCATCCAGAGGCCGTACGCCGCAAAGGACCAGCGCGAGCCCGCGTTTTGGGACGGAATGCTCCCGTTGGCAGCCGAAAGCGTTTCCGGAGGCAGTTTTCGATCGGATCTTTGACTGTCAACGACTGGCGCGTCGATCTGATCCGCAGAATGTCTAGCGATATTCGCAGGCACGGCCTGCGTTCCGGCGGACGGCGCTCCGTGCAGGTTGGCGTGAGAAGAAGAGGCACGGCCTTGCGTCGCAGCGGCGGAGAGAGATGACACTACGGTAAACTGATGAACGCACTTGAGGTTCCCATCTTCCCGGAAATAGAACGCTCCAGTGCGGGGCAGCGGGGCCAGCATGAGAAATAGGCTGTCGCTTGCACCAAAACATTTGTCAAACAAGGCGGCGTCCGCGTCCTGGATTGCCAACTGTTCCGAGCGTGTCTGGCTGCGATAGATCCCGAGGCTTGCCGTTCCATTCCTTGTCAATTCCGCTTTGAGGTGCACGAAATCGGAATCAGAGAGGAGGTAGGAAGGCCCGAATCTGTGCTCGGATTCGATTGGCGCGAATCCTTCAATCCAGAAGGTAGTGGTATCGCCGAGGAATTCAGTGCGGCCGAGTAGAATTCCGCCGGTCTCAAGGCCTCGCCGGGGTACACGCTTCAACGCTACCAAGGATTCTGTGCCGAGGCTGCCTATTACATCCGGTGGGATCTGGATTGCAAAATTCCGGGAAGCTTGCGTCCATACACAAAACGGCCGCGTTGCGGAAGGAGATTCCACATCAGCCAGATGGGTTATACCCCTCTGTTTGTTTCAAGATATATTCCACGCGAAATTTGGAACACTCCGAGATCGCCCTACGGCCCGGGCACTCGGTAATTTGCCATTGACATTTTCGCCATTTGTTCGCTACTATTGATTAGCGAAGAAATAGCGAATACGGAGATTCTCCCATGTCTACCTCCCCTCGCATTGGAACAGCCGGCTGGTCGTATCCACACTGGAAAGGTGTGGTTTATCCAAAGACTTATCCCCCGGGATTTCATCCCCTGGAATTTCTGGCCCGCCGGCTGAATACGGTTGAAATTAACAGCTCTTTTTATCAGCCTCTTAAGCCGGAAGTCGTCAAGCTATGGATGAAGAAGGTTCAAGCTAATCCAGACTTCCAGTTCACGGCGAAACTGCACCAATGCTTCACTCATGGACGCGCGTTGGAAGAACCATCGATTGCCGAGTTCAAAGAGGGTCTATGGCCTCTGCTTAGAGCACATAAACTGGGAGCGATTTTGATGCAGTTCCCGTGGGCCTTCCGGTTCACGCCGGAGAACCGCGAATTCCTGATCCGCCTGCGTCGGGCGTTTCACGAGTTTCCGCTGGTCGCGGAGATGCGGCATGCCAGTTGGCTGGCGGAGGAGGCGATTGGAACCTTCCTCGACTATCACATCGGCTTCTGTAATATCGACCAGCCGGAATATACCAGCGCCATGCCGCCCACGGCTTATCTGACCAGCGGCATCGGCTATGTGCGCTTGCATGGACGGAACCCAAAGAATTCACTGGGAGCTTTCGAACGTCAGGCTCCTGCCCGGCTACGCCAGCACGATTATCTTTACTCGGAAGTGGAACTGGAAGAATGGGCCAAGCGGATCGAACGCATCAATCGCTACGCGGAAGCCACTTTCGTGGTGTTCAATAATGACGCCGAGGCAAAGAGCGTGGTGAACGCGCTGCAATTGCAGTCCCTGTTAAATGGCCAGGTTGCGGCGGCGCCCAAGGAATTGCGGCGGCGCTTCCCCACTGAGTTGGAACGCTTCGGTCCGCGGCGCTTCGAGCAGCAATGCCTGTTTGACGCTGCGTGACGCCGGCTTCGGTAAAGTGGAGGGATGAGGATCCCGGTCTATCATATCGACGCGTTCGCCAGCCGGCCGTTCGCGGGGAATCCCGCGGCGATCTGCCCGCTGGAGTCGTGGCTGCCGGATGCCACTCTGCAAGCCATCGCGGGCGAGCATAATCTTTCCGAGACCGCGTTCTATATTCCGCGCGGAGGCGATTACGAGTTGCGCTGGTTTACGCCGGCGGTAGAAGTCGATCTATGCGGCCACGCGACGGTGGCTTCCGCTCATGTGATCTTCGACCTGCGCCGCGAGCGGGCGGGAAAGCGCGTGACCTTCAAATCGAAGAGCGGGGAGCTCGGAGTGGATCGGATCTCGGAGAACGGAAACGTCCTCTATGCGCTGGACTTCCCTTCCCGGCCTCCACAACCACAGGCGGCCTCTCCCGAACTAGACCAGGCGTTGGGGGCCACACCACAGCAGGTGCTCAAAGCGCGCGATTACTTGTGCGTATTCGGGAGCGAAGAGGAAGTGCTCGCGCTGAAGCCCAACATGGCGAAGGTCGCGGCGCTCGACTGCTTTGCGGTGATCGTGACGGCTCCCGGTAAGGACTGCGATTTTGTGTCGCGGTTTTTCGCGCCCGCGAAGGGAGTGGACGAGGATCCGGTAACAGGGTCGGCCCACTGCACGCTGATTCCCTACTGGGCGGAGCGGCTCGGCAAGACCAGAATGTTCGCGCGGCAGCGCTCGCAGCGCGGCGGCGAGCTGTGGTGCGAGCACCGCGGAGACCGCGTTTCCATCGCGGGCCGCGCCGTGAAGTTCTCCGAGGGAACGATCGAACTGGAAGCCCTCTAGCTCGGAAGGGGGTCGGCGCCTACCACCAGCACCGGCGCGGAGACGTGGTGACGAACTGCGTTGATGGTGTTTCCGAAGACCAGATCCTTGAATCCGCGGTGGCCGTGCGCTCCCATGACGATGAGATCGGGCTGAATTTCGCGAGCCTTACGGACAATCGCGTCGGTAGGGGTGATGCCGTGTTGAATCGTCAGCTCGGCTGAAATGCCGGCGGCTGCGAGAGACTGCACGATGGCGCCGAAGTATTGCTCCCCGGAAAGAATCTCTTCCGTCGAAGACAGCGCCCCGAACAACTGGCTGGTGACGCCTTCTTCCACGTGCAGCAGGTGGAGTGCGGCCCGATGGGAACGCGCCATGGCTACGGCGTGAGCAAGCGCCGTGCGGTCGCGCGCGGAGTGGTCGAGCGGCACCAGGATGCTGCGATAATGCGGCACCGGGAGATCGGCGGCCACTGCCAGGCCGCTGTTCTGGGCACCCGCGGTCTCGACGCGGGGAACGGGTGCGGAGGTTCCGCCGAAAGAAACGAACGCCAGCAGAGCAAGGACCGCCAGCATGGGCGGTGCCACCAGCCAAGCGTGCCAGGCGGTTTCCGTCATCCAGGGTCCGACGGTGGTCGCGACCAGCCACAAGTTGAGGCCGACGATAATCGCGGCGGCGCTCCAGGCCAGTATCCGCACCCAGGCGTGGTTCGCGAACTGCCCCATCCGCTGCGAGTCGTTAGTGAAGCGGATGAGAGGGATGACGGCGAACGGAAGCTGCATGCTGAGGATCACCTGGCTCAGGATGAGGAGTTTGAAAGTACCGCCGTCTCCGAAATAATAAATCGTCAGCACCGCCGGGACAATGGCCAGCGCCCTCGTCACCAGGCGCCGGAGCCAGGGACGCAACCGCAGGTTGAGGAAGCCTTCCATCACGATCTGTCCGGCGAAGGTGCCGGTCAGGGTAGATGATTGGCCGCTTGCCAGCAGCGCCACGGCGAACAGACTCCCGGCGAACGCCGTGCCCAGCAGAGGCGTCAGCAATAGTTGGGCCTGCTCGATCTGCGTTACCAGGATGCCGTGTTTGAAGAACACCGCTGCCGCTAATACTAGGATGGCGGCATTGACGATCAGGGCTCCATTCAACGCCAGCACCGAATCGAACAGATTGAAGCGGCAAGCTTCGCGGCGTTCAGCGACGGTGCGCCCCAGCCGGCGCGTCTGCACTAGCGCGGAATGAAGATACAAATTATGCGGCATGACGGTCGCGCCCAGGATACCGATGGCGACATACAGGCTGCTGTTGTTTAGGCGCGGCAGCAGACCGGCCGCCATCTCGTGCCAGGCAGGCTTGGCCCATACCAATTCCACCAGGAAGCAGCCGGTCACGATGGCGATCAGGCTCAAGATCACGGCTTCGATCAGGCGGATGCCATAACGCGACAGCCACAACACCAGCAGGGTATCGAGCGCGGTTACCAGCACGCCAGCGATGAGAGGCAATCCGAACAGGAGCCGCAATGCGATCGCCGCTCCCAGGACTTCGGCCAGATCGCAGGCCGCGATGGCAATCTCGCATAGCACCCACAGCGCATTGCAGACCCGGCGCGAATACGATTCGCGGCAGGCCTGCGCTAGGTCGCGTCCGGCGACGATACCCAGGCGGGCAGCCAAGGTTTGCAGCAGAATCGCCATCAGATTCGAGACCACCAGCACCCACAAAAGCCGGTAGCCGAAGCGGGCGCCGCCTTCGAGGTCGGTGGCCCAGTTGCCGGGGTCCATGTAGCCGACGCTCACCAGGTAGGCTGGGCCGGCAAACGCCAACATGCGCCGAAAAAGTGTAGCGTGCGTAGTCAGAACGCTCCCGTGAACTTCCGGGAGGGAGGCGTTCGGTGATAGCTGCGCTTTCAGCAAGCTAGTTAACTATAGTTTACACGCTTCTTGACGGCGTCGAGTGGGCGGCTGACCGTCCACGGCCGTTAATCGGCACTTTCGGGATCGGCGATTAGCGGTAATGAGCGGTCGGGCGAGGCTACCGCCCGGGAACGCTGCGAGTTTCTGGAACTCGTCGGCCGCCGGCCCCGTAGAATGGTACAGGAGGCCCGAATGAATCGTTACGCAATCGTTCCGGCGCTAGCGCTTCTGGTAACGGCCACGGCCGGAGCTGCTGTCGATCCCAACCTGCTGGGGCTGGTGATGCCCGAGGCCAAGGTGCTGTACGGGGTCCAGGTCCAGCAGACGTTGGCGTCGCCGTTTGGGCAATATGCGATCTCGCATTTGCCGCAAAACGACGCGATGATACGCTTTCAGGCCGCCACCGGGTTTGAACTCCAACGCGATCTGCGCGAGATTCTGGTGGCCAGTTCCAATACTGGCAACCTGAGCGACGGCTCGGACGCCTTGGTGCTGGCGAGCGGGGCGTTCGCACCCGATAAAGTTATGGCGCTCGCCAGCGTGATCGGCGCGAAGGTTTCAGACTATCGCGGCGTCGCGATGATTTCGCCGCCACAGCAGCACGACGCCCGGGTTTTCGCATTCCTGGATGCGTCGACGGTCGCCATTGGCAGCGAGACGGCGGTTCGCGGCGTGATCGACCGTCGCGCTACCGTAGCAGTTTTCTCGGGACCGTTGTTCCAGAAGGCGCTGGACGCGAGCGCCACTCACGACGCGTGGTTCGCCACCGTAACGCCGCTCACGGATTTGATACCCGCCGGCTCCACTGGCGGCTTTAATCCGGCTACTCTTTTGCAGAGCGTGATCGAAAGCTGGGTGGGCGTGCATTTCGATAGCAACGGCGTGACGCTGGCCGCCGAAGCGCTGACGCACTCGGCTGGCGAAGCGCAGGGATTGGCCGGCATGTTAAAGCTGGTCTCCGGCATGCTGAAAGGGACTCCCGCGGCGGCGCTGCAAAATGCCCAGGTGAGCGCCAGCGGACCGGTAATGCGGGTGATCCTGACGGTGCCCGAACAGGATCTGGAGCGTTCGTTCCCGGGGGCGGCTCCGCGCCGGGCTGCGCGTTAGCGTTTCCCGCTAGCGGCCCGCCGTTATACCCAGACGGCTTTGCAGAATCACAAGGGTTCGCTCTAGCTGCTGTATGCGCGCCGCCTGCTGTCCGGATTGCTGGCGCAGGCGCGTGACTTCGTCCTGCAGCGCATCGCGCTCCACTTTCAGTTCTTCCTCCTCATTGGTATTGCCCTGCGCCGGGGCCGCGCCGAGGAAACGGGACGCCTCGACCATCGGCTGGCCGCCGGAACCGGTCACCGTGAGGCGGACTTGCACGTCTCCACTTTGGCGCGCATACGTGAAACTGCCCTGCGCAAGTTCGGTGTGGTTCATGGGGATGTCGCGCTTATCCTGGCCATCCACAATTTCCAGGGTTCCGGCGGCCGCATTCAAAATGCTGCGAGACGCGCGGTTCCATTGAATCTGCAACTGGCCGTTTTGTTCGATCATTCCAAGCGAAAGCGGCTCCGCGTTCAATTGCGGGCCCAGATACTTCAGTCCGGCCACCGCGGCTACTAGCGCTGCCACCACGACGCCAATGATGGCCCACGGTATTTTGCGCCCGGTATTCGGATAGGGAGAGTACGGAGGAATCGGGCGAGACGGTTGCCCGAACAAGGGAGCGTCGAAGGGCGGGCGCGGCTCATCCAAGGGCTCGCGCGGGTCCATTGTCTCTCGTAAACCGGCGGCGTCCGGCAGCACGGGATAACGCGTGGAGGGGATCCGCTCTGCCGGCGGCGGATCCACGACAGGACGCCGTTCCCGCGGCGCGCGGTCCAACACTCCTGCAAGACGATCCGGGAAATTGAATTCCTGATAGCTGCGTTCACCCTTAACCTGGCCGTCGGGCTCGCGCACAAAAAATCCCGCTCGCATGGCGCCCGCGCGGCCGGGGTGCACCACCATAGTCACCTGCCAACGCTGCGGGAAAAACGTGTTGTAAGTATCCAGATCGGACTGCTGTAGAGTGACATCGCTGCGGGTATGCGACAGAAACCAGCCCACCACCAGCAGGCCTTCCAGGCGCATGTCTTCTTTGTCGCGGGCGAGTTGAGCGGTCAAGGCCGAGCGATCGTTTTCGGAAAGATGAAAGGTGGGGCCGCGCGCATGTTCGCACGCGATTTCACGCATCGCAAGGATACGGACAACGCGGTCCTCGCGGGTGCCGTACAGCACTCCGCCAACCTCGATCCCACCACGCTGCAGACGCTGGAAGCCGTCCGCCACCACCTGGCGAATTTCTTCGATGACCACTAACGAGTATTCGACGTCGACCGGGCTTTCAGGGACCACCCAGGTTCCGAATTTCGCGTCAGCCACGCTCACCGCTTCCCCGGGACGTGAGAGCTTGTGTAAGCCACACCGGTGGTGTTATCCGTATCCTGGTCCTGATCTTCGTGCACGTGATAATAATACGTTACCGCGCCCATGGCGCACAGAAGCAAGAGGACCATCGCAACACAGGCAACGGTGATTCCGTTCCATGCACGCTCGTGCGAGACTGCCGCGACGGTTCCGACGATCGTAACCAGCGCCAGCGCGAAAATCAGTACGAACTTGTCGTACCAGGGCATCAAGTCCAGATGATCCTGGCCGCCAACTTGACCCCACACCACCGAAATCGCAAGCAGCGCCAGCAGGAACTCGCAGACATAAGCGATACGGAGCATGGAAGAGAGGAGGACAGCCGCCGTTCCGACGTCGTAAATAAAAGACGGCGGCTATCTCCGCGCGCTAGGCGATGGCCTTAGCAGCGGCCAGCGCCGCGTCGTAATTGGGATGATCGCCCACTTCCTTAACGTACTCGACGTACTTGATGGTATTGGTTTTATCCACCACAAAAATGGCGCGACTGAGGATGCGCAGATCCTTGATAAGCGTGCCGTAGGCCTGGCCGAACGAACCGGTCTTATGGTCCGACACCATCTTGACGTGATCCACGCCAAACGCACCGCACCAGCGCTTTTGGGCGAAGGGCAGGTCCATGCTGAAGGTATAGATGCTGACGTTGGGCAGCTTGCCGGTTTCTTCCTCGAAGCGCTTGGTTTGAGCGTCGCAAACCGGCGTATCGAGGGACGGAATCACGCTGAAAATGCGCACGCCGTTGCCGGTGGTCGCGAGCGTCACCGCTTTCAATCCGTTGTCCACTGCTTCAAAGTCGGGAGCCTTGTCGCCGACTTTCAGTTCCGGCCCCAGAACCGTCATGGGGTTGCCTTTTAGAGTAGTTGCCGCTGATCTTTCCATAGCGGCTATTCTAGCAACTCGTCGAGCGCGGACGCATCGGTTACCGGAAGTTTACAGGCACCTACTTTGGAATAGCTTCAGGTCGTGGGCCCAGGCTCGGAGGGTGATTTGAGAGTTTGAGAACAATTCTTTGGAGGCCAGCTGGGCTTAACTCAAACGTAATCTCTTGAGTGTCAATAATCTTGCCACCGCGAATTATGAGCGCAAGGTACCTGCCTACAATCGCATATTTACCCGAAAGTACCTGATAGATGTGAAATTCACCCGATGAGTTCACTTCGATGTCGAGCGTAGGGCCGCTAGCGAGAATCGGAACTAGCCTGAGCCACATTGGCTCAGATCCCGATCCCTCAAACGGTTCGACTCGGCCTCGAACTTCGTAATAATTCGCGCGGAGTTGAATGTCCCCGATGCTTCGGGGTGGAAGCGGGATTTTGGGCCCGATCACTACGTAAAGAGTGTCGGGTTGTTTCACATCGATGCGAGTCTCAATCGCCTCGTTTAGGGAATTTAGAGGCGTTCGCACTAAATCAAGAAGGTAGGTTCCGTAGGGTATATGAGTTCCCCGAAGTCCGTCAAAGTGGGATGAAATATCGGTTCGCGTCTGTCCGACCATGAACGGCATTGCAGTACCCTCAGGGTCGACCACCATGATCGTCACATTCCCCTCAGTTTGCGCCAAAGCTGTCGCGGCTAACGCGAGATAGGCCAACAGAAGAACCATAGGGCTCCTTGGGTGAGAGTGCCGGGGTTATTCTAGCAACTCGTCGAGCGCGGACGCATTGGTCACGGGAAGATTACAGGCGAAGTTTTCGCAGACATAGGCGGTGGCTGCGCCTTCGAGCGCGGACATCGGCAGAGAACTCTGTTCGCTGCGCATCACTACGGCGCCGGGCAGGAAGTGGCGGCGGATGGACGCGAGCATCTCCAGCATGGCGGGATCGCTGCGCGGCCCGGCCAATACAATCTCCCGGGGGCGACCCAGAGCGAAGCCATGAGCCACCAGCATCTGCGGCACACCGGTTCCCGATTCTTCCATGCGCGACGCGAACGCTCGCAAAGTGTGCTCAGCGGCGGCGCGAAAATCGGCGCGGTCCGTCATGCGCGCGAGGCGCAGCAGCAGCAGCGCCATGCCCGAGTTGCCGGACGGCTCGGCGCCATCGTAATCGTCCTTGAGGCGCAGCAGGGCGTCCGCAGCGCCTGCAGTAGTGCTGAAGAAGCCTCCATTCTCGGCGTCGGCGAATAGCTCGATGGCGCGTTCCGCCAGACGCACGGCCCATTCGAAATCGCGCGCTTCGAAGGTGGTCTCGTAGAGATCGAGCAGGGCCAGCCCGCAGAAGGCATAGTCGTCAAGGAATCCGTCGATTGCCGATTCCCCGCCCCGATGGCGGCGCTGCAGAATCTGGCGGCTGTCATGCCATAAGTGCCGCCGCAGGAAATCCGCCGCGGCGCGGGCTGCTTCCGCGTAGCGGGCATCGTTCAATATCTGCACACCTTTGGCGAACGCCGAGATCATCAGGCCATTCCAGGAAGCCAGCACCTTGTCGTCGCGCAAGGGCCGCGGGCGGCGACCGCGAATCTCCAGCAGTTTGGCCGACGCGCGCTGCAAATCCGCACGCACGGCCTCAACGCTAGTTCCGACATGCGCCGCCGTCTCCTCAATGGTGTGCGCTTGATAGAGGATATTGGCGCCGCGAAACTCATTCTGCGGATCTTCGTCAACGTTGCCATCGGCCTCGACGCCGTAGCGATAACAGAACATCTTGGAAGGGCCCGGTTCCAGCGCGCCATCGATTTCCTGCTTGCGCCAAATGTAAAACGCGCCCTCACCCTTCTCGTGCGGATGGGCGGGATCACTTGCGCTATCGGCATCTTCCGCCGAATAGAAGCCGCCGCCGGGATCGGTCATGTCACGCAGCAGATAGGTGAAGATGTCGCGAGCCGCCGCCGCATACTGCCCGTCGCGCGTGATCTGGAACGCTTCAGCACTCGGACGATGGAGTGCGCGCGAATTATTCCGCAGGCCGTGAGAAAACACGCGCTGAAGATTGGACGCTGGTGGAATCCGACGATCCCCCAGTGGCGTGTCTGTGTGGATGAAGAATGACGGCGGTGAGTCCGCCGTCCTGGCAGCTACGGCATTCGCTTGAACACTTGCGTGCTCTCGTACTC